>RRZT012675344.1_pt1 | contig 16015 bp, 17 predicted proteins | sample 2165551 | NCBI WGS metagenome assembly RRZT01 (sample SAMN10456910, study PRJNA506462) | wastewater metagenome | biome: wastewater; feature: sludge; material: wastewater sludge; isolation source: wastewater sludge with Escherichia coli K12::gfp cells carrying plasmid... | place: USA: Moscow, Idaho... | reverse complement strand
GCAATGCCGGCTGTGGTCAATATCTATACGGCGAAGGAAATCCGCCAGCGGCGCTCGCTGCTGTTCAATGACCCGATTTTTCGCCGCTTCTTTGGCGACGAGCCTGCGCAGAAGGCTTCGAGCCTTGGGTCCGGCGTGATCGTGTCGGATAAGGGCTATATCGTCACGAACAATCACGTGGTCGAGTCGGCCGATGAAATCGAGGTGGCGCTGGCCGACGGCCGTACCGCCGAAGCCAAGATTATCGGCACCGATCCGGATACCGACCTGGCGGTGATCCGGATCGATCTCGAGAAACTGCCGGTCATCGCGTTCGGCGATGCCGACAAGGCGCAGACCGGCGATGTGGTGCTTGCGATAGGCAACCCGTTCGGCGTTGGCCAGACCGTGACGATGGGAATCATCTCGGCGCTGGGCCGTTCCGAACTCGGCATCAACACGTTCGAGAACTTTATCCAGACCGATGCGGCGATCAATCCGGGCAACTCCGGCGGTGCGCTTGTCGATGCGGGCGGCAACCTGCTCGGAATCAACACGGCGATCTATTCGAAGACCGGCGGATCGCTCGGGATCGGTTTCGCGATTCCTGCCGCGACGGTGCGTCAGGTGATGGAGGAAATCATCCGGGCGGGCAGCGTTACGCGCGGCTGGCTCGGCGTCGAGGTGCAGGATGTCACGCCCGAACTGGCGACCTCGTTCGGCCTGGCCGAGGCGCGAGGCGCGCTGATCGCCGGGGTTGTGCGCGGCGGCCCGGCCGACAAGGCCGGAATCCGGCCGGGAGACGTGTTGCTGGCGCTGGCCGGCAAGGAGGTCGCCAATTCGTCGGGCATGCTGAATCAGATCGCTGCGATCAGGCCAGGTGACGCGGTCGAGATGCGGGTGGTGCGGCGCGGCCAGGAAAAAACGCTGCAGGTGACGATGGGGAAACGGCCGCGGCTGAACAATCGCTAAGCGCTCAGGCTCGGCTGCCTTTGCCCGGGGGTACGATCCGGCGGTTGTGGATAGGCGTCTTCCGGATTTTGGTGTGCCTATATAACTTATTGATTTAATTTAACTTTTACTTGTCACCTTGTAGCAGGATGTCTTCTGCGGCGGCCAGGTTGTCCTTTTCTCCAAACAGCACCAGCACGTCGCCTTCTTGCAGCTCGACGTCGGGTTCGGGTGCACTTGCCGGCATGTTGCGCCGGCGGATCGAGCGGACTTCAACGTCGATTTCTGCGAGTGGAATCTGGCCGAGCCTTTTCGAAATGGCGGCCGCGCCGACAGGCAGGTGAACCGAGTGCAGTCGGGATTGCGGTCGTTCCGGATCGTTGAGTTCGCCATTCAGGCCCTGGAAAAAGCCGCGGAACAGACTGTAGCGCGCCTCGCGCACCTTGCGGATGCGCAGTAGTACCTTGTTCAGCGGCACACCGAGCATCATCAGCGTGTGCGAGGCGAGCATCAGGCTGCCTTCCATGATTTCCGCGACGACTTCGGTTGCGCCGGCCTTCCGGAGCTTGTCAATGTCGCTGTCATCCTGCGTACGCACGATCACCGGTAAATCGGGGCGTAACTGCTGGACCATTTCCAGGATTTTCATTGCAGAATGCGTATCGGCGTAGGTGACGACGAGCGCTTTGGCCCGCATCAGTCCCGCAGCCATCAGCGCCTCGCGCCGGGCGGCATCGCCGAACACGACGGATTCGCCGGCATCGGCCGCGTCGCGAACCTTTTCCGGGTCGAGGTCGAGTGCGAAAAACGGGATGCCTTCCTGTGTCAGCAGGCGCGCAAGCGACTGGCCGCTGCGGCCGTAGCCGCACAGCACGACATGCCCCTGAATCTGCATCGTGCGTACCGCGATCTGATGCAGGTTCGCGGCCATGCTCATCCATTCGGAGCTGGCCAGACGCAGTACAAGTTTGTCGCTGCGCTGGATCAGGAACGGCGTGGCCATCATCGAGACGACGACGCCGGCGACGCATGCCTGCTGCAGCCAGGTGGGCAGCAGGCCGTGGCTGACCGCCAGCGCGAGCAGCACGAACGCGAATTCGCCCCCCTGTCCTAGCGCGAAGCCGGTGCGCAGCGCATTACCCGGTGTGTTGCCGAACAGGCGCGCGAGCCCCGCGATCAGGGCGATCTTGCCTGGGCCGAGCGCCAGGACCAGCGCGAGAACCAGCCACCACTGCGCGAGCAGCACGTTGAAATCGAGCGTCATGCCGACCGTGACGAAGAACAAGCCGAGCAGCAAGTCGCGGAACGGGCGGATGTCATCCTCGACCTGATAGCGGAAGTCGGTTTCGGCGATCAGCATGCCGGCGAGAAAGGCGCCGAGCGCCAGCGACAATCCGGCCTGTTCGGTCAGCCAGGCAATGCCAAGCGAGACCAGCAGCAAGTTCAGCATGAAAAGTTCGCTCGATTTTTGCCGCGCGACCAGGGTGAACCAGGGCCGCATCAGGCGCTGGCCCAGATAGAGCAGCACGACGAGTACGACGGCGATCTTGACGGCCGCGGTGCCAAGTAGCGCCGGCAGGTTGCTGCCCTGCTGGCCGAGCACCGGAATCAGGATCAGGAATGGCACGACCGCGAGATCCTGGAATAACAGGATGCCAATTGCATTCTGGCCGTGTGGCGCCTTGATTTCGTTGCGTTCGGCGAGCAGTTTTGACGCCATGGCGGTCGACGACATCGCCAGCGCGCCGCCGATCGCCAGTCCGCCCGGCAGGCTCAGGCCGAATCCCCAGCCGGTCAGGATCGCCAGCACGACTACAGCGCCGACCTGCGCGGCGCCGAGGCCAAAAACGATGCGGCGCATCGCGTTGAGCTTGGCCAGGTTGAATTCGAGGCCGAGCGAGAACATCAGGAAGACCACGCCGAATTCGGCCAGGTGGGTCACAGCTTCGGTCGAAGGAACCAGTGCCAAGGCGTGCGGGCCGATCAGCATGCCGACCAGCAGGTAGCCGAGCATCGCCGGCAGCTTGAAGTGGCGGCAGGCGACGACGGTCAGGACTGCGGTGGCGAGCAGAAGCAGAAGCGAGTGCAGGGGGATCATCGTGGTTTCCGCGGCAGATATCCTTTGAATTATAACGGTCGGAAAGATGTCGCGCGCTGGCATATTCCCGCTAGTGGTATACTTTGTGCATGGAAGAAAAAGAACCTTTGCAAATCATTGAACGCGCCCGGCGCGTGCTGGCGATCGAAGCGGATGCGATCAACGCGCTTTCAGCTCGTATTGATGGTGCGTTCTACGATGCCTGCTGCCTGATAAAGCGCTGCGCCGGTCGTCTGGTCGTGACCGGCATGGGCAAGTCCGGGCATATTGCGCGCAAGATCGCCGCGACGCTCGCGAGCACCGGCACCCCGGCGTTTTATGTCCATCCGGGCGAAGCGGCGCACGGCGACCTTGGCATGATCACGAGTCAGGATGTCGTGCTCGCGCTGTCGAACTCTGGCGAGAGCGATGAAATCATCGCGCTGCTGCCGAGCCTGTCGCGTCTCGGGGTACCGTTGATCGCGATGACCGGCAATCCGGAGTCGACGATGGCGCGCGAATGTCATATCCATTTGTATGCCGGTGTCGAGCAGGAGGCGTGTCCACTGAATCTGGCGCCGACCGCGAGCACGACCGTTGCGCTCGCGCTCGGCGATGCCTTGGCGGTCGTGCTGCTTGAGGCGCGCGGATTCCGCAGCGAGGATTTTGCGTTGTCGCATCCGGGCGGCAGTCTGGGTCGGCGCCTGCTGGTCCATGTGCGTGACCTGATGCATGCGGACGAACGCCTGCCGCAGGTGTCCGAGACGGCTCCGCTCAAGGAGGCGCTGCTGGAAATGAGTCGCAAGGGGCTCGGGATGACTGCGGTGATCGCGAACGACGGGTCGCTTGCCGGCGTCGTGACCGACGGCGACCTGCGCCGTGCGCTCGACCGCGATGTCGATGTGCGTACAGTCGGCGTTGCGCAGGTGATGACGCGCAATCCGGCCACGATCGAAGCCGGCCGGCTCGCAGCGGAGGCTGCGCAGATCATGGAAGCGCGCCGTATCAATGGCTTGCTGGTCATGGATGGCGGCCGACTGGTCGGTGCGCTGAACATGCATGACCTGATGCGGGCCCGTGTGGTTTAAGGAATTGAGCATGAACGAAAAAGCCAAGGCTGTCCGCATGATGGTTTTCGATGTCGACGGCGTATTGACCGACGGCGGCTTGCATTACACGGATTCCGGCGAGGAGATCAAGACCTTCAATACGCTCGACGGTCTCGGCATGAAGCTCCTGAAGGATTCCGGCGTGAAGCTTGCGATCATTACCGGGCGCAGTTCCCGCATCGTCGAGCATCGCGCGCGCCAACTTGGCGTCGATTATGTCTACCAGGGTGTGCACGACAAGTTCGAAACCTTTCGCAAGCTGCTTGCAGAAACAGGTTTGGAGGCCGGGCAGTGCGCGTACATGGGCGACGATCTTGTGGATTTGCCGGTAATGCGTCGTGTGGCTTTCGCAGTGGCGGTGCCGGACTCCCCGGAGCTCGTGCACAGTCATGCCGACTATGTGACCCGGCTTTCGGGTGGGCGCGGCGCCGTGCGTGAAGCCTGTGAAGTGATCATGCAGGCGCAGGGCACGCTCGAAGCGGCGCTGGCGCCTTATCTCGCTTGAGGTGACCATGCCGTCTTCACTGACCCGCATGATGCCGTTGCTGCTCGGGCTGTTGCTCGGCGTGTTGATCTGGATGCTCGATCGTGCGGCTGAGCCGCCGGCGGAACAGCATATGCTTTCTGCGGCTCTGCCGGATATGGTCGTACAGACTGCCGAGATGCGTCACTACGGCGCACAGGGGCAACTCCTGTCAGTGCTGACTTCGCCCGAAGCGCGCCATTTACCGCAGGACGACACGATGCTGTTTGATAGTCCCCGGCTTGAGCAGTCGCGTCCTGGCGAGCCAAAGATCATCGTGACCAGCGAAAGCGCGAAGACGCTCCGTCGGGCCTCTGATGTCTGGCTTTACGGCAATGTGGAAATGCGCCGAGCTGCCGATGCAAAAAATAACGAGCTTGTGGTTCATACCCGGGACATGTGGGTGGATACCCAGAGCCAAATCGCCCGATCCAAGTCCCCGGTCAGCGCCGAAATGGGTTCGCACCGGGCCAAGGCCGTCGGCTTTGTCGCCAACAACCGCCAGCAGACGCTGCAACTCCTTTCCCAAGTGAGCATGACTTATGTTCCGAACAAACGTACTGACAACGCTCGCATTCGCGTGCAGCCTTAGCTTCCCCGCCTTTGCCGAACAGGCTGACCGGGAAAAGCCGATGAATATCTCCGCAGACAACTGCCTTTACGATCAGAAGGCAGCCAAGAGCGTCTGTACCAGTAATGTGGTGGTGACCCAAGGGACGATGACGATTCGCGCTGACCGTCTGGTGATCTCGCAGGATGCCGACGGCAACCAGTTCGCGCAGGGCGAAGGTCGCCCGGTGCGTTTCAGGCAGAAACTTGACAAGAGTCCCGACTGGCTCGAAGCAGAATCGCTGCGCTTTGATTACGATGGCAAAAAAGGCTTTTTGCAGCTGCTCGACAAGGCAACGGTGCGCAAGAATCAGGATGTCGTCAATGGCGACCATATTACGTATGACCTGAACAGCGAGCTCTATCATGCGAAGGGTGGTTCGGCCGGGAGTCGCGTCAACATCACGATCGTGCCGAAAAAGAAAGAATCGCCGGAAGGGAAGGCCGCGCAATGAGTCAGCTCAAGGTCGCCAATCTCGCCAAGCGCTACCGCAAGCGCACCGTAGTGCGCGATGTGTCGCTCAATATCGCCAGCGGTGAAGTGGTCGGCCTGTTGGGGCCGAACGGCGCAGGCAAAACGACCAGCTTTTACATGATTCTTGGCCTTGTCTCAAAGGATGCGGGTTGCATTGAACTCGACGGCCAGGATATCGGCAGTTTGCCGATACACCAACGCGCGCGTCTTGGCCTCGGCTACCTGCCGCAGGAAGCCTCGATTTTTCGCAAGATGACGGTCGCGGAAAACGTCCAGGCTGTGCTGGAATTGCAGGGGCTTGAGCCGGAGGAGATCGCCACGCGACTGGATGACCTGTTGCATGATCTGCACGTTAGTCACTTGCGCGATTCGAACGCGCTTGCGCTTTCCGGCGGCGAGCGTCGCCGGGTCGAGATCGCCCGGGCGCTCGCGGCCAGTCCGCGCTTCATTCTGCTTGACGAGCCGTTTGCCGGGGTCGATCCGATCGCAGTCATGGACATCCAGCGCATCATCGGTTTTCTCAAGGAGCGCGGTATTGGCGTGCTGATTACGGATCACAATGTCCGGGAGACGCTCGGCATCTGCGATCGTGCTTACATTATCTCCGATGGCGGAGTGATCGCGGCCGGCAGTCCTGAAGAAATCATCAATAACGAAAGTGTGCGCAAGGTTTACCTCGGCGAGCACTTCAAGATGTAGGTCGCATGAAACAGTCCCTGCAGCTGCGCATGTCGCAGCAGCTCAACCTGACTCCGCAACTGGCCCAGTCGATCAAGCTGCTGCAGCTTTCGACACTGGATTTCCAGCAAGAGATTGAGCGTTATCTGGCTGAAAATCCGCTGCTCGAACGCGATGACGGCGGTCAGGGTGGTGAAGCGGAGGATGCCGCGCCTGTCGAATCTTCTCCGGCGGAATCCGAACGGGAAGCCGATGGGGAAGGCGGCGAGTTGCTGTGGGATGAGGTGCGTGGCGGGGGCTCCCGCGATGATGATGAAAACGACCCGGCGCTGAATATCGCACAGAGCCAGAGCCTGCGTGATTTCCTGCTTTCGCAGGCTGGGCTGTTGCCGCTGGCGGCGCGCGAACGCGCGATGCTCGAGCTTTTGATCGATGCGCTCGATGACGATGGTCTTCTGACCCAGTCTCTTGATGAAATTCTCGCCCAGTTGCCGCAGGATCTGCGCGATGAACTGGAAATTGACGAAGATGATCTCTCGATCGCGCTAGCTTATCTGCAGCAGATGGAACCAGCCGGAGTCGGTGCTCGCAGCCTGCCGGAAAACCTTTGCCTGCAGCTTGCGCAGCTTCCGGAAGGTCCGGTCCGCACGCTGGCCGAGAAAATCGTGTGCGATCACCTCGATTTATTGGCGGGGCGTGACTACACTAAAATCAAAAGACAGTTACACTGTGATGACGATGGCCTTAGGGGTGCACAGTCGCTGATTTCCGGGCTGAATCCTCGCCCCGGTGCCGAATGGTCGCTGGACTCGACCCGCTACGTAGTTCCCGATGTAATTGTCGACTGTCACCGTGGCAAATGGCGTGTAAGACTGAATGGCGCGGCAATGCCGCGACTGAAAGTCAACGAGATGTATGCCAGGATTCTGCAGCAGGAAACAGGCGCCGGGCTGGCAACGCAACTGCAGGAGGCGCGCTGGTTGCTGAAAAGCGTCGAGCAGCGGGGGCAGACGATACTGCGGGTTGCGCAGGCGATTGTTGAGCGGCAGCGGGCGTTTTTTGAGCATGGCGAAGAAGCGATGCGCCCTCTGGTACTGCGCGATATCGCAGAGCAACTGGATCTGCATGAATCGACGGTATCGCGCGTGACGACGCAAAAATATATGCATTCGCCTCGCGGTTTGCTCGAGTTCAAGTATTTTTTTGGCAGTCACGTGGAAACGGAAGCGGGTGGTGAATGTTCCGCCATCGCTATCAAGGCGCAGATCAGGAAGCTGGTGCAGCAGGAAGACAAGAAAAAACCGCTGTCAGATAGTGCGATAGGAGAAGAACTCGCAAGGCAGGGGATCGTGATTGCGCGGCGAACCGTTGCCAAATACCGGGAGGCGTTGCAGATACCTCCAGTCAATCAGCGCAAGAGTCTGTGAATACAGGCCCGAAAGGCCTCAAATAAGGAGACGTACCATGAACCTCAACATCAGCGGCCATCATATTGAAGTGACCCCGGCAATCCGCAATTATGTCGTTGCCAAGCTGGAACGTGTGACTCGCCACTTTGACAGCGTGATCGATGTCAGTGTGATTGTGTCCGTGGAGAAGCTGAAGCAGAAGGTTGAGGCGACCGTGCATGTGCGCGGCAAGGATATCCACGTCGAAGCGATCGATGCTGACATGTATGCAGCGATCGATCTACTGGCGGACAAGCTCGATCGCCAGATCGTCAAGCACAAGGAGAAGGTTCAGGATCATCGTGCTGATGGCGCGAAGTATCAGGTTCCGCTTGAAGCCGAATAATTATTCGTCTATATGCAACAAACGGGAACGCTGCGAGTCGTTCCCGTTTTTGTTTGCGCTACAATAGCGCCTCAATCCAATACTGCGAATTGATCCATGAGTCTGATCAGCAAGATTCTCGCTCCGGGCAACGTGTTCCTTGATCTGGAGTTGGGCAGCAAGAAGCGTGTTTTTGAGCAGGTTGGCATCCTGTTCGAGAACAGCCATGGGATTGCCCGCAGCGTAATTTTTGACAGCCTGTTTGCCCGGGAAAAGCTCGGCTCGACCGGGTTGGGGCAGGGAGTGGCAATTCCTCATGGGCGCATCAAAGGCTTGAAAGAGGCCGCTGGCGCGTTCGTGCGACTGAAAGAGCCGGTGCCTTACGAGGCGCCGGATGGCAAGCCGGTTTCCCTGATTTTTGTGATGCTGGCGCCAGCGCATGCGACGGATCTCCATTTGCAAATTCTGTCCGAGCTCGCGCAGCTGTTCTCCGACAAGCTGATCCGCGATCAGCTTGTCACGATTTCCGACCCGGCCGAGGCATGGAAGCTGATTTCCACCTGGGAACCCTATGCCCCAGATTACTGTTAGACAGCTTTTCATCGACAACGCGGAGAAGCTGCGCCTGGTCTGGGTTGCCGGCCAGTCCGGCGCCAACAACCTGCTCTCCAACGATGCGTCCGGGCAAAAGCCGTTGCTTTCGATGGTTGGCCACCTGAATTTCGTCCACCCGAACCGCATTCAAGTGCTCGGCGTGGCCGAAGTTGCCTATCTGGCCAGCATGTCTCCGGAATCGCAGCAGGAAGGGCTGGCGCGCCTGTTTGCGAACGAAATGGCTGCAGTCATCGTGGCCAACGGCCAAGCTGTGCCGGATACCCTGAAAGAAGCGGCAGAGCGTCATCATGTGCCGCTGCTGACCTCCCCGGAGTTGTCGCCGTACCTGATGGAAATCCTGCGGTTCTATCTGTCGAAGGCGATGGCGGTTTCGACCCACCTGCACGGCGTGTTCATGGACGTGCTCGAAATGGGCGTACTGGTGACCGGCGAGTCCGCGATGGGTAAGAGTGAACTGGCCCTGGAGCTGGTTTCCCGTGGTCACGGGCTAGTCGCCGATGATGTGGTCGAAGTCTACCGAACGAACCCGGAAACGCTGGAGGGACGGTGTCCGGCCATGCTGCGCGACTTTCTTGAAGTGCGTGGCATCGGCGTGCTGAACATCCGCTCGATTTTCGGCGAAACTGCCGTTCGACCGAAGAAAAACCTGCGGCTGATCATCCATCTGGCCAAGGCCAGCGGCGATATCCTGGCGCCGATTGACCGTCTTGAAATGCAAGCGGCAACCCAGGAAATTCTGGGGGTTCCAGTCCGAAAACTGGTGATTCCGGTGGCGGCGGGCCGCAACCTTGCAGTGCTGGTCGAAGCAGCAGTGCGTAACTACATCCTGCAGTTGCGCGGCATCGATTCGACACGGGAGTTCATCGAGCGCCAGCAGAAATTCATGGAAATGGGCGAGTGAACAAGGCTTCCGTACCCAGACAGGTCATACTGGTTTCCGGCCTTTCCGGCGCGGGCAAGAGTGTTGTGCTCAAGCTGCTTGAGGATATCGGCTTCTATTGCCTGGACAACCTGCCGGCGCCGTTGCTGCCCCAAGCCGCCTCCTTGCTCAAGGAAGACGGTTATAGCCATATCGCCATTGGCGTCGATGCGCGCAGCGCGTACAACCTGGCTTCGCTGCCAGAGCATATCGCCGCGCTGCGCGGGCAGGGACTCGATGTCCGGCTGGTTTTCCTCGATGCTCAGGATGAAACCCTGATCAAGCGTTATTCGGAAACCCGCCGCAGTCACCCGCTGTCCCAAGGTGAACTGACCGTCAGCGAATGCGTGCAGCTTGAACGTGAAATTCTCTGTGATATCCGTGAACTCGGCCTTGTGATCGACACCACCGGCCTGTCGGCGAATCAGCTGCGCGGCACGATCCGGGATTTTGTCGCGCAGGATCGTTCGCGGCTGACGCTGATTTTCGAGTCGTTCGGTTTCAAGCACGGCTTGGCGCTCGATGCCGATTTTGTCTTCGATGCCCGTTGTCTGCCCAATCCTTTCTATGATCCGGTTCTGCGCCCGTTGACCGGCCTCGATGTCCCTGTGGCCGACTTTCTGCAGCACCAGCCGGCTGTCGGCCAGTTTCAGATCCAGATTCTTGATCTTCTCGAACGCTGGCTACCCGAGTTCGAGCGCGACCAGCGCAGCTATCTGACTGTCGCGATCGGATGTACCGGAGGCCAGCATCGCTCGGTTTACCTAGCCGAAACGCTGGGCAGATATTTCTCGGGCAGCCGGCAGGTTCTGGTCCGGCATCGTGAAATCGGACATCGTGATTGCGAGGCGGCAGGTACGGGTCGTGGCGAAAGCAAGACCTGAATGGTCGCACCCTCCGGCCGGAGGCTGGTGGACTTTGTTGCGTCCCGGCGACTGGCTGGTCCTCGTATTTGCGGTTTTCGCTGTGATCGGACTGACCCGGTTCAGCTGGCAACAGGAAGGGGCAGCCCGCGTTCGGGTCTATCAGGATGGCAAGCTGTTCGGCGAATACGATCTCGCGGCGGCACGCCTGATCAAGGCGCCAGGGCCGCTGGGATATACGCTGGTCGAAATTGCCGGCGGCCGGGTGCGCATCGCGCGCGACCCAAGCCCGCGCCAATATTGCGTGAAGGCCGGCTGGCTCGATAGTGTGGGCCAGACTGCGATCTGCCTGCCCAATCACACCAGCGTCGAACTCGTCGGCAGCAAACCTAATCCCTATGATAGCCTCTCCTACTGAATCGGAAACCCGTGTTGTTGCCGGTTCCGAGGATATCCGGATCGCCCGGCTGGCGGCCTTCGCGATCGTGCTGGCGGTGGCCGAAGCCGGCATCCCGTCGCCGGTGCCCGGCATCAAGCCAGGCCTCGCGAATATCGTGACGCTGCTGGCGCTCGAGCGGCTGGGCTGGCGCGCGGCTGCATGGGTTTCGCTGCTGCGCGTATTCGGTTCGGCGCTGGCTTTAGGCGGTGTATTTTCTCCGGGTTTTGCGATGAGCGTGACGGGCTCTCTGACGAGTCTGGCCATGCTGGCTGTCGCGCAACTGCTTCCGCAGCAATGGTTTGGCCCGGTTTCGCTGTCGGTGCTCGCAGCGTTTGCCCATGTCGGCGGCCAGTTGCTGCTGGCCCGGCTGTGGCTGATTCCCCATAATGGACTGGCTTACCTGCTGCCGCTGTTCGCATCGGCGGCGCTGGGGTTCGGTCTGGTTAACGGTCTGATCGCGGCACGCTTGCTCGCGGAAGGAGAAAACAGGTGAAGACGATCACCGTCGCGCTGACCGGCGCATCCGGCCTCGTGTACGGACTGCGGCTGCTTGAGTGTCTGCTTGCGGCAGATTGTCGCGTGCATGTGCTGTATACCCAGGCGGCTCAGATTGTGGCAAGGCAGGAGCTCGGCGAAACCTGGCCGTCGCGTCCTGACGAGTTTGCGGCGCTGTTGCGCGAACGTTTCGGCGTCGTTGAACCATCCCGCTTGCAGGTTTGGGGACGGCAGCAATGGTTCGCGCCGATGGCTTCCGGATCGAATCCCGGTGATGCGATGATTGTTTGCCCATGTACGATGGGCGCGTTGGCGGCGATTGCCGGTGGCCTGTCGGAAAACCTGCTGGAACGCGCTGCTGACGTGATGATCAAGGAAGGCCGGAAGCTGGTGCTGGTGCCGCGCGAAGCGCCATTCTCTGCGATTCATCTCGAAAACATGTTGAAGCTTGCCCGGCTCGGGGTTGTGATCCTGCCGCCGAATCCAGGTTTTTATCATCACCCGCAGTCGGTTGCCGATCTTGTTGATTTTGTCGTCGCGCGGATTCTCGATCAGCTGGGTGTTTCGCACCAATTGATGGCCCGATGGGGCGAATCACAGTAGCCGGCGACTCTCACGCTCGAACAGCCAGTAGAGCAGCGCGGAAGCAATCGCCAGCGCCAGCAGCAGCGACTGCCAGAAACCGGCGGCCGCCTGTCCATAACCATGCGCGAGCAGATAGCCGAGCGGTAGCCCGGCCACCCAGAATGCACAGATATAGATCCCCATCGGCCAACGCGTAACCTTGTAGCCGCGCAGGACGCTGGCAATGATGACCTGGCTGGCATCGCCGAGCTGGAATATCGCAGCATAGATGAGCAATTGGACGGCCAGCGCCTGCACCCCGGCATCGCTGGTATACAGCGTCGTGATTGGTTGCTTGAATGTGCCGATCAACAGCGCGGAAAACAGCGCATATCCCCAGCCCATGTGGATCCCGGTCAGGCCGGTGTGGCGGGCTTGCCCGGGATCGCCCCGGCCCAGCGCCTGTCCGATCCGGACGGTCAGCGCATGACCGAGCGCCGACGGGATCATGAAAGCAATGCCGGTGATATTCAGCGCGACCTGATGCGCAGCAACCTGGAATGCGCCAAATGGCGCGATCAGCAATGCGACCAGGCCGAACGCGCTGACCTCGACCAGAAAAACGACGCCGATCGGCAAGCCGAGCCGGAACAGCTGATACTGCAGCGCCCAATCCGGCGCCTGCGGGCGGTAGCGCGGCCGGGTGCCGGCATAGGCCGGCGACCAGCGGATCCAGGCTGCGAGCAACGCGGTGCTGATCCACAGGCAGAGCGCAGTTGCATAGCCGCAGCCGACGCCACCGAGTTCCGGAAAGCCGAGCTTGCCATAGATCAGCACCCAGTTTGCCGGTACGTTCAGGGCGAGGCCGAGCAGTGCGATATACATCATCGGCCGCGTGTGGTTCAGACTCGCGCTGTAGCCGGCTAGTACGCGGTGAATCGCGAGCGCCGGCAGCCCCCAGACGACCGCGCGCAGAAAGTCCGTTGCTTTTTCCGCGGCTTGCGCCTCGAGGCCGCTCAGGCTGAAGAGCGGCGCGATCAGCCAGGCCAGCGCGATGCCGGCAACGGAAAATGCCAGCGCCTGCCAGAGCGCTTGCTGGACAACTGTCGGGATCGAGGCGAGATCACCGGCGCCGTAGCGGTGAGAAACCAGCGGGTTCAGCGCGAGCGTCAGCCCGATCAGCGTGACCATCAGGGCGACCCAGATCGAGCCGCCGACCGAAATCGCGGCGAGGTCGACTGGCGAATAGTGGCCAGCCATTGTCGCGTCGACGAAGCTGGTGCCGATCTGGGCCAGTTGGGTCACCATGATCGGCCATGCCAGATTCAGCGTGGCACGGGCGTCGGCAAGGCGGGGCGCTTTTTTGTAAGTCATTGAATTGTATGAATTTTTTATTATTAAAATAAACAAGCCCGGGCCATCAGGCACCGGGCTTGTCGATGAGCGATTGCGGGTCAGACGCGATATTGCTTGACCGATTCGTTGATCTGATTGCTCATTTCCACCATGTGTTCAACGGCCGACGCCGACGCTGCGGCGGAAGCCGAATTTTCTTCCGTCATGTTGGCGATCTTCTCGATCTGGGTTGCAATCGCATTGCTGGCCTGGGTCTGCTCGCGGATCGACTCGCTGATCTCGTCGACGACTTCCGCGACCTTGCGCGTGCCGGCCTGAATTTCCTGGATGGCTTCGCCAGCCATGCGGGCTTTCTCGACGCCCTGTTCGACTTCCTGTACTGCGTCGCCCATACCGCTCACGGCTTGCTGGGCGCCCGTCTGCATCCGCTGGATCAGCGCGGTGATTTCCTGGGTCGAGTTCGCGGTGCGCTCGGCCAGTTTGCGCACTTCGTCCGCGACCACAGCAAAGCCGCGGCCTTGCTCGCCGGCGCGTGCCGCCTCGATTGCCGCGTTCAGCGCGAGCAGGTTGGTCTGGTCGGCCACATCCTTGATCATGTTGACCACGGTCGAGATGCTTTCGCTGTCCTGGCGCAGTCCGGCGATGCGCTCGGAAGCCGCGCGCACCTTGTCGGAAATGGCCTGGATGCTGCTGACCGTGTTCAGGATCACTTCGGCGCCATGGCTGGCGGTCTGTTTCGACTCTTCAGTGAAGCGGCTGGCATCGGCGGTGCGTTCGGCCACCAGATTGATGCTGACTGTGACCTGCTCGACGGCGGCGGCCATGCTCGCGGCGGCGTCGCTCTGGACGCGCGAGGTGTCGGCGATTTCCTTCGAAGTTTGCGCCACGTTGCGCGAATTCTGGTTCAGGTTGACGATGCCGGCCTGGATGTCGCGGAAGCTGTCGCGCAGGCGCTCAATCAGGCCGTTGTAGGCAGTCAGCGCAATGCCGATTTCGTCCCTGCCCTTGATTGGGATTAGTTGGGTGAAGTCGAGGCTTTGCGCGGTGTTCGAGATCGAACGCTGCATCATGGTCATCGGCTTGCTGATCGAGCGGCCAATGAAGAAGCCTGCGACGCCATTCAAGATAATGCCAAGCAGCGCGGCGGCGATCGTCAGTATCAGCGTCAGTTGGTAGGCGCTTTCTGCTGCCTTGGAAGCCGAGTTGGCATTGTCGACGTTCAGTTTGACCAGCTTGTCGAACAGCACGGCAAGATCGCGATGCAGCGGCAGAACCTGCGTGCTCATCATGCCCAACGCCATGGCGGGCTCGCCGGCCTGGGCAAGATTTTTGATCTGGGAAATCTTGGCAAGGTAGCTCGACATCTTCATCTTGGCTTCGGTCAGCGAAGCTTTTTCGCTTTCGCCGAGCGGCTGCTTTTCATAATTCTCGATGCCCTTGAATATCTGCTGCTGCAGGGTATTCAGCCGTTTTTCCGCATCGGCGATGGCTGCTGGATCACTGCTGGCGGCCACTTCATAAGTTGTTCCGTGCATCAGCATGTAGGCGCCGCGGATGTCGGCGACGGACAGCACCTGCGGGAAGGCCTTGTTGGCGATCGTGTCGATCTGGGTCTGGACGCGGTTCAGGCCCAGATAGGTCATGCAAAACGAAATACCGAAGGTGATCACGGTCAGGATCGTGATCGACCAGAGGCGCTTGCTGATAGTCAGGCCGCCGCACTTTTTACCGGGGGTGGACATGGGTAATGACTCCTCTTTCCATATCCGGCGCGGTTACGGTGCCGCTGCCGGAGCTTTTTCTTTGTTTTGCACAGGGTGGAAGCCACCCCGATCAACGGGAATCATTCCCCACTGCTGGGCGGAAAGCAAGCTTTTGGGCAAAATCAATAAGCATTAGCCTGTACTTATAAACAAACTGTGGCGGGCAGGCGACAGAAAACTTGTTCAGAAGGTCAGGATGGGGTTTTTGAGTCGAGCAGCAGCGTGACCGGCCCGTCGTTGACGAGGTGTACCTGCATATTCGCGCCGAAGACGCCGGTCGACACTTTTTTGTCGATGAGCTTGGCCAGTCTGATCACGAATGCGTCGAACAGCGGCTGTGAAATGTCGCTGCGGGCGGCGCGGCTCCACGACGGCCGGTTGCCCTTCGCGTACGACGCGAACAGTGTGAACTGCGACACGGCCAGGATCTCGCCGCCACAATCGAGTACGCTGCGGTTCATCACGCCGTTCTCGTCGGCAAAAATGCGCAGCTTGACAAGCTTTTGCGCCATCCAGTCAAGGTCGTGCTCGGTGTCGGCCTCCTCGATGCCGACCAGCAGCAGAAGCCCCGCGCCGATCGCGCCGCAGACCGCGTTGCCCACTTCCACTCGCGCCTCGCTGACCCGTTGTACCAGCACTCGCATTATTTACCTCCGGCAATTCGTCTGCGGCAACTCGCCAGCGCGGCCATTTTTCAGTATTCTTGAATATTCGACAATATCATTGACTGATCGGAAGGAAACATGATGAAGAAGGTTGGCCTTGTCGGCTGGCGCGGTATGGTGGGCTCGGTGCTCATGCAGCGCATGCAGGAAGAAAACGATTTC
>RRZT010232809.1_pt1 | contig 16015 bp, 11 predicted proteins | sample 2165551 | NCBI WGS metagenome assembly RRZT01 (sample SAMN10456910, study PRJNA506462) | wastewater metagenome | biome: wastewater; feature: sludge; material: wastewater sludge; isolation source: wastewater sludge with Escherichia coli K12::gfp cells carrying plasmid... | place: USA: Moscow, Idaho... | reverse complement strand
TGGTTGTGATATTAATTTTGATACCTGCATTATGGGCTATATCAATAATTTCGTTAATTTGAGGATGTAACAAGGGTTCGCCCAGCACATGCAGATAAATATATGCTGTGTATGGGCGAATGGAACTAATAACTTTTTCAAATTCAGTAGTTGTCATGAATTGACTTTTTCGCTTTGTGTCAAAGCAAAAACTGCATTTGAAGTTACAGATATTAGTTATTTCAATGTATATTTTCTTAAACTGCATTTGAAATGATGTTTTCAGTTTGATTAGTAACTGATTTTCCGGAAAATAGTATTATTTCCGGTTGTTAGTTGAATGATATAAATACCACGTTTTGGCAGTTTTATTGAAAATGTTTTTTTGTTGCTGTCTGTCAGTATTTTACGTCCGTTAATATCCGTTACGGATAGTTGCTGAATGGTTTCATTGTTTATTACTATAATTTCAGCATTTTGTTTGAATATCCTCAATAAATTGATTGGTAAATCACTGATTCCGGTTTGTTCCGTTGTTTTAACTTCCATAAGTTCTGAGTAGGGCGAGTATGTCGAACCCAGAGCTGATTTTACACGGTAAAAGTAAACGGAGTTTGGCTGTAGTCCGGTTACATTAAAACTGGTTGTTCCGCTTGTAGTTCCCTGTGCAACTATTGTACTGTCAGTTTTTCCGTAAGTTACTACCACATCGTCGATAGCCAGATTGCCGGTAACTTTGGTGTAGGTGAACCGGAATTTCCGATAGTTTAAAGCTGCATCAAAATTAAGTAGCTTGTTGGTTTTTATTGTGTTTGTGTAGCTGTAATTTATTACGGGAATCCAGGTGCCATTTTGCAGGGCTTCCAGCGTAAGCGATGAACCTGTGGCGGCAGAGGCAAACCTGTACATGAAAGCAAGTGATGTTACAGGGTATTCATATTCGCGGGTCATTACCCAATCGTTGTTGTCGTTTAATTGTAACGATGGTGGGGCAACTCCACTACTTGTAGTGGATGTATATGTGGATATGGCGGAACTGCTCCATCCGGTTGGTAGTGGAGTGCCTCCCGAACCTACATTATCGAATTCGTTTCGCTCGGTATTCTTGCCTGTGCTAACAATGTCAAGAACTTCAACTGCATAGCCTGTAGCGTAAGCAGTGTTTGCCCAATTAGCGGTAAAGCTTTTATCGGTGATGTTGCTTGCCGGGAGAAGTTCAGGAGCTTCCAGACCCGAGGTTGTTAGTTGCATGCTGTTGTATGCTGCTGTGGAGCTGTTGTTTTTTAGAGCATCTACAGTATAGTAGTATATTTTATCCGGACTTAGGTTTTCGATGTTGTAGAAATTGACATTCCCGGTTAATGTATTTATAAGATGGTTTGGCGTTGTTGGGCTCAGATTCATAGAGTGTGTATCCAGAAATGCAACTGAGTCCTGAGGAAGTAAATTCCATTCCGAACTATTGTAGTTGGTGCGAGGGTGTGTGATGTGGTTTTTTCGTTGCAGACTTACATCGAGTCCCCATATAATGTCGGCACCTGCATTGGCACTACCCATCATATCGATAGATATCCCGTTTCGGTAAAGTGCAATTGCATCATTTCCATTTATTTGTAGTAGTGTGTCGGTCAGCAAATCGGCTTTTGACAGGAGTGGGCTGAGCGTTGCATTTTTATGTACTATTGTGTAGCAGCTGTTATTTGCCAGCATTCCGCTCAGTTTTAGTTCGCTTCCAAATGAGCCATCGCCATTGGATTGTTTTCGCAGCGAGTAATTCGCCAGATTAACAGTTTGCCCGGTGCCGTTGAATATTTCAATAGCCTTATTCCAGCTTGTTCCCTCAACATAGGACGAAAAAATAAGATCACCCGCTTTCTGGGTTTGCTCGTATACTTTTAACTGGTAATCGGTGGCTGCCGGGTCCGAAATCCAGTTGAGTTTTGCTCCGGTTGCGTGAATTTCGGTGGGCTCAAGTACCATAAAATCGGGGGTTGCATTTCCGGTAATCGGGATACTTATGGCTGAAAGTCCACCGTCGGCTATGATTAATGTGTCGCGTATTTGTCCGGCTATAACAGGTGTAAACTGAACGCTGAGTGTTGTGCCGTTTGTAAGTTCAGAAGCATTTGCGCTTGTTTTTGAAAGTTGTACTGAATTGGTTTTCAGGGTAAAGTTAACTGCCGATGAGAAATTGATTCCTTTTAATTGAATAATGTGGTTTTGCTGACTGCCCGTCATTATTGTTCCAAAATCAATTTTAGTGCCACGCCTTGGCGATGTGAGAAAAGGATTGTTCTCGGTTGGAAACGGAAAAACAGAGACGGAGTCTGCTCCCCAAATGTAGTTAACCAGGGTAGGATAATCAATAAATGGATTTCTATTGCCCTGAATTGTATAAATTGCTTCGTTTCTGTCCAGTTCTTTTTGGCTTACCGGATCATTGGTGTGCCATTTTTTTAAGAGTTCAATCGCCCATGGCTTCCAAACAGGGTAGGTGTTGTTATTTAGCATGGGCGACTGCCATAATGGTGCATAATCTTCGTAAATGGTTGTGATGTAGAGATGTGAACGGGCAAAATCACCTTTGTATTCGTCCGCCGGCTCAAAACAATAGTCGGAGTAGGCTGTTCCAAATCCGTTTTTGCCAATTTTCGATTTGCCATTGTCAAATGTGGGAGTGCCGCTTACTTCGCCAAGCGGTAAATTGCTTTTCGTACTATTGGTGGTGCCATCGGCAGGGTAGAGGTGAAACAAATCTTTATAGGCAGTATATTCGTAGCCACCCCACCAGCTTTTTGGGAAAGAGTGTTCAATATGCATTCCATCTACAGAATTAAAGTCTGGTTGTTTACGTATTATTGATGAATACATATCCACAACTGTCGAGTCGGCTTTTCGGTCGGTATAGTAAAATCCCTGCCAGGTAAAACCTATACCACTACCGCCATATCCTAATACGCTTAGTGGCGATGAAACGTTTTTCAGGGCAGTTTTCAGGTCTGATTTTGATTTACCCTGTGCAAGGTAATAATAGCCTGCGGGAATTGTAGCGTGTAATCGTAAAAGGAATATGGAGAGTAAAATACTTGTAAAAATCGGTTTTATTTTCATGTGTTTATAATTGATTTTTTTTAATAGTCACATGGAACTCATAAAACAAAGTTTAAACATTCCCCTGTGGGTGAAAATTATTTAAATTTTGTCATATTCGTTTCATCTTTGTTTTTATAACGGGTCAACATCAATGCTTAAACGTACTGCTTTGAAACGGTTGTCGCTTAATAATGTGTCGGTGGCCGCGTGTATTAATTCTTTTGCCCTGATTGGCGAAGCTTCATTTTCAATTTTTATTATTATTTGCCGGATAAACATGTTTTGTATGCGTGATACAGGAGGTTCTACCGGACCCAGAATTCTTGTTCCGAAAATTGCACGGAGTTGGTTTGCCAGTTCGTGTGCGCTTTGTTTGCAAATTTGTATGTCGCGGTGTCGGAGCTCAATTTCAATAATTCTGTAAAAAGGTGGATATTTAAATTCTTGCCTTTCTATTTGCTGGGTTTTAAACATTGATGCATAATCGTTGTTTAACACTTGTTTAATAACGGGGTGTTCCGGTACCGACGTTTGCAATATAACCAAACCTTGTTTGTGTTTGCGGCCTGCTCGCCCGCTTACCTGTGCCATAAGTTGGTAAGCCCGTTCGTGTGCACGGTAGTCGGGAAAATTCAGCATATTGTCTGCATTTAAAATACCTACAATACTAACACATTCAAAGTCGAGCCCTTTTGTAACCATTTGTGTGCCAATGAGTATGTCGATTTTTTGTTGTTCAAAGTCGGTAATAATCCTTTCGTATGCTTTTTTCGAACGTGTAGTGTCGTAGTCCATGCGGGCAATTCGTGCATCAGGAAACTGTATTTTTATTTCGTCCTCAATTTTTTCGGTTCCAAATCCTTTAGTGCCAAGTCCGGGGGTTTTACAGGCCGGGCATATAGCAGGTATTGGTTCGGTATAGCCGCAATAATGGCAGCTTAAAATATTAAATGCTTTGTGAACGGTTAAACTAACATCGCAATTTTTGCATTTGGGTACGTGGGCGCACTGCTTACATTCAATATACGGAGCATAACCACGTCGGTTTTGAAACAAAATTACTTGCTCTCTGTTTTCAAGAGCCTTGCTCATTTTGGCAATAAGAGTGTCCGAAAAATGGCCATTCATTTGCTTCTTGTGGTATGCTTCTTTTGTGTCTACTATCATGAAATCAGGAAGTTTCATGTCGTTGTGTCGTTGTGCAATTTCTACCAGTCCGTACTTCCCGTTTAGAGCATTGTGGTAGCTTTCAATGGACGGAGTGGCAGTTCCCAGCAATGTTTTTGCGCCATGCATAGTGCCAAGCATAATTGCAGCATTTCGTGCGTTGTAGCGGGGTGCCGGGTCGTATTGCTTGTAGCTCGATTCGTGTTCCTCGTCGATAATGATAAGTCCTAATTTGCGAAAAGGAAGAAAAACGGATGAGCGAACTCCGATAATTATATCGTAGCTTTTATCATTTAGCACATTGTTCCAGATTTCGACACGCTCTGCATCCGAAAAGCGGGAATGATAAACCCCTAGTCGATCGCCAAAAACGCGTTTGAGGCGTGATGTAAGCTGAGTGGTAAGGGCAATTTCGGGTACAAGGTATAATACCTGATTCCCTTCGGATATAGTTTTTTTAATTAAATGGATGTAAATCTCGGTTTTACCACTCGAAGTGACGCCATGTAACAGTACTACCGGCTTTTCAAGAAATTTCAATTCTGTTTCACGCAAGGCTACTTGTTGAAATTCGTTTAGTGGATGTATTTCACGGGTATCAGCTGAATAGTCCGAAAAGCGCGAGACTTCTTTTTTGTAACATTCGAAAATATTTTTTTCGAGCATTCCGTTTAGCACTGCTGCCGAAGCGCCCGATTTTTCGAGCAAACTTTTTTTTGAAACCTCTGTGAAGCGAGATGGGATTAGCATTTTCGATAAATCGATGTAGGACATCAAAAGATCGAGTTGTTTTTTAGCCCGTTTCAGTTCATCAAAAAGGTCCCGTAGTTTTTCTTTTGAATTATATTCGGGTTGAATGCGAATGTAGATTTCAGTTTTTGCACGTACTTTTTCGGTTAGCTCTTCGTTGATTTCCACCGCATTCTTATCCAAAAGATTTTTGAGAACAGGCAGTATGTTGCTAAAGCTCAGTAATTTGCTTAGTGCGTCAACAGTTGTGGCTTTGCCATCGGATAAAACGTCCAGTATTTCCTGCTCTTTTGGCGCCAGTGCTGTTTCGGCTTCAAATTCCGGATTGATGCAAACGGTAGTTTCGCTTTCTATTTTCATGCCTGCAGGAACGGCTGCCTGGAATACATCGCCCATGCAAGCCATGTAATACGATGAAATCCATTCCCAGAACCGAAGCTGAGGATAGCGCAAAATAGGATTTGCGTCGAGTATACCGGCAATTTCTTTTATTTCGTAGGGCAGGGTAGGGGGCTGTGTGTGTATGATGTAAACTATAGCTGTGTAAAGCTTCTTTTTGCCAAACGGAACGATTACCCGCATGCCAACACGTATCTCCGATTCCCAAATGTCGGGCACCTGATATGTGAAGCTTGCTCTTAATGGCAGGGGAAGTATTACGTCGATGTATTTCATTACGGATATGGCTGCATTTTAAGGCAAAGATAATATATTTTGAAACGCTACTGCCAATAAAGAACAATGGAAAGGCAGAATACTATTATCGATATTTGCGTATTTGAAAGGCTTAAGCTGGTTAAACTGCCGGAAATTTTGTAATTTTGCATCAGATTGTGTGAAAAATCAGATATTAAATTTCAATTAATAATAATAAAGAGCATGTTTAAAACAAATCAGTATTTCGATGGCAAAGTAGTTTCAATAGGGTTAGACTCAGCAGAGGGCACTGCTACAGTAGGTGTTATGCAGGCTGGCGAGTATGAGTTCGGCACTTCATCATTAGAAATTATGACAGTAATTTCGGGAGAATTGGCTATTCAGCAGCCGGGTGAAACAGAATGGAAAACTTACAAAAAATTTGAGAGTTTTGTGGTTGAAAAGGGTGTAAAGTTTAAGGTGAGATGTTCACAGGATACTCCTTATTTGTGTCTGTATAAATAGTGAATCACAAATAACAGAAAAGACCAACAAATTAAACGTTGGTCTTTTTTTTATTTTGAGTTATATAAAAGCAAGAAACTCATTATCTGTTTCGATAATGAGTTTCTTGTTGTGGTACCACCAGGAATCGAACCGGGGACACAAGGATTTTCAGTCCTTTGCTCTACCAACTGAGCTATGGTACCATTTTGCCATTGCGGGTGCAAATATACGGACATTTTCTGTATCTGCCAAGCGTTACGCCCAGTTTTTTGATATTTTCTTTGGTGCTGAAATGCAAATGTCAGAATATGTTGAAGTTATATTTGTAAAAAAATAGCATCAACTGTGGCTTGTATCACACATTAAAGCGAAAATGCATAATATCGCCATCGTTTACAACGTATTCTTTTCCTTCCACATTCATTTTTCCGGCTTCTTTACAGGCCGCTTCTGAACCAAGTGTTGTAAAATCGTCGTATTTTATTACTTCGGCACGTATAAATCCTTTTTCGAAGTCAGTGTGAATTACACCAGCACATTGCGGTGCTTTCCATCCTTTTTCAAAAGTCCAGGCACGTACTTCCTGTACGCCGGCTGTAAAGTAAGTTTGTAAGTTGAGCAAATGATATGCTGCGCGAATCAGTCGTGACACGCCCGATTCGGTTAAGCCGGCTTCTTCCAAAAACATTTGACGCTCCTCAAAAGTTTCAAATTCGGCAATGTCAGCTTCGAGGCCCGCTGCTACAACCAAAATTTCGGCATTTTCTTCTTTTACAGCTTCTCTTACGGCATCAACAAATTTATTTCCATTCACTGCCGATGCTTCGTCGACATTACATACATACATTACCGGTTTGTTGGTAAGTAAATACAAATCTTTTACCAGTTTTTTATCCAAATCGTCGAGTACAACCGTGCGGGCCGACTTGCCCTGTAATAAGGCTTCGCGATATTGGATGTAGATATCATAAAGTGCTTTGGCCTGTTTGTCGCCTCCTGTTTGTGCTTGTTTTTGCACTTTCGAAATTCGGCTTTCGATGGTTTCAAGATCTTTCAACTGTAACTCCATGTCGATAATTTCCTTATCGCGTACAGGATTAATGCTGCCATCCACATGGGTAATGTTTTCATCTTCAAAGCAACGTAAGACATGTAGAATAGCATCGGTTTCGCGGATGTTGGCCAAAAACTTATTACCTAAACCTTCGCCTTTGCTAGCTCCTTTTACCAGACCGGCAATGTCCACAATTTCGACAGTAGTTGGTACGATACGTTGCGGTTTTACCAGTTCCGATAGTTTGTTTAAGCGTTCATCCGGCACGGTTATAACGCCTACATTCGGTTCAATTGTACAAAAAGGAAAGTTGGCTGCCTGAGCCTTTGCATTTGATAAGCAGTTGAAAAGAGTCGATTTGCCCACGTTTGGCAGCCCGACGATTCCACATTGAAGAGCCATTGGTTATATTTGTTGTTTTATCGTTTTATATTTTCAGTGTTGAATGAACTGAAAAACAAAAACTTAGAATTAATGTTCTGTGTTTATTTTTTGAGCCGCAAAGATAGTGAAAAATTAGCGGATTTTTTTCTGTTCGATAATATTGAGAAGTTCGGAGCAGTTTTTAACAAAAGTGGATGCTCCAAGATCTTCCAGTTCTTTTTGGGGACGAAAACCCCACAAAACGCCTATAAAATCGACACCTGCATTTTTCGCTGTCGATACATCCACACCTGAATCGCCTACGTATAGTACTTCGGATTTGTTTACTCCTGCATTTGCAATTATTTCATTTAGTATGCCCGGGTTGGGTTTTGCCGGATAGCCTTCGCGTTGCCCAAACACATCAGTAAAAATAATGCCGGGAAAAAATCGTTTTGCTAAACTTACTGTAGCCGGGTGCGTTTTGTTTGAAGCAATGGCCAAGGAGTATTGCATGTCCCGGAGCGTATTCAGCAGCCCGGATATCCCTTCGTAAGGTTTTGTGAGTTCCTCGGCATGGGCAAAATAGTGCTTAAGAAATTCGTTTTTTACCATGGATACAATGTCGTCGGTGCGTTTATCGGCCGGCAGTGCCCGTTCAATTAACTTTACCAATCCGTTCCCGATGAATTGACAATATTGATCTGTATCATGTGTAGGGAAATTATATTGAGATAGTGCGTAATTTGTGCTGTTTGCTATGTCGCCAAGGCTGTCGAGTAGTGTGCCGTCGAGATCGAAAATAATTAGTTTATACATGTTTTGGTCAGTATCTTTAATTATAATAATTATAAAGTGCAAAGGTACGCCAATTATCCGTTATTTTTTGTATTTTTGTCGGCCTTGCATTTTAATCAATGGTAAATTTTGATGTCAGGTTTACAAAAACAAACAGGTAAAATACTATTAATCATAAATTTACTATCATGCCAAAAGTATCGATAATTGCTGCTGTAGCCGACAATTTGGTAATTGGTAAGTCAAACAGACTACCTTGGCATATGCCTGCCGATTTGAAGCATTTTAAACAGCTTACCACCGGTTCTGCTATTATTATGGGTAAACGTACCTTCGAAAGCTTACCCAACGGACCACTGCCCAATAGAAAAAATATTGTAATTACCTCAATGATGAGTGAGGGTATTCGTGAAGGGTATTTTGAAGCCGAATCGGTTGAAGACGCACTCGATTTGTGCGAAAAAGAAGAAAAAGTATATATCATTGGTGGTGGGGCTGTGTACAAACAAACCATCGGGTTAGCCGATGAATTACAAATAACATGGATACACGCCAATGTAAATGGTGATGCTTATTTCCCTGAAGTTGACTGGACTTTATGGAAAGAAGTAAGTCGTGAAGATTTTGAAGCCGACGAAAAAAATGAATATCCCTATTCTTTTGTAGTGTATAGCAAATTGTAAAAAAGAAATTTGTTTATTTAATATAGAAAAAGCCATATCTGTTTTGATGTGGCTTTTTTTAGTGGCGCATTGTGTGAAAATGTCAGTCAATTAATTATCTTTGTGTGAAATTAAAACATACACGATGAGCTATTTAATAAAAACTACTAATTACCAACCTTTGCTCGATTTACAGCAAACGGAGTTGGCAATTTCGAAAATCAAAGAATTCTTTCAGGCAAACCTGTCGGCAGAGTTGCGCCTGCGACGTGTAACAGCACCTCTTTTTGTGTTACGTGGCACGGGTATTAACGACGATTTGAATGGAACAGAAAGGGCCGTAAATTTTCCTATAATGGATATGGGTGATGTAAGAGCCGAAGTTGTACATTCGCTTGCCAAATGGAAACGCCTGACACTTGCCGATTATAATATTGAGCAGGGATATGGTATATATACCGACATGAACGCAATCCGCGCTGATGAAGAGCTCGGAAATTTACATTCGTTATACGTGGATCAATGGGATTGGGAACGTGTAATGACAGCCGAAGAGCGTACTATCGGATTCCTGAAAACCATTGTGCGTCGGATTTATGCTTCTATTTTGCGTACTGAATATCTGGTGTCTGAGTCTTTTCCGCAAATAAAACCGGAGTTACCCGAAGAAATCACATTTATACACGCTGAAGAGTTGCGGTTACTCTACCCTGACTTGACACCTAAGGAACGCGAAACTGCCTTTGTAAAAAAACACAAAGCTGTTTTTGTGATTGGTATAGGTGGGGCTTTGGGTGATGGTAAAAAACACGATGGCCGTGCGCCGGACTATGATGACTGGTCGACCGTGGCTGAAGGTGGCTTGCCCGGCTTGAATGGTGATATTTTGCTCTGGAACCCTGTGTTAGAACTGGCTTTCGAAATTTCGTCGATGGGTATTCGGGTCGATAAAGAGGCTCTGCTTCGTCAGCTCGAAATTGAAGGTAAAAACGAACGCCTTGAAATGTATTTTCACAAACGTTTGGTTGATGGAACCTTGCCGCTTTCAATAGGTGGTGGTATAGGACAGTCGCGTTTGTGTATGTTCTTGTTGCGTAAAGCACACATTGGTGAAATTCAGGCCAGTTTATGGCCAGATGAAATGCGTACCGCCTGTGCGGCTCTCAATATCCCACTTATTTAATCAGGTTATATTCAAAAAAAAACTGCCCGTTAAGAAGATTTTAACGGGCAGTTTTTTTATTAATCAATTGTAGAGCAATGTTATTTTCCCAATCCTTTGTTGTGCAATACGCAGCTCATTTTCGGTTTGTTTTATCGATTTCTTTAATTCAATAAAACGATAAGTTTCAGATATTGCTTGTTTGGTTTGGGCAGGTAAATTATAGCTGTATTGAGTGTTGCCATATAGGGTTACTTTGATGGCCACATTTTTATGGTTAGCAATGAATTCAATAATAGTGCTGTCGGCTTCGTTTTTAAATGTCAGCTGTTCATAGGTTTTCCCGTTTTCGTTGAAACTGTAAAATGTTCCTTTATTTGTTTTTATCGTTTGTCCGTTAGCCTCAACCGAAATTTGTGTATGATTCATTTTTTGACCACAATAATAACTTGTCAGATAAACGTCGTTATTTTCGTCCAGTTCACATTTCAGGTAGTTTTTATCATTGTTTCGTTCGTTTGTTTGCGTTGCATGTACAAAACGCCCAAAGTCATCGTATTTTTCATTTTTCTGATAGCTGAAATTTGCTTCCACTTTTTTAAGTTCATCCACCAGTTTAGGTATAGCGCTATTGCACCTGCTTACTGTTAGCCGGCTTTCGCGCAGAATTATGGAATCATTCAGAGCAACAGCTTCTTTTCTGAGTTTAACCAGCTTTGGATATTGAACGTGAAAACTGTCGATGGCTGTTTTGGCTTCGGTTAAGTTGTTTTCGTTCAAAAGTTTGGTAATTAATTCCAAACTTTCCTCTGCTTTTTTAGTTTCATTTGAACTATTGTTGCAAGCAAGAAACATTGCAAGCGAAAGTACTGCTACCAGAAGTTTTGTGTATTTCATATCAAATGTTTAAAATTCTATGCCAAATGAAAAATCCGTTGTCGATGGTAATATCGAAATATTGTCGGTGTACTGATGGTCTGTATCCGTTTTATAACCTTCGGAAATTGCAATATTGGTAAGGGTTGCTTTGTAGTTGGCTTCCACAAACAGACGAATTTTGTCGTTTAATTTGTATCGAGCACCAACCCCAACAAAAATACCGGCATACGACGGACTGGTTAAATCTTTCAGAATATTTGTGTTGTTCAATACCGAGCCGCCGTTACTTTTAAATGTCTTTTCGTTTGCACTTAAAACAAAACCTGTATTCGCACCTCCCTGTAAATAGTAACTGTATTTATGGATATCAGGAGTATTCAGTCTGATTCCTATTGGTACTTCTATTGCGGTGTAGTTTACTCTAAAATAATCTTTCGAATTTACATCGTTTAGTGTACGGTTGTCGGCCATATAACCTCCAAATCCATTGTAATTTATGCCGGAAATTATTGCCATCAGGTCGTTAATTTCGTAACGTGCAGAGAGTCCAAGGCCAATTTTCATGGTTGCGCCACCAGCAAAAGCATCGTTGTGAGTTACATTCACCCAGGCTATGGAGGGGGTAATCCTGAATCCAAATTTAAATTTGTCGAGTTGAAGCGATGATGAGCCAAATGAACCGAAACTATCTTCGTTATATTGCGCATTTGCAAAAATCGAAAATGTTGTAAGGAGTAAAATAAGGATGCTTTTATTCATACATTAATATTTTATTAATTGTGGAAACTTACATGAAAGTTAATTATCTTGTTATTTAATAGCTATTTGCATGATTGTTTCGTCCTGAACATAGTTCAAAAGTATAAAATACAAATTTACTTTTAATTTTCAGAAATCGGATAGTTTTGCTTTTTTATGTCAAGATGGTTCAAATTTCATACCGTACTTGTTTATCTTCCTTTATTAATGAACATTTTTTCGGCAAAATTATTATCTTTGTGCTTTACAGAATAGCTAAAAAATACATTTTGTAAGATTGGGGACTAACAATCTTCCTTATCGGGCAATAATTCTGTGTTAAATGATAAAAAGTTACTTCATGTCGAGATTTTTGTCAGCAATAATAGTGACCGTAATTTCTGTTGTTGTGTTGAGTTCGTGTATTACTTCCAAAAATATCAATTATTTACAGAAGCCGGGTTTTGATGTACCTGCTTACAAGGATAGTATAAGCTATACCGACTATGATCTTCGTATTGGCGATAGGCTTTATGTGAAAATATATTCCACCGATGAAACTACCAACACTCTGTTTAACGGGGGGACAGGTGGAGGTCAAATGATGATGTCGTCAACTGGTTCGATGCAGGATTTGTACACTTATCTTGTTGAAAATGATGGGTGTATTCAGTTTCCAATGGTAGGTCGAATAGCTGTAGCCGGAAAGACAGTGCGCGAGGCCACACTGGAAATAGAAAAATCAATGCAGCCGTTTTTTAAATTCAGTTCAGCCGAAATCAGAGTGATGAATCGCTCATTCAGCGTTATAGGAAACGGAAATTCAGCTTATATTAATATGCCGCAGGAAAAGATTAATATATTCAAAGCATTAGCCCTGGCCGGCGATATAGGAATTTTTGATGATAGAAGTCGTGTAAGAGTGTTAAGAGAAACTGACAAGGGAACTATAATAAAAACTTTCGATTTGAGAAGTGTGGATATTCTTCATTCGGAGTTTTATTATGTTGAACCGAATGATGTCATTTATATTCAGCCACTTAATGAGCAGTTTTTTCGTATCACTAACCTGACGGGTTTGTTCTCGACAGCTGTGGCTACCTTCTCATTTGGGGTGTTAATTTACGACTCTGTGAAACGTATCAGTGGAAATTAATATGCAAAATAACCGACTCACATATCTTTTAGTGATGCTGCTAATTGCCACTACATTTAGCTCGTGTTACAATTATAAGAGTATAGGATTGTTACAAGAACGGAAATCGCTTCCGCAATATCCAAAATCCGACTATACCGATTACCGTATTCGTGTGAACGATGAAATTATTTATCGCCTGATAACTTCGGATGAGACTATTTCAAAATTAATTCAACCGGGCTCGGTTTCGCAGGCAAACAATATGATGACTTACAGGGTTTATCCTGATGGTACCATTGATTTACCTTTTGTGAAAGCAGTAAAGGTCGAAGGACTTACATTGATTGAAGCGGGCAATTCGGTACAAAAACGTATACGCGAGATTATTCCTGATGCCGAAGTGTTATTGACTATAAATAACAAAACCTTTACCGTTATTGGCGATGTGGGTACCGGAGTTTTTAATATCCCGCGTGAACGGTTTACAATATATCAGGCGTTATCAATGGCTGGTGAACTTAAACACTCGGGCGATCATAAACGTGTGAAAATACTCAGAGTAACGGATAAAGGAACTGAAATTCTTGAATTTGATATTCGTCCTAAATCAATTATTGAGTCAAAATATTATTATATATATCCGAATGATATTCTGTATGTTCAGCGCGCACCTTCGGCTTTTTATAAAGTTGAAAACTCCTGGGCAAACTTTGTAGGCATCGTGTCGTCGTCATTGTCATTGTTATTCACCGTGTTGTATTATCAAAAGTTGAATTAACGAATAGTCAACTAAAAATAGTAGTTGTATGGAGCAGGAAAAACCAAATCCGTTTAAAGAGGAAGAAGAGTCAGGTTTTGATATAATGGAATGGGTAAATTTAGTTTTACACCATTGGTATCTTTTTGTAATATTTTTTGTGTTATCACTTGGATTTGCGTACCTAAAGAACCGCACCTGGAAAGCTTCAGTTAAAGTTGCAGGTACAATGCTTATTGAAGAATACAAAACTACATCAAATACACAGGCGCTGATGCAGGGTTTTGGTGTGGATGCAGGTTTCAAGAATACACATAATCAGGTGATTATGTTGAGTTCCTACGACCTTATTGGTCGTGTGGTGGATAGTTTACCACAATTAAAAGTTGATTACATTTCAAAAGGAAATTTTAAAACGCGCAACCTGTACAACACTTCACCTATTAAAATTACACCTGATTATATCGCTCCTGAAGCATATAATTTGCTGTTTAAAATTAGTATTCGATCCAACGGAACTTACGAAATCAGAGTTGACAACAATGAGCAATATGAAAATTTCAAGGTTACTGGTCGCCTCGGTACTCCGGTATCAAATAATTTGTTTTTTATTACCATAAACAGCACAAATTCTTATTATACAAACGGGGAGATGTATTTCCAATTCCGCTCACGGGAGTCGCTTATCGGAGATTTTGCCGGGCGTTTGGCATTTAATTATGTAAAAGAAGGCTCTTCTGTGTTGGAGATTTCGTTAGTAGGTGAAACCCCCGAACGTGATATTGATTATATCAACAAGCATGCTGAGATATTTTTGATTCAGAATCTTGAACGCAAGAACGATGCGGCGAATAAAACAATAAAGTTCATTGACGAGCAATTGAGCAATGTGTCGGCATCGTTGTCGAAATCGCAAAATGATATGACAGATTTCAGACAACGAAATCAGATTGTAAATGTAGAATCGCACGCAGGTGAATTGTTAGGCAAATCTTCGCAGTTTGAAGAGCAAAAAGCCGCTCTAAAGTTAAAAGAAACTTATCTTGATTATCTTACAAATTACCTGAAAACAAATCTTGAAGATGGCTCAATTGTAGCTCCATCCAGTCTGGGTTTAAATGAGCCAATGTTAATGGGCCTGGTAACTCAGGTAAACGATCTTAATCTTCGCAGAAGCAGCTTGAGCGAAAAAAATATGTATTATTCAAAATACACCAGTGATATTGAAAATGTAAAACTGGCAATTAACGAAGTGGTAAAAAATATGCGTGCTTCGCTTAATATCGAAAAAAATGATTTGCGTCTGAAGGATGAAGAGGTGAAAAAGAACATATTAAAACTGCCGGAAAAGGAAATTGAAATGATTTCTATTGAAAGGCAATATAAGATGGACGATAACTATTATACTTTTTTCCTACAAAAGAGGGCTGAGTCTGAAATTTTAAAATCGTCTAATACACCCGATAATAACATTCTGGATCATGCCCGTATAATCACAATAACTAATTCCGGTACGCAGTCCAAAACAATCATGATGTTTTTACTGATAGGATTGTTAATCCCTACAGTGTTTATTGTGCTGAAAGAGTTCCTGAATGCCACTATACGAACACCTAAAGATGTGGAGAAAAATTCAGGCTTTTATCTGATTGGTTCTGTTCGACACACGAATTCCTCGGATCCGTTAATGACTATCAATAACCCACGTTCGGTATTTACTGAGATGTTCAGAGTTATTCGTACCCGCATTGAATTTGTAGTGAAAAGGAAGAAGGAAATTATGGTTGTTATAACATCAGCAGAATCGGGCGATGGGAAAACGTATTTTTCGATAAATCTGGCCGGGGTTTATGCCATGGCAAGTAAAAAAGTACTGCTTGTTGATTTAGATATTCGTAAGCCAAGTATTCATGGGAAATTTAACCTGAATCCAGGTTTTGGCGTAACGAATTATCTGGTGGGCCAGGCTGAACTGGACGACGTAATTATCCATATTCCGGAGTTAGAATACGATTTCTTGCCCGGAGGTACTGTGCCTCCTAATGCCGGAGAATTAATTCGCTCCGAAAAATTGGTCGATATGTTTATCGAATTACGCAAAAAATATGATTTTATAATTGTCGATACAAGTCCAATTGGTATTGTAGCCGATGCATATGCAATAGCACATCAGTCGGATATTAATCTGTTTGTAGTGCGTAGTGGTGAAACCAGTAAAGCACATTTCAGCAGAATAGCCAAACAGATACGAAGCGATAATGTGGAAGCATATTGTATCTTGAACGATGTGTTGAACGAAGAAGGTGGATATTCGCGCTATTATTCTAAACGA
>RRZT010092506.1_pt1 | contig 16017 bp, 16 predicted proteins | sample 2165551 | NCBI WGS metagenome assembly RRZT01 (sample SAMN10456910, study PRJNA506462) | wastewater metagenome | biome: wastewater; feature: sludge; material: wastewater sludge; isolation source: wastewater sludge with Escherichia coli K12::gfp cells carrying plasmid... | place: USA: Moscow, Idaho... | reverse complement strand
ATGGTTCGCGATACCGGATTCAGATTTCCTCCCTTGGCCAACATCTCGGCAGGAACAAATCCCTGAGCCGTCGCCTCGACCATATGGGTCTTCAGGCTGATGATCCGGGCATTGACCACCACACCGGCATCATTGCGGGACAGGGTCCCGGTCAGGATCCGGGATACGGGCACCCGTTTTGCCAATTCGGTCCAGTCACGACTGAAGATAAAGTCCCCTTCAGGAGTCACCTTGATACTACCCGTCACCTTATAATCCAGCACCACCTCACCGCGTCGGTGGAGTTCATGGATCATATCCTCGGCAATCTGTTGACCCAGCCAATTGCTGTTTTCCAGCGAGTTAAGGTTAACAAATGAGGCCACGGCTATGGGTGTCAGAATCGTCGCGCCCTTGAGCTTGGTCTGGAACAGGCGATCAGCCAGCTCGGAAACCAGACGATTGAGTTCTACCCCCTGCGTATCGGGCCCTGCATACGGAGTCGTCTTGACGGGAGCCGTGTTGCTGCAGGCGATCAGCGGCAATAGCAGACTGATCCACAACGCCGTTTTCTTCATGAGATTCTCCAGGCTATATCGCTGTCTATCTGGTTATCGACCTTTCCATGCATTCCTTAAGCCGTTTTTGTATTAATGTCGCTACGGCACACTAAATGCATTTAGCTAATAAACACCTAGCAAGATGAATACCATGAAGATCTGGATCTGTTTATTACTGCTTTTCGCTCTACCTGTGCAGGCCAGCTGGATCAAGGCTCGTGGTAGTGCGCCTATTGTCAATGGTGATACCGAGTTTGCCCGGGAACAAGCCACTCAGGACGCATTGCGCCAAGCCATGCTCCAGGCAGGAGCCTCTGTGTCCAGCATCCAGAACCTGAGCAATGGTGCGCTCACCCGCGACATGTTCCAGATCCGCGCCAACAGCGAGATCCGGCAATTCACTCTGCTCGAAGAGGAGCGCAAAAACGACCGGCTGTTCGTCACCCTGCGCGCCCTTATCCTTGCCGAACCAGGTCGTTGCAATGGCGCACGCTACGCCAAGGGAATAACGCTGGTCCGGTTCCGGATGGCTGATAGCGATCAGGCCCGTTACGGTCAAATCTATGACCTGAACAAGGAGGTTACCCGTCAAATTTTTAATCGACTAGGCAATCTGCGTCAGAATTTCGTCGCCCGTCGCTGGCTGGATGAAAATTTGGGTCTGGATCCGCGCCGCTTGCAACAGGGGGAAAATAGTTACCGTCGACAACTGCAAAGTCTTGCCGCCGAAACCGACAGTCAATACCTTCTTTTCGGAGTATTACAGGATATATCCATCCGGGATCCTGATGGCAACCTGCTGGACAAATGGCTTGATGATCCAGTACGCCACTTTACCCTGCAACTCTATCTGTTTGATGGCCTCACCGGAGAGCTCAATGATCAGAGCAACTACCAAGGTGAAGCTGTCTGGAATTTTTCTAAACAGGAGCAGGTCGACGTCAGCAGCCAGAAATTCTGGAGCTCCTCCTACGGGATGGAAGTTGCCGCCCAAATCAATCGGGCCGTACAGGATTTGCAACTCAAGACCCAGTGCAGTACCCCGATCGCCCGCATCATGCATGTCGACGGAGAGAACTATCACATCAATCTGGGTAAGCGTAACGGCATCAAGACAGGCGATCGCTTCTATATAGAGCAAAGAGCGGACTTCAACGATAATTACGGGGAAAACCGGACACTTCGCAATCCTACGACCGGAGCCATGGAAGTCAAAAAGGTGTACGACAACAATGCCGTCATGATGCCCATGAACCGTTACGCGCCGGGAAATATACAGGTCAACGATCTGGCCGTCATGGAATAGCCCGAGATCAGATAGGATAACTGGCTGATCTGGTTAGTAAATAGCCAGAGACTGGTTCTGGATTTCATCCCAGTCTCTGCTATAATCCGCCGCGCTGCGTCCTCATAGTTAAATGGATATAACGGGCCCCTCCTAAGGGCCAGTTCCAGGTTCGATTCCTGGTGGGGACACCAGATCAGGCAATACCCCTTCTCTGCGTTCCCCTTCTAACGTCACCATTGCCACAGTCAGCAGCATCCTAATAGCCGTATCGGGAAGCGATCGTCAGCCCCCTATCTGTCTTTATCCTCATGGGTAGACGCCTCTGTCGCTTCCATCAGCTCATTACGATAACGCTCCAGCCCCTTGCGGAAACTTTCGGCGTCACCGTATTCAAAAAAGCGCGGATAATGTCCATGAGCTTCATGAATATGGCGCGCGTGCTTGATCGGACACCAATATTGTTCGGTGCGCGCCGCCACCTCGCGAAAGTAGGCCGCCAGCCCGTTGCCATAAGAGCAATAGGCGCAGTTGATCTTCTCCACAAGATTCAGGTAGGGCAGATCGGTGCGATCAAACACCAGATAATCGGCACGCCTGACTCGGGGGATCCCGTAGACGGGAAAACAGATCCACTGATAAATGAGCAAGAAGAGATCCAGCAGCACCAGCGGAATAATTCCTGAATAGATGACAGGTGCCGTCAACAGGTTAAAGAGCGAGGCCCGCCCCAGATAACGAAAGAGACTGGTCTTGAAACGGCGCTGCTGGCGCATCACCTCCTCACTGAAACGGATGCGTCTGCTCTCTATGATGTAATGGAAGTTCTCGCGGTTCTTGCGAAACTCCTGCTCCATCTCCTCTTGCAATACCCGGATCCGGGCAATCAGCTCTCCAATCTTGTCTGGCATGGTTTCCCCGCTTTCCAACCTGCAGGCCGGATGGCAACACCTTGTTATCAGTGTGGAGGCAAAGCCTCCCTTTTGCCACGCCGCGACGCCCCGTATACTTGAGGCTGATACCGTCAGAAGGAGGGGGTTATGTCGCGCTATGTGCTTATCACCGGTTGCTCGTCAGGCATTGGTTACCATGCCGCCAAACGGCTAGCTCAGGAGGGGTTTTGCGTCATCGCCTCGGCGCGCAAGCAGGAGGATGTGGAGCGGCTAAGAGGCGAAGGGCTTACCGCTCTCAGGCTGGATCTGGCCAGTCACGACTCCATCCTTGCTGCCGTGGCCCAGGTGACAACCCTGTGTGGCGGACGCCTCTACGGGTTATTCAACAATGGCGCCTATGGCCAACCGGGGGCGCTGGAGGATCTGCCTACCGAGGCGCTACGCGCCCAGTTCGAGAGTAACTTCTTCGGCTGGCATGAGCTGACTCTCCAGATCCTGCCCCTGATGCTGCCCCACGGCGAGGGACGCATCATCCAGAACAGTTCGGTGCTGGGACTGGTGGCCATGAAGTTTCGCGGCGCCTATAACGCCAGCAAGTTTGCCATCGAAGGCTATACCGATACCCTGCGCCTGGAGCTGCGCGGTACCGGCATACAAATCAGCCTGATAGAGCCCGGCCCCATCGAAAGCCAGTTTCGCGCCAATGCCCTCGCCGCCCTGCAGCAACATATCGACCTGGTACACAGTCGCCATGCCGAGATCTATCAGCAGACCTTGAGCCGCCTCTCCCGTGTAGTGCCGGGCAATCGCTTCACCCTGCCACCCGAAGCCTGCATCCCGCCCCTATTGCATGCGCTCAATGCCCGTCGTCCCAAGATACGCTATCAGGTGACCACACCCTGCAAGATACTGGCACTAATCCGTGGCTGGCTTCCGGCACGCTGGCTGGATGCGCTGGTGGCCAAACAAACATAAAAACCCAATAAAATCAAATAGATACAAAATATCCAACAAAATCAATCACATATAACTTATTGATTTTATTCAACATTATTATGCTACTCCTGCAATGCCAGCCCTAAACAAAGAGGGCGCTCCTGATGGAAGCGCCCTCTTCATGTCACTATGCCACCCCTATGCGGTCACATGATGCAACCAGCTGGCGATGGTGCGCACCCCATGTCCCTTGGCCCCCGCAGCCCAGAGGTCGTTACCGTTCTTCTGGTAGGAGGCTGACAAATCCATGTGGACCCAGTCTGAACCCTCTGGAACAAAGCGGGCAAGGAAGGCGGCGGCCGTACTGGCGCCGGCTGTCCCCTCCGCCATCGCCACATTACCCAGTTCGGCAAAGCTGGAGCTGAGCAGCGCCTGATGCCAGGTTTCCAGCGGCAGGGCCCACGCCTTCTCGTTGACCTTGCTGGCCAACTGGCAGAGCGACTGACTGCGCGCCTCATCCAGAGAGAACACGGCGTGATAGTCACGACCCAATGCCATCTTGGCGGCACCGGTCAGGGTAGCGGCATCGAGAATATGAGCTGCTCCGGTTTCCCCGGCGCAGAGCAGTCCATCGGCCAGCACCAGACGCCCTTCGGCATCGGTATTGAGGATCTCCACACTCACGCCGTTACGATAGGTGAGAATGTCGCCCAGTTTAAAGGCCTTGCCGCTCACCAGATTCTCGGCGCAGCAGAGGAAGAGTTTGACCCGGGCCTTGAGCCCCTGACGGATGGCCAGCGCCAGTGCCCCACTGACCATGGCTGCACCGCCCATATCGGACTTCATCGGCAGCATGTTGTCCGATCCCTTGAGGCTGTACCCCCCCGAATCAAAGGTGATCCCCTTTCCCACCAGACAGGCTGCTACCGGGGTTTCCGGATCACCGCTCGGGTTGTAATCGAGCATCAGCAAGGCGGGTTCATGTTCGCTGCCGCAACCCACCTGATAGATGCCCACATGCCCCTGTTCACGAAGGGTCTCGCCACTGATGATGGAAAAGTGGGTCGACTCCGGCGCCTGATTGCCGACAAACAGCGCCGCCTGCTGGGCCAGCGCCAGGGGATAGATCTCGGCCGGGGTACCATTGGTGATCTGGCGTACCCAGCGGGTCACCTCCAGCAGGGCATCCAGCTCCAGCTGCTCGGCCGCCGACATCTCGCCCAGATAGAGACTCTGCCCGGCTCGCGGATTATAGAAGCCCTGGTAGAAGGCATAACGCCGCTCCAGATCCCACTCACCGCCCACCAGCGCCACCTGCTTGATCCCCTGGCCATCCAGGCGGCGTGCCGCCCGCTGGATCTGGCGCAACCGCTCGGCTTCGTTGCCACTCAAGTGCACGGCAGCACCACTTTGATTAAAACTCAGCAACGCCTTCTCGCCCCATTGAGGCTCGGCGCTCATATCAGTCAGGATCAGTTTCATTATGGCGGACATGACCATCATCCTTTATAGAGAATACGCAATGCAAAAGGCCACGCCGCATGGCATGGCCTCAGAAGAGAAACACCCGGAGCTCGATGGCGGCTCGCTCTTCCAGACGGCATCTAATGGCGCTCGGAGGCCAGATTGATGGTATAGCGCGGGATCTCGACCACCAGATCTTCATCGGCGACCCGGGCCTGACAACCCAGCCTGGACTCGGGCTCCAGCCCCCAGGCCTTATCGAGCATATCATCCTCCAGCTCATCGCTGGGTTCAAGAGAATCAAAGCCTTCGCGAACCACACAGTGACAGGTGGTACAGGCGCAGGACTTCTCGCAGGCGTGTTCTATCTCGATATGGTTGCGCAATGCCACATCCAGTATGGTCTCCCCCACTTCGGCTTCGACGGCCAGCCCATCCGGGCAAAGGGTCTCGTGAGGTAAAAAAACAATCGTCGGCATATTACACCTCGTCAATCTGGTGCCCTTGCAGGGCCTGGCGAATGGATGCATCCATGCGGCGTGCAGCGAACTCGGCCGAGGCCTTGTCAACGGCAGTAATGGCGGCGGCGATCGTATCGGCATTGCCCTCTTGGGCCTCGCGCGCCAGCTCAAGCATGCTGCTTCTTAGTATGGCAAGTTCTTCGGTAGTCAGCAGACGCTCACCATCGGCCAACAGCGCCTGCTCAAGGGCCTCCAGCACTCTGGCGGCCTCGACCTGCTGCTCGGCCAGCATGCGGGCCTGTACATCCTGCTCGGCAAATTGCAGTGAGTCACGCAACATGCGGACTATCTCCTCCTCCTGCAACCCGTAGGAGGGCTTGACCTCGATGGCCGCCTGAACCCCCGAGCTCTTCTCCATGGCCGTCACCGAGAGCAATCCATCGGCATCCACCTGAAAGGTGACGCGAATATGGGCAGCTCCGGCGGCCATAGGGGGAATATCCCGCAGCGTGAAACGGGCCAGAGAGCGACAATCGCTGACCAGCTCCCGCTCTCCTTGCACCACATGGATGGACATGGCGGTCTGCCCATCCTTGAAGGTAGTAAACTCCTGGGCACGGGCCACTGGAATAGTGGTATTGCGCGGGATGATCTTCTCCACCAATCCCCCCATGGTCTCAAGACCCAAAGCCAGGGGGATCACATCCAGCAGTAACATCTCGCTCTCGGGCTTGTTGCCCACCAGCACATCGGCCTGGATCGCCGCCCCGATGGCCACCACCTTGTCGGGATCGATGCTGGTCAACGGCTCCCGCTCGAAGAAGGCTCCCACCCGCTCGCGCACCAGAGGTACCCGGGTCGAGCCCCCGACCATCACCACCTGAACGATGGCATCGGCTGCTATCTGGGCATCCTTGAGTGCCCGACGACACGATTGCAGGCTCTTGCGAACCAGTGGCTCAATCAGCGCATTGAAGGTGTCACGATGGATCTCGCCCTGCTTACCGGCAAAGTTGAATGTCACGCTATCGGCATCACTCAAGGCCACCTTGCACTGGCAGGCCAGATCCAGCAACTGCCGCTGCTCGCTGACACTCAAGGCTACGCCGGGACACACCTGCGCAACCATGGCCTCGGCCAGCAGACGATCAAAATCATCCCCTCCTAAGGCCGGATCGCCGCCGGTGGCCAACACTTCGAAGACACCACGATGCAGACGCAGTATGGAGATATCGAAGGTGCCCCCACCCAGATCATAGACGGCAATCACCCCCTCCTGACCCGAATCCAGGCCATAGGCCACGGCCGCTGCCGTCGGCTCATTGAGCAGGCGCAGCACATGCAATCCGGCAAGACGGGCAGCATCTTTGGTGGCCTGACGCTGACTGTCATTGAAATAGGCGGGAACCGTGATCACCACGCCATCCAGCTCGGCCCCTAGCGTGTGACTGGCCCGCTCGGCCAGGGCCCGTAACACCTCGGCCGAGACCTGGACCGGATTGATGGCGCCGACACTGGTCTCTATCTGTAAAGAGCCATTTTCCGAACCAGAAAAACGGTAGGGAAAGTGGCTGGCATCCACATCGGCCAGCGCCTTACCCAACAGACGTTTGACCGATGAGAGGGTATTGAGAGGATCCTGAGCCGCATCTGCCTTGGCATCAAAACCGACACGGGGTGCCTGTTCGGCCTGGTAGTGGACTACAGAGGGGAGCAGATGACGTCCTGCCTCATCCGGCAGGGTTTCAGCACTACCGCTACGGACAACGGCAACCAGAGAATTGGTGGTTCCAAGATCGATGCCAACCGCCCACTTTTGTTGATGGGGTGCAGCGCTCTGGCCGGGCTCGGCAATATGTAATAGGGCCATGGGAAATCAAATATCCATCAGGGAATCTTCAAGCCGCGCCAGTTCATCACGCAGTTTGCGTACAAATTTGAGTTTGCGGATAAGTCCTGCCGCCTCGGCAAGCATCTGGCTTGCTACCGCCTTATCCAGCTCGGCATAAAGCTGTTGCTCTTGGGCTCGGATCTTACGGGAAAATGCATCGATAGTGGCCTCGGGATCGGCGGCGTCACGGATGCTTTCAAGCTCCTCACGCCACTCCAGCTGGAGAGTCAGAAATGCCAGATCCTGCATGGTCTGTTGCTCACCACGAATATCCATCCCCAGCACATAGAGCAGGTATTCGGCGCGAGTCAGGGGATCCTTGAGAGTTTGGTAGCCACTGTTGATCTCGGCGGCCTGCTGCATGGCGGCAAGACGCTCACTCTGGGGCGCCGCCGCGAAACGATCGGGATGGTATTGCTGTTGCAGGCTGTGATAGGAGGTCGACAGCCGGGCAAGATCGATCTCCAATCCGGCTGGTAATCCAAATAATTCAAAATAGTTCATCGGCAAGGCCTCTGGCTGCAGGGGATCAGACGGTGAAACTCTCTCCGCAACCACAGGCCCCTTTGACGTTGGGGTTGTTGAATTTGAAGCCTTCGTTCAACCCCTCCTTGGCAAAATCCAGCTCGGTGCCATCGAGATAGGCGAGACTCTTGCTATCCACCACTATCTTGACGCCCTGCTCTTCGAAGACAGTATCTTCAGGTTGCAGATCATCAACAAACTCCAGAACATAGGCCATACCAGAGCAACCGGAAGTCTTGACCCCCAGACGCAATCCCAGCCCCTTGCCCCTGCCTTGCAGGAACTTTCTGACCCGCTCGGCGGCGGCTTCTGTCATGGTTACAGCCATCTCGTCTACCTCAACATTGCCCGCCGGATCAGGCGAGGCCTTTCTTCTTCTTGTAATCGGCTATCGCCGCCTTGATGGCGTCTTCAGCCAGGATAGAGCAGTGGATCTTCACCGGCGGTAAGGCCAGTTCCTCGGCGATATCCGTGTTCTTGATCGCCTGGGCCTGATCCAGCGTCTTACCCTTGACCCATTCGGTCACTAGTGAGCTGGAAGCAATGGCCGAACCGCAGCCGTAGGTCTTGAACTTGGCGTCTTCGATGACACCATCCTCATTGACCTTCAATTGCAGCTTCATCACATCGCCACAAGCCGGGGCACCGACCATACCGGTGGCCACACTGGGATCATCTTTATCAAAGGAACCGACATTACGCGGGTTCTCGTAGTGGTCAACCACTTTTTCACTATAAGCCATCTGACACCTCCAACTGACTCACCAGAATCAGTGATGAACCCATTCAACTTTTGATAAATCCACGCCATCCTTGAACATATCCCATAGGGGGGACATCTCGCGTAGGCGGCCAATCTCCTGTTTGATCAAGGAGATGGTGTAATCAATCTCTTCTTCTGTCGTGAAACGCCCGATGGAGAAGCGGATGGAGCTATGTGCCAGCTCATCGGTCAACCCCAAAGCCCGCAGCACATAGGAAGGTTCGAGGCTGGCAGAGGTACAGGCAGAGCCCGAAGAAACAGCTAGGTCCTTGAGTCCCATCATCAGAGACTCACCTTCCACGTAGGCAAAGCTGACGTTGAGATTGCCCGGAACCCTGTGTTCCAGATCACCGTTGAGATAAACCTCTTCGATATCTCGCAGACCATTCCACAACCGGTCACGCAATGCCAGAAGACGTCGCGCCTCATCGGCCATTTCCAGACCCGCAATACGGAGGGCCTCCCCCATACCCACTATCTGGTGGGTCGGCAGGGTACCGGAACGCATGCCGCGCTCATGACCACCACCGTGCATCTGGGCTTCCAGGCGCACCCGTGGCTTGCGACGCACATACAGCGCACCAATGCCCTTGGGGCCATAGATCTTGTGTGCCGACATGGAGAGCAGATCGATCTTCATGGCTTCCACATCAATCGGCAACTTGCCAACACTCTGAGCCGCATCTACATGGAAGAAGATCTTGCGTGAACGACACAGCTCGCCAATGGCCGCCACATCCTGGATCACGCCGATTTCATTATTCACATGCATGATGCTGACCAGCAGGGTGTCATCACGCATGGCATTGGCGATCTGCTCGATACTGACCAGTCCATTAGGCTGAGGATCGAGATAAGTGACCTCGAAGCCTTCGGACTCCAGGAAACGGCAAGGATCTAGCACCGCCTTGTGTTCCGTCTTGCAGGTGATGATGTGTTTGCCCTGATTGCGATAGAAATGGGCAATCCCTTTGATGGCCAGGTTATTCGATTCGGTCGCCCCGGAGGTGAAGACAATTTCACGGGGATCGGCACCAATCAGCTCGGCAATATGGTTACGCGCCTCATCGACCGCCTCTTCAGCCTGCCAGCCAAAACGGTGCGAACGGGACGCCGGATTACCAAAGATCCCGTCCAATGTCAGACATTGCATCATCTTCTCGGCAACGCGCGGATCAGCCGGCGTCGTTGCGGAGTAATCCAGATAAATCGGAAGCTTCATTAGCAGTTAACCTCTGTATGACGATGGAGAGCCGATTATCCCAGTTGCACCCGCAAGGTGACGGAATCGCTCTCCAGCTTGCCAGCCAAAGCTGACGCCGCATGAGTCTGGAGCTCCTGACGCTCCGCCACACGCTTTACTTCGGCCTGGCTCACCAATTCCCCGAGAGTGATCTCATCGAGAAAATTGCTGATCCGGGCACTCAAATCACGCCAAAGGGAGTGAGTCAGACACTGTGTTCCCCCTTGGCAACCATGTTCACCATGGCACCGGGTGGCATCCACCGACTCATTCACGGCGGCAATCACCTGGCCAATGGAAATTTCATGGGCAGGTAACCCCAAGCGATAACCACCGCCGGGCCCGCGTACACTGGCGACCAACCCCTGCTTACGCAATCGGGAAAAAAGCTGTTCCAGATAGGAAAGCGAGATAGCCTGACGTTCGGAAATATCGGCCAGAGGCACTGGCCCCTGCTCGGCGTGCAGAGCCACGTCCAGCATGGCTGTAACGGCATAACGCCCTTTGGAAGTCAATCGCATGGCAAATTACCTGTCTGGTTAAGCTTGTGAACATAGTCCCATAACCGACTATTTCAGTCAAGTATTTAACCATACCAAACGCTCAGGTATTACGCCTGCTCTTGTCCATCGCCGTCAAGATACCGCGCAAGATATTCAGCTCCACACTGTCGGGGCGACTGCGGTTAAACAAGCGCCGCAACTTGCCCATCATCTGCCCGGGATGGTCTGTACGTAAAAAACCCACCTCCAGCAGACTCTGTTCCAGATGACCATAGAAACGATCCAGATCCTGTTGTAGCGGGTAGTCGGGCAATGCCTCATCGGTCGGCGTTCCCGCCAACCAGTGCATTCGCACCTCGTAGCAGAGAGTCTGTACCGCCATGGCCAGATTCAACGAGCTGTAGTCGGGGTTGGCTGGAATGCAGACATGGAAATGGCACTGCTGGAGTTCATCATTGGTCAGTCCGGTACGCTCCCGACCAAAGACCAGCGCCACCTTGTGGCGACTTGCCTCCTGCACGGCCTTGGAACCCGCCTCGCGGGGGTCGAGCATGGGCCATTCCAGAGTCCGGGAACGGGCACTGCTGCCGATGACCAGACCACAATCGGCCAGCGCTTCTGGCAAGCTAGCGACAATACGGGCATTGGCCAGTATATCCACAGCCCCGGCCGCCATGGCGGTGGAGTGACCATCGGGCGACGACTCGGGCGCCACCAGCACCAGATCATGGATCCCCATGGTCTTCATGGCCCGCGCCGCCGAGCCGATGTTGCCGGTATGGGAGGTGTTTACCAGTACAATACGGATATTGTCTAACATGGTTTCTTCACACTGTTTCATCACACTGAAGCTAAGTGGCGCGGATGGTAGCATGCGTCCCAGACCTTGTCGCCCCTGCCTCTGCCCGCCAGATATCCCTACAACTTAGAGCGCCGGATTAGCCACATCACGGGGCGCTAACCCCTTTTGCACAAACCCCGCCAAATCACTCAGAGCGTGCTGCATCAAGGCGGGCAAGCTCTCCAGATCCAGACTGTCGATCAAATTTTTCACCTCTAGCCCCAGCTCGGTATTGCCTTCAATCTTGAGGCGACGCTGGAAAAAGAGGGAATCGGGATCTTCTTTTCGCCCGGCGATCAGCACCAGATCGTTCAGCGAGGCACTGAAGGTGACATCCGGCTCGGCAATCGACTCGGCCAATAGCAGGGCGCCATCGTCATAGCTGATATGAAGTTGTTGCTGCAGATCACTGACCACGACCCGCAGCCAGTGTCCCTGCAAAAACGCCAGGTCACCGTCAGCCAGTGCCTGTTTAAAGACTTGCGCCAACAACCGCTCCAGCAGGGGCTTTTGCAGACGAAACGGGATCATCTTTGCTGGCCACTTCAAGATGGCCGGTGCCTGCTTGACCAGCATGGCATGAATTTGGTTCAACACGGGCGTCCAGACTCCGGAATTGTTCTGTCCAAACCCGCTATCTGACCACAGCTGAAGACTAAAGATGCTGTCACAAATCAACTTTACGCCACGAGCAACAGGAAAACTGCCTCAAATCAAAACCCGGACGTAACAGCTTGCTTACAATCGCCCCATTTTACTGATGTCACCATCACCAGATTATGAGGGTCAACCATGGAGTTGCTCTGTCCGGCAGGAAACCTGCCGGCACTCAAGGCGGCCATCGACAACGGCGCCGATGCCGTGTTTATCGGCTTCAAAGATGACACCAATGCCCGCCACTTTGCCGGTCTGAATTTTGATGGCAACAAGCTGGAGCGGGCTGTCGAGTATGTTCATCGCCATCGGCGCAAACTGCATGTGGCCATCAATACCTTCGCCCATCCAGACGGTGCCGGTCGCTGGTTTTCCGCCGTGGATCGCGCCGTGGCGCTGGGTGCCGATGCCCTGATCCTGGCGGATATCGCCCTGCTGGAGTACACCCACCGCACCTATCCGCAGATGGAAATCCACCTGTCGGTGCAGGCTTCGGCCACCAACAGCGCCGCCATCCGTTTTTATCAGGAGAACTTCGCCATCAAACGGGTGGTGCTGCCCCGGGTGCTCTCCATGCACCAGGTCAAACAACTCTCCCGTGAGACCAGTGCCGAACTGGAGGTCTTCGCCTTTGGCAGCCTCTGCATCATGGCCGAGGGGCGCTGTTACCTCTCCTCCTACCTGACCGGCGAGAGTCCCAATACGGTAGGGGCCTGCTCACCGGCCCGCTTTGTGCGCTGGCAGGAGACACAGGACGGGCTGGAGTCACGCCTGAACGAGGTGCTGATCGATCGCTATGGCCCTGGCGAGAATGCCGGTTATCCAACCCTGTGCAAGGGACGCTATCAGGTGGATGAGAAGCTATTCCATACCCTGGAGGAGCCCACCAGCCTCAACACCCTCTCCCTACTACCCGAGCTGTTTGCCAGCAAGGTCTGCTCGGTGAAGATCGAGGGGCGCCAACGCAGTCCTGCCTATGTAGAGCAGGTCACCCGGGTCTGGCGCGCGGCGCTGGACAGCTATCTGGCCAACCCGGAGGGCTACCAGGTCAAACCGGAGTGGGGCAGACAGTTGGCGGCCGTCTCCGAAGGGAGCCAAACCACACTGGGTGCCTACCACAAGGCCTGGCAATGAGGCAAAGCAGCCCAATGAGACAATGGAGCCGACCATGAGACCAACCATGCAACTATCCCTGGGTCCCCTGCTCTACTTCTGGCCCAAGGCCGGGGTAGAACACTTCTACCAGCAAGCCTGTGACAGCCCAGCCAGTATCATCTACCTGGGCGAGACGGTCTGCAGCAAGCGTCGCGAACTCAAACTGGCTGATTGGCTGGCGCTGGCGGCCCCGCTGCGCGACGCTGGCAAGCAGGTGGTGCTCTCGACCCTGGCGCTGATCGCTTCCCCTTCCGAGCTGGCCGAGATGAAGAAGTGGGTGGAAAATGGCGAGCTGATGATCGAGGCCAACGATCTGGGCACGGTGCAGCAAGCTCATGAGGCCGGTCTCCCATTTGTCTGTGGCCCGGCCATCAACTGCTATAACGCCGATGTCATCGCCCTGCTGCTGAAAAAAGGGATGCAGCGCTGGGTGATGCCGGTGGAGCTCTCCCGCGACTGGTTGCAACAGTTGCTCACGGAGTGCGAGCGCCGCCAACTGCGTCAGCATTTCCAGGTGGAGCTCTTTGCCTACGGCCACCTGCCGCTGGCCTACTCGGCGCGCTGTTTCACGGCGCGAGCCGAAAATCGCCCCAAGGATCAGTGCCAACTGGCTTGCCTTGCCGATCCGCAAGGGCGTCTGGTAAAGAGCCAGGAGGGCGAAGAGGTCTTTGTACTAAATGGCATCCAGACCCAATCCGGTAGCTGTTATAACCTGCTGGCGGATATTCCTGGCATGCAAGGCCTGGTGGACGTGATCCGGTTAAGCCCCCAGGGAGATGATACTTTCCAGTGGCTGGACCACTTTGCCACCGCCCTGGCACAGGGAGCCTCTCCCCTGCCACGCGCGGCGCTGGACAAGCAGTGCAATGGTTATTGGCACAAGATCGCCGGCATGCACCAGCAATCCGCTCACGATTAAGCCAGGACAAGAGAGATAACAATGAGGATCGCGGTTGCCCTGACACCGCGTTTTTTGCTAGTTTACTCTCCTTATATTCAGTGGCAGGGAACCTGGCTTGACGAGTCACCCCGCCGCTGCCGAAACACCGCATCCGAGGGAACCGAATGAGCCGCTACTCACTACAAAAAGAGAAGATCAAGATCCTGTTGCTGGAAGGTGTTCATCCCAACACCGTCGACACCTTCAAGGCGGCAGGCTATTCCAACATCGAGTATCTCAAGGGTTCACTCGAAGGCGATGCGTTGATCGAGAAGATCCGTGATGTTCACTTCATTGGTATCCGCTCCCGTACCAACCTGACCGCAGAAGTGCTGGATGCCGCCCAGAAGCTGGTGGCGATCGGCTGTTTTTGCATCGGCACCAATCAGGTAGATCTGAAGGCCGCCGAAGCCCGTGGTATTCCGGTATTCAATGCCCCCTTCTCCAACACCCGTAGCGTTGCCGAGCTGGTACTGGGCGAAATTCTGTTGCTGCTGCGCGGTATCCCGGCCAAGAATGCCAAGGCACACCGTGGCGAGTGGGACAAGAGTGCCAACAACTCGGTGGAAGCTCGTGGCAAGCGCCTGGGGATCATCGGCTATGGTCATATCGGCACCCAGCTCTCCATCATTGCCGAGAGCATCGGCATGAAGGTGTTCTACTACGATATCGAGAACAAGCTCTCCTTGGGTAATGCCGTGCAGTTGCCCACACTGGATGAACTGCTCGCCACCTCCGATGTGGTTACCCTGCATGTGCCGGAAACGGCCTCAACCCAGAACATGATTGGCGCCGAACAGCTGGCCAAGATGAAGCCGGGCGCCATTCTGATCAACGCCGCACGCGGTACCGTGGTGGATATTCCTGCCCTGACCGCCGCCATGGAGAGTGGTCACCTCTCCGGCGCCGCCATCGACGTCTTCCCGGTGGAACCTTCAGCCAATGGCGAGCCGTTTGTCTCTGCGCTGCAGGCCTTCGACAATGTGCTGCTCACCCCCCATATCGGTGGTTCTACTCAAGAAGCCCAGGAAAATATTGGTCTGGAAGTCTCCAGCAAGCTGGTGAAGTACTCCGACAACGGCTCCACCCTGACTGCCGTTAACTTCCCTGAGGTCTCCCTGCCGGAGCACCGCAACGCCAGCCGTCTGCTGCATATTCACCGCAACCAGCCGGGCGTGCTCAACCAGATCAACCAGGCCTTTGCCAAGGAAGGGTTCAACATCGCCGCCCAGTACCTGCAGACCACCGCAGAGATCGGCTATGTGGTCATCGATGTGGAAACCGAACGCCGTGACGACGCCCTGGCCTGCCTCAAGGAGATCGAGGGCACCATCCGCGCCCGGATCCTGCTCTAAGCGCCACCTGAATAAACAAGAACCCGCCACGCTGGCGGGTTTTTTGTTCCCGTGCATCGAGGACAATACAAAGACACGAATAAAAACAACATAAAAATCAATAAGATACAAGCCATTGATTTAATTCATTATTCTATATCTATTTGATTTTATTGGCATTTTAAACCTGTTGATTTGGCGTCGGCCAGTCATGCAGTACCGCCTTGACCAGAGTGGCCAGCGGGATGGCGAAGAAGACCCCCCAGAATCCCCATAAGCCACCGAAGATCAATACCGCTATGATGATGGCGATGGGATGCAGGTTCATCGCCTCGGAGAAGAGTAGCGGCACCAGCAGATTGGCATCGAGGATCTGCACTATGCCATAGGCCAGCAGCAGGTAGGCAAAATCGGGGGTGAGTCCCCACTGGAACAGGGCCACCACCACCACGGGCACGGTGATCATCACGGCGCCCACATAGGGGATCAGCACCGACAGCCCCACCCCAACCCCCAGCAGCAAGGCGTAGTTGATGCCCATCAAGGTAAAGACCAGATAGTTGATCAGACTGATAAACAGAATGTGCAGT
>RRZT011620569.1_pt1 | contig 16019 bp, 14 predicted proteins | sample 2165551 | NCBI WGS metagenome assembly RRZT01 (sample SAMN10456910, study PRJNA506462) | wastewater metagenome | biome: wastewater; feature: sludge; material: wastewater sludge; isolation source: wastewater sludge with Escherichia coli K12::gfp cells carrying plasmid... | place: USA: Moscow, Idaho... | reverse complement strand
GGTGTACTCGGTGTCGACCGACACCCACTTCACGCACAAGGCCTGGCACGACGCCTCGGAGACGATCAAGAAGATCAACTACCCGATGCTCGGCGACCCGACCGGCACCATCACCCGCAACTTCGGGGTGATGATCGAGGAGGAAGGCCTCGCCCTGCGCGGCACCTTCGTGATCAACCCCGAAGGCGTGATCAAGGTCTGCGAAATCCATGACCTCGGCATCGGCCGCGACGCCAAGGAATTGAAGCGCAAGATTCAGGCCGCGCAGTACGTCGCCGCGCACCCGGGCGAAGTCTGCCCCGCCAAGTGGACCCCGGGCGACGCCACGCTGGCCCCCTCGCTCGACCTCGTCGGCAAGATCTAAGGCCCGACGCCCCGCCCCCGCCACGGCGGGGGCGTTTTTTTGCCGCACGCCTCACTGCACAACCCAAGGGAGAATAAAAAATGCTCGACGCCGCGCTCAAAACCCAACTGTCCGCCTACCTCGAAAAACTGCAGCAGCCGATCGAACTCGTCGCCACGCTCGACGCCAGCGCCGCCGCGCAAGACATGCGCCGCCTGCTCGCCGACCTCGCCGCGCTCTCGCCCAAGGTTGCAGTGCGCGAAGACGGCCAGGACGCGCGCCGTCCCTCGTTTTCCGTCGGACTGCCAGGTACGGCCGCCCGCATCCGTTTCGCCGGGCTGCCGCTCGGCCACGAATTCACCTCGCTGGTCCTCGCCCTCCTACAGACCGGTGGCCACCCGCCGCGCGTCGAACCCTCTGTCATCGAACAGATCCGCGCGCTGCCCGTCGGCCAGCAGGGGCTGCGTTTCGAAACCTACATTTCCCTCTCCTGCCACAACTGTCCGGACATCGTGCAGGCGCTCAACCTGCTGGCCGTGCTCAACCCCGGCATCGAGCACACGATGATCGACGGTGCCCTGGCGCAGGATGAAGTCGCCGCCCGCAAGATCATGGCCGTGCCGACGATTTACCTGAACGGCGAAGTCTTCGGCCAGGGCCGGATGGCGCTCGAGGACATCCTCGCCAAACTCGACACCGGCAGCGCCGCGCGCGAAGCCGCCACCCTCGCCGACAAGGCGCCCTACGACGTGCTCGTCGTCGGCGGCGGCCCGGCCGGTGCCGCGGCGGCGATCTACGCCGCGCGCAAAGGCGTGCGCACCGGCATCGTCGCCGAGCGTTTCGGCGGCCAGGTGCTCGACACCCTGGCGATCGAGAACTTCATTTCGGTGCCGGCGACCGAAGGCCCCAAACTGGCCGGCGCGCTCGAGCAGCACGTCCTCGACTACGACGTCGACTTGATGAACCGCCAGCGCGCCGCGGGCCTCGTGCCGGGCGCGGACGGGCTGACCGAAATCCGCCTCGAGAACGGCGCCGTGCTGCGCAGCAAGACGGTGATCCTGAGCACCGGCGCCCGCTGGCGCGAACTCGGCGTGCCCGGCGAACGCGAATACCGCGGCCGCGGCGCCGCCTACTGCCCGCACTGCGACGGGCCGCTGTTCAAGGGTAAACGCGTCGCCGTCGTCGGCGGCGGCAACTCGGGCGTCGAAGCGGCGATCGATCTGGCCGGCGTCGTCGGCCACGTCACCCTGCTCACCCGCAACGCCCTGCGCGCCGATGCGGTGCTGCAAAAGCGGCTGCGCAGCCTGGCCAACGTCACGATCATCGAGCACGCCGTCCCGGCAGCGATCGAAGGTCAGGGCGGCAAGGTAGACGCGCTCGCCTACACCGACCGCAACAGCAACGAAACGCGGCGCATCGAGCTCGAAGGCGTCTTCATCCAGATCGGCCTGTTGCCGAACACGGAATGGCTCGACGACACACTGGTGCGCAACGCGCGCGGCGAAATCGAGGTCGACGCGCACGGCCGCACCTCGCTGCCCGGCGTTTTCGCCGCCGGCGATTGCACCACCGTGCCGTTCAAGCAGATCGTGATTGCCATGGGCGAAGGCGCCAAGGCTTCGCTCGCCGCCTTCGAACACCTGCTGCGCCAGCCCGTTCCCGCCTGACGCTACGCCGGCACGGCCTGAAAACAAGCCCCGGCGCGCCTTGCAACGGCGCCCGGGGCCGCGTCTTTGTTGGGCTCTAGGCCGATGCCGCCAGACGGCGCCGGTCGTAGGCCTGCAGGTGCGAGTAGGCCAGTGCCAGATTGGGCGCCGCGACGCCCTTCGCCTGCGCCCGAGCGACCAGGTCGCCGAGGATGTGCTCGGCCTCGGTCGGCCCGCCGCGCTCGACGTCGCGCAGCATCGAGGCCATCAGACCGGAGGCCGGGTCGGTCAGCTGCCCGAGGTAGGCCGCCTGCTGCGCTTCGCCCAGCGCCTGACCGCTGGCGGCGGCGATCGCCACGCCTTCGGCAAACAGGGCACGCACGAAGGCCTCGCCGGCCAGGGTGTGCATGATGTCGCCGACGCTGGCGCGCATCAGGCAGGTCGAGCCGGCCAAGGTGGCGAGGAAGACGACCTTGTCCCACATCGCCTGCACGACGTTGGGCGAAGGGGTGAAATCGACGCCGCACTTGCCCAGCAGTTCGACGAGCGGCGCCAGCCAGCGGTTTTCCGGTGCCGTGCGGCTGCCGACGATGAGTTTGTGCACCTTGTTGAGATGCTGCACCGTGCCGTCGGCGGCAAGCGCCACCGAGATCAGCGCCACGCCGCCCTGCACGCGCGCCGCGCCAAAGCGCTCGACCAGCAGGTCGACGTGGCGGATGCCGTTGAGCAAGGGGATGACCGCCGTCTCCGGACCGACCGCCGGAGCAATGGCCTCGATCGCCGAAGCCAGGTCGTAGGCCTTGCACGAAACAAAGACGACGTCATAGGTCGAATTCAATGATTCCTGCGTGACCGTCTGTGCCGGCAGCGTGAGGTCGCCGAACGGGCTCTGCACGCGCAGCCCGTCGCGTGCCAGCTGCGCCGCCCGCCCCGGACGCACGAGGAAGCTCACATCGCCGCCCGCCGCCTGCATCCGCCCGCCGAAATAACCGCCGATACCGCCGGCCCCAAGCATCAGAATCCGCATGACGTTCTCCCTTGGTTGTTGGACTGTTGTTGGAAATTCCGGGCCAGTGTAGCCCATTCGCCGAGGGGCGTACGGCCATGCAGACGAAAACGGCGCCGGAACACGCCGGCGCCGTGGCGGGAAGGCCAAAGACGATTATTTCCGGCCGTAGGTCAGCACCTGCAAGGTGTCGGGGAAATACGTGTTGGGGTAGAACGGCCCGACCCCGGTGTTGATCTTTTTGTCGAAGTCAGCCGAGCCCTCGGCCACCAGCGTGTAAAGCTTGCGCGTCTTCTCGTCGAAGGCGATCGTCCGCGCGCCCGGGCGCGTGCCCAGCGCTTCGACCGGTTTGTAGGTGTCCGGCCCGTACTGCTGGAAGACGACCAGGAACGCGTCATAGCCGTTGGCGGTGAAGATGCGCTTGCTGCCCGCATCGTAGATCACCCCTCCGTTCTGGCGGCCGATCTCGTGCGTGAACACGGTCTTGCCCGACTGCGTATCGAGCACCGCGAGCACCGGCTTGACCTCGCCCTTGCCGCGGCAACCGACGAACAGGCGCTGGTTATCGGGGTCGATGTCCATGCCGCTCGGCACTTCGCAGTGGTCGATCTTCCATTCGGCATTGACCTGCAAGGTCTTCATGTCCACCCGGAAGACGACGTTCTTGTCGCGCGCATCGACGAACAGCAGGCCCTTGCCATCGACCGCCGTGCCGTCGAGCCGCTTGGACGGCAGCTTGATCGTGCCCACCTTCTCCAGCGACGGAACGGCGAGCACCACGAATTCGGTCGCATCGCCCTTGGCGCCCATTTTGACGACCAGGCGTTTGGTGGCCGGATCGTAAACGCTGTCTTCGAGTTCGCCGCCCATGGCGATCGGCGCCGCCGCCTTGCCGGTCGACAGTTTGAAGGGGGTGATCGAACCCGCCGCGTTATTCGAAATGCCCAGGTCGAAATCCGGAATCAGGGTGCCGCCGCTCGAGCCCTCGGTGCCCGCGATCGTCCGGACCACCTTCTTCGTCTTCAGGTCGAAGACCTGCAGCCCCTCCTTGCGCAAACCGAGGTACAGCTTGCCCCGCTCCTGATCGAGACTCACCCCGTCCCAGCCGCCGCCCTTGTTCTTGAGGGTGGTGGCCGACTCGAGCCGGTAACCGTCGAAAGCCTGAGCCGGAACGGAGAGTGCGGCGCACACCGCGAGTGTTGCTGCTGCAAATGCAAATTTCATCGTCTTACTCCTTTTCCCTGAGCGTAATGGTCATGAACTGAAGTAATGCTCATCGTTATGGTTCTAGCAGCGGGCGACACCGCCGCGCCCCGAGAGATGCGGCAGGCAACCCGCAAGCATCGTAGTCCCGGGTTTCGACGGCCATTCATCACCGTTCGCAATCGTTACCATCGGCCAGAGGCGCCGCGCCGGACGGGCGGGCTTTCCGGCGTATACTCGCGCTTTCCTTTGTTTCCCTTGCCCTCCATGCCGCCTGCCGATGCTTCCCGCCTGATTTCCGACTACGACCGGATCGCGCTCGGCCAGGTGTTCACCCCGCCGGCCATCGTCGACTGCATGTTGCGTCTCGTCCACAACCGTGGCCGGGTGCTTGAGCCGGCCTGCGGCGACGGCGCTTTCCTGCAGCACCTCCCGGACGCGCTCGGAATCGAGGTCGACCCGCGCCACGCGCCGCCGGGGGCGGAAGTGATGAACTTCTTCGAACTCGGCGAGGACGAGCGCTTCGACACCATCATCGGCAACCCGCCCTACGTCCGCTACCAGGACATTGCCCCGGGCACCCTCGGCCTGATCGGCGAGAGCGTGCTCGACAAGCGTGCCAACCTCTACCTGTTCTTCATCGAAAAATGCCTGCGCCTGCTCGAACCGGGCGGCGAGCTGATCTTCATCACCCCACGCGACTTCCTCAAGGCGACGTCGGCCGTGCCGCTCAACGCGCGGCTCTTCGAAGTCGGGACGATCACCGACTTCATCGACCTGGGCGACCTGCACCTCTTTGACGACGCGACCCCGAACTGCGCCATCTGGCGCTTCGTGCGCGGCGACGAGACCCGGCGCACGCGCTACGCGGCGCTCGGCGCCAGCGACGGCATCACCGGCTTGCAGACACTGGTCTGGGAAGAACGGCGCTTCGTCGAGAGCGGCGGACACCTGCTCTTCGCCCGCCACGACTACCCGATGCGTCTGGCCGACATCGCCTTCGTCAAGGTCGGCGCGGTCTCTGGCGCCGACGAGCTGTATGCCGACGAAATCCACGGCAACCGCGACTTCGTCTGTTCGTCGACCGCCCGCAACGGAAAGACGCGGCGCATGATCTGGTGCGAACCCGGGGAACCGCCGCCCGAAGCGCTGCTGCCGCATCATGCCCGCCTGATCGCGCGGCGCATCCGCAGCTTCGACGAATACAACTGGTGGCAATGGGGACGCGGCTACTATCAAAGCGAGCAGCCGCGGGTCTACGTCAACAACAAAACGCGCCGGGCAAAACCTTTTTTCGTCCACGACTGTCCACACTACGACGGCGCCGTGATGGCGATCTTCGCGCACGATCCGAAGGTCGACGTGCATGCGCTGGCCGCAGCGCTCAACGCCGTCGACTGGGACGACCTTGGTTTCGTCTGCGACGGCCGCTTCCTGTTTACCCAGCGCAGCCTCGAACAATGCCCGCTGCCGGCGGGCTTCCAGTCCTTCGCCCCGTCCACCGGTGTAACATGGTGGGCCAAACTCAAGACAATATTCTGACGCCTGGACGCGTCAGCGGAGACGACATGGTTCCTCATCTGATGACTGCCCTCAATGGCCCGGTGCTCGAACTCGAGGCCAAGATCATCAACGCCGCGCCGGAGATCGAGCGCTGGTTCCGCGGCCAGTGGCAGGAGCACACGCCGCCGTTCTACGGTTCGGTCGACCTGCGCAACGCCGGCTTCAAGCTCGCGCCGGTGGACATGAACCTTTTCCCCGGCGGCTTCAACAACCTGCACGAATCCTGTCTGCCGCTCTGCGTGCAGGCGACGATGACGGCGATCGAGAAGATTTGTCCGAACGCCCGCAGCCTGCTGCTGATTCCCGAGAACCACACGCGCAACCAGTTCTACCTGCAGAACGTCGCCCGCCTGGTCGACATCCTGCGCCTGACCGGCCTCGACGTGCGTCTGGGCAGCCTGCTGCCCGAAGTCACCGCGCCGACCCGCGTCGATCTGGCCAACGGCGCCTCCCTGCTCCTCGAACCGCTGCGCCGCAGCGCGCACCGCCTCGGCCTCGACGGCTTCGACCCCTGCGCCGTGCTGCTCAACAACGACCTGTCGGCCGGGGTGCCGGAGATCCTGCGCGGCCTCGACGAACAGTTCGTCCTGCCGCCGCTGCACGCCGGCTGGGCGACGCGGCGCAAGTCCAACCATTTCGCCGCCTACGACGAGGTCGCCGAAGACTTCGCCCGCCTCGTCGGCATTGACGCTTGGCGCATCAACCCGTATTTCTCGGTCTGCGACCAGGTCAATTTCCACGACCGCCAGGGCGAGGACTGCCTTGCCGCCAACGTCGACGCGGTGCTGACCCTGATCCGCGAGAAATATGCCGAATACGGCATCCAGGAAACCCCGTATGTCGTTGTCAAAGCCGACGCCGGCACCTACGGGATGGGCGTGATGACGGTCAAGGACGCCTCCGAGGTCGTCGGCCTCAACCGCAAGCAGCGCAACAAGATGTCGGTGATCAAGGAAGGCCTCGAAGTCTCGCAGGTCATCATTCAGGAAGGCGTGCATACCCACGAACACGTGGGCGAAGGCGATCAGGCCGGCGTCGCCGAGCCGGTGGTGTACATGATCGACCGCTTCGTGGTCGGCGGCTTCTATCGCGTCAACAACGGCCGCGGCATCGACGAGAACCTCAACGCGCCAGGCATGCACTTCGAACCGCTGGCCTTCGAAACCAGCTGCTCGCTGCCCGACTGCTGCCAGAAGCCGGACGCGCCGCCCAACCGCTTCTACGTCTATGGCGTCGTCGCCCGCCTCGCGCAACTGGCCGCGGCGCTCGAGATCGAACGCACCGAACCGGTCGAAACGCTGATTTCGGCCACCGTCCACGCCTGACCGCTCGCGGCCGTCTTTTCCGGAAACTGCCATGCGCCTCGCTTTCATCGTCGACCCGCTCGACCACCTCAAACCGGCCAAGGATTCAAGCATCGCCATGATGCGCGCGGCGCAGGCCGCCGGCCACGCGGTGTGGACCATCCAGTTGCCCACGCTTCACTGGGACGCGCTGCACGGCGTCTGCGCCGAGGCGGTGCACCTCGAACTCCTGCCCGACGACGCCGAGTGGCACGTCGAACTGATCCGCCATACGGTTCCGCTGCGCGAGTTCGCGGCCGTGGTGATGCGCAAGGACCCGCCCTTCGACCTTGAATACGTCGCCGCCACCTGGCTGCTCGAACGCGCCGAGGCCGAGGGCGCACGCGTTTTCAACCGGCCACGCGCCCTGCGCGACCACTCGGAGAAACTCTCCATCCTCGAGTTCGCCCACCTCGCTGCGCCGACCCTGGTGGCACGTGATGCGGCGCGCCTGCAGGCCTTCATCGAGCGCGAGGGCGACACCGTCCTCAAGCCGCTCGACGGCATGGGTGGCAGCCAGATTTTCCGCGTTCGCCAGGACGACCCCAACCGCAACGTCATCATCGAGACGCTGACCCTGAACGGCCAGCGCACGATCATGGCCCAGCGCTTCCTCCCCGCCATCGCCGAAGGCGACAAGCGCATCCTGCTGATCGGCGGCGAAGTCGTGCCCTACTGCCTGGCGCGCATCCCCAAGGCCGGCGAGACGCGCGGCAACCTCGCCGTCGGCGGCCGTGGCGAAGCTCGCCCGCTGTCGGCCAGCGACCGCGCCATCGCCAACGAGCTGGCGCCGGTCCTCGCCGCGCGCGGCCTGCTCCTGGTCGGCCTCGACGTGATCGGCGACAAGATCACCGAAATCAACGTCACCAGCCCGACCTGCATGGTCGAGATCGCCGCGCAGACCGGCTTCGACGCGGCAACGATGTTCGTTGCCGCGCTGGAGAAGGCGTGCCGGGATTGAGTTCGGGTCGCACCTGGGCGCTGCCCGCCCGCCTGCTTTTCATCCTCGCCGCACTGCTTGCGTTGCCTGCGCTGACCGCCTGCCGCCCGGCGCCGCCGCTCGTCCAGCAGGAAGCCTTCGTCTTCGGTACCCGGGTCGAGGTCATCGTCGCCGGCCAACCCGAAGCCGAAGCGCGCGCCGCCACCGGCGCGGTGCTGCGCGAATTCGACCGCCTGCACCGCAGCTACCATGCCTGGCGGCCGTCCGAGTTAAGCACGCTCAACGCCGCACTCGCCGCTGGCAAGAGCGCCGAAGTCAGCGAGGAACTCGCCGCCTGGCTGCGCGAAGCGCAAGCGCTTTCGGCCGCGGGCGATGGCCTGTTCGACCCCGGCATCGGCCGCCTGATCGCCCTCTGGGGCTTCCAGAACGACGAATACCCAGCCCAGCTGCCCGACCCGGCGGCACTCGCCGCCTGGCGCGCGACGCCGGCCGGCATCGCCGACCTTCGCCTCGACGGGCGCCGCGTGAGCAGCCGTTCGCCGCAGGTTGCCATCGATTTCGGCGGCTACCTCAAGGGCGTCGCCCTCGACCGCGCCGCGGCCATCCTGCGCGCACACGGGGTCGGCAACGCGCTGATCAACATCGGCGGCAACGTCATGGCGCTCGGGCGCAAGAACGGCGAGCCCTGGCGCGTCGGCATCCAGCACCCGCGCCAGCCCGGCGCGCTGGCCACGCTCGAACTCGCCGACGGCGAAGCGGTCGGCACCTCGGGCGACTACCAGCGCTATTTCGAGGTCGGCGGCCAGCGCTATTCACACCTCATCGACCCACGCAGCGGCGAACCGGCGCAGCACACCCGTGCGCTGACCGTGCTCATTCCCGGCGGCGCGCAGGCCGGAATGCGTTCCGACGCACTCTCCAAACCGTTGTTCATCGCCGGCGCAAGCTGGCCCGCACTGGCCGAACGCCTGGGCGTCACCCACGTCCTGCGCGTCGACACCGACGGCCGCCTCGAAATCAGCGCCGCCCTGAACGCGCGCCTGAAGTTCGTCGCCACGCCCGAGCCCGCGCCACGCATCGTGCCCTGAAACGCGACGGCGCCACGCACCGCTTATGACGAGAATCGTTCCGATACGGCCCGAATCCCCTTAAAATGCGGGCTAGCCCCGGAGGAACACCACGATGATCGGCATCCTTCTCATCTCTCACGGCACCTTCGGCGAAAGCCTCGTCCAGAACGTCTGCCACGTACTGAACAAGCGCCCGCCGCAGCTGGCCCAGCTCGGCGTCGCCGCCCAGGACGACCCGCTCGACCTGTTGCCGACGGCCCGCCGCCTGCTGACGGAGGTCGATTCCGGCGACGGCGTGCTCGTGCTCACCGACATCCACGGCGCCTCGCCCGCCAACCTGGCGCTCAAACTTCTCGTCCCGGGACGCATCGAAGGCGTTGCCGGTGTCAACCTGCCGATGCTCTTGCGCGTCATCACCTATCGTACGCACGACATGCCGACTGTATTGCAGAAGGCCGTCAGCGGCGGCCACGACGGCGTCATCAACATGCTCGGCAACTGACCTCTTTCATTTTTCTACCGGAATCGACTCCCATGCCCCGCGCCGAAATCGAGATCACCAACAAACTGGGCCTGCACGCCCGCGCCTCGGCCAAGTTGACTCAATTGGCCGGCGGTTTCCAGAGCGAAGTGTGGATGGAAAAAGGCAGCCGCAGGATCAACGCGAAAAGCATCATGGGGGTGATGATGCTGGCTGCCGGCAAAGGCTCGATGGTGGTCATCGAGACCACCGGCAGCGACGAGCACGACGCCCTCTCGGCCCTGGTGCGGCTAATCGAAGACAAGTTCGGCGAAGGAGAATAGGCCCGCCATGAGCTTTACCCTGCACGGACTGCCGGTCTCCGGCGGCATCGCCATCGGCCAGGCGCACCTCATCTCGCAGGCCACGCTCGAGGTTTCCCACCTCCTCATCTCGCCGCGCCTCGTCGAGAAGGAAGTCGCCCGTTTCGAAGCCGCGCTGCTGCGCGTGCGCGAAGAATTCGCGGCGATGAAGAACAATCTCGAACACGCCCCGGCCGACATCGGCGCCTTCATCGACCTGCACCAGATGATCCTCGCCGACCCCGAACTTTCGGAGACGCCCAAGCAGCTGATCCGCGAGCGGCGCTGCAATGCCGAGTGGGCGATCGTGCAGCAGATGGAAGTGCTGGTCGAACAGTTCGAGAAGATCGACGACATCTACCTGCGCGAACGCAGCTACGACGTGCGTCAGGCGGTCGAGCGCGTAGTGCGCGAACTCTCCGGCCAAGGCTCGCCGCACCTCACGGCGCGCGCCCGCGGGGTCAAGGGGCAGACCCAGATCCTGGTCGCGCACGACCTCTCGCCGGCCGACATCATGGCCTTCAAGGATCAGGCCTTCGCCTCCTTCGTCACCGACGTCGGCGGCGCCACCTCGCACACCGCGATCCTGGCGCGCGGCATGGGCATGCCGGCGGTGCTCGGCCTGCACAACGCCCGCCAGCTGATCCGCGACAAGGAAACGGTGATTGTCGACGGCACGCGCGGCGTGCTGATCGTCGACCCCGACCCGCGCATCCTCGAAGAATACGAGCTGCGCAAAAGCCAGTACGAACTCGAACGCTCCAAGCTCAAGCTGCTCAAGACGGCACGGGCCACCACCCTCGACCGGGTCAAGGTGGACATGCTGGCCAACATCGAAGTGCCCGAGGACATCCCGGCCGCGCTCGAGAACGGCGCCGAAGGCATTGGCCTCTTCCGCACCGAATTCATCTTCCTCGGGCGCGGCGACATGCCCAGCGAGGAAGAGCAGTACGAGGCCTACCGCAAGGTGGTCAAGGGCATGGACGGACGCCCGGTGACGATCCGCACCTTCGACCTCGGCAACGACAAGAACCTCGAGTCGGAAGAGGCCGTCGACGAGCGCCAGCGCAGCAACCCGGCGCTGGGCCTGCGCTCGATCCGCCTGTCGCTGACCGAGCCGCGCTCGCTGCTTGCCCAGCTGCGCGCCATCCTGCGCGCCTCGCGCCTGGGCAAGACCAAGATCCTGATCCCGATGCTCTCGCACGCGCACCAGATCGACCAGACCCTGGCTCTGCTCGAGCAGGCCAAGGAAAGCCTGCGCCGGGAAAAAGTGGCCTTCGACGAACACATCGAGGTCGGCGCGATGATCGAAGTGCCCGCCGCCGCGCTGGCGATCAACATGTTCCTGCGCAAGCTCGACTTCGTCTCGATCGGGACCAACGACCTGATCCAGTACACGCTGGCCATCGACCGTTCCGACGAGCAGGTGGCCCACCTCTACGACCCGCTGCACCCGGCGGTGCTGCTGTTGCTGGCACACGTCATCTCGAGCGCCGAGAAGGCCGAGAAGCCGGTTTCGATGTGCGGTGAAATGGCCGGCGACCCCAACCTCACCCGCCTGCTGCTGGGCATGGGGCTGCGCCAGTTTTCGATGCACCCGGCGCAGATTCCGGCGGTCAAGCAGAAGGTCAAGCAGAGCGACGCGAGCGAGCTGACGCCGCTCGTCAAACGGCTGGTCCGCCTCGACGACAGCGTGCGCATCCAGGAACAGCTGGAAAAGCTCAACACCGCGACGCCCGGCGCCTGAGGCCCCGACACTCGCCGAAAGATATGGCCATTCGCCGGGAGGCGCACGGCCGCGAATTTGACTTTTGCCAGCGCCGACGGTAACTTGCCCCCATAGCGCCGATTTGAAGATCAGCTTGCGGGCGCTCAATAAATCCGGCTAAAGCGGCGTCGCCCAGTCCGCTTTGTTCGTGCCGACTGGGCGTTTGTTTTTCCGAAACCGACCGCAATGTCCGCAGAAACCTCCGTCGGCCCGGTTGCGCCGCAACGGGCCCGCTTCGCCGAGCCGATGCCGCTCAAGTCCGGCGCCGTGCTGCCTGGCTTCGAACTCGTCTACGAAACCTACGGCACGCTCAACGCCGCGCGCTCGAACGCCATCCTCGTCTGCCATGCCCTCTCCGGCGGCCATCACGTCGCCGGCTACTACGAAGACAACCCGCGCAACGTCGGCTGGTGGGACAACCTCGTCGGCCCCGGCAAGGCGCTGGATACCGACAAGTTCTTCGTCGTCGGGGTCAACAACCTCGGCGGCTGCTACGGCTCGACCGGCCCGCTGTCGATCAATCCCGAAACTGGCAAGCGCTACGGCGCCGACTTCCCGATGGTCACCGTCGAGGATTGGGTCGCCGCGCACGCGCGCCTCGCCGACCACCTCGGCATCGACACCTGGGCCGCGGTGCTGGGCGGCAGCCTCGGCGGCATGCAGGCGCTCGAATGGACGCTGCAATTTCCCGAGCGGGTGCGCCACGCCATCGTCGTTGCCTCGGCGCCCAAGCTCTCGGCGCAGAACATCGCCTTCAACGAGGTCGCCCGCCAAGCCATCCTCACCGACCCCGAATTCCACGCCGGCCACTACGCCGAGCATGGCGTCGTCCCGGCGCAAGGGCTGCGCCTGGCGCGCATGGTCGGGCACATCACCTACCTCTCAGATAGCCAGATGGGCGAGAAATTCGGCCGCCAGCGTCGCCACGCCGAAAACCGCTTCAACTACGACGTCGAGTTCGAGATCGAGTCCTACCTGCGCTACCAGGGCGACAAGTTCTCGACCTTCTTCGACGCCAACACCTACCTCATCACCACCAAGGCGCTCGATTACTTCGACCCGGCCTACGCCTACGGCGGCGACCTCAAGGCTGCGCTCGCGCGCGCCACGGCCGACTTCCTGGTGGTCAGCTTCACCACCGACTGGCGCTTCGCGCCGGCCCGCTCGCGCGAGATCGTCAACGCGCTGATGCACAACCGTCGCCACGTCGCCTACGCCGAAATCGACTGCGATGGCGGCCACGACTCCTTCCTGCTCGACGACGCGCACTACCACGCGGTGATGCGCGCCTACCTGGAGAACATCCGCGTATGACCCCGCACGTCGCCCTCAACACCGCGCCGCCGCTGCCCCTGATCCCCGGCGCCAAGGAACGCGAGCGTTTCGACTTCGCGGTCATCGCCAGCTGGATTCCGCCTGGCGAACATGTCCTCGATTTGGGCTGTGGCGACGGCAAGCTCCTGCGCTACCTCCGCGAGACCAAGAACGTCTCGGGCTACGGCGTCGAGATCGACCACGAGGGCGTCCTCGGCTGCATCCGCAACGGCGTCGACGTCATCCAGAGCGACATCGAGGCCGGCCTCTCGGGCTTCGAAGACCGCGCCTTCAACCACGTCATCATCTCGCAGGCGTTGCAGGCGATGCACGCCACCGAAAGCATCCTCGGCGAAATGCTGCGCGTCGCCGAGGAAGCCGTGGTCAGCTTCCCCAACTTCGCCTTCCGCGCCAACCGCGAGGCCATTGCCTCCGGCCACATGCCGGTCTCTGAAGACTTGCCCTACGCCTGGTACGACACGCCCAACGTGCGCTTCTTCACCATCGTCGACTTCGAGGCCCTGTGCGCCCAGCTCGGCATCGTGGTGCGCGAGCGCCTGGCCTTCGACGAAGCCGGCCGGCCGGTGACCGACGACCCCAACCTGAACGGCAGCCTGGCCTTCTACCGCCTCGGCCGGACCTGAGCCGGTGCACGCGTCCAGCCGCTCGCGCCCCCTCGACCGCATCCGCCGCCTGCATCGTCTGGCGGCGATCCTCCTGCTCGGCTTCGCCTCCGGCCTGCCGCTGGCCCTCACCGGGCAGGCGATGCAGGCCTGGCTGGCGATCGACGGGGTCAGCATCGCCACCATCGGCTTCTTCGGCCTGGTCGGCATCCCCTACACCTTCAAGTTCCTCTGGGCACCGCTGATGGACCGCTTCGAGCCGCCCTGGCTCGGGCGCCGGCGCGGCTGGCTGGTGCTCACCCAGCTGGCGCTCGCGGCCGGGTTGTTCTTCATGTCCACCCTGTCGCCGCACGCGCAGCCGATGCTCTTCGCCCAAGTCGCGCTGCTCATCGCCTTTCTCTCGGCTTCGCAGGACGTGGTCGTCGACGCCTACCGCGCCGACCTCCTGCGCGACCCGACCGAGCACGGCCCGGGCGCCTCGCTGCACGTCTTCGGCTACCGCCTGGCGATGATCCTCTCGGGCGGCATCGCCCTGATCTGGGCCGACCAGTGGCAATCCTGGCCGCGCGTCTACGCCACCATGGGCGTGCTGATGGCCGGCGCCGCGGCCTTCTCGCTCTTCGCCATCCCCGGCCTCACGCGCGACGCAGCCACCATCCCGGCCTCGGCCCTTCCACAATCCGATGCGCGCGGCGAACTCCTCGGCTTCGCGGCGATGCTCGCCGGCGTCGTCGCCGGCTACCTGATCGCGCGCCAGGCGTTAATCCTCTGCGGCCTTGACCCCGACGACCGCAACCATTGGGTGCAGCTTATCTTCGTGCTCGCCGAGATCGCGCTGGCCTTGCCGCTGGCCTGGTGGGCGGCACGCAAGGCCGGCTTCGCCACGCTCAATGCTTCACTGGAGAGCTACTTCGCCCAGCCCGGCGCGGCGCTGTTCCTCGTCCTCATCGTGCTCTACAAGCTCGGCGACGCCTTCGCCGGCAGCCTGACCACGGCCTTCCTGATCAAGGGGCTGACCTTCACCCAGGCCGAAGTCGGGATCGCCAACAAGATCATCGGCCTGTGGCTGACCATCTTCGGCGCCCTCGTCGGCGGCCTCCTGATGATGCGCCTGCGCCTCTACCGCGCGCTGCTGCTCTTCGGCGTCCTGCAGCTCCTCTCCAACCTCGGCTTCTACGGCATCGCCGTGCTCGGCAAGGGCGCCTGGGGGAGCGTTCTGGTGCCGCCCTTCGACTGGACGCTGATCGCCCTGCGCGAAGCGGCCTCGCTCGACTTCCTGCTGCTCGCCGTCGTCGCCCTGGAAAACGTCACCGGCGGCATGGGCACCGTGGCCCTGGTCGCCCTGCTGATGGCGCTGTGCAACCGGCGCTTCACCGCCACCCACTACGCGCTGCTCTCGGCGCTCGCCGCCGTCGGCCGCATCTATGTCAGCCCGGTCGCCGGCGTGCTCACCGAAACCATCGGCTGGCCGGCCTTCTACCTCTTCTCGGTGCTCGTCGCCCTGCCCGGGGTGCTGATGGTCTACGCCATGCGCCGCCCGCTCACCGCGCTGGGCGAAAAAAACGATGCCAACGACCCCGACTGATTCCTTCACGCCCATGTCAGATACCGCCCAGCACCTGATTGACGCCGCCCGCCGCCTCTCGGCCAAAGTCGACGCGCTCGCCTTCGCCCCGCCCGTCAGCCACGTCTACAACCCGCTCGACTACGCCTGGGCGCCGCACGAGAAGTATCTGCGCCGCTACGGCGCGAGCAAAAAGCGCATCGTCTTTCTGGGCATGAACCCCGGCCCCTTCGGCATGGTGCAGTGCGGCATCCCCTTCGGCGAGATCGCCGCCGCACGCGACTGGCTCGGCGTTGAGGCGCCGGTCGGCAAACCGGCGCAGGAGAACCCCAAGCGTCCGGTCGAAGGCTACGCCTGCACCCGCTCGGAAGTCTCCGGTCGCCGCCTGTGGGGCCTCTTCGCCGAGGAATTCGAAAGTGCCGACGCCTTCTTCGCCGAGCACTTCGTCGCCAACTACTGTCCGCTCGCCTTCTTCGACCACGGCCGCAACCTCACCCCGGACAAGCTCCCGGCGCACGAAGCGGCGCCGCTCTACGCCGCGTGCGACGACCACCTGCGCGAACTCGTCGCCGCCGTTCAAGCCGAATGGGTCATCGGCATCGGCGCCTTCGCCGAAGGCCGCGCCAAGGAAGCGCTCGCCGGAACCGACCTGCGCTTCGGGCGCATCCTTCACCCCAGCCCCGCCAGCCCCGCCGCCAATCGCGGCTGGGCTGCCGCGGCGAGAAAGCAGCTCGGCGAACTCGGGATCTGGTCGCCAAACGCCTGAGCATCGCCACCACTCATCCGGCAGCGGACGCCCACGACGCCCGCCGCC
>RRZT011738555.1_pt1 | contig 16021 bp, 22 predicted proteins | sample 2165551 | NCBI WGS metagenome assembly RRZT01 (sample SAMN10456910, study PRJNA506462) | wastewater metagenome | biome: wastewater; feature: sludge; material: wastewater sludge; isolation source: wastewater sludge with Escherichia coli K12::gfp cells carrying plasmid... | place: USA: Moscow, Idaho... | reverse complement strand
TGTCCTATTTATGAGCAGTGTAGCATTTATGATTATTGAAAAAATTGCTATAAAACAAGAAGGAAAGGAATCTGTTATTGGAAAGTCTGTGAGTAGAAGTTTAAAAGAAAAAACCTCTAGTATTGGTTATTTAGTCGGAATCGGAATTTCATTTATAAAACCCGAAATTGGTATTATTATTTATGCTTTAATCGCTTTATTATGGCTGATTCCAGATAGAAGAATTGAAAAATCGATGCGATAATTATTGATAATTTTCCACTGAATCGATTAATTTTTGAAGAAGATTTGATATAGAATCTTCTTCAAAATTTTTAAAAGATTGTCCTAACCATAAATTCGTGAACGCTGTATTTTCATTTAATTTCGAAGCGTTTCTCAATGGATTAGTCAATTTATTTTGATAAGGATAAGGTAAAACAAACTCGGAATTTTCAAACAAACGAATAAATTCATTCTCAATTCCTCGTGCATATCTTCCGGAAAAACTTTTTGTCAAGATAATTTCATTTTCCTTTACATTTTTTAATTGCTCTTTTTCGAACGATTTTAAAGCACTTTCATTGGAACACAAAAACAAACTACCAATCTGAAAAGCGTCTGCACCCAACTGTTTAGCTGCCAAAAGTGTTTTCGCATCATAAATTCCACCAGCAAAAATCAACGGCTTTTTCACAACATCTTTTACTTGCGAAACCAAAGAAAAACCACCAATTTGAGGCAAAATATCTGGATTAAATGTTCCACGATGTCCACCTGCTTCAATTCCTTGCACACAAATCACATCAATATTCGACTTTTCCAATTGTATCGCTTCTTCCAGCGTCGTACAAGTCCCTATTAATGTCACATCATGTTCTTTAAGACGATTAATTGAATTATCATCTAAATTACCAAAAGTAAAGCTCAAAATTTTACATTTTTCTTGTAAAATTACATCTATTTGCTCCTTATAACCATTTGGTTTTACAGCTTCAATCTCAGGAAAAACAACTGCAAAGTTTTGTTGATGCGAAAGCTCAATTAACTTATCTTTTGTTGCATTATACCTTTGTTTTAATTCTGGTGTAATTTCAGGAATATCGTTTGCAAAAATATTGACAGCAAAAGGTTTATTCGTTAATTTTTTGGTTTGATATATTCGCTTCAACGAATTTTCTGCATCCAAATCGGCAATTGGCAAAGAACCTAAACAGTTACAATTACTCGCTGCAGCAACCATTTCTGGTGTCGTTACTCCAAACATTGGTGCTTGAATAATCGGATATTTTACACCAAATAATGCTGTTAGTTCATTTTGCCAAATCATCTTTTTTTATTTTAAATTTTCTTTCAATTTAGGCATAAAAGCTTTAATTGCAGGAAGTAAATCCTCAAAAATTGGATTATTTTTATTCTTCATTACCACTTCCAAAAATAACTTCAAACCTATTGCAAATTCCACTGATTGATTTTCATTTTCGAACGGGTTTTTAGATTTTATCATTTCAATAATCTTAAAAATCTCATCATGATTCATAAAATCTAAAACAATTGGAGCTTGTAATGGCGCATCTTTGTCTAATAATTCGGTCTGTTCTAATGTTAATTTGTAGTGATTTCCTTTTTTTGTCATAAATCTAATTTTTCCAAAAGTAACAGATTAGAATTATCAAAAATCAAAATGATTATTCGTTTAATTGATTGAATAAATCAATAATATTTATTCAAAAAAAGAGTCACATTTTTGCAACTCTTCTTTCGTTATTTATCAACTCCCTGATTTACTTGATTATGACGTTCATTCATTGCTTTCATTTCCGCCATAAATTCTTTGTCTGTCACAACTTTTCCCTTTGTTGGCAAAGTAATCACAACATCTTTATCTAAAATTTCGATTTCTTTCATCGTAAAAACAGCCTTGAATTCATCTGTTGACATTTCTGCTTTCACAATCAAGCCTGGTAAATTAGCATAACGATAAGGACCATCTCTATAAGGTAAACTCGTTGTATACCACGCAATCACCTCTTTTCCATCCTCGTCTATTCCAACTGCTTTTGTCGCGTTATAACCTGCTATTTCTGTTTTTTCTTTGGTGATTTTCCATTGATAATCAAAAATTTTATCTTTAATCAAAAAGGTTTTCACTCCAAAATCTTTCACATTATAAAATTCATTTTTTCGTAATCTTTATATTGTGGATTTGCTTCTGCAGCAATAATCATCTGCGCAATAGAATTGTCATTAGATTGATTATTATCAATTTTAATTTCAGGTTTGAAAGAAGACATTTTTCCATTACTCTCCAATACAAATTTCACCGAAATTCCGCGATCTATTTCACTTTTGAAACTCGCTTGATACGCAGCAGGAATACTACTTTTGATTTTATCGAAATCTAAAATAAAATCTGTGTTATAGATTACTTTTATGTTCTCCTTTTTAGCTTGTGCAAACGAAGCAATACAAGAAATAGTCGTAAAACATACCGAAAGTATAAGTTTTTTCATGTTATAATAATTTATGGTTTTGTTAGTTTCAAAAGTAAAGAATCAAATGAAATGAATTTGTTAAATATGACACAATAAATCATATCAGATTCATAAAATATGATTTAAAAACTTAACAATTTCCTAAAGTTGAGAATCATACAAATTGAACGAATAAATATTACTTTTAAAATATATTGACAACCAAAATTTATGAAATTACAAAAAGGAATTACAGGTTTTGACGCCACTCCTAATTATACAATAGAAGATTTAGAGAAAATTCTGAAAGGAATTAATTATCCATTTATCAAGACAGAAATTGTTCTGAAAGCGAATGATTCTTCTAACTTTTATCAAATTAAAATCAATCATCAAAAGACAAAACAAGAATTTTATTTGATTGTAAATTCTACTTATTTAATCTTTGCTTGTGTCGAAAAAAATAGATGTTTCGATTTGAAATTTATTGACTTTCCTGTTGAATTAATTTCACAATTAAAAGCCGAAGTAAACTCAAGTTTAATCCTTCTGAATCCAAAAGAATTAAACAAAAAAGTTGACGTTTCTGATTTAGAATTATTAGGAGAATCAGAAATTAAACAAATCAATTATTGGAAAAGTAAAACATTGGGAGAGATAGTTTTCAATTGCTTTGATTAAACTTTTCGTTTAATAATTCTATTCCGTTTTCTTTTCTTGAAAATAATTCGAATTAAGCGATAACCATAGGTCACCTTTTTATTTTTTGTAATAATTGGGAATGCCATTGTACACATCAATGAGATGCAAGCAGTTGTACCTAACGCACCTCCATAACCATTGAAAATTTTGCTCGTATAATGCAATAACACTGCAAATAAAATTGGAGAAAAAACCAACGAAAAATAACTGATATTTATGGTTGATGATACCATCCCAATGAAAGTTCCACCTATTACATACAACGGAATATTTTTGGTATAAAACTCAGGTAAAATTGTCGGAAAGAAATAGAAAAATCCGCCAACAATCATCGCAATCATTGCAGAAGCACGAACTGGTCCTTGCTTGAAACGAATATTTAATTCATACGTTGTTAATGAAGCTATTATTGAACACATCATTAATATTAAAAATTCAATAATCATTAGCCCGCAATTAATTTAAACAACAACATACTTAACAAAACACCTATAAATGCTAACGTTCCCAGCTTTCCTCCCACACCAACAAATAACGATTTTGTAGCAAAAAACAACAAGGCTGTAAAAACTCCTGCCGTAATAATCATCCAATAAACATACTGAAAATCAAGCGAAGTCATTCCAATGAAAGCGCCACAATAAATAGGTCCAGCAATTTGTTTTAGATATTCTGAACGAGGATTAAACTTCGTTAAAAAAGAACCTAAAGTTCCGATAATTCCAGCTGAAAAAACGCCTCCTAAACCAAGTTGATTATTGATTAAATACGTTATAATTGCCGCTATAGGAATCCATAAAACTAATGTTTTTCGATCAAATGAATATTCGTGATGATGTAACGGGAATTTGCGGTAAACAATTAACAACAAAGCACAAATCGCAACAATAATATATGGCACAACATAATGTTCTATCCGCTCATTCATTATCGCAAATAGAAACAAAAACTGAATTACAAAAATAATCAGTATGGTGACAAATTTTATGATGCGTTTGGTTTGCACAATTATTTTTTGAAGTTGCAAAGTTAGTGACTCGTTCTAAGAAAATAGAATAATTTTTATCAGTAAAGTTGTAAAATTTATTAAATTTAAGAACAATATGAAAACACTAGAAAATTTAAAATATCCGATTGGAAAATTTGAAATTCCAGCATCATTTAATAAAGAATCTATTGAACAATGGATTTCAACAATTCGTGAATTTCCACAAAAAATTCAGAATGAAATTACCTCTCTTTCAGAAGCTGAATTAGAACAGCAATATCGTCCAGAAGGCTGGACAATTAGACAAGTTGTGCATCATTGTGCAGATAGCCATATGAATAGCTTTATTCGTTTTAAACTAGCTTTAACCGAAGATGTTCCGACAATAAAACCTTACGAGGAAAATATTTGGGCTGAATTAGAAGATTCTAAAAATCTTGAAGTCAACATTTCAGTCAATTTGCTATTTGCGCTGCATCAACGTTGGGTTGTTTTGTTAAATTCGTTTGTTGAAAGCGATTGGGAGAAAAAATTTCGTCATCCGGAAACAAATCAATTGATTGATTTAAAAACAAATCTTGCGATTTATGCTTGGCATTGCAATCATCATTTAGCGCATATAAAGCAAGCTAAGAAAAGTTAATGTATCTTTGCACAACATTTTGTAACCAATGAAATACATCAATTATTTTCTATTATTTTTATCTACAATCATTAGTATTTTTCTATTTTTTGTAAGCGCGAATCAAATTGAACTTGTTCCGAATAAAAATGAAGGTTATAAAGGTGAACAAATTATGCTGATTGAAAAATCGAATGATATACGTTTTGTGAAAAATATAGCTGAAACTTCGGTGGAAAAATATGATGTACTATACAATCAATTATCAGATTTTGCAGCAAAAATGAATACGTGGATTATTTTATTATTCATCCTTCAACTTGCAATGGGCGTACTTTTCTTTCTACAATTTCGAAAAAATAAAATAAAAAATCTCAAGTCAATACAAGATTAACTTGAGATTATATTGACTTAAATTATCACAAAAACATAAGTCATTCTACCTAAAAAATTATCTATTCTTCAATTAATTCAGCTGAAAAACCAACTTCCTCAATTGTATCAATAATTTCTTCGTCTGTTGCTTGATTAATTTTTACAGACAAAACTTTATCAGGATTATCGGTATCAACTTCCCAAGCTTCTAAACCATCTAACTTATCCAAAAAAGGTTTCACTTTGCTCACGCAACCACTACAATTTATATTTGTTTTGAATTTTAATTCTTTTGTTTCCATAATTCATTGATTTTTGTATTACAAATTTCGCAAGAATTGGTACAAAATCATTTACAAGATTTCGCTAAATAGTTATATGATTTCTGTACTTATTAATCGTTTTGAGCTACTTTTGCATTCAAACAAAACAATTTCAATTTCTTTACAAATGAGTCAACAAAATGACCAAAATATTGTCTTAGCTATCGACGAAAAACCGAAGTTAGGACAAGGTATATTATTAAGTATACAGCATCTTTTTGCGATGTTTGGCGCAACAGTTTTAGTACCTGCTTTGACTGGAATGTCTCCAGCAATTGCATTAATTTCGAGCGGAATCGGAACTTTAGTTTTCATCTTAATTACGCGAGGAAAAGTCCCTTCTTACCTTGGTTCTTCATTTGCTTTTATCAATCCAATTATCGCAATGAAAGCTTTAGAAGCAAACCCAGAAAGTGGAATTGCGACAGGAAGTTTCTTGGTGGGTAGTTTTTTGGTAGGAGTTACCTATTCATTGGTCGCACTATTTATCGCAACAGCAGGAACAAAATGGTTAATGAAACTTTTACCTCCTATTGTTGTTGGTCCAGTAATTATGGTAATTGGTCTGGGATTAGCTTCTACAGCAATTAAAATGGTGACAAATAATCCTTCAGGCGAATATGATTTAACCTATGTTACAATTGGTTTTGTTACGTTAATTATCACGATAATTACAGCAATTTTCAGTAAAGGTTTTTTGAGTGTAATTCCAGTTTTGGTCGGAATTATTGGTGGATATATTTTTGCAATTATAATGGGAGTTGTTGATTTAAATCCTGTTATAGAAGCAAAATGGTTTATGATTCCAGATTTTACGGTTCCTTTTGTAGATTATACGCCCACATTATCTTGGTATGTTATTTTCTTAATGATTCCGGTTGCAATTGTACCAATCGCTGAACATATCGGACATCAATTAGTTTTGAGTAAAGTCGTGAATAGAGATTTAATTGAAGATCCAGGTTTAGACCGATCTATGTTAGGTGACGGAATTGCAACAATGATTGCCGCTTGTTTAGGTGGGCCTCCAAACACGACGTATGGCGAGAATATTGGTGTTTTAGCTATTACAAGAGCTTTTAGTATTTATGTATTTATTGGAGCAGCTTGTTTTGCTATTTTATTTGGATTTTGTGGTAAAGTTTCAGCATTATTAAGTACAATTCCAACACCAGTTATGGGTGGCGTTTCTATTTTATTATTCGGAATTATTGCTTCGAGTGGTTTGAGAATGTTAATTGAAAATAAAGTTGATTTTAAGATAAAACGAAACCTAATCATTTCATCTGTTATCCTAATTATAGGAATTGGTGGTGCGGCAATTCACATCGGAGATTTATTTTCTTTAGAAGGAATGGCTTTGGCTTCTATAATTGGAGTTGCTTTAAATTTAATTCTTCCGGGAAGAGAATTTGTCTCGTTCAAGGAAATGTTTGATGAAGAAAATTAGATTATCATAAAATAAAAAAAGACGGAAACTTATAATTTCCGTCTTTTTTATTAAATATTTTTTGTTCTTAAACTTCATCAAAATCAATTGCTAAAGTAGCTGTTTTTGGACGAGAAATACACGCTAACGTCATTCCTTCTTCGTAATCAGAATCCGTTAATACATAGTTGTCTCCAATATGCACTTCGCCTTCTGTTATCTTACACATGCAAGACGAACAAACACCACCTTTACACGAGTAAGGCGCATCAATACCAGCGTCTAACATTGTATCAATCAAGTTTTTTCCTCTATCCCAAGTCACTTCAGAAGTTTCTCCATCAAGCGTCACAGTAACTTGAACCGTTTGAGGTCCTTCGTCATGTTTTGTAAAAATATCTTCTGTTTTCACTGAAGGATTAAACATTTCGAAATGAATATGTTTCTCGATAATTCCCGCTTCGTTGATTTTCTTCGCTAAAGTCAAAATCATTTGTTCTGGTCCACAAACCATTGCTTCATCTACTTCGTTGATATCAATAATTTGATTCAAGATTAAATCAAATTTCTTCTCATCAATTCGTCCGTTGTAAATAAAATTCTCTTGATCTTGGCGTGTATAGAAATGATGAATAAAAACATTGTTTGGATATTTTTGTTTTAATTCTGTCAAACGCTCTTTGAACATGATTGAGTTTTCATCTCTATTCACATAAAAAATATGAAAGTTTACCCATTCTTCAGTCTGCAACGTAAACTCCAACATACTCATAATTGGCGTGATTCCACTACCCGCTGTAAAAGCTAATAACGTACGTTTTTCATTTGGTTTTGTAGGAATTGTAAAACGTCCACTTGGCGTAGAAACTTCCAATTGATCACCAACTTTTAACTCATTTGCTAAATAAGAAGAAATCTTTCCATTTGGTTGAGATTTAACACCAATGCTCCATTTTTTATCTTTAGGAGATTCGCACAAAGAATAATCTCTTCGTTCTCCATTAATATTAAGAGTGATATATTGTCCAGGTAAAAAATTGTATTCTTCGTGTAATTCCTCAGGAACATCAAACGAAATTTGAACAGCATCAGCCGTTAATTTTACAATTTCTTTTACCGTTAATAAATTAAATTTCATAGTCGTATACTATTTATAATTCTGAAAACAACTCGTTATTTAAGATTGTTCTGCTAACTTTGTACAAAAGTAAGATTTTAGATTAAATAGAAAAAATATATGGAAATAGCATTGATCGCTCATGATGGAAAAAAAGCTGAAATGGTCAATTTTTTAATGAAACATAAAGAAGCTTTAAACAATAATAATATCACATTTATCGCAACAGGAACGACAGGAAAGTATGCGGAGCAAACTGGACTAAAAGTTACGCGCTATCTATCTGGTCCTCTTGGTGGTGACGCGCAAATTGCTGCTCGAGTTGTAGAAGGAAAAACAGATATGGTTTTCTTTTTTAGAGATCCGATGGGAAAACATCCGCACGAACCAGATGTAAATATGTTATTGAGACTGTGCGATGTACACAATATTCCATTAGCTACAAACCCAGCGACAGCAGAAATGTTATTGGATCATTTAAAATAATTTTTCTTAAGCTAATCTTAAGTTTATTCTTATTGTTTTGGATGATAATTTGTTTAATATTGAATAGAAATTTTAACTGAATATAAATAACAATTCAAAACAAAATCACTATGAATTTAATTAAAAAAACAGCTATCGCGCTTAGCTTATTTGCATTTACTGGATCATCTGTAGCATTTGCTCAAACAAAAACTCCAACAAAAGCAACTAAGACAGAAACAGTAAAAACAACAACTAAAGCATCAGCAGATAAAAAAGGAACAGATGCTAAAAAGGATGTAAAAGTAACCACAACTAAGAAAACTGAAGTTACCCCTAAAGGTACAACTGATAAAAAAGTAGTTTCAGAAAAAAAAGTGGAGAAAACGACTACTCCAAAAAAAGAAACAAAAACGACTGTAGCTAAAACTACCACTGCAGGTACTTACAATGGGCACAAAGTTTATGTAGGACCAAAAGGTGGAAAATACTACATCAATGACAATGGAAATAAAACGTATTTCAAACAATAGTTTTTATCCGAATAAAAATAATAAAGGCTGTCTTATTTGTTAGGACAGCCTTTTTAAATTACATTTTTATAATAAATATTTTCTGGATTTTGAGGATCGATTAAAATATCAACCTCTTTTCCTTTCTTTAGATTCTCACTTGCGTTAACATCTCCAAAATATTCAAATTCTGTATAATAAATTTTTTCAGTATTTGGATGTTTATAAAAAACTTCAACTATATAGTCTGGCAAATGATTTTCTCCTAATAAACCTCTTTTTATTTCAATAATATGTGCTTTTACTTTTACTCCTTTATTTACTAATCTTGAATGATTTAGGTGTTCAAATAAATTGACAAAACCTAAATATCCCATAAACAAACTACAGAACAGAAAAACTACTCCAAGCAGTTGATTAAAAAATACACCAAGATTTAGAAAAGAGCATATTAGAACAAATCCTAAACTTAGAATTAAACATCCTATTGCGATTGACAATTTCATTATTCTTGTATTTGCTATCTGTTTTTCACAAACCGTAACAAAAACAAAAAATTGTCCCATAAAAATAATTTTATTATAAATTTATTTAAAAACACTAATAAGCTGCTGTAAATCTGCTTTTTATATGATTGGCATTTTCAATTTCATCTGCAATCACCACTGCAACATCTTCCACAGACAAAATACTACGACCTTCTGCATTGAAAACAGGTACATCATTCCCTAAACGATACGTACCTTTTCGCTCTCCAGAAGTTCCTTGATGCATTTCTGGCGCTGGAGAAAACATTGTCCAATCCAACTCATTATCTTGTTTCAAGATATTATAATAATCTCTCGCAGCCAAAGCGCCTTGTTTTATTTGCTCAGGAAAATCTGGCGCGTCTACAATTTGCAGTTCTTTTTTATCATTCACATACAGACTTCCCGCTCCACCAACAACAATCAAACGTTTTACGCCTGCCAATTTAGTTGCTTCTTCAATAGCTTTTGCACCTTTCAAATAATCCTCATAAATATTTGGATTTGTCCAACCTGCATTAAAAGCACTTACAACCACATCAGCACCTTTCAAATCTGTCGCCAAAGCTTGCACATCGTTTACATCTAATGCCACTTTAGCTACGTTTTTACTATCCAAAACGTTGTCTGTATTTCGTGCAAATGCTTTGATAGATTGATTTCTATTTACCAATTCTTCTACGATATGTGAGCCTACAAAACCTGTTGCTCCAATTACTGCTACTCTCATTTTATTTAATTTTTGATTTTATATTGTAATTAATTTTGTTACATTTAAAGATAAAAATTTTTACTGAAATTCATCACAAAATTGCTTTAAAGTTTTATGATTTAACGACTTAATCAACTCTGATTCAGCATCATAAAATAATTTTTCAAGATTGTTATTCATTTGTTTACCAACTGGACATTCTGGATTGGTATGATTCATTCTTCCAAAAACATTTTCTTGATTGACAATTTTATAGACATCGCCTAACAAAATATCAGCAGAATCTTTAACTAAGTAAATTCCTCCTTCTTTACCTTTTTTCGAATCGATGAAACCTGCTTCTTTCAAGAATTTAATCTCACGACGAACTACAACAGGATTCACATTAATACTTCCAGCAATAAAATCAGAAGTTATTAATTGTCCTTTGAATTTTTCAGTCAAAACTAAAATATGAATCGCTGTTGCAAATCTTAAATTATTCATTTCTTTAAATCGATGGGACAAATTTAGTACAAAATTTTTAATTGTAACAAGTATTGATACAATTTTATTAATTAATTTCTCTTAAATTTGTTGCATACTCCTATACAAATGGAAAATTATAAAAAACATTTATCAAATATTATTGATCTCACAGAAGAACAATGGGCAGAAATTGAAAAATTTTTGGTGGTAAAACACATCAAAAAGAATGAATTTATTTTAGAACCTGGCGAATATTCCGAAGATTATTTTTTTGTTGAATCTGGCGTTATTCGTTCTTATACAATAGATGAAAACGGAAAAGAACATGTCTTGCAATTTGGTACAGAAAATTGGATTGTAAGTGATAGAAATAGTGCTTTTTGTAAGCAACAATCAAAATTTTATATTCAAGCAATAGAAGATTCTACCGTTATTTTATTGAATGAAAAATTGAATGATCTAATCACACGATTAAATCCAAATTATTTAGCTGCTCAAAATAAATTAATTCAAAATCATGTACGTAGTTTACAAGATCGTATTAATTTGTTACTTGGTGCATCTGCAAAGACTCGTTATTTAGAATTTATGCGTCTTTATCCCAACCAACTCTCTCGCATACCGCAATGGATGATCGCTTCATATTTAGGCATCACACCCGAAAGTTTAAGTAGAGTTCGTAAAGAAATAGCACATGGATAGTTATAGTTTTGAAATTTTTGTACCAGAAAAACCTAAAAAAAATAATAAACAGATTGCAAAAGTCATCTTATCATTTCTCGCCGTTACTGTAATTAGTTTTGTGTTTTTGGAACTGAAAGTGTTCAAAAATCAAACGTATTATTACATTTTTATTGGGCTTTTAGCAACAGCTGTTGCTTATTGGAATGGTTATTTTAAGCGACCTTCGGCAGAATTGAAAGGTAATTTTGATGGAAAATTGACATTTACAAAAGATACAATTTCTGTAAAGGATCAAACTTTTTCAATCAACGATTTGTTTTCTATTGTCATTGATAATGAAGATTACAAAGGAAAAGCTGTAAAGGAATTTGGTGAGTTCGAAAATCCAGAAGGTTCGCACGGAATTAGTAATTTGATTACATTAAAAACAAAAGATAATCAATTTGTTGAAGCTTATTTTTTACAAAAATCGTTAAATGAATTTTCTAAAATCGAATCATTTTTAATTCAATATTACAAAAACAATTTACTTTCTGAAGATGATTTAATTTCGATCATGCATTTAGAATATGATATTGATAAGAACGAATTGAGAAAAAAATTAAGATAATTTAATTTTTCACTAACATATAAAAGTTGAGTTACTCTCATTATTTAATGTAATTTTGTACCACTTAAAAACAATAATTTATGCAACCAACAGCAGAATGGTTAAAAACTTGGGAATCTAAAAGAGAATTCACTTTAGCTCCTAATGATTTAGAAAAATATTTTACAGATAAAGAAATTGGAGGTGTAGAAATCGACCAAATCGAAATGGGAGAAGTTTCTTTACCATCAGGTAAAATCTTTGTAAATGATCCTTTGGGAGAATATTTATCAATGGATAAAGATACTTATTTCCTTGAAACGCCAAAAGGTAATTTTCCTGTAACTGCAAGCATCGTAAAATTTGAAGACGATGGTGACGTTGAGAATTTGATTGGTTGTATCAAAGTTGCTTTTACAAACGAAAAACCTGTTCGTTACGAAGAAGCAATGAAAGGGATTGAGTTGATTGACGAATTACAAGAAGGAGAATATTTTGGTTTTTCTATCGAAAGTGGTTTAGCTACAATTGTTGATGCAGAAGCAAAAGATTCTTTTGTAAAATTTATTGATGAATTCGAAAGCAAAGGTGATGTAAATTTATACGATGATTATTTCAATGCATTATTCGTAGAGAACGCTAAAAATAACCCAAAATATCAGTCAGAAGAAGGAGATTGGATCAATTGGACAATTCCAAATACAGAATTCAAATCGCCAATTTTTCAAGCTGGTTTTGGAGAAGGAATCTACCCTGCTTACTTTGGTTACAATGAAAAAGGAGAAATTGTTGCATTTTATATTCAATTCATCGATGCTGAATTAGAAGATTCAGAAGATGATGACGAATGGTTGTAATAGATTTTATCAAATAATATTTAAAATCCTTCAAGAAATTGAGGGATTTTTTTGTTTAGAAATTTAAATTCTTGGCTTCTATTTTAATAAAAAACTTGAAACTAAAACATATAGATTAAGTAACTATAATAAACTATTTTACACTAAAAGTCTAGAGAATAAAAATAGTTATGAATTTTCAAAATGAATATAAAATCTCTCAAAAATTCAAAGATAATTGGTATTTATTAGAACGAATTGAGTGAAAACAAAAATCTCACAAATGTGAGATTTTTTTTATCTATTCATCCAATCCATCCAACTATTAATCTGCTTTTTACTGATAAAAATAGCTTGTTCAGTTTCTGATTTTGGTTGAAGATGAATTTCAATTTTTTGACTTGAATGTTTTATTATTTCAGTAATTGCATCAATGTGAACAATAAACTTTCGATTGATTTTGAAGAAAATAGTCTCATCCAATTTATTTATAATATCCTTTATTGTGTCATCATAAATATAGGTTTGATCATCTTTCGTTTTTATAAAAAGATGTTTTCCCGAAGCAAAAAAATAAGCAATCTCGTGTTCTTCTACCGAACGTAATTTATTTCCGTTAGTTACCAAAAAACGATGCATAATCTCGGACGGAGAATTTTCTAAAACAGCAATAGATTGTAATGTTGGCGAAATATCAAAACTTGTACGAATTGTTTTAAATTTTTGCAATGCAATATGCAACTCCTCTACTTCAAAGGGTTTCAGAATATAATCAATCGTAAAATGTTTGAAAACTTTCATCGCGTATTCATCATAAGCTGTGATAAAAATAATTGGCGTTAGAATCTCAACTTCCTGAAAAATCTCGAAACTTTTCCCATCACCCAAATGAATATCCATAAAAATTAAGTCAACTGAATTTTCTCTAAAAAACTCCGTTGCTTGCTTTGTAGAACGCAAAGTTGTAATCGAAGAAATAGCAACAATAGATTGCTCCTCTAACAGATTTTTTAGATAAGTAACCGCCAATAATTCGTCCTCTACAATTGCAATTTTCATGAATGCAAAAGTATAAAAAAACCGCCTAAATGATGAATAAAGACGGTCTAAAAGTTTTATAAATGAGGATTATTGAGCTTAGCTGCTTGTGGAATTTCTATTATATAACGAACATCATTTTCTTGTAAAATATATTCTTTACCTGAAATTAGATGTATAATTTGTTTTTGATTTGCTCGACGTAAATCATACCAACGCTGTCCTTCTAACGCAAATTCTCTGAAACGTTCATCTAAAATAAACTTCATCAATTCAGTAGAATTCATCGCAGAAATTTCAGTTTGTAATTTTGCAAAACCAGTTGCAGTATAACGATTTTGTAAAACCGAAAATAAAGTTGCTTTTGCTTGATCTAGCTTGTTTAATTTCAAATATGACTCCGCTTTGATAAAATATAATTCAGCTACACGGAAAGACGTTTTGAACTCTGAATTTCCACCTTTGATCACTTTATATTTTGATCCACTTTTCTCAAAATAAAGAGGAAAACGTAAATCATTTTGAGTATCATAACTGCTTAATAATTCTGGCGAGACATACGCCATATATTGTACAGCGGCATTCAATGTATTGTCTAAAGCTAAAATAGATTCGGCAGATGTGTAATGATTTGGAACTTGTTTTGTTGTGTTCAAATTTACTAAATCACCTTTGATTTTTAGTGTTGAATCAGAAAAATCAATTGCTTTTTGCCATTCATTTTTATACAAAGCGATTCTTGCTTCTAAAGCATTTAAAGCTGCATTTGAGAATCTATAATTTAATCCAGCTAATTGCTGATCCATTTTCATCAACTTTGTTGCTTGCGCTAAATCAGACTCAATATGATTATAAACTTCTTGAACAGATGAAGGTTTAAGCGTTGCTTCTAAATCTACTTTTAAATTTAAAGGAACACCTTTGTCTGTACTTGCTGTTGCCGAATTATATGGTTTTCCGTATAAATTCACCAAATCAAAATACGCATAAGCACGTAACGCATAAGCTTCTGCTAATAATTGATCTTTTTCATCTTAGTTTTCCATTGTTTTCGGTCCTTCGTTGATGATTTGATTGGCATAAAAAATCACCGTATAAAAACTAACCCAAGGAAATTGAATTGTGATTTGATCCGGATTCGTATCCTTCCATTGTGCAATTTCACGGTAAGAAATAAAGTCATTTGAATATTCATTCAATGTAACCTCATCCGTGCGTAAAGCTGTCAACGACTTGTGTGTTGGATATTTTGAATAAGCATTTGTTAATACCATTCGATAATCTTCTACCGTTTTTGGAATCACTTTTCCATCTGGTTCAATATCCAAATAATTGTCACAACTAACTGCTGTAAAGCTAACTGCAACTATGCTTAATAATAAAAATATTTTTTTCATTTGATTTAAAATTTAGAAAGAAACATTAAGTCCTACTGTTACAGACTTTGCAATTGGTTGTGCATAAATATTTCCATAAGTTTCTGGATCAAAATAACCTTTGTATCCATTACTAAATACAAATAAATTACGTCCTTCTAAACTAAAACGAGCACTTTTGAAACCGACAACCTCAGCATATTTGTTTGGTAAAGTATAACCAAGACGAATGCTACTGATTCGCATATAACTAATTTCTTTCGCCCAAATGTCTAATAAATTGTACGCATTTGCGTTGTTTCCTGCAAACCATTTGTTCGCCATCCAGCTATCGTTATCGCCTTTAATTGGACTTGTAATTCCTGGAAGTGTAGAACCTGCCTCGAAAATATCTTGCGTATAATTACGACCCGGATCCAATTCCATACCACGATAAGAAGGCGTTTTCATTACCGTTTGTTTTAAATTGAACGCTGCAGAAATCGTTAAATCAAAATTGTGAATTTTGAAATTATTGATAATACCTCCAGTAAATTTAGGATCGCGATCGCCGATATAAGTAAATAATTTACGTTTTTCTTCGCTCGTTAATTTAGAATCAACAATTTCTCCTGGTAAAAAGTCTTCGTATAAATCATACAAAGCAAAGAATTCTTTTGCAGAAACTTTTTCATCTCCTTTCCAGAACATTGGATTTCCGTATTCGTCAAATCCAGCTGTTTTTAAAGCAAAAATTGCATTGACAGGTAAACCTTCTCGAGATGGAACTAAACTATTTTCACGTTGTTGCTCTTTAAGAACTTTA
>RRZT010194468.1_pt1 | contig 16025 bp, 17 predicted proteins | sample 2165551 | NCBI WGS metagenome assembly RRZT01 (sample SAMN10456910, study PRJNA506462) | wastewater metagenome | biome: wastewater; feature: sludge; material: wastewater sludge; isolation source: wastewater sludge with Escherichia coli K12::gfp cells carrying plasmid... | place: USA: Moscow, Idaho... | reverse complement strand
TAGTAATTTCGAAAGAGATAAGCCACTGGAATATAGTCATCCTCAACCACATCTGAGACAACTGTTATCTGTCCTTTTTTATCTCCATTTAAGTATGCTATTAATGCTTCTCCGAAAGGATCTTTACGTTGGGCCATTTAATATAAATTTCAAATCTTAATTCAGGGGGTGAAAATAACTCAAAAAATTATAGAATCGAACATCTTTACGACAAAAATGGTCTTTTTGTTACCTTTATTGTTGCAGATATTCAGTAGGAAGACGAATTTTTGGGGAGATCTAAAGTAATTAATCTATGATTTTTCCATAATATCTGCCTTTTAAAACCGTTTACTATATTTATCCTGCTTTATTTTAAATCTTTAAATATGAAAATTGTATCTCTTTTATTAGTCGTTTTTGGGTTTAGTTTTAATCTACTGGCGCAAGATAAACTGCCACAAGCCAATGAGGAGATTGTAAAATATGTAACCTCGGTGATTGGCAAAAAAGTGGATAGGGGCGAGTGTTGGGATATTGCTAATCAGGCGTTAACGCGAGTTAATGGTAAGTGGGATCATAAGTTTGTCTATGGCAAACTGCTTGATCCAAAGCGAGATGTTGTTTTTCCGGGAGATATTATTCAGTTTAAAAACGTGGTTTTAGAATATACCTTGCCTTCGGGTAAAGGGAAGGCTACTGAAACGATGAAGCAGCATACTGCTATTGTATATCGCGTTATATCAGCCGATGAGTATGAATTAGCGCATCAAAATACCGGGTTTTCGGGACGAAAAGTGGGGTTGAGTACCATAAACCTCAAAACGGTTAAAAAGGGAAAGCTTTTTATCTATCGTCCTGTGGTTGAATAGTTTCTGACTGAAATTTTAGTTGATGTACAATTATTTGTGTCGCAGTGCGTTAATTTTATCCTCGACACCGTTACCTAAATATTTTGACAGCAAAACACACTCTTTATGAACAAACGCATTTTTAGCGCAATCTCTCTTTTTCTACTGCTGTGTTGGGTGGGAATGGCACAAACAACATTGCCTAAGAGTGTATTTGGGCAGAGTGATGAGCAGCTGTTTAATTTCGAGGGAAAGATCTATTATTTGCCAGAAGGTAGCTATAAATTGCCTGATTTCACTAAGCTTACACCAGTAGGGAAGATATATACAAATTATTTAAATATTGAAAATCAGTCGTTTCAGAAGGGATTTCCAGGTGTTACCGATAGGTTTGAATATTTTGCTATTGATTACAATGGTCGCTTTTATATAAAAGAGGGTGGTGAGTATTGTTTTAAACTAGGGTCTGATGATGGCTCAAAACTGCTTATAGACGACAGTCTGGTTATTGATAACGATTGGCAACATGCTCTAACCTATCTTTTGGCTTGCGTGAATCTGAAAAAAGGGATGCACAAAATTGAAGTTCAATATTTTCAAGGGCCTCGTTTTGAGGTGGCTCTTCAATTGACTTTTAAGAAGCGACAGGCAACCGATTTTGTAGTTTTTGACTTGACTCAATTCTATCCCATATCCATTATTGAAACTGGAAATACGATAGAGGTGAGCATTAGTGATGAGATTCTCTTCGATTTTAACAGTTTTAAGCTAAGCATTCCCGCAAAGCAGGCACTTTCCGAAGTTAAGCGTCTGTTGCTTGATAGGGTGAAATATCGGGAAATAGAGATCTGTGGATTTACAGATGATCTTGGTACAGATGCTTACAATTTAACTCTTTCTCAACAGCGAGCGGATGCCGTAAAACGATATTTTTTATCGCTAGGTGTTGATCCTCGAGTGGTAGTAGCCAAAGGGGTGGGTGAGGGTAGTCCTAAAGTAGAAAATCTTGATGAGACCAGCCGACGAACTAACCGAAGAGTGGAATTAACTATTTTGAAGGATACGGTGAAGTGATTCGTTGCGAGAAGTAAGGTCGAGCTCTGAGTTATTAAATGATATTTTGGATACTAACTTCTCACGGCGTGCTCTGGTTAAATAAACTATCATAGTTCCATTTTTGGGGGTTGGTTTGAATATATTCCACAATGCGTTGATATTCGGCATTGTCGCGAATTATGTGATCGTGGAATCGGGTTTGCCATTCAAATGTAAACCCCAAACGATGGGCATGTTTAGAGACAGCCGATTTATAGGAACCAATAATTGACGAAACCGAATTTTTACCAATGTTTTGAAATCGTTGTTGCCCAATTGATTGGGGTTGTGTGGTTTGTTGTTGTTGTTGTTGTTGTTGTTGTTGTTGTTGTTGTTGTTGTTGTTGTTGTTGTAGAGACAGGGCATGCCCTGTCTCTACGTTGTCGTCCCCACCATTCAATATCAATATCAAATGCACATGGTTTGGCATGACCACAAATTCACCTAATTCCATGTTTTTGGCGTGATTTTTTATTTCGTACCACAACACATCTGCTATTATACCTATATCTGATAATTGCATTTTCCCATTGGTAATATTTCCAAAATAATGTTCCCTGTTTTGGGAGCAGATGGTGATGAAATACGCCCCCGACCAACGATAATCCCACTGTTGCCAACGTGCCGATGGGATACGGTATTTATTACTGTATTTATTGCCCATAGTATATAATTTTTGTAATTCATATATTATGGTTTTAAAATGAAAAATATCAATAGCTGTGGGGCGATTTATATTGTAGAGACTGGGCATGCCCAGTCTCTACAATGTTATTGTATGGCGAAATAATGAAGGGATATACGCTGTCAACCGCGTGAGGTCGACGGCAAAAAGGGCTAATTCCGGGTGTGACTGCGAGTCACGCCCAAATTCAAAAAATGAGAGGTTTTACAATGAAATAATACCCCCTTGTTCAGATTGTTTACAAATAGATAACAATTATTAACCAAAAAAAGGGGTGTAAACGAACAATTACTGCTTTTTTTCGTTAATTAATTTCTACTTTTGTAGCCGTAACGAGGATCTGCTATTCCTCACATCACCCCTGCTAAAGTAAGACACTAAGTATCAGTTATTAGTCGATATATTTATATATTATGGAACACGTTTATTTGCCATCCGATTACACGGCAATTTTAATTCAGTTTGTTGTTGCGCTCACGTTTGTGGTGGTGGTGATGTTTGCTACCCACATGATTATTAGTAAGCGTAAACGTATCAGAACTCTTCGAAAAGATGAAAATTTTGAGTGTGGTATTGAAATTCAGGGTAATGCGCGCTTTCCATTTTCGATTAAATATTTTTTGATTGCCATTTTATTTGTTCTTTTTGATGTAGAGGTGATCTTTTTTTATCCTTGGGCTGTTAATTTTAAAGAGATGGATTGGTCGGGCTTGATCGAGATGTTTCTTTTTATGTTTTTTGTCCTTTTTGGATTTTTCTATATCTACAAAAAGGGTGCGTTTGATTGGAATAAAGAGCAGGAATAGACTTTTTTACTATGGAGACAAAAAATCAGAATTACAATATTGTTGAAGCGCCTGCGGGAATATCTGCCCCTGGTTTTTTTGCAACAACCTTAGATGCAGCCGTTGGTTTGGCGCGCAAAAACTCTCTTTGGCCTCTTCCTTTTGCAACGTCGTGTTGCGGTATTGAGTTTATGGCTACCATGGGTGCGCACTACGATTTGGGCCGTTTTGGAGCTGAGCGTTTGAGCTTTTCGCCACGTCAGGCCGATTTGTTGATGGTAATGGGCACTATTGCCAAAAAGATGGCGCCCGTGGTTCAACAAGTGTATGAGCAAATGGCCGAGCCACGCTGGGTTTTAGCGGTTGGAGCTTGTGCCTCGAGCGGTGGTGTTTTTGATACATATAGCGTTTTACAAGGTATTGATAAGGTGGTTCCGGTGGATGTTTACGTGCCAGGTTGTCCGCCTCGTCCCGAACAAATTATTGATGGGTTCTTGAAAATACAGGAGTTGGTTCAAAATGAGCCACTTCGTAGAAGATATTCGCCTGAATATCGTGAGCTCTTGGCAAGTTATGGAATTAAATAAGAGAGATAATAATGGAAAATAGTATCCTCATACAAAATATAAAAGAGAAGTTAACCGATAAGCTGCTTTTAGTTGACGAATTGGCTGATGTTCTTACAGTTACAATTGACAAGAGTGTGATATACGATCTTGTGGAGTATCTGAAAAATGAGATGGGTTTTATCTTCATAACTGATATTTGTGGTATCCATTTCCCAAATCAAGAGGAGGAGTTAGGGGTTATTTATCATCTGCATAATTTACAAGAGAATAAGCGAATTCGTATAAAGCTCTTTGTTACAAAGCAATATCCGCAGGTCGATTCTATTACACGCCTCTTTTCGGGAGCTAACTGGATGGAGCGCGAAACGTTTGACTTTTACGGCGTTAAGTTTATTGGGCATCCTAATTTGATTCGCATTCTGAATGTGGAGTATATGGATTATCACCCAATGCGTAAAGAGTATCCGTTGGAAGATGCTACCCGTGAAGATAAGGATGATAAATTTTTTGGAAGATAGTTTGCCAATAGTTAATGAGCTTTAAATCAGCTGTTTTATGATAGAGAAATTAGGCGCCGAACATAAGAAACACGAAGAGGGAGACAAGCATTACAGCACCCTAAATCTTGGTCCTACACACCCTGCAACACATGGTATTTTTCAAAACGTGCTTACCATGGATGGTGAAACCATTGTGGAGGCTGAGCAGACTATTGGCTATATTCACCGAGCATTTGAAAAGATTGCTGAGCGTCGTCCGTATAACCAAATTACCACTCTTACAGATAGATTAAACTACTGTTCGTCGCCCATTAATAATATTGGATGGCAACTAACGGTTGAGAAGTTTTTTGGCATTGAAACCAATAAACGCATTGATTATATGCGTATTATCGTGATGGAGCTTTCGCGCATTGCCGACCATTTGGTGTGTAATAGCGTTATTGGGGTTGATAGTGGGGCGTTAACGGGCTTCGTCTATCTGTTTCAAGAGCGCGAAAAAATATATGAAATATTTGAAGCTATTTGTGGGGCTCGATTGACTACAAATCTTGGACGTATTGGTGGTTTCGACCGCGATTTTTCGCCCGAAATAATTGAAAAGATACGCACATTTATAAATCACCTACCAACAGTTGTTAAGGAGTTTGAAAACCTGATTATGCGTAACCGCATCTTCTTGGATCGAACTATTAATGTGGGGGGTATCTCGGCCGAACGTGCTCTTAACTATGGCTTTAGCGGCCCTTGCTTGCGTGCTGCCGGCGTGGATTACGATGTACGCGTGATGAATCCATACTCTTCTTACAACGATTTTGATTTTATAGTTCCTGTGGGGCAAAATGGCGATACTTACGACCGTTTCTGTGTGCGTCAGGAGGAGATTTGGCAATCGATCAAATTGGTGAAAAATGCGCTTGAAAATCTTCCTCAAGGAAAGTTTGTGGTGGATGTGCCTGAGTTTGTGCTTCCTCCAAAAGAGGCGGTTTACAGCGAAATGGAGGCTCTTATTTGGCATTTTAAAATTGTAATGGGCGAGGTTAAAGTACCTGCCGGTGAGATATATCACTCGATTGAGGGTGGAAATGGTGAGTTAGGATTTTATATGGTGAGCGATGGTGGACGAACACCTTATCGTTTGCATTTCCGACGCCCAGGATTTATCTATTATCAGGCTTATCCTGAGATGATTAGAGGTCAGGGTTTATCTGATGCCATCTTAACCATGAGTAGCATGAATGTGATTGCGGGTGAGTTGGATGCGTAAAACGTTATTGAAATAGGGTTGATATACTATTGAAATATTTTGAAATAGAATACGATGTTAGGAAAAAAGATTGCTCATAAAGTATATGCCAAGAAGGGGATTGATTACGCCTTTTCAGAGGCAACGATGGAGAAGGTAAAGACCATCATCTCGCACTATCCTGAGGGGCGACAAAAATCGGCGCTTCTTCCTGTTTTGCACATTGCGCAAGAGGAGTTTGGCGGTAGTTTGAATGTGGATATCATGGATTATGTGGCTTCTATCTTATCTATACAACCTATTGAGGTTTACGAAGTTGCAACATTTTACACGCAGTTCTATCTTGATACGGTTGGTAAATATGTGATTGAAATTTGCCGCACTGGTCCTTGTGCTGTTTGTGGTGGCGATGATATTCAAGAGTATATAGAGCAAAAACTGAATATTAAAGAGGGCGAAACGACTGCCGATGGACTTTTTACGCTTCGTGCGGTTGAGTGCTTGGGTGCCTGTGGATATGCTCCTGTAATGCAAGTAAATACTGAGTTTTACGAGTTTTTAACTCGTGATAAAATAGATACAATTATTGCTGAATTAACGGCTAAAGCTAACGAAGATAAACCTAAAGAATCGAAATGGGCAGAAAGATTTTGTTAGAGAATGTTGAGGTTAAGGGTATTCGCTCTTTTGATGTTTATCGCTCATTGGGTGGATATACATCGGTAGAGAAATCTCTTAAAACCATGACGCCTGATGAGGTTACCGAAGAGGTAAAGAAATCTGGATTACGTGGTCGTGGTGGCGCGGGTTTCCCGGCAGGTATGAAGTGGAGCTTTATCGATAAGAAATCGACCAAGCCGAAATATCTTATCTGTAATGCCGATGAGAGTGAGCCTGGTACGTTTAAAGATCGATATCTACTCGAGCGCATTCCGCATCGTTTGATCGAAGGGATGATTTCAGCTAGTTATGCCTTAGGAGCTAATACGGCTTATATCTATGTGCGTGGCGAGTTTAAGCAGGTAATTGGAATTATTAACGAAGCTATTAAAGAGGCTTATGCGGCTGGCTTTTTGGGAAAAAATATTTGCGGTACATCGTTTAGTTTAGATATTCATGTGCATGCGGGTGGTGGCGCCTACATTTGTGGCGAAGAGACGGCTCTGATTGAGTCGCTTGAGGGCAAACGTGGTAATCCGCGCATCAAGCCACCATTCCCTGCGGTTGTTGGTCTTTTTGGCTGCCCTACGGTGGTAAATAACGTAGAAACATTAGCTAATGTGGGGTGGATTGTAAACAATGGAGGTGAGGCTTACACCACAGTTGGTATTGGAAAAAGTACAGGTACAAAGTTAATTTCTGCCTGTGGAAATATCAATAATCCAGGCGTTTACGAAATTGAATTAGGTTTACCTGTAGAGACATTTATATACAGTCCCGATTATTGCGGCGGTATTAAAGGCGATAAGGAGTTAAAGGCCGTGGTTGCCGGTGGTTCATCGGTACCTATCTTACCTAAAAACCTTATTTTAAAAACAGCCAATAACGAAAGTCGATTAATGACTTATGAATCGTTGAGTGAAGGCGGTTTTGCAACAGGCACCATGCTTGGTTCAGGAGGTTTTATTGTGTATGATGAAGATGCTTGTATTGTAAAGAATACCTACAATTTTAGCCGTTTTTATCACCATGAGTCGTGCGGGCAGTGCTCGCCTTGTCGTGAAGGCACAGGCTGGATGGAGCAGGTATTGCACCGTTTAGAGTATGGTCATGGTCGCGAAAAGGATATGGATTTATTGGTTGATATTGCTTCAAAAATTGAAGGAAACACCATTTGTCCGTTGGGAGATGCAGCCTCTTGGCCTGTAGCTTCGGCTATTCGTCATTTCAGAAGTGAATTTGAGTTTCATGTGAACCATCCTGATATCGTTAAAAAGATCAATCACGGTTCACTAGCTAAATACCTATAAATCAGTAGGCTCATGCTTAAGGTTACGATAGATAACAGATTAATTGAGGTTGAAGAGGGTACTACCATTCTTCAGGCGGCGCGTATGATTGGGGGCGATGTGGTTCCACCAGCCATGTGCTACCACTCAAAAGTAAAAAATACGGGAGGTAAGTGCCGTACTTGTTTGGTTAAGGTGGTTAAAGGATCGGAGAAAGATCCGCGACCAATGCCAAAGCTTGTTCCATCGTGCCGCACCATGGTTATGGACGGTATGGAGGTGCAAAACAGCACCTCTCCTGAGGTTATCCAGGCTCGAAAAGGGATTGTGGAGTTTTTGTTAATCAACCATCCGCTCGATTGCCCTGTGTGTGATCAAGCTGGAGAGTGTGATTTACAGAATCTTAGCTATCAGAACGGAAAGTCTGAAACTCGTTTTGAGGAGGAGAAGCGCGAATTTGAAGTTCACGATATTGGTGAGAAGATTCAGTTACATACAAATCGTTGTATTTTATGTTACCGTTGTGTTTATTTGGCCGATCAGTTGACCGATAAGCGAGTGCATGGTGTTCTTTATCGTGGCGATACCGCTGAGATTTCAACACTTATACATCAATCCATTGATAATGAGTTTTCTGGTAACATCATTGATGTTTGTCCTGTTGGAGCTTTAACCGATAAGAGTTTTCGTTTTAAGAATCGTGTTTGGTTCTTAAAGCCTATGGATGCTCATCGTGATTGTCCAACTTGTTCAGGCAAAGTGGCTCTTTGGTTTAGAGGCAATGAGGTTTACAGAGTAACCTCTCGTAAAGATCAGTTTGGCGAGTCGGAGTCGTTTATTTGTAACACATGTCGTTACGATAAAAAGGAGGCTACAGATTGGGTTATTGAGGGGCCAAGAGAGGTAAAACAACTCTCGGTTATCAATCAAAATCACTACAAAGTGGTGGTTAAACCTGCTGTAATTAGCCCTATTGAGGGTAAAATGGAGATAAAATAAATTAGCAAGCTTACACTAACGTAAGCGCTTCAATTAGAAAGAGATGGATTTTAGTTTTGTTTTCTATAAAGTACTTTTAGTTTCGGCCATTTTGACGATAAGTTTGGTTGTTGCCATGTATTCAACCCTTTTTGAACGCAAGATCGCAGGCTTTTTTCAAGACCGTTTAGGTCCAAACCGAGCTGGATTGTTTGGTATGTTTCAGCCACTTGCCGATGGGTTAAAACTCTTTTTTAAAGAAGAGTTTATGCCTCAATCGGCCGATAAGTTCTTGTACATCCTTGGCCCATCGTTAACCATGTTGGTGGCGCTGCTAACGAGTGCGGTTATTCCTTGGGGCGATTCGCTTATAATTAATGGCACTACGTATAGTTTGCAAGTAGCCGATATTAATATTGGTGTTTTATACACTTTTGCGGTGGTTTCGATAGGCGTTTATGGAATTATGATTGGCGGTTGGTCGTCTAATAACAAATACGCGTTGATGGGTTCTATTCGTGCTGCCTCGCAAATGATTAGTTATGAGCTTGCTATGAGTATGTCTATCATTGCAATTGTAATGGTTACAGGTTCACTTAGCTTGAGCGAGATTGTACAACAACAGCATGGTTTTAATTGGAATATCTGGTATCAACCAATAGGTTTCTTTGTATTTGTAATTTGTGCATTCGCCGAGACAAATCGTACGCCTTTTGACCTTCCGGAGTGTGAAACGGAGCTTATTGGCGGTTACCACACCGAATATAGTAGTATGAAGCTGGGATTCTTCCTTTTTGCGGAGTACATCAATATGTTTATCGCTTCTGCAATGATCTCAACGCTCTATCTGGGAGGATATAACTTCCCATTTATGGATAGTTTAGGGTTATCGCACAATATGATAACTATTTTAGGCACCGTAGCGTTCTTTACAAAAATCAGCTTCTTTGGTTTCTTATTTATGTGGATACGTTGGACATTACCTCGTTTCCGTTACGACCAACTGATGCGTTTTGGATGGAAAGGTTTGATGCCTTGGGCTATTGCTAATATCATTCTTACGGCTGTTATTTCCATGATTTTTAAACACTAATTTGCGATGAGTCAGGAAAATCCAATAAAACTTACCAACCGTTCAAAGGTTGTTTCAAACAAGAAGATGACTCTTATTGAAAGAGCCTATCTACCTGCTATTTTTTCGGGGTTGATCATTACGTTTAAGCATTTTTTTAAACGTGAAACAACCATTCAGTATCCTGAGCAAAAGCGCCCTATGGCTGAAATCTATAGAGGGTTGCACGTATTAAAACTAGACGATCAGGGCCGTGAGCGTTGTACGGCGTGTGGTTTGTGTGCGCTTGCTTGTCCTGCCGAGGCTATAACTATGGTTGCCGAAGAGCGCAAACCAAGTGAAAAGCACCTATATCGCGAGGAGAAGTATGCTAAGGTTTATGAAATCAACATGTTACGTTGTATATTTTGTGGTAACTGCGAAACGGCATGTCCAAAAGAGGCTATCTTTTTAACCGATCGTTTGGTGTCATCAGAAAAGAAGCGTAAAGATTTTATCTACGGAAAAGATAGATTGGTTGAGACAATGGATAACCGAATAGATGTTTCAAAACGCCAATCGGAAGCTGTTTTGGCGTTTAAAAAGGATAAGGGTTACTCTCATAATAATTAAGAATCGTTAGTAAAATATATAGTATGGTTTCAGAATATATCTTTTTTATCTTATCTGCCATTGCCATTTATTGTGCCGTTATGGTGCTAATTTCAAAGAAACCTGTGCATAGCTTACTGTACTTAACTGCTGCATTTTTCACCATGGCGGGTCATTATATATTGCTTAATGCGCAGTTCTTAGCAGTAGTACATATTATTGTATATGCAGGTGCTATTATGGTGCTCTTCTTGTTTACGGTGATGTTATTAAACTTAAATATTAAGGGCGAAATGCAGAAGCCGCTTTATATGAAGGTTTCTGCAATTATTGCTGGCGGATTGATTCTTATCACATTCATTGGTGCTTTCAGAAGTTATGAGATGAATGTATTGCAAGATCCTATGGCTAACCAAATTGGATTAGTTAAGAATTTAGGCAAAGTTCTTTTTAGTGATTATTTGTTGCCGTTTGAGTTGTCGTCCATTCTGTTTTTATCAGCAATGGTTGGTGCCGTGATGCTAGGAAAAAAAGAGATTCAATAGATATTTAATATAGATACAATATGGAAAATACGATTGCAGGTTTGCAAACCCTTCCAATAAACTATTATATAGTTTTCTGCTCCATCTTATTTGCAATTGGAGTTATAGGCGTTTTAGTAAAGCGAAATGCGCTGGTAATATTTATGTCTATTGAGTTGATGTTGAACTCCGCTAACCTTCTGCTAGCTGCCTTTTCAGCTTATCGCAATGATCCATCGGGACAAATATTTGTCTTTTTTATTATGGTGGTTGCGGCGGCAGAAGTGGCTATTGGATTGGCTCTGTTAGTGGTAATTTATCGATCAACACATACCATCGATATTAATGTTTTGAATAAGTTAAAGTGGTAATAGTAAAATAGTTAGCCCCGATGTTAGATAATTTATGGATTGTTCCGTTACTGCCACTTTTAGGTTTTTTGGTAATAGGACTAGGTTTTAAAAAGTTTAAAGGAGTAACGGCAGGATTAATTGCCTCTTCAACTATCTTGTTGGCGTTTTTTATCTCAATAATCCTCTTTTTCGAGGCAAAAGAGTTGGGAACTCCTCATATTCAGCATCTCTTTAGTTGGATAAGCTTTGGTGCACTTGATATCCCATTTGCATTTCAGATAGATCAATTGTCGGCTCTTATGTTGCTTGTAGTAACTGGAGTCGGTGCATTAATTCACATCTACTCCATTGGATATATGAAGGAGGATGAGGGTTTTAATAAGTTTTTTGCTTATCTGAATCTCTTTGTCTTTTTTATGCTAATATTGGTATTAGGTTCCAATTACCTAATCATGTTTATTGGATGGGAGGGAGTAGGACTTAGTTCATATTTGCTAATTGGTTTCTGGTTTAAGAACCACGAATATAATAATGCAGCTAAAAAGGCTTTTATCATGAATCGTATAGGCGATTTAGGGTTTTTGCTTGGTATCTTTTTGTTATTTACCGAATTTAAGACGTTAGATTTTAGTTTGATAGAGCTTCAGGCTAAATCATATTCGTTAGATAACTCAACAATAACGTTAGCAACGATGCTTCTTTTTGTTGGAGCAATGGGAAAATCGGCACAGTTACCTCTATTTACTTGGCTTCCTGATGCAATGGCGGGACCAACGCCTGTTTCGGCACTTATACATGCGGCTACAATGGTTACAGCGGGTATATATATGATTGTTCGTTCGAATGTGCTGTTTGCATTAGCTCCATTAACACTTACAGTAGTTGCTGCCGTTGGTATCGCCACAGCTCTTATCGCGGGAGCTATTGCAATTTATCAGACAGACATTAAAAAGGTTTTGGCTTACTCAACAGTGAGTCAACTTGGAATGATGTTTATGGCTTTAGGTTTAGGTGCTTTCTCGGCAGCTATGTTCCATTTAGTTACTCACGCATTTTTTAAAGCGTTACTCTTTTTAGGTGCGGGAAGTGTAATTCACGCCATGGGAGGTGAGCAGGATATTAGAAAAATGGGAGGCTTACGTTCTAAAATCAAATTAACATATTTGCTGTTTTTTATTGGAACCATTGCGATTTCTGGTATTCCTCCATTTTCGGGTTTCTTCTCAAAAGATGCAATTTTGCTGGCAGCTTTAGAACAGAGCTACTATCTGTGGGTTATTGGTGTTGTGATAGCATTATTGACCTCGGTATATATGTTTCGACTTCTTTTTGTTACTTTCTCGGGAGAGGGCCGTTACAATAAGTCAGAAATTCATCCGCATGAATCGCCATTAAGCATGACGCTTCCAATGGGGTTATTGGCGTTGTTAGCCATTGTAGGTGGTCTGTTGGGAATTCCTGCTTTGATGGGTGGAAACAATTGGATTTCAGCCTATTTACAACCCGTACTTGCCGGATCTGAATCATTTTTGGCACAGAGTTCACAACTTCAACATGTTTCGCATAGTACCGAGTGGATAACTATGGGAGTGCCACTTTTATTGACGTTTGTTATTATCTATTTTGTGCATAAACGATACATTGCCAAAAGAGTTGAGGTGAGAGATGGAGAGAGTCTTGTGATGTGTGCGAAGATTTTTAATAAGAAATTTTATATTGATGAGATATACGATTCACTCATTGTTAAACCTATTGAGAAGCTCTCGACTATTTTTTACGAAGCGGTTGATACCAAGATAATTGATCAATTTGTTAATAGTATTGGAGTGGTTGTTCAGTGGGGAAGTTCGCAAGTTCGTAAGTTGCAGTCGGGTAATGTAGGTTTTTATCTTTTTGCCATGGTAATTGCCACCTTTCTCATTTTGTTGTATAACGTTATAAACTAAATATAGCTATGTTGTTAGGCTTTCTATTTATATTTCCATTTTTGCTTTCACTGCTTTTGTTTATAAAGCCTAAGCTCGAAAGTGTTAAATATATCGCTTTAGGTGGAGCTTTGCTGGAGTTGGCGCTCACTTTGCCCATGCTATTCATGTATGCCGATGGCTCGTCTGGTTGTATTTTGTTCCATCCTGATATTTTTCATTGGTTTGGATTTAACTTTATTTTGAAGTTAGATGGATTAGCCCTTTTGATGGTGCTACTTACCAATGTGCTAACTCCGCTCATTATATTGAGTTCTTTCTCTAAAAAACATGATGGTAGCTTTTATGCTCTTATTTTGTTAATGCAGATGGCGCTTATTGGAGTCTTTTCAGCTGCAGATGTGTTGTTGTTTTATATCTTCTGGGAGCTGGCATTGATTCCAATCTATTTTATTTCGGCGCTTTGGGGAGGCGAAAATCGTGTGGCAATTACCATTAAGTTCTTCCTATATACTATGGTTGGTAGCCTTTTTATGTTGGTGGCAATTCTTTATTTATATACGCTTTCACCTGAGGGGCACTCGTTTGCATTTGACTCTTATTATAAGATAGCATTGCCTTTATCAGCACAAGGTCTTATATTTTTAGCTTTCTTTTTAGCTTTTGCTATTAAAATTCCAATTTTCCCATTTCATACCTGGCAACCTGAAACTTATACCGTTGCCCCTACTCAAGGTTCAATGCTTTTAGCAGCCATTATGGGTAAAATGGGTCTCTTCGGGTTGATTAAATTCATTCTCCCACTATGTCCTAATTTTTTAGAAATATATGGGGTTTATTTTATTGGATTAGCTCTGATAGGACTTATTTATGCTTCAATTATTGCTATTAACCAAAAGGATTTTAAGATGTTGATTGCATATTCGTCTATGGCGCATGTGGGATTAATATCAGTGGCTATTTTAACCAAAAATCAATATGCATTACAAGGTGCTATTTTTCAAATGGTTGCTCATGGCGTTAATGTGGTGGCACTTTTTTATTGCTATCATATTATCTATTCAAGAACGGGTACCTCTATTATTAAAAATTTGGGAGGTATTGCAACTAAAGCACCAATATTTGCAATCTTCTTTATAATCATTGTATTGGCAAATATAGCTTTGCCACTTACAAATGGGTTTGTTGGTGAATTTTTAATGTTGTTGGGTATTTATGAATACAATCCTTTTATTGCATTTTTGGCGGGGACATCCATTATTTTTGGTGCCGTTTATATGTTGTGGGCAACGCAACGTATAATGTATGGAGATATTAGTGAAGCTACTAAAGAGTTTGAAGATATCACAAAAGTTGAAAGGGTGATGTTACTCACGTTTTCAATTATGATTTTTGTTTTTGGTATATACCCAAAGGCGTTACTTGGTTTGATAGAGGGGTTTGTAAAAACAATTATATAGTTACTGATGTTTGAAATGTCCTAACACTCTTTTTTTTATTGATTAGGGCAGTGATTAAATAAAACAATATTCGTATGAATTCAATTATTGCCATTACGGTTGTAGCAGTTTTAGTGATGCTTTTTGGGGTTATAAACAAGAAGTCACTCATTTTACCAACTATCTTTTCGGGACTTACCATTGCTTTATTTGTTAATTTTTTGAGTTGGGATACAACTCAAACACTATTTAATGGCATGTTCGTTTCAGATAAATTTGGCATGGCTTTTAATGGGGTACTCATCTTTACCACCATTTTAGTATTTGTGTTTGCATCGGTCTATTACAAAGCGATTGAACGACCTTTAGAAGATATCTATTCGCTTATATTATTTGCCTTGATTGGATCATTAACTATGACCTCTTTTGGAAATATCATCATGTTGTTTGTGGGACTCGAAACGCTTTCAATTTCACTCTACATTTTGGCAGGAAGTAAAAAGTTTGACCCAGCTTCGAATGAAGCAGCTATGAAATATTTCTTAACGGGCTCATTTGCAACTGGATTTCTATTGTTTGGGATGGCTCTTCTTTATGGAACCACTGGAACGTTTGATGTAACTCTTTTGGGTAATTATATTCGCGAAAATAGTACTCAATTGCCAGCTATGTTTTTTGTAGGAATGATTTTAGTTGTGTCGGGTATGGCGTTTAAAATTGCCGCTGTGCCTTTTCACTTCTGGGCTCCCGATGTATATGCAGGTTCTCCAACGCTAATCACCTCTTTTATGGCTACGGTTGGTAAAGTAGCTGGTATAGCAGCGTTTTATCGTTTGGTTGCTACTTCAGGATTTTCGTTTAGTGAGAGCTATACCAATACACTCTGGATTTTTGCTGTTGCAACCATTTTGATAGGTAATATCTCTGCAATAACACAAGACAACATAAAGCGTATGTTTGCCTATTCAGGAATCTCCCATGCAGGTTACATGCTATTGGGCATTATTGCGGTTGGACCTCAATCTGCCGGAACCTTGCTTTATTACTCTTTGTCTTATAGCGTTGCTACAATTTTGGCGTTTGCCGTACTTATGTTGATTCGTGAAGAGCGACACACATTTAGCATTAAAGCATTTGGCGGTTTAGCAAAGAGTAATCCTTTTGAAGCTTTTGCAATGACAATTGCACTTATGTCGATGGCAGGGATACCGCCTCTCGCAGGATTTATGGCAAAGTATAATATTTTTATTATTGCGCTTGAGAAAGGGTTTTTCTGGTTAGTGATCTTTGCGGTGGTTGGTTCTATGATAAGTATCTATTACTATTTTAAGCCAATCATGGCCATCTATTTTGGAAGCGACGAGGGGTTGCCGCGTATTGAGTCGAGCAAAAATTATAAAACTCAAATTGTCATTTGCGCTATTTTACTTATCCTTTTTGGTCTCATACCAAGTTGGGTAATTGGATTAATATAGATAAAGCAT
>RRZT010767819.1_pt1 | contig 16032 bp, 15 predicted proteins | sample 2165551 | NCBI WGS metagenome assembly RRZT01 (sample SAMN10456910, study PRJNA506462) | wastewater metagenome | biome: wastewater; feature: sludge; material: wastewater sludge; isolation source: wastewater sludge with Escherichia coli K12::gfp cells carrying plasmid... | place: USA: Moscow, Idaho... | reverse complement strand
TTAAAGTGGAGAAGGTTAAACCCAATCCATTACCAAAACTCGCCCAAGCAAAAAGTCTTGTTCCTGTATTTTCTCAGAGTGTTTCTTCAACCAGTGAAGAAGACCCATTACGTCTGCGTTTAGATGTAGATAACGGTGTAATCTTTGCCTTAGATCCTAAAGGTGAAGTGAGCGCTTACCAAGGAAAACAACGTCTATGGGAAAAACAAGTTTCTAAACAGGGCTTAAGCTCTGGTGTAGAAGCAAGTGAAGGGACTGTTGTTGTTGGTAACAAAAAAGGTCAACTCTTTGCACTTGATCAAGCCACAGGTGAGCAAAAGTGGACGGCGCAGTTGTCAGGTGCGCTATTGTCGGCTTCATTGATTCAATCTGGTCGCGTGATTAGTGTCACCAATGACGGTACTGTTTATGCCCATGATCTGGCGACAGGTCAGCAAGTTTGGACATACAACTTGCCGAATGTACAATTTAGTTTGCGTGGCATGGCATCACCTGTTGCACTTGATTCGCGTACAGTCTTGATTGCTTCATCCAATGCTTATGTTTATGCGCTTGATGTGTTAAGTGGCATTCCGCGTATGCAGCGCCGCGTTGCCGTCAGTGAAGGTCGTTCAGATATTCAACGTCTGAATGATATTGATGGTGATCCGGTGGTTGCAGGACAACTTCTGGTGACGACCAGTTTTCAAGGACAAGTCACTGTGACTGATTTAGCTTCACAGCAAGTGGTGTGGAGTGAAGATGCAAGCAGTATTTTACGTCCAGAAGTGTTCAATAACACCGTTTATGTTGCTCAAGCCGATGGCAAAATCACGGCTTATGCACTGACAACGGGTGAACAACTGTGGCAAAACGACAGTTTGCTGAATCGTCAATTAAGTAATCCTGTTGTACTTGGACAAGACCTTGTAGTGGGTGATTTAGATGGTGTATTACACTTAATTGATCCGACTTCTGGACAACTGATTGGTCGTTCAAAAACCAGTGGTGAAGTGCGTTCATTACGTGTAATTGATAATCAGCTGTATGTTTCCACTCGAAAGGGTGCGTTAAGCGTTTGGCAGAATCGTTAATTTTGTTCTAGCTTATGTTAAACTAGGCGAAATCCGTATTTTTTGAACACGGGGTATTTGAAAATTTTCAATGCCCCGTGTTTTATTTAGTTATTTATATTTTATTTTCTTCCATTGTTTCTGATGTTCAGACCAGTCTCACTGGCTGATTTTGAATAAAGGTTAATCTATGAAACCCGTAATTGCGCTCATTGGTCGTCCGAACGTCGGAAAATCAACGTTATTTAATCAGATTACCAAGAGCCGTGATGCACTCGTTGCTGACTTTGCCGGTCTTACCCGTGACCGTAAATATGGCGATGCTGTTTTCCAAAATAAATCATTTATTGTTGTCGATACTGGTGGTATTGGCGAAAGTGAAGCTGGTATTGATGCCTATATGGCAGAACAGTCTAAAACAGCCATCAATGAAGCCGATATTATTGTTTTTGTTGTCGATGCGCGCGCAGGACTACTTGCATCTGATGAACAGATTGCCCGTGAAATTCGTACTTTAGGTAAAAAAGTTTACCTCGTGGCGAATAAAGTCGATGGCGTTCATGCTGAAGCTGCTGTGGTTGAATTTTATCAACTTGGCTTTGGTGAGCCATTACACGTTGCGGCCAGTCATGGTCGTGGTGTGGCACAGATGCTTGAGGAAGTGCTTGAAGACGTTCCTGAAGATGCTGATGAAGCTGAACACGATAAAGCAACAGGTTTACGTTTAGCGGTCATTGGTCGTCCTAACGTCGGTAAATCGACTTTGGTGAACCGTTTACTGGGCGAAGAACGTGTTGTGGTTTTTGACATGCCTGGAACGACGCGTGATTCTATTTATATTCCGTATGAACGCAATGAAAAGAAATATACTTTGATTGACACTGCGGGTGTGCGTCGTAAAGGTAAAGTGGATGAAATGATTGAGAAATTCTCAATTGTTAAAACTTTACAAGCGATTAAAGATGCGCATGTTGTGGTTGTGGTCTTGGATGCACGTGAAGGCGTGGTTGAGCAAGATCTTCATTTAATCGGTTATGCTTTAGAAGCCGGCCGAGCAATGGTGATTGCCATCAATAAATGGGACAACATGTCGGACTATGATCGCAAGCAATGTAAGCTTGACGTTGATCGTCGTTTTGACTTTATTCCATGGGCAAAAGTGCATTTGATTTCTGCTTTGCATGGTACGGGTGTGGGTGATTTATATCCTTCGATCCACCGTGCTTATGATTCTTCGCATTTAAAAGTTTCACCTGCGAAAATCACGCAAATTTTGAATGATGCGACTGAAGCACATCAACCGCCTATGATTAGCGGTCGTCGTATTAAAATGCGTTATGCGCATATGGGTGGACAAAATCCACCAACGATTGTGGTGCATGGTAATAAGGTGGATAAAACCCCAGCAGATTATCGCCGCTATCTTGAAAACGTATTCCGTAAAGTCTATAAACTTGAAGGGACACCGGTTCGAATTGAGTTTAAAACGTCTGAAAATCCATTTGAAGGTCGTAAAACGCAAATTGATGAACGCGTGGCAGCACGTAAACGTCGTTATGTGCAGAAATTTAAAAAGGCTGCTAAGAAATATAAAAGCTAATTGATCTGCTCTGGATTGAACAAAGCCCGAAGTTTACTTTGGGCTTTGTTCTTTTAAGATGTGATGATATTTTTGATCAGGTGATTCATATGACCAGACTGATACGCGTAGATGTGGATACACTGGAACATATTGTACCGTTATGTCAAACATTGGATCGTAAGGCTAAAATTCAGCTGCAAAAGCAGGCTGTCTATGGTTATCGCAATCAATTGTTGTCCAAGCAATTACATATCCTGCTGCAACAAGATGATTTTTCTAAGACCGAGTACGGCAAACCCTATTTAACCAATTTCCCCAAATTTTATTTCAATCATAGTCATAGTCAAAAACATTATGCTTTGGCAAGCAGTATGCAGATGCGCGATTTAGGTGTGGATGTTGAAGATTTAGACCGCAAAGTGCGCTTTGAAGCTTTAGCAGAGCATGCTTTTCATGCCAATGAATTACAACACTGGCATGTGCTAGAACAAGACCGAAATTATTGGTTTAAGGTCTGGACCACCAAAGAAGCAGTCTTAAAAGCCGCAGGGTTGGGGGTGCGTTTGAACTTAAAGGAATTGGAAACGCGGGTTCATCCTATTCATGATGGTGGATTATGTCATCACCCCTTAATTGGTACATTTGCTTATCAAAACTTCCATTTGGCTCAGGTGATGCTGACGGTTGCATGGCGTTCTGAAGCCTCTTGTCACGGTTTTATTTTTCCCAAAATTCAAATTATTTCTGCGCTATAGTTTGTTATTCATCATCTAAATTAGATGTTTATTAAAAATGTCTAATCGAAAAAAGATGGAAACGATACAGAAGTAAATTATTGCAATGTTAAATGCGATGTTGGTTGTGTGTTGCTAAAGATGAAGTTTATTGCATAGGATTTTGTTGAATAAAGTTTTATGGAATACAAAAGCCTATCGAAAGACAGGCTTTTTTTAATGGAACTTATTTTCTTTTGGTGAGTATACGATTGCCGATTCGATTGACAAACTGCGGACTCATGCCAGACAGTGTAAAGAGCAGTTTGCTTTTCAAACCTACAGGCTGGTGTGTTGGTGTAAAAATGCTATCTTGGCGTTGCGCTAATTGATAAATCTGTTCTGCGACATCATTGGCACTTAAATGCACGCCCATATTTTGAATACTGCCGGCATCCATATCTTTAACCATGGCTGTTTGTACAAACAGTGGCATCACATCTAAAACGCGGATGCCATATTTTTGCCATTCAATGTCTAATCCTTCGGTAATACCACGCACGGCAAACTTGCTGGCAGAATAAGATACCAGATCGGCTTGTCCATAAATGGCCGAAGCAGAAGATAAGTTAATGACTCGAGCAAACGAGGCTTGTTTTAAAAAGGGCAAGGCAGCATGGCAACCATTTAAAACCCCTTTGACATTAATGTCGATGGTACGATGATGTGCGGTGATATCGGTTTGTTCAAAAGCACCTGAATATAAAATTCCTGCATTATTGACCAACACATTAATTTCACCTGCCCAAGCCTGAAATTCGTTTAGAGCCTGTTGCCATTGGCTATAGTTGGACACATCAAGTAAACCTGCTTTTGCCTGTGGTCCCAATTGTTGCGCCAGTTTTTGCGCTTGAACAGCGTTAATATCATAAATGCCCACTTTGTAGCCATGTTGATAAAACAGCGTTGCAATTGCAGCGCCAATGCCTTGTGCTGCCCCACTAATAAATATACTGTGCATGTCATTTTCCCTGTTTATTTTGTTTTTGTTGCGCTTCGGTTTTTCATTTATTTGGCTTGAGCATAACAAATATTAACAGTGAAAAGCTAAGTTTATATAACGTGATTGGAGTGATAAAAACGAGGATGAATTATTGGCAGTGATGCGTGAGTTACGCGAAAAATGTCCATGGGATCAACAACAAACACCTCAAAGTTTAACCAAATATGCCATAGAAGAGGCTTATGAAGTGGAAGCCGCAATTCGAGAGGGCAACACCGATGAAATTCGAGATGAACTTGGCGATCTGTTATTGCAAGTGGTTTTTCAAGCGCAAATGTTTAGCGAGCAGGGGGCATTTAATTTTGATGATGTCGTACAGGCGATTACTGAAAAATTAATTCGCCGTCATCCGCATGTTTTTCAAGCGGAACAATTTTCACAATTGAGTTCGGCAGATGTTGCGGTGCTGTGGAAACAAATTAAACAACAAGAAAAACAAGGCAAAGTACAATCTCGCTTAGATGAGATTAAGCATGGGCCTGCGCTTCAACAAGCGGATGAAATCCAAAAAAATGCAGCACAAATTGGTTTCGATTTTGCTGATGTTGCCGGCGCTTATGGAAAATTAAATGAAGAATTGGCCGAATTACAGCATGCTATGCAAAAGCAAAATTCCGACGAAATATTCGATGAATTTGGTGATTGTTTATTTTCACTGATCAATGTTGGGCGTAAACTTGGCGTGTCGAGTGAAATGGCACTTTTAAGTACCATTCATAAATTTAGAACACGTTTTGCTTTCATTGAAGATCAGGCTCGGCAACAACAGCAAAAAATTGAAGCGCTCTCTTTAGCAGAAATGGATCAATTGTGGGAGCAAGCGAAACAACAATTAAAATAATAGGTGTCCAATGAAAAAAATAAAACAGCTGCTTCAGCGCATTTTTCATTTGTGTATATTCATGTCATTGTTGGGCGGATCGACGCTTTATGCGCAACAATTTGACCAACAATATTTAAAATGGAAGGCTGAACAAGACGCTCAAGATGCACGTTTAAAAATTCCACGCGTCTCCACCAGCAAGAATCATTATTTGGCCAAACCTGCTTTACAACCATCCAGCGCGGCTAAAATAAGTTTAAATCAAGCTACTTTAGTGCAATTACAAGAATTATCTGGCATTGGGTTAAAAAAAGCAGAAGCGATTATTGCCTATCGTCAAAAAAATGGAAAATTTAAAAACATTGAGGAATTGCAGCAGGTGAAGGGCATTGGGCCGGCTTTATTTGCCAAGAATAAAGACCGATTAGCGCTGTAATTTATGCTTTAAGCGAGTAAGACGGGGTGAACAATATATCCAGCATTGAGATAATCAAATTGCCCTTTGATTGTGTTAGATATATGATTAGCGTCATCTTAGATATTTTACGTTCAGACGTAGGAGACAGCGTCTTTTGCAAACTTTGCACGCGTCAAAATGTGGTTTATCAACCGCTCAATTACCTTCTTACATCCTAGATGTTATCGATGCCTTAACCAAGGCAGGCTTTGAAGCGTATATCGTTGGTGGTGGTGTTCGTGACTTAATGTTGGGTCTAAATCCTAAAGATTTTGATGCCGTCACCAATGCGACACCTGCTCAAGTGAAAGAAGTTTTCGGACGACGTTGTCGTATTATTGGACGACGTTTTGAGCTTGCTCATGTTTATTCCGGTCGAGAACTGGTCGAAGTTGCGACTTTCCGTGCGCCACCGAAAAAAGCGGTCACCTCTGCTTCAGGCATGATTTTACGGGATAATAATTGGGGCACGATTGAGCAAGATTTTGCTCGCCGTGATTTTTCGATTAACGCGATGTATTATCAACCGCGTAAAGGCATCGTGCTCGATTTTTGTCATGCTATTGATGACATAAAAAATAAAACTTTACGCTTATTGGGCGATCCAACTTTACGGTTTGAAGAAGATCCCGTCCGTATGCTGCGTACTTTACGCTTTGCAGCAAAATTGAATTTTAGTATTGCACCTGACATTTTAGAGGTTTTTACCCCTGAAATGACCCAGTTGCTGCGTGATATTTCTCCGCATCGTTTATATGACGAATCGCAGAAATTATTCACCATGGGGCATTTGAATCGTGTGCTGCCGATGCTGATCGATTTTGATATTTGGCGTCAGCTCTTTGCGGATATCGATCCAGAGATTTCGACATTTATTGAACGTGCGGCCATCAATACCGATCAACGTATTCAAATTGGTAAAACCATCAATCCTGCATTTTTCTATGCCGTTTTGTTATGGAAGCCTTTTTTAGAGCGTTGTGAATTTTATTTAAATAAAGGCATAGTTGCTGCGGAAGCGCGCGCACAAGCGGGTTTAGATGTTTTAAAACGTCAAGCCACGCGAACCATTATTCCACGTTTTGCCGAAACCTTTATTCGTGAAGTTTGGGAAATGCAAACCCGTTTGCTTAGCCCTAAACCACAGCAAATTCAAGCCTTATCTACGCATGCACGTTTCCGTGCCGGATTTGACTTTCTGTTGCTGCGTGAGAAGTCTGGTGATCACAGCACACAAGGCATGGGAACGTGGTGGGATGCGTATCAGTTGATGAGCACCGATGAAAAAGAACGTGCCATTAGTCAATACAACCGCCAACGTGCAAAAAGCCGTCGTAAAGTCCAAACAGATGATGTGGTTGAGCCTAAATCGGTGTCTGTTGAGATTGAGCCTTTGGTTCAAGAGACTGCACCACGCAGTCGTCGTGAGCGTAGTAGGGACAGAAGCAAACCTGAAAGACCTGTTCAAATGGTGACTTCAGGGGGTTCGGAAATTCGAGCAGATCATCCGATTTTAAAACGTAAACGGGTCAAACGCGATTTAAACCAAGTGGTTTTTGGACCGACACAATGACCACGGTAACCTATATTGGTTTAGGCAGTAACTTGGGTGATTCACGGCAAATTTTAATTGAAGCTGTGCAAAAACTGGCGACACTTGGAACAGTGAAAACATCGAAGTTATATCAAAGCCCCCCGATGGGACCACAAGACCAACCGAATTATTTAAATGCGGTGGTGCAGTTGCAAACCGATTTAGCCCCTTTGGCTTTATTAGATCAATTGCAAAGTTTTGAACAAGAATCTGGTCGAGTACGTTTGCGCCATTGGGGTGAACGGACTTTAGATTTAGACTTGTTGGTTTATGGTCAGCAACACATACACAATGCGCGTTTAACGGTGCCACATATTGGACTGTTTGAGCGTGATTTTGTGGTGATACCTTTGTTAGACTTAGATGCAAATATAGAAATTAAAGCACAACGATTAAAAGATTTACCCGTGGTACAACATCCGACAGTTGCTGTTTTGGATGATGACTCTTGGTCAAATATTTAATTTAGACATGTTCTTGGAACATGTTAGAGGAACATCTTGATGATTAGTCTCAGTGACTTAAGACAATTTAAAACCAATGGTCGCAAATTTTCTTGTTTGACTTGCTACGATGCCAGTATGGCGAAAGCAATGGAACTTGCAGAAGTTGACAGTATTTTAATTGGCGATTCTTTGGGGATGGCGATTCAGGGACGTGATTCAACGTTGCCTGTGACTGTAGAAGATATGGCTTACCATACAGCAGCAGTCCGCCGTGGTAATCAGCATGCTTTTATTATGACTGACTTGCCATTTATGAGTTATGCCACTTTAAATGATGCTTTAAGCAGTTCAAAAACTGTGATGCAAGCGGGTGCGCAAATGGTCAAAATGGAAGGTGGTGCATGGTTAAGTGAAACCGTCACTGTTTTGACCCGAAATGGTATTCCAGTCTGTGTACACTTAGGTTTAACCCCACAATCGGTACATGTTTTTGGTGGTTATAAATTACAAGCACGTACCCGTGAAGCTGCGGATCAATTGATTGCCGATTGTAAAGCGGTGGTTGAAGCCGGTGCTGCTTTATTATTATTAGAATGTGTGCCTGCACAATTAGGCAAAGAAATTAGTGAATTGTTCCCTCATGTTCCCGTGATTGGCATTGGGGCAGGTGTGGATACGGATGGTCAAGTACTGGTTGTTCAAGATATGCTTGGCTTGACCTTTGGTCGCGTGGCTAAATTTGTGCGTAACTTTATGAAAGAACAAGCGGGAGAAACTGCAATTTTGGATGCTTTTAAAGCCTACCATGCTGCGGTGCTAGATAGCTCTTTCCCTGCTAAAGAACAAACTTTTCAAGTCGAGCTGTAAACATGAAAACAGAAACCACCATTCAAGGATTATCGGCTTCACTGAGTCCAGCTCGATCAGCGCGAAAAATTATTGGTTTTGTTCCGACTATGGGGAATTTACACGAAGGTCATTTAAATTTGGTGCGTGAAGCACGTAAATTATGTGATGTCGTGGTGGTCAGTATTTTTGTCAATCCCATTCAATTTGGTCCAAATGAAGATTTTGAAAATTATCCGCGTACTTTGGAGCAGGATAGTCGTTTGTTAGCCGATGTGGGGTGTGACATTGTTTTTGCGCCTAGCGTTGAACAAATGTATGGCAACAAACCACGTTTCACCAATATTAGCGTGTCTGATATTACCAATGATTTATGTGGTTTACAGCGTCCGGGTCACTTTGATGGTGTGGCAGTGGTTGTGACGAAATTGTTTAATATTGTGCAGCCGAATTTTGCGTTCTTTGGCCAAAAGGATTATCAGCAACTGGCGGTGATTCGTCAGTTTGTACGTGATTTGAATATTCCTTTAGAAGTGATTGGTGTACCGATTACGCGTGCAGAAGATGGTTTGGCACTCAGTTCGCGTAATGGCTATCTAACTGAAGAACAGCGTAAAATAGCACCGACCATTTTCCAAAGCTTAAAAGCGGCTGAACAAGAACTTCACAATGGTGTTAGTCTTGTCGAAGTGTTAGAAAATATTAAGCATACGTTGACACAAGCTGGTTTTATTGTGGATTATGTGGAAGCACGTACACCTGAATTGCAAAAAATAGAAGCATTTAATCAGAATGTTATTCTATTTGTTGCAGCTAAATTAGGCACTACTCGACTGATTGATAACTTACAAGTTAAACAAACGGTATAGTTTTAAGCAAACAGCATAAGCTAAAGGACAGCCTTGCCATGAAGCGTATTTTAATCGTTACAGGACAATCTGGATCAGGGAAATCATCTGCCTTGCAGGTGCTTGAGGATTTAGGTTACTACTGTATTGATAATTTACCTCTGGCCTTGCTGCCTGAAATCGTGGCTAAGCTGGATCGTGAAAATAATCTTGAGCAATTGGCTTTAGGGGTGGATGTCCGCAGTACTCGCGCAGATTTACAAGAATTTGACCATGTTTTTGAACAATTGCAGAAACATGGTTCGGTTGATATTATTTATTTGACCACACAAGACCAAGAGTTGATTTCTCGTTTTAGTGCATCACGTCGTCCACACCCTTTGGCCAGTCGTTTTAAAAGTTTGACTGAATGTATTCAGGAAGAAAAAACATTATTACTTCCGATACAATTACGTTCAACAGTACATATTGATACCACCGATAAAAGTGTGCATGATTTAAAGCACACTTTATTGTCCAAACTTGGGCAATCGGATAACTTAATTTTAATTTTACAATCTTTTGGTTATAAACACGGTATTCCACTTGATGCCGATTATGTGTTTGACGTACGTCATTTGCCTAATCCACATTGGGATTTGGAATTGCGAAAATATTCAGGTTTAGACTTGCCTGTACAACAATTTTTGCTACAAAGTGAACAAACCAATGAGATGTTCCAAGATATTTACCATTTTTTAGATAAGTGGTTGCCTGCCTTTGCCGAAGGTCACCGTCACTATATGACAGTGTCGATTGGGTGTACGGGAGGGCAGCACCGTTCAGTATATATCGTGGATAGACTTAAAAAAGCCCTTGAGGAAAAATGGTCTATTCAGGTCTTACACAGGGAAATGAAGCACTGGTCATGATTGACACAACTGTTGACGTAATTAATAAACTAGGTTTACATGCGCGTGCGTCTGGAAAGCTAATCGAAGTCACCACCAAATTTCGTTCATCGATTCAAATTGGTAAAGGTGATAAATTGGTTGATGCAAAAAATATTATGTCCTTGCTCATGCTTGGTGCAGGCAAGGGCACAACTTTACGTTTAGTGCTTGATGGTGCAGATGAAGAACAAGCTTTATCTGAAATTCAGGCATTATTTGCAGCAAAATTTTACGAGGCAGATTAATCGTGGCACGTCGACCGCAACAGCGTTTTACTGAAGATGACTTTGACACTTTAGAAGGGCGTGCAAGTAAAACCGAACAAAAAAAAGCAGTGCAACGTATGGCTGCTTTAGGTGAACAATTGGCTGAATTGAGCCTGAAACAAATTCAGAAACTTCCAGTGGAAGAGCGTTTAATTGATGCTTTGTTGGATGTGCGTAGTATTACTTCACATGAAGCACGTCGTCGCCAATTTTTACGTATTGGTAAATTGTTGCGTAATGAAGATGAAACCGTGATTTTATCTTATTTAACGCCACAGCAAGGTGCGAAAAAAACAGCACAATTGAACCGTTGGGTAGATCGCATGATTGCTCAGGGGGATCCTGTGATTAAGGAATTCATCAAAGCGCATAATGCGGCAGAGCATCATCCAATTCGTCAGCATATTTTACGTATTCATCGTGATATTGCAAAACAATTGCCTGAAGATGAATTGGCTGCTTCAAAGCTGAAACTGTTTAATTACATTCAACAAGTGGCTTTAATTTCAGACAATTAATTTGTTTATCTTTAAAGTAAAAAAGCGGCTCTTGTGAGCCGCTTTTTTTATCGCTAAAAACCGTTTTTATGTGCTGAAGGTTGTAGAAAATTAATTAAATTCACTGACAGCACGTTCTTTTGCCCAATCACGCAAGATGAATTTTTGTAGTTTACCTGTCGATGTTTTTGGAATTTCGGTAATGATAATATCTTTGGGTACTTTAAAACGTGCTAAATGCTGTTTGCAGAATTCAACCAGTTCTTCAGGCGTTGCTGTTTTACCGTTTTTAAGTTCTACAAAGGCACATGGAACCTCTTGCCAGCGCGGATCAGGTTTGGCAACCACAGCCACCGTGAGTACGGCAGGATGTTTATATAATATTTCTTCGACTTCAAGTGACGAAATATTTTCACCTCCTGAAATAATCACGTCTTTGGAACGATCGGTAATTTTGGCATAACCATCGGGTTGGCAAACAGCTAGATCACCAGTATGGAACCATCCACCAGCAAAGGCTTCAGCTGTTGCTTCGGGGTTCTTTAAATAGCCTTTCATCACAATATTACCACGGAACATAATCTCGCCCATGCTTTGTCCATCATGAGGTACTTCCTGCATGGTTTCAGGATCAAGTACTTTCATGCTGTCTTGCAGCGGATAAGGTACGCCCTGACGTGAATGGAGTTGCGCTTGTTCTTGAATGGACAAATCACTCCAGCCGGCCTGTGAGGCGCAAAGTGCAGAAGGGCCGTAGGTTTCTGTTAAGCCATAAACGTGAGTCACATTAATACCAATATTCCGCATGCCTTCAATGGTGGTTGCAGGTGGTGCCGCTCCTGCAACCATGACCTCGACACGGTGGTCAAAGGCCGTTTTTTTATCTTCTGGGGTATTAATGAGCATAGATAAAACAATAGGTGCACCGCAGAAATAATTGACTTTATGTTCAGCAATTAATTTGAAAATCAGCTCCGCATCGACTTTACGTAAACAGACATTGGTGCCACCATTGGCTGCCATGGTCCATGCAAAGCACCAGCCATTACAGTGGAATAGGGGAAGGGTCCATAAGTAGGTTGCGCGAGGTGTCATACCGCAAGCAATGATATTACTGGCTGCGTTGATGTAAGCACCACGGTGATGGTAAACCACGCCTTTCGGATTGCCTGTAGTTCCAGAAGTGTAACTTAAACTGATCGCATCCCATTCATCTTGAGGTAAATGCCATTCAAAATTTTCGTCGCCATCAGTCAGCCAGTCTTCATATTCAATTTGACCAATCGGGGTCGAAAATCCATACTCATATTCAGCATCATCGACATCAATCACATAGATGTCTTGCGGAACCAGTGCAAGTGCTTCTGTGGCAACTGCGGCAAATTCAGGGTCCACCAATAACACTTTCGTTTCCGCATGTTCCAGCATGAAGGCTAAAGTTTTGGCATCTAAACGTGTATTTAAGGTATTGAGTACAGCACCCGCCATAGGAACAGCAAAGTGTGCTTCAATCATGGCTGGAATGTTGGGAAGCAGTGTAGAAACGGTATCATTTTTACCGATGCCGAGTTTTTGGAGTTGGCTAGCAAACTGGCGGCAACGATTATATGTTTCACGCCAAGTAATACGACGCTGACCATAAATAATCGCATGTTGATTTGGATAGATATATGCCGCACGATCAAGATAGCGTAGCGGTGACAACGCTACAAAATTTGCGGGAGTACGCGGTAATTCATCGTATGCGCTAACCATTTTAAAACTCCATTCTATATTTATTTTAAAACCCTGCTGAAAAGATATGCACTTCTAAAGTGTCTTGCATTTAGGCTTTAGTCGAGTGTTTTTTTTAAACTTTTAAACTATTGAATTTTAATAAAATTATTTTATTGTACTTGGTCTTTTTGAACGCACGGGTTCCCATCTTTGCTTTTTTAGTTATTTTACTCTAATCGGGAAATTAAAGTGAGATCCGCCGATGAATAATAGTGAAAATATAATAGGCGAATAAAATATGAAGCCATGGGGCAGAAGGTCAAAAAATATTCGTCTCTAATTTTCTAAGCTAGACATGTGTTTGACTGACAAAAATAGTGCAATCACCGATATAAATTCGCATCAGCCGAGCTGGTCATTCGTTTGGTACAGTTGTAAGCCCCAACTAAAAAATCAGTTTTAAGCATGATTGCAATTGTTTTAGGCAGCAGTGACTAGGCAAAAAATGACAAATCTATCGCAGATCGAGTTTTTTCCCGCGAAAAGGTTTAATCGAAGGGTTAAGACGTGTAAAATTCTAATCGATTTTTATTTATCCACCGTTTTTATCTTTTGAGGTTCTCCTCGATCATAATCTCGCGGTGATATGCCCCATGGTACGGGGCATCACTCCTTAAGGATTTTTTATATATGCCAATTATCACTTTGCCAAATGGCGATCAAAAACAATTTGATCAAGCCGTATCTGTGATGGACGTTGCGTTAAGCATTGGTCCTGGTCTTGCGAAAAATACAGTAGCAGGTCGTGTAAACGATCGTCTAGTCGATGCATCAGACTTGATTACTGAAGATGCAACCATACAAATCATTACACCGAAAGACGAAGAAGGTGTAGAGATTATTCGTCACTCTTGCGCGCACTTGGTTGGTCATGCTGTTAAACAATTGTTCCCAGAAGCAAAAATGGTCATTGGTCCGGTCATTGAAGAAGGTTTCTACTATGACATCTGGATGCCACGTCCATTCACTTTAGATGACATGGCTGCGATTGAAGAGCGCATGAAAAAGCTCATCGATCAAGATTATGATGTGGTGAAAAAAATGACACCGCGCGACGAATTGATTGCAGAATTCACCGCACGTGGCGAAGAATACAAATTACGCTTGATTGCAGACATGCCTGAAGAAACGCAAATGGGCTTGTACTACCATCAAGACTATCTGGATATGTGCCGTGGTCCGCACGTACCGAATACCAAATTCTTAAAATCATTTAAATTGACTAAAATGTCAGGTGCTTACTGGCGCGGAGATGCGAAAAACGAACAGTTACAACGTATTTATGGTACGGCTTGGGCAGACAAAAAGCAGCTTGCAGCCTACATCAAACGTATTGAAGAAGCTGAAAAGCGCGACCACCGTAAAATTGGTAAAGCATTAGACTTGTTCCACATGCAGGAAGAAGCACCAGGTATGGTGTTCTGGCATCCAAATGGCTGGACGATTTATCAAGTACTTGAGCAATACATGCGTAAAGTACAACAAGACCACGGTTACTTGGAAATTCGTACCCCACAAGTGGTCGATTTCACACTATGGGAAAAATCAGGACATGCTGCCAACTATGCAGACAATATGTTCACTACCCATTCTGAAAACCGTAATTATGCAGTAAAACCAATGAACTGCCCATGTCACGTACAAGTTTTTAACCAAGGGCTAAAGTCGTATCGTGATTTGCCAATTCGTCTGGCAGAATTTGGTTCATGTCACCGTAATGAGCCATCGGGTTCATTGCACGGCATTATGCGCGTGCGTGGCTTTACACAAGACGATGCTCACATTTTTTGTACCAAAGAGCAAATTGGGCCTGAAGTTGCAGACTTCATCAAACTGACTTTAGATGTTTATAAAGATTTCGGTTTTGAAGAGGTGCAAATGAAGCTGTCTACACGTCCTGAAAAACGTGTGGGAGATGATGCACTTTGGGATATTGCAGAAAAATCTTTGGCAGATGCTCTGGATGCTGCAGGTCTAGATTGGGAGTTACAACCGGGTGAAGGCGCGTTCTACGGCCCGAAAATTGAATTCTCACTGAAAGACTGCTTAGGTCGTGTGTGGCAATGTGGTACAATTCAGTGTGACTTTAACTTGCCTGAACGTTTAGAGGCATCTTATGTCACTGAAGACAATGATCGTGATCAGCCTGTAATGTTGCACCGTGCAATTCTTGGCAGCTTTGAACGATTTATTGGTATACTTATTGAGCACTATGCAGGCTTTATGCCACCATGGTTAGCGCCAGTGCAAGCTTGTGTTATGAATATTACCGACTCACAAGCTGCTGCAAGTGAACAGGTCGTCGCAAAACTTAAAGAAAACGGTATTCGTGCTATTTCTGACTTGAGAAATGAGAAAATCGGCTTTAAGATTCGTGAGCGTACATTAGAGCGTATTCCATACTTATTGGTACTTGGGGACCGTGAAGTGGAAGAAGGAACGGTAAACGTCCGTACTCGCTCAGGAACAAATTTGGGTACTATGTCAATTGATGCTTTCATTGACCTAGTGAAAACAGCCGTCGCAGAACGCGGCCGGTATATTGTGGAGTAACAGCGATTAAACAGCCTGACCGTAATCAACAGGGCGGAAAATCTAACCGTCCTGCTTTGAATGATGAAATTCGTGCAAAAGAAGTCCGTCTTGTAGACGAAAATGGTGAGCAAAAAGGTATTGTCAGCTTGGCTGATGCATTACGCGCAGCAGAAAGCGTAGACCTTGATTTGGTGGAAATTGTGGCAAATGCTGAACCACCAGTATGCAAAATCATGGACTTTAACAAGCATTTGTTTGATCTAAAGCAAAAGCAGAAAGAAGAGAAGAAAAAACAGCATCAAGTACAGGTGAAAGAAATCAAGCTGCGCCCTGCGACTGATGTTGGCGATTACAACGTAAAATTACGTGCAATTATCAAATTCCTTGAAGAAGGAAACAAGGTAAAAATCACTTTACGCTTCCGTGGTCGTGAAATGGCTCACCAACAGTTAGGTTTGGCTCAATTACAAAAAGTTGAAGCTGACGTAGTTGAATATGGTGTAGTTGAACAAGCACCAAAAATGGAAGGTCGTCAAATGGGAATGCTGCTTGGTCCTAAAAAGAAAAAGTAAGCACTCATTGAGTCTAAAAAGCCCTGCAAT
>RRZT010666539.1_pt1 | contig 16043 bp, 13 predicted proteins | sample 2165551 | NCBI WGS metagenome assembly RRZT01 (sample SAMN10456910, study PRJNA506462) | wastewater metagenome | biome: wastewater; feature: sludge; material: wastewater sludge; isolation source: wastewater sludge with Escherichia coli K12::gfp cells carrying plasmid... | place: USA: Moscow, Idaho... | reverse complement strand
TGGCCTTCGCGCAGCGCATGGACCGCATGTGCGCGCTGGAGGTGGTCGAGGTCGGCGAGCCGATGCCGCTGGAGCCCGGACGCATCCACATCGGCCGCGGCGGCACCGACCTGGTCGTGGTCGAGCGGCTCGGGCGCCTGGTCGCGCAGCCGCGGCCGGAGTCTCCCGCCCATCCCTGGCATCCGTCGGCCGACGTGATGGTCGAAAGCGCGATGCGGGTCCTGCCGGCCTCGCAGCTGGTGGGCGTGCTGATGACCGGCATGGGCTTCGACGGCGCCCAGGCGATGGCCGAGCTGAAGGCGCGCGGCGGCCGCACGATCGCCGAGGCCGAATCGAGCTGCGTCGTCTTCGGCATGCCGTCCGAGCTGATCCAGCGCGGGGGCGCCAGCGTGGTGCTGCCCAGCCAGGACGTGGCCCGGCAACTGCGCACCTGGGTGCAGCGCCTGGGCTGAGAACCGATTCATCACTGCCAACGACACGGGCCACAGGGGACACCGCATGGGACTGAGAAAGAGCAATACGCCGGATCCGCTGCGCGAGGTCGTCGACCGCGGCTTTCCGCGCCATGTCGACGGACTGGTCGCCCAGCTGCGCGGGGGCGATGCCGAGCAGCGCCGCTGGGCGGTGCGCGACCTGACCGGCCACCCGCAGGCCGCCGCGGCACTCGGCGCCCAGCTGCTGGTCGAGCGCGATGCGGCGGTGCGCGAGGCCATCTTCCTCGCGCTGGGCACGATGGCCAGCGACGAGGCGGTCAGCGCGCTGCTGCCGCTGCTGCGCAGCGAGGACGCCCGGCTGCGCAATGGCGCCATCGAGGTGCTGTCGGGCCTGCCCAGGGTGGTGGGGCCGCGCATCTCGGCGCTGCTGCTCGACGCCGATGTGGATGTGCGCATCTTCACCGTCAACCTGCTGGGCGAGCTGCGCCACGAGCAGGTGACGCAGTGGCTGCAGCAGGTGCTGCTGTCCGACCGGGAGGTCAATGTCGTGGCCGCCGCCATCGAGGTCATGGCCGAGACCGGCCAGCCCGAGCACATCGACGCGCTGCGCGAGACCCGCCGGCGCTTCGCCGACGATCCCTTCATCGGCTTCGCCGCCGATGTGGCGATCGAGCGCATCCGGGCCGCATGACGATGCCCGCCCCCGCGAAGGACAGGCCGATGAAAGCCGCCACCGCCCCCGCGATCGTCCCGCCGACGATCAGCGATGCGGACTTCCTGAAGTTCCGTGAATTCTTCTATCGCAAGACCGGCATCCACTTCGAGGAAAGCAAGCGCTACTTCGTCGACAAGCGCCTGATCGAGCGCATCGAGGCCACCGGAGCCGACAGCTTCCGGGCCTATTTCATCGCGCTGCGCTTCGAGGCCGACGGCCGCGAGCTGCAGCAGCTGGTCAATCTGATGACGGTCAACGAGACCTATTTCTTCCGCGAGAGCTACCAGTTCGACTGTCTGGTCAACGACATGCTCGACGAGGTGGCGCGGCGCAAGCGCAAGGGCAGCCGCATCCGGATCTGGTCGATTCCGTCGTCGACCGGCGAGGAGCCCTACTCGATCGCGATCTACCTGCTCGAGCGCTGGCGCCACATCGACGACTACGAGGTCGAGATCCTGTCCTCCGACATCGACACCACGGTGCTGGCGGCGGCCGAGCGCGGGGTCTACTCGGCCCGATCGGTGGCCAATCTGCCCAAGCACTACCTGGACAAGTATTTCCGGCGCCTGTCCGACAACGAATACCAGATCTCGCGCGATCTGGTCGCTGCGGTCGACTTCAGCCGCGTCAATCTCAGCGATGCGGCCGACACCCGGCGCTTTCGCGACATCGACGTGATCTTCTGCCGCAACCTGCTGATCTATTTCGACGACCTGTCGCGCCGTCTCGCCGCCGAGGCGATGTACGACGCGCTCAATCCCGGCGGATTCGTCTGCCTGGGGCACTCGGAGTCGATGAGCCGGATTTCCTCGCTCTATGCCGTGCGCCGTTTTCCGGACGCGATGGTCTACCAGAAACCCCTTCCCGGAGAGCGCCCATGAAGCAAATTCTCGTGGTCGACGATGCCGCGACCGTGCGCATGTATCACCGCAAGATGCTCGGCGATGCCGGCTGGAGCGTCGACGAGGCCGTCAACGGACTGGAAGCCCTCGAGCGGGTGATGGCCCGTCCGGGCGGGCCGGCCTACGACCTGTATGTCGTGGATGTCAACATGCCCAAGATGGACGGCTACACGCTGGTGCGCGAGCTGCGCCGCCTGCCGCAGCTCGCCCAGGCTCCGGTGCTGATGGTCTCGACCGAGGCCCAGATGCATGATGCCGCCGCTGCCGAGGAGGCGGGCGCCAACGGCTATCTGATCAAGCCGGCGCGCCCGCGCGATCTGGTGCTGACCGCCGCGCTGCTGATGGGCGATGGCGTCACCGCCCGGCGCATCGCCGCCGGTCGCATGCAGGGAGTCAGCGCATGAACTCGACCGAACTCCTGGAGCAGTTCATCCTGGAGGCGCGCGAGTGCCTCGAGTGCATCGGCCAGCGTCTGCTCGATGTCGAGAAGTCCCCTGACGACACCGAACTGCTCAACGACCTGTTCCGCCAGGTCCACACTCTCAAGGGCAACTGCGGCCTGTTCGAGTTCAAGGCCCTGGAGCGGGTGGTGCATGCCGGAGAGGACCTGCTGGACCGGGTGCGCAACGGCGCCCTGGCCTATGGCCCGGAGATCGCCGACACCCTGCTGGAGGCCATGGACTTCACTGCTGAGCTGATCGACGCGATCGAGGCCCGGGGGGCGTTGCCCGAGCAGGCCGATGAGCGGGCCAGTCCGATCGCGCAGCGTCTGCGCCAGCATCTCAGTGCGCCTGCTGCGCCTGCTGCGCCTGCTGCGCCTGCTGCGCCTGCCGCAGCAGCCACATCCGTGCCTGCACCGCCTCCTGAGCCCGCGCCACTCCCGGCCTGGACCGAGCGCATTCCCGAGGCGGCTCGCCAGGCGGGGCGCATCGCGGTGCGCTACCAGCCCGAGCCCGACTGCTTCTTCAAGGGCGAGGATCCCTGGCACCACGCCCGGCTGACCCCGGGCCTGCGCCATCTCTCGGTCGCGGCCCGTCAGCCCTGGCCGGTGGCGGACGACTTCGACTGCTATGCCTGCAATCTCGATCTGGTGATCGTCAGCGACGCACCGCAGTCCGAGGTCGCGGCGCATTTCCGCTATGTGCCCGAGCAGATCGAGCTGGTGGAGATACCGGCCCCTGTGGCCGCCGCTCCGGTGGTGCTCGATCTGTCGGCGGTGCGCAACGAGCAGGAGGGATCGCGCGGCGTCGCAGCATCGATCGATCCGGCCGACGAGCATGAGGCGCTGATGCTCAGGCGCCTGCAGCAGATCTGGGACGACCAGTGCCGGCTGCTGGGTCGCGCCGGCGTGGCGGCGGGCACGGTGGCCGCCACCCGCGCGACGCTGCAGAACCTGCTGAGCTGCATCGACGACGAGGCTGCCCGCAGTGCGCACGCCTCGCTGGCCCAGCTGCCGCCGGGGCCGGCGCCGCTGCTGCAGTGGGCACGCCAGCATCGCCCGGGCAATCCGGGCACCGCCTCGGCGGATCTGCCGTCGTCTTCTGCGCCGGCCGGTGCCTCGGCTGAACCGGCCGTCGGCGGCCCCGCCGCGCAGATCGCACCGCGCGGGCCGGTCGGCCAGGGCGGCCAGGCTGGCGACGAGCCCGGTTCGCCCGAACGCGGCCAGAAGGTGCTGAAGGTCTCGCAGGACAAGATCGACCGGCTGATGGAGCTGATCGGCGAGATGGTGGTGGCCAAGAACGCCCTGCCCTATCTGGCCACCCGCGCCGAGACGGTGTTCCAGCAGCGCGAGCTGGCCCGCGAGATCAAGGCACAGTATTCGGTGATCAACCGCATCGCCGAGGACATGCAGCACGCGATCATGCAGGTGCGCATGCTGCCGGTCGGGATCATCTTCCAGCGTTTCGGCCGCCTGGTGCGCGACATCGGCAAGAAGCTCGGCAAGGATGTCTCTCTGGTGGTGGAGGGCGAGGAGACCGAGGCCGACAAGAACGTCATCGAGTCGCTGGCCGACCCGCTGATCCACATCCTGCGCAACAGCCTGGACCACGGGCTGGAGACACCCGACGTGCGTGTGGCCAGCGGCAAGCCGCCGCAGGGCGTGCTGCGTGTCGCGGCGCGCCAGGAAGGCGACCGCGTCGTGCTGACGATCAGCGACGACGGCGCCGGCATCGACACCGAGCGGGTGCGGGCCAAGGCGGTCGAGCGCGGGCTGATCCCGGCCGACCGCGCCTCCTCGCTCAGCGACATCGAGGCGGTGCAGCTGGTCTTCCTGCCGGGCTTCTCCACGGCCGAGTCGATCTCCGACCTGTCGGGGCGCGGCGTCGGCATGGACGTGGTGCGCACCGCGGTCGAGCGCATCAACGGCCAGGTCGAGCTCGAGAGCGAGCGCGGCCGCGGCACCACGGTGCGGCTGACGCTGCCGCTGTCGATGGCGGTGACCAACGTGATGATGATCGAGGCCGGCGGGCGCCACTTCGGCGTGCCGATGGATCTGATCGTCGAGACGGTGCGGGTGCCGGCCGAGGACATCCACCATTTCAAGCGTTCGCAGACCACGGTGCTGCGCGGGCGCATCGTGCCGCTGCGCGCGCTCTCCGACATGCTGGGCATGGACATGCCGCCTCAGCCCAACAGCGACGGCGAGCTGGCGGTGCTGGTGGTGCGGCTCGGCAGCGAGAGCATCGGCCTGCTGGTCGACAACTTCCACGGCACCTCCGACATCATCCTCAAGCCGCTCGAGGGCGTGCTGGCGGGCATCACCGGCTTCGCCGGCACCGCGCTGATGGGCGATGGCAGCGTGCTGATGATCCTCAACCCGAAGGAGCTGGTCTGATGGGCATCCGATACCTGAAGAAATCCGTCACGCTGCAGGGCCGGATCAGCGCCGAAGAGGCGGAAGAGCTGCAGCAGTGGCTCAAGTCGCAGCCCCGGGCGGCCGTCAACGTGGGCAAGTGCGAGCACATGCATGCCGCCGTGCTGCAGGTGCTGCTGGCCCTGCGGCCTCGGGTGACCGGCACGCCGGCCGATCCCTGGCTCCAGGCGGCCCTGGCGCCGCAGGCTTCGTCATGAAGCGGCGGCCACCCCAGCCGCTGCCGTGCCAGCCCGACTTTCTCCATGAACTGCAGGGGGCTCCCCGATGAAACACGTCTTTCTGGTCGACGACTCCGCGACGATGCTGATGAGCCTGAAGGGCACGCTGGAGATGAGCGGCTTCAAGGTCGACACCGCCGGCGACGGCCAGGCGGCGCTGGACCGCATCAAGACCGGTCTGAAGCCCGACCTGATCATCACCGACATCAACATGCCGCGCATGGACGGCATCCAGCTGATCCGCGAGGCGCGCAAGCTGCTGCGCTTCACCCCTAACGTGGCGCCGACCACCGAGAGCCAGCAGGGCAAGCGCGACGAGGCCAAGAAGAACGGCGCCACCGGCTGGCTGGTCAAGCCGGTCGGCGGCTCCGATCTGGTCAAGGTCATCAAGCAGGTGTTGCCCGGAGCCTGATGCTGATTCTTCGACTCCACCTTGTTCCATGCCGCATCGCGCAGGCAGCACGCACGAGCACATCATGAACCAGGGAACGGACACGACCTCGCATGTCGCCGAGCCGCCGGCATGGCGCCGCCTGAACGCCCGCCATGCGGTGCTGGGCAGCCTGGGGCTGCTGACCGCCGCGGTGCATCTGGCCTGGCCCGATCTGGTCGGCGCCGGCACCGCGGGTGCGCTGATCGGCGGCCTGGTCGCTGGCCATGCCCTGGGCCGCTGGCAGGGGCCGAGCGGCCGGGTCCGGCAGGACCGTGCCGCCGACGTGATCGCGCAGGACATCGGCACGCTGCGCCAGGCCTTCGGCATTCTCGAGGCCCAGGTCAAGGCGACCATCAAGACCTCGGAAGATGCGGTCATGTCGATGATGGAACGCATGCAGCGGGTGCATCACACCGTCATCCAGCTCCATGAGCGGGTCGACCAGGCGGTAGGCCGATCGCACAGTCTCTCGGCGGAGACCCTGTCGCGTGCGGGTCAGCACACCGCTGCGGTCAGTGCGCTGGCCGAGCACCAGAAGGCCTTCGAGCAGGGGCGCGACGAGAGCGTGCTGCGTGTGCGGGCGGTGGCCGATCAGGTCCGTGCGCTCACGCCGCTGGCCGAGCTGATCTCCAACATCTCGCGCCAGACCAATCTGCTGGCGATCAATGCATCGATCGAGGCCGCGCGTGCAGGTCAGGAGGGCGCGGAGTTCAAGGTGGTGGCGGCCGAGGTGCGCAATCTCTCGACCCAGACGGCCGAGGCGGCGCAGAAGATCACCGAGGGCATCGCGCATGCGGCCGAGCAGATCGATCTGCAGTCGTCCGCGCGCTCTGCCGGCAGCGACCGAGGAGGGTCGTCCAGCACGGCCGAGCAGCTCGACGAGATCGCCAGCCACATCGAGACGATGAGCCGCACCCTCGGCGATGTCGTGCCCTATCTGGGCGATCTCTCCTCCAGCATGGACAGCACCATCCGGGTGATGACCCAGGACGTGATCGACACGCTGGGCGACATGCAGTTCCAGGACATCAACCGCCAGATGCTCGAGCAGGTCAACATGGCGCTGGTGGGCATGTCGGAGCATTTCTCCCAGCTCTACGAGCTGCTCGACGGCGACGCGCCGCCCCCGCCCGTCCAGCTCGAGCACCTGATCACCCGCTGGAGCGAGAACTATGTGATGCACAGCCAGCGCAAGGCCCACGCCCAGGCCACGGGTGGTGCCGGTTCGACCGGCTCATCAGGCTCGGCACCGGTCCGGCCACAGCCCGAGCTGGCTGCGGTCAGCGAGCCGGCCGGACCCAAGATCGAGCTGTTCTGATCCTGAATCCTGAAGTCCGAAGTCTGGAGGAGACGATGCAGACCATCCTGGTGGTGGAGGATTCGGCGACGATGCGCCAGAGTCTCCAGAACACGCTCGAGATGAGCGGCTACGCGGTCGTGCTGGCACCGGAAGGCCAGACGGCACTGGCGCGGCTGCAGTCCGGGCTGCGCCCGGACCTGATCATCACCGACATCAACATGCCGTGCATGGACGGCATCTCCTTCATCGCCGAGGCGCGCAAGCTGCTGCGCTTCACGCCGATCCTGGCGCTGACGACACGCGACCAGCAGGCCAAGCGCGATCAGGCCAAGCACATCGGTGCCACCGGCTGGCTGATCAAGCCGGTCGGGGGCAGCGAGCTGATCCGGCTGATCAAGCCCTTGCTGCCCCCGCAGAATCCGTCCGGCCGGCCCTGATCAGCCGCGGCGGTTGCGCTGACGATACTGGTCGGCCACCACCGCCGCGACGATGATCGCGCCCTTGACCATCTCCTGGTAGTAGGCGTCGATGCGGATGAAGGTGAAGCCGGAGGTCATCACGCCCAGGATCAGCACGCCGATCACGGTGCCGGTGATGCGGCCCAGGCCGCCGGCCAGCGAGGTGCCGCCGATCACGACCGCGGCGATCGCATCGAGTTCGTACATCACGCCCATGCCGGACTGGCCCGAGACGGCGCGTGCGGCGGTCACCGTGCCGGCGATGCCGGCCAGCAGACCGGCGATCGAGTAGACCCAGATCAGGTGGCGGTTGACATTGATGCCCGAGACCCGTGCCGCCTGGCGGTTGGCGCCGATCGCGTAGGTGAACTTGCCGAAGCGGGTGTAGCGCAGCACCACATGGAAGATGGCCGCCAGCACCAGGAAGATGATGACCGGGTTGGCGCCTGCACCGATCCAGGCGAAGTCGTCGGTCAGCATCGACACCGGCATGCCGTTGGTGAACCACTTGGCGAAGCCGCGTGCGGCCACCATCGTGCCCAGCGTGGCGATGAAGGCCGGGATCGCGGTGTAGGCGATCAGCGAGCCGTTGATCAGCCCGACGATCAGGCCGACCATCGCGCCGGCTAGGACCGGCCAGATGATCGGCAGGTCGGTCAGATGCGGAAAGATCGCGCGTGGGAAGTCCGACACCTGTGCCAGGCTGGCCGAGACGACCGCCGCCGCCGCCACCACCGAGCCCGAGGACAGGTCGATGCCGCTGGTGATGATCACCAGGTTGACGCCGATGGCGATGATGCCGATGACCGCCATCTGCAGGATGATGATCTGCAGCCGGTCGACATTCATCAGGAAGCTCTGGCCGTTGACCCACCAGCCCAGACCCTCGAACAGCAGACAGATGCCGACCAGCACCAGGAAGATGCTGGTCTCGGGCGGCCATTTGCGCTTGGCCGGCTTGAAGGTCATCGACTGTGCGCCGACAGTCGCGTTGGTGCTTGCCATGAAGGTCTCCGCTTCGGTGAGTTCGTTGATCTCGTGGATCTTGTTGATGTTCGTGTGCCGGGAATTCAGCGCGAGGCCAGGTCCATGATGGTCACCTGATCGGCCTGCGCGCGGTCGACGATGCCGGTCATGCGGCCCTCGTGCATGACCATGACCCGGTCGCTCATGCCGAGCACCTCGGGCATTTCCGAGGAAATCATCAGCACCGCGACGCCCTCGCCGGCGAGCTTGCTCACCAGGCGATGGATCTCGGCCTTGGCGCCGACGTCGATGCCTCGGGTCGGCTCGTCGAGAATCAGGATCTTCGGACGGGTCAGCAGCCAGCGCCCGATCAGCACCTTCTGCTGGTTGCCGCCGGAGAGGTTCTGGATGACCTCCTGCAGGTCCGGTGTCTTGACGCGCAGCGTGCGGCTCATCTCCTCGCAGTCGCGCCTGAGCTGCGCCTCCTGCACGAAGCCGAACTTGACATAGCGGTCCTGCAGCACCGCCGTCTCCATGTTGGAGAGAATGTCCAGGATCAGGAAACAGCCGGTGTCCTTGCGGTCCTCGGTCAGGAAGGCCATGCCGTGCTTCATCGCGGCGGCGGGCGAGTCGATCTTCACCGTCCGGCCGCGGATCGCGATCGTGCCGCCGGTGGCGGGCACCACGCCGAACAGCGCCTCGGCCACGTTGGAGCGGCCCGAGCCCACCAGACCCGCCAGGCCCAGGATCTCGCCGGCGCGCAGGTCGAAGCTCACGCCCTCGAAGAGGCCGTCGACCTTCAGGTCCTTGACCGACAGCACCACATCGCCGATCGGCACCTCCTGCTTGGGGAACATCTGCGTGATCTCGCGCCCGACCATCATGCGGATGATGTCGTCGCGGGTCACGTCCTTCGAGGCGTGCGTGCCGATGTACTTGCCGTCGCGGAACACCGAGAACTCGTCGGCGATCTCGAACAGCTCGTTCATCTTGTGGGTGATGTAGACGATGCCCTTGCCCTGGCTGCGCAGCTGCCGAATGATGCGGAACAGGTGGGCGACCTCCTTGTCGGTCAGCGCCGAGGTCGGCTCGTCCATGATGAGGACGTCCGAGTCGAAGGACACCGCCTTGGCGATCTCCACCATCTGGCGGCTGGCGATCGACAGGCTCTGGATCTCGGTCTCGGGATCGAGGTCGATGGCCAGGCGGTCGAACAGCGCCTGGGTGCGCCGGCGCATCTCGGCGTGGTCGACCAGGCCGAGGCGGTTCTTCGGTTCGCGGCGGATCCAGATGTTCTCCGCGATCGTCATGAAGGGCATCAGGTTGAGTTCCTGATGGATCATCGCGATGCCGCGGTCGAGCGCATCGAGCGGGCCGCTCAGCGCCACCGGCTGGCCCTTGATGCGGATCTCGCCCTGATCGGGCATGTAGACGCCGGCGATGATCTTCATCAGCGTCGACTTGCCCGCGCCGTTCTCGCCCATCAGCGCGTGAACCGTGCCGGCACGCAGGCTGAACTGCACATTGTCGAGCGCGACCACGCCCGGAAAGGCCTTGCGGATGCCCTGGATCGCCAGCAGCGGCGGTGCGGCGGAGGAGGCGGCCGCATCGGGCCGCTCGACGGTGGCGGTGTCGGACATCGGGGGTCTCGCGGGGTTCGGGTCGGTAGGGAGGAGAAAGCTCGGCGGGCGGCACGGCCGGCCGCCCGTGATCAGCGCACCGGCGCGATCAGTTCTTGCCGGCGTACTTGCTCAGGTTTTCCGGCGTGACCAGCTCGAAGGGCACGTTGACGAAGCGGTCGACCGGCTGCTTCTTGATCAGCTTGAGCGCGGCATCGACCGAGCCCGCGCCCTGGCCGGCGGCGTTCTGGAACACCGTGACCTTCAGCTCGCCCGCCTTCATCGAGGCCAGCGCGTCCGGGGTGGCATCGATGCCGCCGACGATGGTCTGCGGCGTCCACTTCTTCGAGGCCTTCAGCGCGTTGATCGCGCCCAGCGCCATTTCGTCGTTGTTGGCGATGATGGCGTCGAACTTCATGCCCGACGACAGCCAGTTGGTGGTGATGTCCTGGGCGGCGGTGCGGCTCCACTTGCCTTCGCGCTTGTCGGCGATCTTCAGGCCCGAGCACTCCTTGGTCTTGACGACATCCTCGATGTCCTGGGTACGGGTGCGTGCGGCCTCGTTGGAGAGCTCGCCCATCAGCACCAGCACCGTGCCCTTGCCGTTCAGCAGCTTGCAGATGTGCTGGGTCTGCAGCGTGCCCGAGACCTTCTCGTCGGAGGCGACGAAGGCCACGCCGGCGGGCAGCTTGGCGAAGTCGGCCGGCTTGCGGTTGACATAGACCAGCGGGATCTTGGCGTCGGTCACCATCTTGGTGATCTTCGGCGTCACGTCGGTGTCGACCGGGTTGACGATGATCGCGTCGAACTTCTGCGCGATCATGTTCTGGATCTGGCTGAGCTGCTTGCCCACGTCGTTGCCGGCGTCCTCGAGCTGCGCCGAGGCGCCCGCCTTCTTGGCCGAATCGTTGATGCCGTTGCGCAGGATGGTCAGGAAGGTGTCGTCGAAGGCCGCCATCGTCACGCCGATCTTCTGGGCGTGGGCCATCGGGGCGGCCAGCGTGCCTGCCACTGCAACAGCCATCAGCATCTTCTTCATCTCTGTCTCCTCTTCGAAGTCGGCGCCGTCGGCGCCATCCGGTTGGGTGGGTGAGCTCGTGACCGGTGGAGCGGGCGCGTTGCCCTGTCTGTCCGGCACGGTGGCAACTGTAGCTTCAAGCACTCAAATTTTGGAAACGCATTTCTAAGTGAATACACTAAGGAATTGTTTTTCCGTCTCTCCTAGACTGGGCGCCAACTTCCGCACAAGCCGGCGCATCAGCGTTCGCACTTGCCTTCACAGCCTTCGGGCTGCTTTCATCACGGGCCGGACATTTCCATGAGCATCCTGAACTTTCCCGCCGGGCGCCGCATCGACCTGGCCTGCCTGGGTCGCGTCGCGGTCGACCTGTACGCGCAGCAATTCGGCAGCCGCCTGGAGGACGCTCGCAGCTTCCAGATGTACCTGGGCGGCTCCTCGGGCAATGTCGCGTTCGGCGTGGCGCGCCTGGGCCTGAAGACCGCGATGGTCTCGCGCGTCGGCAACGACCAGATGGGCCGCTTCCTGCGCGAGACGCTCGAGCGCGAGGGCTGCGACACGTCGGCGCTGCAGACCGATCCCGAGCGCCTGACCGCGCTGGTGCTGCTGGGCCTGAAGGACCGTGACACCTTCCCGCTGCTGTTCGTCCGCGAGAACTGCGCCGACATGGCGGTGCGCGCCGACGAGATCCGCGAGGACTTCATCGCCGAATGCCGCGCGCTGGCCCTGACCGGCACCCATCTCTCCACCCCGACCACCCGCGAGGCGGCGCTGACCGCGCTGGGCTACGCGAAGAAGCACGGCACGGTGCGCATTCTCGACATCGACTACCGTCCGGTGCTGTGGGGCCTGACCCCGCGCGGCGCCGGCGAGAACCGCTATGTGCCGGACGCGCGCGTCACGCAGCAGCTCCAGCAGGTGCTGGGTGAGTTCGACCTGCTGGTCGGCACCGAGGAAGAGTTCCTGATCGCCGGCGGCGTGCCGGGCGACCTGATGGCCTGCCTGCGCGCGGTGCGCGCCGTCTCTGGCGCGGTGCTGGTGGTCAAGCGCGGCGCGCTGGGCTGCTGCGTCATCGAGGGCGACATTCCGGCCGAGATCGAGCATGCGCCGACCTTCCGCGGCGAGCGCGTCGAGGTGCTCAATGTGCTGGGCGCCGGTGACGCCTTCCTGTCGGGCCTGCTGGCGAGCCTGCTGCGCGGCCAGGACTGGCTGGAAGCCACCCGCACTGCCAATGCCTGCGGCGCCATCGTCGTCTCGCGCCACGCCTGCTCGGCGGCGATGCCCACGCCGGCGGAGCTGGCGCACTGGTTCTCCGGCAGCCGCAACCCGAAGGTCGATGCCGACCAGGATCTGGCGCATCTGCACCGGGTCACGCCGGCGCGCGCGGTCTGGGACGAGCTGTGCGTGATGGCCTTCGACCACCGCAGCCAGTTCTATGATCTGGCGCGCGAGGCCGGCGCCGACGAGTCGCGGATCCCGGCGCTGAAGAAGTTGCTGGTGAAAGCGGCCGAGCAGGTGGAAGTCAGCCATCAGCTGCAGGGCCACACCGGTGTGCTGATCGACGGCGGCGATTACGGTCAGGACGCACTGGCCGCCGCCACCGGCCGCGGCTGGTGGGTGGGCCGTCCGGTCGAGCTGCCGGGCTCGCGCCCCTTGCGCTTCGACGGTACCCGCTCGGTCGGCTCGGCGCTGGTCCGCTGGCCGACCGAGCAGGTCGTCAAGTGCCTGGTGCACTACCACCCGGACGACGCGGTCGACCTGCGCCTGGAGCAGGAGCAGCGTGTGCTCGAGCTGTGGGAAGCCACCCGCGAGAGCGGCAACGAGCTGCTGCTGGAGATCATTCCCCCGAAGGCGATGACGGCGGCCGGCACCGAGGACGAGGCGGTGCTGCGTGCGGTCAAGCGCTTCTACAACCTGGGTGTGCGGCCGGAATGGTGGAAGCTCGCGCCGATGAGCCCCGAGGGCTGGACCCGCCTGGCCGCGCTGGTGGCCGAGCGCGACCCGCACTGCCGCGGTGCCGTCATCCTGGGCCTGAACCAGCCGCTGCAGTACCTGGCCGACAGCTTCGCGCTGGCGACCGACCCGATCGTCAAGGGATTCATGGTCGGGCGCACGCTGTGGGTCGAGGCCTCGCTGAAGTGGTTCGCCGGCCAGATCGACGATGCGGCCTTCATTGACGAGGTGGCGCGCAACTTCGCCACGCTGGTCGAGGCCTGGAAGCGCCGCCACGGGGGCCGCAGCGCGGCCGCCGCCTGAGCCGCGTCGTGCCCCGCTGATACACCGCAGTTCTCTGCTGACCCCCGAATTTTCTACCGAGATCCATGATGGACAGGAAGACCGTGAGACTGACCGTGGCCCAGGCGCTGGTGCGCTACCTGGCCGCGCTGAAGGCGGAAGTCACCCAGCCCGACGGCCGCACCGAGGTGCTGCCCTACTGCGGAGGCGTGTTCTCGATCTTCGGCCACGGCAATGTGGCCGGCCTGGGCGAGGCGCTGCAGGCCGAGAAGGCGGTGCTGCCGACCTTCCGCGCCCACAACGAGCAGGGCATGGCCAACGCGGCCATCGCCTACGCCAAGACGAACTTCCGCCAGCGCATCATGGCGGTGACCTCCAGCATCGGCCCCGGCGCCACCAACATGGTGACGTCGGCCGCGCTGGCGCATGTGGCGCGCCTGCCGGTGCTGCTGCTGCCGGGCGACGTCTTCGTCAGCCGCCTGCCCGACCCGGTGCTGCAGCAGGTCGAGAGCTTCGAGCAGGGCGATCTCAGTGCCAACGACTGCTTCCGCCCGGTCACCCGCTACTTCGATCGCATCACCACGCCCGAGCAGCTGCTGGTGGCGCTGCCGCGGGCCATCCAGGTGATGACCGACCCGGCCCAGTGCGGCCCGGTCTGCCTGGCGCTGCCGCAGGACGTGCAGACCTTCGCGCACGACTGGCCGGAGGACTTCTTCCAGCCCGAGGTGATCCGCTTCCGCCGCCCGCCGGCCGAAAGCCGCGAGCTGGCCGCGGCCGCCGAGCTGCTGAAGTCGGCGAAGAAGCCGCTGATCGTCGCCGGCGGCGGCGTGCTCTACAGCCAGGCCTGGGCCGGGCTGGCCGCCTTCGCCGAGGCGCACGGCATCCCGGTGGCCGAGTCGCAGGCCGGCAAGGGCAGCCTGGCCTGGAACCACCCGCTCAACCTGGGCTCGATCGGCGTCACCGGCTCGCCGGCGGCCAACCGCCTGGCCGAGGACTGCGACGTGGTCTTCGCCGTCGGCACCCGGCTGCAGGACTTCACCACTGGCTCGCATGCGCTCTATGCCCACGCCAAGCTGCTGAGCCTGAACGTGCAGCCCTTCGACGCCGGCAAGAAGCGCGGCCGCATGCTGGTGGCCGATGCCCGCGACGGTCTGGCCCAGCTCGGCGCCGCACTGGGCGACTGGAAGGCCGATGCCGCCTGGACCGCGCAGGCCCGCGATCTGGCCGCCGGCTGGGTGGCCCGCGTGACCGAGCTGACGCTGAACACGCCCGCCGCCGGCACCCTGCCCTATGACGCCGAGGTGATCGGCGCGGTGCGCGAGTCGGCGGCCGACATCGGGCTGGACTCGGACGCCCAGGACATCGTCGTCTGCGCCGCCGGCACCCTGCCCGCCGAGCTGCACAAGCTGTGGCGCTCGGGCGTGCCCGGCAACTACCACATGGACTATGCCTATTCGTGCATGGGCTACGAGGTGGCGGGCGGCCTGGGTGCCAAGATGGCTCGCCCCGAGCGCGAGGTGATCGTCATGGTGGGCGACGGCTCCTACATGATGCTCAACAACGAGCTGGCCACCTCGGTCATGCTGGGCCGCAAGATCATCGTCGTGCTGCTGGACAACCGCGGCTACGGCTGCATCGAGCGGCTGCAGCTCAAGTCCGGGGGAGCCAGCTTCAACAACATGCTCGACGACTGCGTTCCCGAGGGCGGCGTGCCCTCGGCGATCGACTTCGCGATGAACGGGCGCTCGCTCGGCGCCGAGGCGGTCCATGTCAAGGACGTGGCCGAGCTGCGCCGCGAGATGGCCCGCGCGCGCCGCGCCACCCGCAGCCAGGTGCTGGTGATCGACACCACGCACCACCGCACCACCGGCGACGGCGGTGCCTGGTGGGAGGTCGCCATCCCGCAGGTCTCGCAGCGCCCCGAGGTCGAGGCTGCGCATGCCCGCTACCTCGACGCCAAGAAGAAGCAGTTCAACTGAGCTGCCGGCCCGAACCCCTGAACACCCCCTCTTCTTTCTCAGGAACCCCACCATGACCTGGAACGTCCGCATCGGCATCAATCCCCTGTCCTGGATGAACGACGACCTGCCCTCGCTGGGCGGCGAGACCCCGCTGGAGACGGCGCTCTCCGAAGGCCGCGAGATCGGCTACGCCGGCTTCGAGCTGGGCAACAAGTTCCCGAAGGACGGCCCCGGCCTGAAGGCCAAGCTCGACGAGTTCGGCCTGGTCTGCGTCTCGGGCTGGTATTCCGGTTTCCTGGCTGAAGTGCCCGCCGGCCAGACCGACGCCCAGGCGGTCGCCGCCGAGATCGAGCGCGCCCAGGCCCACCTGCGCAAGCTGCAGTACAACGGCGTCAAGGTCGTCGTCTACGGCGAGTGCGCCGGCACCATCCAGGGGCAGATCGACACGCCGGTGGCCAAGCGCCCGAAGTTCAAGGAAGACGCGGCCTGGGCCGCCTACGCCGAGCGCCTGAACGCCTTCGGCCAGCACCTGATCGAGACCTACGGCATCAAGCTGGCCTACCACCACCACATGGGTGCCTATGTCGAGAGCCCGGCCGATGTCGACCGGCTGATGGCGCTGACCGATCCGGCCAAGGTCTTCCTGCTGTTCGACACCGGCCACGCCTACTTCGGCGGCGCCGCCGATCCGGTCACGGTGCTGAAGAAGCATGTCGCCCGTGTGGTGCATGTGCATTGCAAGGATGTGCGCGCCCAGGTCATCGCCAAGGCTCGCAACGACGGCTGGAGCTTCCTGCACGGCGTGATCAACGGCACCTTCACCGTGCCCGGCGACGGCGTGATCGCCTATGACGCGGTGCTCTCGACGCTGCACGACGCCGGCTACGAAGGCTGGCTGGTGGTCGAGGC
>RRZT010607888.1_pt1 | contig 16052 bp, 14 predicted proteins | sample 2165551 | NCBI WGS metagenome assembly RRZT01 (sample SAMN10456910, study PRJNA506462) | wastewater metagenome | biome: wastewater; feature: sludge; material: wastewater sludge; isolation source: wastewater sludge with Escherichia coli K12::gfp cells carrying plasmid... | place: USA: Moscow, Idaho... | reverse complement strand
GTCCGGGTCGGAGTCGAGAGCGACTTCCGCCAGCCGGACGGCGACCGCGTCTCCGGCGACCGGCTGCATCCGCATCCGCGGCGCCAGCCCCGCGCGTCCGAACCGGCCCAGCGGCAGCGCGGCGTAGACCTGGTCGGCGAAGCCGTACCACTGCGTGGACCGGACGACGGTGACCGGCACCGGACCCGCTGCCAGCGCCAGTTCCTGGGCGAGTTTGCCCCGGTAGTAGCTCATCCCGGCCAGCCCGGGCCGGTCGATGCCGAGGATCGACACCACGGCCAGGCGTGGGACCCCTGCCCTTCCGGCGGCCTCGGCGAGGGCGGTCGCGGACGCCGCGAAGGTCGGCACCCGGCGATCGGCGGCGTCCGAGCAGTCGATCACGGCGTCGAAGCCGTCCAGTGCCCGGGCCAGCTCGCCGGGTCGGGAGCGGCGCAGATCGAAGCCGGTGCGGCGCGACAACGACACCGCGGACGCCCCGCGCTCGACCAACGCCCGGACGACCTGGGCGCCCATCCGTCCGGATCCGCCGATCACCGCGACTCGCTGCACCATGTGCCCATCGTGCACCAGGCGTCGTACCGCCTAGGGTGTGGGCCATGTCTGAACACTTCCCGCACGGCGTCCGCTCCGAGGTCGGCCGGCTGCGCACCGTGATGCTGCATCGGCCCGGCAACGAGTTGCGTCGGCTGACCCCACGGAACAACGACGCGCTGCTGTTCGACGGCCTGCCCTGGGTCGACCGCGCTCAGGTCGAGCACGACGCCTTTGCCGAGGCGCTGCGCGGACGCGGGGTCGAGGTGCTGTACCTGAGCGAACTGCTCACCGAGACCCTCGCCGACCCGGACGCCCGCGAGGCCGCCATCGCGCACACCATGCGCGACCTGCGCCTGGGCGACACCCTGCGCCGCTACCTCACCGACCTGCTGCGCGACCAGGGGCCGGACGAGCTGGCCGAGACGCTGATGGCCGGGCTGCGCAACGACGAGGTCTCCGGCACCGGCAGCCTGGTCGCCGCGCTGCACGCCCCGGACGACTTCCTGATCGACCCGCTGCCCAACCTGCTGTTCACCCGTGACTCGAGCGTGTGGGTGGGCGACCATGTGACGATCACCGCATTGGCCATGCCCGCCCGGCGGCGCGAGACGCAGCTCACCGAACTTATCTATCAGTTTCACCCCCGGTTTCGCGGCGTCGACCGCATTCACGGCTGGGACAAGGAGTTTCTCGAAGGTGGTGACGTGCTCGCGCTGGGCGAGGGCGTGCTGGCGGTCGGGGTGGGCGAACGCACCCGGCCCGCTGGGGCCGAACGTCTGGCGCGCACCGCGTTCGACGAGGGCCTGGCGCACACCGTGCTCGCCGTGCCGATCGACCAGGATCGGGCGACCATGCACCTCGACACGATCTGCACGATGGTCGATCGCGACGCGATGGTGATGTACCCCAACGTCGCGCATCGATTGGGCGCCGTCACGATCAAGTCGGACGAGGACGGCGACCTCGTCATCGAACCGATGGAGCCCTTCCTGGACGCCGCAGCCCGCGCGATGGGCATCGACCGATTGCGGCTGATCGACACGGGCCTCGACCCCGTCACCGCCGAGCGCGAACAGTGGGACGACGGCAACAACACCCTGGCGATCGAGCCGCGGGTGGCGATCGCCTACGAGCGCAACGTCGAGACCAACGAGCGGCTGGCGGCGGCCGGCATCGAGGTGATCGCGATCTCGGGCTCGGAACTCGGCTCGGGCCGGGGCGGCCCGCGCTGCATGTCGTGCCCGATCAGCCGCGACCCGCTCTGACCCTCACGATCGCCGGTGGGTCGACACCGGGGACGGTCCTCTTTTCAGCCCATTCTCAGCTTTCAAATCGCGCTGACTAGCTCGTACGCACGTGGGCCGGAAAGAGAACCGTCCCCGGTTTCAGCTCAGACGTGGTGCAGCCAGCCGTGCACGTCGGGCACCCGGCCGTACTGAATGTCGAGCAGGTGCGCCCTGATGGCCTGGCTGATCGTGCCCGGGGTGCCGTCGCCCACCGTCAACCGCCGGTCGGCGCCGTTCACGCCCGGTGCGGCGAACCCGACCACGGGCGTGACCACCGCCGCGGTGCCGCAGGCGAACACCTCGGTGATCGCCCCTGAGGCGACCCCGTCGAACACCTCATCGATCGCAACACGCCGCTGAACCGGACGCAGCCCGTGGTCGGGCGCCAGGGTCAGGATCGAGTCGCGGGTGACGCCGTCCAAGATCGTGCCGGTGAGTTCGGGGGTGACCAGTTCACCGGCGGCCGTCACGAACAGAATGTTCATCGTGCCGCACTCTTCGACCCAGCGGTGCTCGGCACCGTCCAACCAGATCACCTGCTGGCAGCCGTGCTCGGCCGCCTCGCGGGCGGCGAGCAGGCTGGCCGCGTAGTTGCCGCCGCACTTGGCCGCCCCGGTGCCGCCGGTGGCCGCGCGGGTGAAGTTCGGGGTGGCCCACAGCGTGACCGGCTCGGGGTAGTACGGGCCCACCGGCGAGGCGATCACGCAGAACGTGTACTCGTTGGCCGCCCGCACCCCGATGAGCGTCTCGCTGGCGATCTCGAAGGGCCTGATGTACAAGCTCTGCTCACCGTCGGGCGTGGGCACCCAGTCGCGGTCGAGATCGACCAACTCGCTGACCGCCGCAACGAAGTCGGCCTCGTCGACCGGGGCCATCGCGAGGCGCCGCGCCGACAGCGCGAACCGGGCAGCGTTCTTGTCAGGACGAAAGATCGCCACCGCGCCGTCGGGCTGCCGAAACGCCTTCAGGCCTTCGAAGATCTCCTGCCCGTAGTGAAACGTCGCCGCACCGGGGTGCAGTTCGAACGCACGGCGAGCCACGATCTCGCGGTCGTGCCAACCCTCGTCAGTGGTCCAGGTGGCCAAGGCCATGTGGTCGGTGAAGTTCGCGCCGAACACCGGCTTCGCCACGATCGCAGCGCGCTCGTCGGCGGGCGTCGGGTGGGCGGAGCGGGTCAACACGAAGGTACTCATTGCAGCAGGGTAGTGCGGTCGCGGCCGGGCGCCGCAGGGGGTCCGCGCAGCGTGTCGACACCCGCCGAGCGAACCCACACGCACCCGACCGACGCCTCGGGCACACGACAAATGGATTACCCCCGATGCCACGGGTGGGCACGGGCAATTCAACGCCCTTCACGAACGTGGCGCCGGTGACTACTGTCGTCGTTCATCGAAGGAGACCCTCATGCCGAGTTACCTAGTCATTGCGGGAATCGCCGGCGACTCACGGGCTCGCGGGCACGAGGGTTCGATCGAGATCGAAAGCTGGTCGTTCGGGGTGGCCCAGGCCGAACAGCGCGGCGCCGGTTCCGGCCGGCCGGTGGGCCGGGGGACCTTCTCAGACGCGACTTTCGCCTGCCGCGGCGGCCGGGCCTCGCCGCTGCTGCTGCAGTTCTGCGCTACTGGACGGCAGGTGGCCCAGGCGGTACTCACCCAGCAGCCGGGCACGGCTGGTGGGCAGTCAGCGACGACCGAAGCACGATTCACCGACGTCCGGGTGGAGCGCTACACCGCCCGGGGTGACGACGGCGACACCCATGACGAGTTCACGCTGGGCTACGCCCAGGTCACCTTTTCGGTACGTCCCCAACTCGGCGACGGCGCACCCGCGGACGCGATCAGCACCACCCAGCCGGCCGCCGTACCGGCGACCTCTCCCCCGCCGATACCCACCCCGGGCAGCGGCGGAATCTGGCGGCCGCGCGATCAGCTACGCCCTCCCCGTTGAGCAGTTTCACCCCTGCTGGCGAAAAGTCACTGCGAGGGGTGCTCCATCGGGGGCCCACAGCCCTACGCTGAACCATCAGCCGTGGGTATCACGGTGCACAGCGCCGTCCTCTTCGCGCTTGAGAGGAGTCGTCGATGGATCCCGTCCTCGTGCTCGATGCCGACATGACGGTCGCAGCCGCGCGCAAGGCGATGGCCCTGGCCACCGCCGGAACCGCAGTGGTGGTGCGCCGCCGCGACCCGCGCACCGATCGGGCCACGCTGCTGTGGTACCCGCTCGGCCCCGACGACCGCGACCGGGTGCTGGGGGCCAACGTCGACCCGGCCATGCCCTTGGGCGTCTCGCTCGACCTGCACGAACACGGCGCGTCCGAGGTACGGCAACTTGAGCACCCCGACGTGACCGGCGGGTTCTGGACCGGCCTGGTGGTGGACGGCGCCCGCCCGGTGGGCTGGATGACCGCCGACCCGCACACCAATCGCGGCCCCACCCGCGGCATCGAGTTTCCGCCGGCCCCGGCCCCGGTCGACCCGGCGCCCGCTCAGCGCTCCCCGGCACCGCCTCCCCCGATCGACCTGGCCCCGGTCGAGGCCATGCCGGGCGACGCCGCCGAAGCTGCGCCCGAGTCCGGCGCCGAACCACCCCAGGCCGGCGCCGAACCGGGCGACCCGGTACCCCAGGTCGATCGGCCCGCCGATGTGACCGCCTACCCGCGGGTCGACGTGCCCGAGGCCGTCGCCCCCGGCGCCGTGTTCGAGATCGTGGTGGGCCTGTCGTACCAGGCTCAGGCGGGCGTACAGGGGGCGGCCATGCACATCGCCGTTCCGCAGCCGAACCAGCCGCGCGAACTCACCATTCAGGTCAAGGCCGAGAACTTCACCCTCGACACCATGCGTTACCCGCTGCCGTTCGATCCCGCCGACCTGGCCAAGGCCGAGGTGCGCATACCGATCACCGCCCCGGCGGTCGCCGACACCTGGCGAGGGCGCATCGAGGTCGAGTACAGCCAGAACGGCCTGCTGATCGGCACCGCCTGGCGCGAAATCGTGGTCACCCCCACGGCCCCCGCGGGGGCGCCTGCCTCGACCGCCGGCGGCGAGGTAGCGGTCGAACTCGACCAGAACGTGCCCATCGACCTCACCGTGTCGATCAGCCGCGGCGAGGCCGACGGCACCTTCTTGTGGACCTACACCACCCCGCACGCCCAGGTGCCACTGCCCGACGTGCAGGTGATCACCAAACTGGCCGACGACACCGCCGAGACCCTGGCCCTGCGCAACATTCGCGAAATGGCCCAGGTGGACGGCAACCCGAACGCCGAACTGCGGGTGCTCGGGGTGGCGCGGCAGATCTCGGACCTGCTGACCGAGGCGAAGTTCTGGCCGGTGCTGACCGCCGCGTGGAAGGTGGCCCACGACGACGGACGCCTGCCGACGCTGCTGCTGGTCTCGCAGGAGTCGCTGATTCCGTGGGAACTGGCCAGCGTCGAGCCCGACTACGTGATCGATCCGTCGCTGGTCGACCCGGCCGCACCGCCGATTCTGGGTGCCCAGGTGATCGCCGGCCGGTGGCGGCCGGCCGGGCCCGAAACGCCGTCGGGCATGCGCAGGCCGAGCACCACGCCCGCCCAGGCCATGGCGATCAGCGGCCTGGCGGTGGTGGTCGGCGAGTTCGGCCCGAGCTCGGGTTTTCGCAGCCTCAAGCAGGCCATCGAAGAGGGACAGCAACTCACCCAGACCTACCAGGCGGTGTGGATCAAGGGCACCGCCTCAGAGGTCGCCACCCTGCTCAAGGGCCAGGCCACCAACCAGGGCATGCCGCTGGTGGCGCAGGTGCTGCACGTGGCCTCACACGGCGAGGTCGACCCCGACTCGCCGTTGAACAGCGGCGTGATTCTGTCGGACTCGTCGGTGCGCATCGACGAAACCATCGTGGTGGGTTCGTCGTTCGCCCGCAGCGCCGCCCCGCTGGTCTTTCTGAACTGCTGCCAGTTGGCCACCGACTCAGGCAGCTCGCTGATCGAGGGCGGGCTGGCCGCCGCCTTTCTGCAGGCCGGCGCCCGCGCGTTCATCGCGCCGCTGTGGTCGGTCGACGACACCATCGCCAAAGACACCGCGCTCAGGTTCTACGCCGAAGCCCTCGGCAAGGGCCGCGCAGTGGGCGACGTGGTGCGCGAGTTGCGCGCCCGCTACACCACCGAGTTTCCCCAGCACGACCAGACCACTCCCCTGGCCTACGCCTACTACGGGCACCCCGCCCTCACCCTCACCAGGCAGGAGACGCACTGATGGCCACCCTCGACGGCAGCGCACGGCAGGTCAATCTCGGCCAGGGGATCAGCGTGCGCGCCCCCGGGCTGCGGGGCAGCGCCGAAGCGCACAACGTGGCGCCCGGCTCGACCACCCGGGCCCCAGAAGTGGACGGCTCGGGCCCGGCTCTCGACGCGGCGCTGGCCAGGGAGGGTTTCCTGCGGCTGCGGGTGATCACCCTCGACGTGGCCCCGGTGCCCGGTGGCGCGGCCGGCGGTGACATTCGCTCGCCCGTGGCCGACCTGGACGGCATGGAGGTGTCGGTGCCCGATCTGGGTGACGACGTCGCCCAGGTGCTGCTGGCGGTCGACGAGAACGGCGTGGTCAGCTGGAACTTTCCGGTCGACTCGGCCGATCGGTTGGCCCCGACGACGCGCGGCTCGGGGGCGTCGGTTCGGTTCATCGTGCCGGCGTTCGCGTCGGTGCCGACGCCCGACGAAGGTGCGGCGAACCGCGGCGTCTTCGGGTTGATCGGACGCAAGGTGCTCGAGCTCGTCGCCCTGCCCCTGGCCGAGCTGGTGGTGCCGCCGCTGGCGGGTGCCGCGGCGCGCCTGTGGGAATCGAAGTCGCGCATCGCCCGCGCCCGCACCTTCACCCCGGCCAACTACGCCAGCCCCGACGTGCCCAGCCTCGACGAAGCCGACTGGCAACGGCTCGCCCAGGGCCGCAGCCTGTGGTTCGTGCACGGCACGTTCGTGAACACCCCGACGGCCTTTCAGGCGTTTCCGCCCGACGTGCTGGCCTCGCTCAGCGACGCCTACGGCGGCCGGGTGGCGGCGATCGATCACCACACGCTGGGGCTGTCGCCCGTCGAGAACGCCGACCTCGTGCGCGAACTGGTGCCGGACAGGCTCGACCTCGAGGTCGACATCGTCTGCCACAGCAGGGGCGGCCTGGTCAGCCGGGCGCTGGCCGGCCAGGGCAGCGAACCGGTGTTCAACGTGCGGCGCATCGTGCACGTGGCGAGCGCCAACCACGGCACCGCACTGGCCACCCCGTCGAATCTGGTGCCGTTCATCGACCGCATCACCACGATCGTGAACCTCATTCCCGACGGCCCGGCAGCCCTGGTCGAGGCCACGCTCACGTCGGTGCTGGTGGTGGTCAAGATCATCGCCAAGTACGGCCTGGTCGGCATTCCGGGTCTGGCGGCCATGGACTCGGCCGGCGACTTCATCAAAGGGTTCAACGCCACCGAGCTACCGACGGAGCAGTACGCGGTGGCGGCCGACTTCACGCCTTCGGGCGGCTGGCGAGCCATGGCCGTGCGCAACCTCGAGAACACCGTGGTCGACCGGGTTTTCGGCACCGCGGCCAACGACCTGGTGGTACCCACCGCGGGGGTGTACGAGGGCGACGACTCGATGGCGGTGCCCGAGCACCGTCGCCTGGTGCTGCCGCGTGAGCGAGGCGTGTACCACGGCAGCTTCTTCGGCCAACCCGACGTGGCGAAACAGATCGCGGGTTGGCTCACGGGCTAGGGGGAACAGGTGCCGGCGATGGACTATCTCGACTTCGACCTGCAGGTCGAAGCCGAGCCCACGCCCGACACCTACAAGGTGTCGGTGCTGGCCTCACCGAAGGGTGAGGCGTCGGGTCAGATGACGTTTCCGTTCAACGCCGATGCCCTTGAGAACGTGATCCTGAAGCTGGGCCGCACCCGCTCGGGCATTCGGGCAATCGGGTCGTCCACGCAGGACGTGGCGCAGAAGTTCGGCAGCGCCCTGTACGACGCGGTGTTCGGCGGCGAGGTGGGTACCTGCTTTCGGCGCAGCCTCGACGCGGCCGACGCCGCCGGTAAGGGCCTGCGCATCAGGTTGCGGCTCGAAGACGCGCCGCAACTGGCCGACGTGCCGTGGGAGTACCTCTACCCGTCGGGCCTGCGCCAGTTTCTGGTGCTGCAGACCCGTACCCCGGTGGTGCGCTACCTCGAACTGCCGCAGCCGGTCGCGCCGTTGCAGGTGACGCCGCCGCTGCAGGTGCTGGTGGTGGTGTGCTCACCGGCCCAGCTGGCCACGCTGAACGTGGACGGCGAGGTGCAGCGCATCACCACCGCGCTGGCCGGGCTCGAGCAGGCGGGCCAGGTGCACGTCACGGTGATTCCGCGGGCCACGTTGATGGCGGTGCGCCGGGCACTGCGCGCGGGCGAGTTTCACGTGCTGCACTTCATCGGCCACGGCGGGTTCGATGACGACAAGGCCGAAGGCATGCTGGCCTTCGAAGACGACAACCACCAGCTCAACATGGTGTCGGGCACGACGCTGGCCACCACGATCAGCGGGTTCGAATCGTTGCGGCTGGTGGTGCTGAACGCCTGCGAGGGCGCCCGGCAATCGCCGCAAGACCCACTGGGCGGAGTTGCGCAGAGCCTGGTCAAGCTGGGCAACGTGCCCGCCGTGGTGGCCATGCAGTTCGAGATCACCGATGAAGCCGCGACGGTGTTCTCATCGGAGTTCTACTCTGCGATGGCCGACGGGTACCCCATCGATGCGGCCTTGGCCGAGGCCCGGGTGGCAGTGTTCAGCGACAACAACGACGTCGAGTGGGGCACTCCCGTGCTGTACCTGCGGGCCAGCGACGGACGCATCTTCGACGTGGCGGGCGGTGGCCGGCACACGCCGGTGGCGCACCAGCCCGCGTCCTCGGGGTCTGCTCCCGCCGCGCCGGCCGAGGGCGGCGGGGTGAAGGTGGTGCCGGTCATCGTGCCGCCCTGGCCGGGCGGCGACGGCACGGCGTCGATGCGGCAGCAGGCGCCGGCGGGTGCCCCACAGCAGTCCGGTCCGCCGGGGCAGCCATCGTCCGGCGGGTTCGGCGGCCCTCCGGGCGGGGGGTCCGGTGGTGGCTTCGAATCCGGTGGTGGAGCCGCGGCCGACCACGACGGCGGGCATGACGGGGAGGCCGGGCAGCAGCAGTACCAGCCGCCGGGAGGCTCGTCCGGCAAGGGCGTCAAGTGGGTGATTCTGGCGGCGGTGGCTGCGGTGGTGGCAATGGCGATCGTGCTGTGGCCGATGGTCTTTCCCGGCAGCAACACGGCGTCGCCGTCGCCGAGTCCGACGGACTCGATCAGCCTGAGCCCCACCCCGACGGTGCCCACCACGCCGTCGCCATCGGTTTCAACTCGCACGCTGCCGCCGGTCAGGGACGTCGGCACGCTGCGCGCGCTGCAGGTGCCCCCGAACAGCTCAATAACCGTCGACGGCATCACCCCCGACTGGCAATGGCAACTGGTGGCCAACGCCAACCACCAGATCACCGACACCGCATCGACCGCCACCGCTGAGGTCTATCTGATGTGGGACGAGGCTGCTTTGTACCTTCTGGCCAAGGTGCACGACAAGACCCTGCTCGAGCCCGACCCGAACCAGCCGCTCAAGGCTTGGCGCGGCAACGCCGTGGTTCTCGAGCTGGGCCCCGAATCGTCACGACTCAAGGACAGTGACACGGTGCGGCCGCAGGATGCCTATTACATCTTCGGTCTCTCGCCGGCCGGCCAGCCGCCGGTGACGGCGATTCTGGGCCCGAACGGGAGGCGCACCGACTTCAACGTACTGCGCCCCACGCGGGGCGTGCAGGCTGCGATCGGTCGCGACAATGACGGGTGGATTCTCGAGGCCAGAATTCCTTGGAGCGTCACGGGCCTGAACGGCGTCGCCAACGGCGCGATGTTCGCCGCCAACGTGAACGTGGCCGAACGTCAACAGGCCGGCTTCGCCAATCTCGGCATGATGAGCACCAACGCGCAACGCACGCTGCAGGTGCGCATGCATCCCCGCTACTGGCAAGGGCTTCGACTGGAGCGTTGACCCCCGTTCCGGCGGCGGGCCGGCGCCAGTAGGCTCACCGCATGCCGCTGCCCGTGCTCAGCCCCGACGAACAGCGAGCGCTGGGCAGTCTGCTCGAGAAGCAGCGCACGGTGCCCGGCAGTTACCCGCTCAGCCTCAACTCGCTGCGGCTGGCCTGCAACCAGACGTCCAGCAGGGATCCGATCACCGACCTGGACGACCGCACGCTCGAGGATGTGGTCCGCGAACTGAAGGGACGCGGCCTGCTGCGCGTGGTGTGGGCCGGCAAGGGGTCACGCACCCTCAAGTACCACCAGTTGCTGGACTCCGAACTCAGCCTGCAGCCGGACGAGCGGGCCCTGATCACCGTGCTGCTGCTGCGCGGCCCACAGGCACCCGGGGAGCTCAAGACCCGCACGGAGCGGCTGCACCCGTTCACCGACCGCGACCAGGTCGAGCAGGTGCTGCGCCGGATGGCCGCGCTGCCGGAGCCGTTGGTGCGTGAGTTGGAGCGCCGCCCGGGCCAGCAGGACCATCGCTGGGTGCACCTGCTGGGCCCGGTGCCCGAGCTTCCCGGTCAGGCTCAGGCACCGGGCGTCGATCGCGAGCAGGTGCTGGCCGAGGGTGCGGGCCTGCGTGACGAGCGGGTGCGGCAGACCTACGACCAGGTGGCCGACGCCTACTTCATCACGCTGGGCGACGAGCTGATCGGCAAGCCGTTCGACGTCTGGTTGCTGGAACGGGTGGCGAGTCTGGCGCGTAACAACCCGATCGTGGACGTCGGCTGCGGCCCGGGCCACATCACCGCCTTCCTGGCCGACGCCGGCGCGCAGGTGAGCGGCGTCGACCTCTCCCCCGCAATGGTGGAGGTGGCCAAGCGTGAGTTCTCGGACCTGGACTTCTCTGTCGGCAACCTGTTCCAGCTGCTCAAGCCGCGTACCGCGGCCGGCTGGGGCGCGGCGCTGGCCTGGTACTCGCTGGTGCACCTGGCCGCGTCCGAACTGACACCGGCGGTGGCAGCCCTCGCCCGCACGTTGGGCCCCGGCGGGGTGCTGGCCCTGGCCCTGCACGTCGGCGACGAGGTGCGGCACGTCGACGAGTTGGTCGGCGAATCGGTGGACATCGACTTCGTGCTGCACGACGCCGACCAGGTGCTCGCGGCCGTCCGCAGCACAGGTCTGGTCGAGCTGGAGTGGTACCGGCGCGGTCCGGTTGGCGACGAGGCCGACACCGAGCGGCTGTACGTGCTGGCCCGCCGGGGGGACTAAGGCGATTCTGAAATCATCCCGGTGACCCGGCCCGGTTCGTCCTCCCAGCGGCGTGTCGCGGCCGGTCGCAGGTGGATTTCAGACGATCGATCAGCCGAGCAGTGACGCCAGGGTGGCCATCTCGGTCATCACGGCCACCGACGCCCGCAGGATCGGCACCGCCAGCGCGGCTCCCGTACCCTCGCCGAGCGCCAGTCCGAGGTCGATCACCGGGGTGAGCTCGAGGGCCGAGAGGCCGACGCCGATGCCCGGCTCGGCACCCGCGTGCGCAGCGATCAGGTACCCCGACGCCGCCGGGCACAGCGTCACGGCGGCCAGCCCGGCGGCGACACCGGTGACCCCGTCCAGCAGTACCGGCAGCCGCAGCCGCGCGGCCCCCAGCACCAGGCCGGTCAGCACCGCCTGCTCGACGCCACCCACCGCGGCCAGCACCCCGATCGGGTGGGCCGGATCCGGGGCGTGCAGAGCCAGCGCCCGCGCGATCACGTCCACCTTGTGGGCGACCATCTCGGGCGGCGAGTCGGCTCCCCGACCCGCGACCGCGGCGGCCTCCGCACCGGTGAAGGCGGCGATCAGAGCGGCCGCGGCGGTGGTGTTGCCGATGCCGACCTCACCGGTGGCGAGGCAGCGAACACCCTCGTCATAGGCCAGTTCGGCCTGTGCGATGCCCAGTTCGACCGCAGCCGTGGCTTCGTCCCGGGTCATCGCCGGCCCCTGGGTGAAGTCCGCCGTACCCCGGCGGATCACCGCCTCGGGCACGGACGGCACCGGCGCGGCGAGCCCCGCGTCGAGGGCGACCACCTGAACGCCGGCCGAGCGTGCCAGCACGCTGACCCCCGCCACGCCGTCCACCACGGTTCCGGCCAGCACCCCCGACAGAGCGGGCGGCCAGCGCGTCACCTCCTGGTCGACCACGCCGTGGTCACCCGCGACCACCACGATCCGGGCCGGATCGGGCATCGGTGGCGGACACTGCCCGGCTATCGCGGCGAGTTGCACGCCCAGCTCCTCCAGGCGGCCCAGCGCATGGGGCGGCTTGGCCAGCGCCAGTTGATGCTCCACGGCCTGGGCGCGCGCGACCTCGTCGACCGCGACGATGCCGCGGACGGTGTCACTCAGACTCACTTCTATCCCAACCGGGCCCGCACGTGCAGGCCCACCTCCGGATCCACGATGAGTTCCTGAGCCGCATCAATGCCGTCCACCACGAGGGGGACGTCCGCGGGCACGGAACGCTTGATCAGCGCCAGCGCGACCGGTCCTAACTCGTGATGCCGGGCGGACGAGCCGACCCTGCCGATGCTACGGCCGTCGAGCACGATCTCGCTGCCGATCTGTGGAAGTGCCTCGGCCGACCCGTCCAGGTGCAGCCGGGTCAGCCGGCGCGGTGGCCGGCCGAGGTTGTAGACCCGGGCCACCGTCTCTTGCCCTGGGTAGCAGCCCTTCTGCAGATGCACCGCCGGGCCGAGGGTGAGCCCGTCGGGGTTGGCCAGTTCGTTGGGAATGGTGCGTTCGTCGGTGTCGACGAACACCCGCGGCTGGCCCGCCTCGATGCGCAGGGCGTCGGCGGCCCAGGTGCCGGCCCGCCGCTCGCCCAGGGTTGCGTCCACCTCGTCACGGGCCACGATGCCGGGCCCGCCGGGGGTGATCACCATCGCGTGGGATTCGCTGCGCTCGGTGATCTCGACCCGGGCCGCGAACTGCATACGCCGTAGCCAGGCCAGTAGTGCTTCGTCATGACCCGGTTCCGTGGCCGCCCACAGCGTCGCGCCGTCGTCCACGCCGCCGAAGACGTGCACGATTCGTCCGTTCGGGTCGAGGATGTACGCGGTCACCCAGGCGTCCGACGCCAGGTCGTCGAGCTTCTGCGACACGATGTTGTTCAGCCAGGTCAGCCGGTCAGGGCCGGTGATGCTGAAGGTGGGCCGGTGCGACAGGTCGACGGACGCCTCACCGGCAGCCAGCCACCGCTGCTCGCGCAGCGGATCACCGTAGTGCCAGACCGCGCCAGCGTCGGGGCCCGATTCATGCCGGACGACGGTCATGCGCGTTGCAGCGTCGCCCAAACGAACGGACGCAGCGGCTCGGTTTCGGTGGCCCGGTCGAAGCTGTACATGAGCTTGCCTTCCACTGTGCCGTACAGCCGGCGGCCCGCGGTGTAGGCGACCTTGGCGTCTGGGGTTCGGACGACCGCGTCGGTCACCAGATCGAGCCGACCGGGCTGCAGCTTGCCGTACCAGGCCTCGGCGAAGCCGTCGGGCGAGCACATCACCACGTCGACGGTGCCGTCGGGAAGCGGGCGCCAGAAACCGGTCTCCATGAACAGCGGCTTGGTCGGGCGCCCGTCATCGTCCACCTCGAACGCCTGCGCCAGGTAGTGCAGGTAGTCGCCGCCGTTCTCGGCGAAGTCGACCTGCTGGGCGAACTTGATCTTCTCTTCACCGGGCCATTCGCGATACCCGCTGCCTTCCCAGCGTCCTCGCAGCCAGGCCAGGCCGACCAGGGCGGGGTTGAGATCGGACGGGATCTCGAACGTCATGTGTCACTCCTGCGCTTGTCGGTGAAGATGCGAACGACCACCACCAGCGCGGCGATCAACACGGCCGCGGCGGCGACGATGAGGGCGATGGTTCCCCCGGTCATCAACGCACCTATCAACGCAGCCACCCGGGGATTCTAGTCCCGGCCAAGCAGGCGGGGTCTGCCATGATGCGCCCATGGCCGGCCCCACGCCGTGGAACCACAACCTGCACGACCACCACCTGGTGCTCAACGAGGCGGCAGGGTGCGCCACCGCGCTCGACGCGGGCTGCGGCGACGGGTTGCTGGCCCGGGATCTGCACCGGCAGGTGCCTGACGTCACCGCCATCGACGCCGACGCGGCCGTGCTCAACCGGGCCCGAGTGCTCGACCCCGGCGTCGCCTGGGTGCTGGGTGACGCGCTCAGCCACGACTTCGGCCGCAGGTTCGACCTGGTCGCCAGCATCGCCACGCTTCATCACCTGCCCGACCTGGCGGCCGGTCTGCGTCGGCTGGCAGAGTTGACGGCTCCGGGCGGGCGGCTGGTGGTGATCGGGCTTGCTCGTGCCGACCGGCTTGGCGACCTGCTACCCGACCTGGTGGCGGTGCCGGCGAACCTCGCTCTTCGAGCCCAACGCGGCTACTGGCAACACACCGCCCCGACCTGCTGGCCGCCACCTCACAGCTACACCGACGTTCGCCGCACGGTGACCGCCGAACTGCCGGCCGCCCGCTACCGCAGGCTGCTGTTCTGGCGCTACTGCGTGCAGTGGCGCAAACCGGCCTGACAAGATTGCAGCCATGCGAGCGGTGGTGCAACGGGTGACCTCGGCCTCGGTGACGGTGGCCGGCGAGGCGGTGGGCAGCATCGCCGAGCCCGGCCTGCTGGTGCTCATCGGCGCCACCCACGACGACACCGCGGCCACCGCCGAAGCGCTGGCCGACAAGGTGTGGAACCTGCGCATCATGGCCGGCGAACGAAGCTGCGCCGATCTGGCGGCACCGCTGCTGGTGGTGAGCCAGTTCACCCTTTACGCCGACACCCGCAAGGGACGCCGCCCGTCGTGGAACGCCGCCGCCCCGGCAGCAGTGAGCGAACCGTTGGTCGACGCGTTCGTCGAGGCCCTGCGCACCCGCGGCGCCCGGGTAGAGACCGGACGCTTCGGCGCCATGATGGCTGTCGCCTCGGTGAACGACGGGCCGATGACCATCTGCCTCGATCTGTGACCCGGCGGACGCGCCGACGACCGTTCAGCGGATGGTGAGTGAGCGCCTTCGGCGACGTTCACTATTCTGTAGCCGACCGGACGGGGGTTGGCATGGCGTCACTGCTCGTGGTGAGCAACGAACTCACCGCAGGCGCACGTCCAGAGGTCGCGCTGCCCGCGGTCGCCCTGCTGGCGCACGACCTGCGCAGCGCCCCCGCCGACACCACCGCACTCACCGAGTCGGCCAAGGCCGACGTGATCGTGATCGACGGGCGCAACGAACTGGCCAACGCGCGCATGATCTGCCGGCTGTTCATCTCATCGGGCATCACGCTGCCGTTGCTGTTGGTGGTCACCGAGGGCGGCCTGGCCGCGATCACCGGCGACTGGGGCGTCTCGGACCTGATTCTCGACAAGGCCGGCCCGGCCGAGTTCGACGCCCGTATCAGGCTGCTGCTCAGCAGCAACGACAGCGACGGGCTGATTCAGGCCGGCGGCATCGTCATCGACGAGGCCGCCTATTCTGCGCGGCTGGGCGAGCAGCCCCTCGACCTCACCTACACCGAGTTCGAACTGCTCAAGTACCTGGTGCTGCACCCGGGCCGGGTGTTCAGCCGCGAACACCTGCTCGCCGACGTCTGGGGCTACGACTACTTCGGCGGCACCCGCACCGTCGACGTGCACATTCGCCGCCTGCGCGCCAAGCTCGGCTCAGAATACGAGTCGCTCATCGGCACCGTGCGCAACGTCGGGTACCGGTTTTCGCCGTAGCGTCCCGCTGGTCGAGCCCGTCGAGACCCCGCTCGCGTGAGATCCCGGCGTGCGCCGGGATGACGAGTCCGCTGGTCGAGCTCGTCGAGACCCGTCGTGGGATCCCGGCGTGCGCCGGGATGACGGAACCAACATTGAGCGAGTCGCAACCATGAAGCGGAGCGGTGGCGCCCCGGTCAGGGCGTGGTCGGGTGTTTGCGCACTGCGAGGCGCTGGCCGAGCAGTCCCGCAAGGGCGGGACAGGGGCGGCACCGCTCCGCGGCAACCCACGCAACCCCTGCAGGCCGGACAAGACGCAAAGGGGTCTCGACAAGCTCGACCAGCAGAGGCGCCCCGCGACATGGACGACCCCGATAGCCTGGGCACATGTTGAGCCGCCAGGTGGTCGACCAGGTACTGGCGCTGGCTGCCGCGGTTGCCGAGGCCG
>RRZT010590228.1_pt1 | contig 16054 bp, 13 predicted proteins | sample 2165551 | NCBI WGS metagenome assembly RRZT01 (sample SAMN10456910, study PRJNA506462) | wastewater metagenome | biome: wastewater; feature: sludge; material: wastewater sludge; isolation source: wastewater sludge with Escherichia coli K12::gfp cells carrying plasmid... | place: USA: Moscow, Idaho... | reverse complement strand
GCTGAAGTTGGAACAGGATTAATTTCGATTGTTGAATTAGAAAATTCTTTAATTTTTTGAGCAAATTCAAACCAAGAACATTCTCCTTCATTCGAATAATTAAAAATTCCATACGTTAAATCATCCTTCGAAACAATCGTTAAGATTGCATCAGCCAAATCAATTGCATTTGTTGGAGAGCCAATTTGATCTGCCACAACAGAGATTGAATCTTTGTCATTAAACAACCTAAGCATCGTTTTAACGAAGTTATTTCCAAATCGAGAATAAACCCAAGCTGTGCGTAAAATAATCGTTTTAGGATTGTTTTCTAATGCTAAATTTTCTCCGTCTAACTTTGTTTGACCATACACGCCAATTGGATTCGTTTGATCAGTTTCTAAACGAGGAATAGCTTCAGTTCCATCAAAGACATAATCGGTCGAAATGTGAATAAAAGGAATACCTTTTTGTTTCGTAATTTTCGCTAAAAATTCTGTTGCTTTTACGTTTACTAAATAAGCATTCTCTTGATCATCTTCTGCTTTATCAACTGCTGTATAAGCTGCACAATTAACAACAATATCAAATGATTTATCTTCGAAATAATGATTTATTAATTCCTCATTCGTAATATCTAATTCATTTCGAGTAACAAAAAAACATTCAATTTCCTTGTAGTTTTTTGATTGCTCTATGATTGATTGACCTAACTGACCATTCGCTCCGGTAACTAAAATTCTTTTCATATATAAAAAAAGCCACTAAAATAGTGGCTTGAAGATATTAATAATTCTTAAAATTATAAACCTAATTCTTTTTTAACGTCGTTTAATAAGTCGTATCCTCCAGCTTTGTAAACTAAAACACCTGCAGGTAAAACATATTTAACTCCTTTTTTTGCAGCAGCAGCATTAATTGCATCCATTACTCTTTTCTCGATTGGATCCATTAAAGCTTTCTCTTTTGCTTGCATTTCATCTTGAGCAGCTTTTGCATAATTTTCATATTTCTTTTGCATTTCTTGCTCTTTTTCTTGGTATTTGTTCGCTGCAATTAATTTTTGAGCTTCTTCTTGAGATTTACCAGCTAAATCTTTTTGTGCTTTTTCCATAAAAGCCTTATATTCTGCTTGTAAAGCTTCAATTTTAGTTTGGTGACCTTTTCCTAATGCTTCTAAGTCTGCTTCAGCTTTTTTGTATGCTGGCATTGATTCAATTACTGCTTGCGTATCAATATGTGCAATTTCTTGAGCGAAAGATAAAACGCTTCCGAAAACCATCATTGTAAATACTGCTATCAATCTAATTTGTTTCATTTCTAGTCTAATTTGTTTTTTAAAATTTATTTTCTTGTTTTATTGCTACTATTACTAGTTTTATTATTTCCAGAAGTTGATGTTTTTGAATTATTTGGTTTCAATTCTGGTCTTAAAGTCATTAATACTTCTCTACTTATGTCAAACTTTGGATCTGTGTAAATCATGATTAAATCACTTCCTTTATCAAATACGAAACCATAACCTCTTTTATCTGCAACTTCTTTTGTCGCATTATAGATTTGATCTTGCAAAGGCTTTACCATTGATCTTCTCAGATTCACTAAATCGCCATTTGGTCCATAACGTTTGTCTTGCAAAATTCTTACAGCCGCTACTTCATCTGCTAGCTTTTTCTCTTGCTCTTTCACCTGCTCTGCCGTTAATAAAATCTTTTCGGCTTCGAATTCGGCTTGTAATTTAGCTAAATTTTCTTGTTTTTGCTCAATTTCTTTTTGCCAAGATTCTGTTTGAGATTTTAATTTGCTTTGAGACGAAGTATATTCAGGTAAATTTTCTAAAATATACTGGCTGTCTACGTAACAAAATCTTTGCGCAAAAGAGAAACTTGCTAATCCAAAGAACAACGCTATAAAGCTAATCCATTTTTTCATATTTGTGATGTGTTAATTCTAAAATTATGCCAAAACGTTCTAAGCAAATTTAATCAATTTATTAGAATTGTTGTCCAATAATAAAGTGAGTTTGCCATCCAGAGCGTTCTGTTTGTCCAAATCCTTTATCAAACCCGTATCCGAAATCAAATCCTAACAAACCAAATGCTGGCATATAAATACGAACACCTGCTCCAGCAGAACGTTTTAATTCAAACGGTTTAAATTCACTTGTATTGTTCCAAACGTTACCTCCTTCTGCAAAAGTTAATGCATAAATTTTGGCTGTTTGGCTCATTGTGATTGGATAACGCAATTCTAACGAATATTTATTATAAATTGTTCCACCTCCTTCTGGCGTAATATCTCCTGTTTGTCCACCAGAGTTTGTTGCATCTTCGTAACCTCTTAATGAAATGATCTCACGTCCATCGAAACGATTTTGTGTAAGACCTGTTCCTCCTAAGTAAAAACGCTCGAAAGGAATTGTTCCAATTTTACGGTTATATGTTCCTAAAACACCAAATTCTCCACCAGCTTTTAAAACTAATTTACCTGTTAATTCTTTGTAGAAATATGCTTTAGCTTTGAATTTATAATATTCTAACCATTTGAATTTTTCTACGTCAGACATGTTTGTATAGTCTTTGTTATTAAAAACTGAATAAGGAAATGTTGTCGTAAACGATAAACTAATTTCTGATCCTGATTGAGGGAAAATAGGGTCTGGTCCAGCTGAATTACGTGTTAAACCTAATGTATAGTTTAAGTTGTTTGACGAACCATTTTCATATTGCATATTACCAACAGACATCGCATAATTATCGAAGTTATATAACTGATAAGAAATTGAGTTTGATAAACGGAAATAATCATCTGGCCAAGTTAATAACTTAGTTAAACCAACTGAAGCTCCTAAGATATCCAATTTCGCTTTTTCTCCATAATTATCGCGGTAATCATATTGTGAATAATAAAAAGACGTTGATAAAGCTGTAGGGCGTTTTCCTCCAATCCAAGGTTCAACAAACGATAAACTATAATTTTTATATCCGTTACCTGCTTGCGCTCTTAACGATAATTGTTGTCCATCTCCCATTGGAATTGGTTTCCAAGCTTTTTTATTGAAAAAATTCTTCAATGAGAAATTCCCGAAAGTTAATCCTAATGTACCAATGAAAGTCCCTGCACCATATCCTCCTTGTAATTCTACTTGAGAAGATGATTTTGGCGCAACTTTCCACTCTACATCAACTGTATTATTATCTTGATTTGGTTGAATATCTGGAACAATTTGCGTTGGCTCTAAATATCCCAAAGAAGCTAACTCCATCATCGTACGTTTAATGTCCGATTTAGAGAATAAATCTCCTGGTTTAGTTCTTAACTCACGGTATAAAATATGATCGTGAGCTTCCGTATTACCGTTAATCGTTACTTTATTAAGTGTAGCTTGTGTACCTTCGAAAACTTTAATTTCAAGATCGATTGTATCATTTTTCACACTTTTTTCTACAGGAATAGCACGAGCAAACAAATACCCTCTATCCATATATAGTGTAGAAATATCATCGTCTTTTTCTGATCCAGAAATCTTTTTGTTGATACCTACTGCATCGTAACGATCTCCTGTTTTGTAACCAAAAATTCGTTGTAATTGTTCAGAAGTATAAATTGAGTTTCCAGAAAACGTTACATCTCCTAAGAAATATGGTTTCCCTTCGTTAACTTTAATTTTAACTAATAAGTTTTTATCATCAACTTTTTCGATGTTGTATGACTCAACTTTAGCATCTCTAAAACCAACAGATTTGTACTCATCAACCAAAGTTTTTAAATCTTCCTGGAATTTTTCAGGAATCATTTTAGATGATTTGAAGATATTAATCGATTTCTGTTTGGTATTTTTCATCCCCTTTTTACGTAAACGAGCAGCGGTTAAGTTTTCATTTCCTTCGAAAATGATTTTCTTAATCTTTACACGCTCTCCACGATTCACATTTAATGTAATGTTTTCTTCGTCTTCTTTACCAACAATTGGCTGACGTTCTACATTAATTGTTGTGTTAGGATAACCTTTTCCAGTATAATAATCTTTGATTTTATTATTTGTCGTATTGATTAAACTTTGTGTAATCTTAACACCTGGATTTAATTTATTTTGTTTGATTAAATCTTCGCGTTGCGATTTTTTCACACCGTTAATCTTAATTTCTCCTAAACTAGGAACTGAAACCAAGGCAAGCTCTAATGTTACTTCGTTACCTTCTATTTTATCTACATACAAGTCGATGTCAGAGAAAATATTAGATCTCCATAATTTTTTTACAGCATTATTTACCTTCGTACCTGGTAATTCTATCTCCTCACCGATAGCAAAACCTGCATAACGGATAATTTGATTCTTAGAATATTTAGAGTCACCTGTTACAACGATATCTTTCAGTTTGAAAGTTCGTGCATTGGTATAATCTAAGACAAAATTATCTTGTTGTGTTGAATCAATGGTTTTCGTAGAGTCTACGACTTGCGCCTGTGCCATGTAAGCACCAAGCATACACATTGTCCAAAAAATTTTCTTCATAATCCTCTATTTCAGTTCGATTAGTTCGTTAGTTGCTCGCTTATCTTACCAAATCTACGTTCTCGATTTTGGTAATTTAAAATTGCTTTATAAAATTCTTCCTCGTTAAAATCAGGCCACAAAACCTCTGTAAAATATAATTCTGCGTAAGCAATTTGCCACAACAAGAAATTACTAATTCTGGTTTCGCCACTTGTTCTAATCATAAGATCTACCATAGGTAAATCGTGTGTATATAAGTTTTGATGAACTAATTCTTCATTAAAATCATTGTCGGATATTTCTCCGTCTTTGTATTTTTGGGCAATAGATTTCATCGCGTGTAATAGTTCTTCTTTCGAACCATAACTTAATGCTAATGTCAAAACACAATCTGTGTTGTCTTTTGTTTTTTCCATTGCTTGAGTCAAATCTTTGAATGCTTTTTTTGGTAATTTTGATAAATCTCCAATCACATTCAAACGAACTCCATTTTTGTGTAATTCATTTATTTCGTCCTTAATTGCAGAACTTAATAAAGTCATTAAAACATTGACTTCTAATTTTGGACGGTTCCAATTTTCAGTAGAAAATGCGTAAAGTGTAAGATGTTTTATACCTAATTTTCGACAAGTTTCGATTGAAGATCGTACAGCTCCCAAAGCACTTTTGTGTCCAAAAGTTCTTTCTTTGCCGTTCTTCTTAGCCCATCTTCCATTACCATCCATAATGATTGCAACATGATTAGGTATATTATTTTTATCTATTTGTTCTACTAAACTAATTTCCATTCTTTTTAATCACAATAACATGCAGGTCGACCAAAACTATACGTTAAGGACACTCCTGTCAAGACATACCAATCTTTATTTGATGTGTTTCCGTATATACGTTTATCATACTCAGCTTTGAATAAAGCACCAGATTCATTTGGATCTTTATTTATAGCATCTGTAAAATTTGTTGAAAACTTTCCAGTGTTGTAATCTATATAATCAACATTTGTATAACGAACACCTGTCTCAAAAGATAAAATCCAATTGTAATTGAATCTTACTTTATATCCAACTCCAAAAGGAATCGTTAAATCGGTATTATATTTTGTTTTTTCGATAATTACGTTGTTTGTCCCATCGTAATCATATTCTTTTCCTTTTGCAGAAAAAGCTCCAACTCCTACAAAAATATAAGGCGATTGCGCATTTTCTTGATCATCATTGATATTAAAGAAATTATACTCAAACATCAATGATCCTTCTACAATATTATTTCGAAAATTTTTATTTCTTTCTAATTTGTAATATTCTTTCGAACGATGGTCACTTGCTCCAACTTTTGAATAAGAGATATTTGCTCTAAAACCCATTTGCGGATTTATATTAAAACGATACAATCCTCCTATGGAAATTGGTAAATAAATTTTCCCACCTGGTTCTGTTTTCGTAGGAAACGGATTGATGTAATTGGCTTTACCAATATCTCCAATCACATTTGCTCCACCAGCAAAAATTCCGAGTTCATGTCTTTGCGCAAAAGTTAATTGCGAAAAACATAGTATAAAAACAAACAAAAATAATCTCCTCATAAGTTGTGTTATTTTTTCGGCTTTTGCTTTTTATCTTCTTTTAAATTCGAACAAATATAAACAAAAGTCAATTCAACGTAACTGATTTAACAAAAATTAAGAAGATTTATTGTAAATTTTAATTCCTTTTATCTGAACCCCAAAGCATTTTTTCTCTCAAAGTTGTGAAATAAGTCGCATCAATAGCTTCAACGATTAAGATTCTGAAGTCAGCTTTTTGTATCGTCAATTCGACGTCAGTTGTTAAAGGAAAGTTACGAGAATCTAACGAAAGGAAGTATTCATTAGCTCTACTGCGTATTTTTAAGTCAATTTTTTCGTTTTCTGACACAATTAATGGACGCACATTTAGATTATGTGGCGCAACAGGTGTAATGACAAAATTTTGATTGGACGGATGAACAATTGGTCCTCCACAACTCAACGAATATCCTGTAGAACCTGTTGGCGTAGAAATAATTAATCCATCAGACCAAAAAGAATTTAGAAATTCATTGTTCAAATAAGCATCAACCGTAATCATACTCGTTGTTTCACGGCGAACTACAGTTACTTCGTTAATTGCAAAATTATTTTCAATTTCTACACCATCACTTCTTTTCACTGTTAATAAAGTTCGTGGAATAATGTTGTAATCATCATTGAAAAAACTATCCATTTGCTCCAACAACACACTTTTATTAATTGTTGCTAAAAAGCCTAAACGTCCCGTATTTACGCCAATAATTGGAATATTAGAATCCTTAACAATTGTAGTTGCTGATAAGATTGTTCCGTCTCCACCAAAACTGAATAAGAATTTGACCGATTTGTCTAAATCATCATGAGAAGTATAGGTTTCTACATTATCAGTATCAAAATCAGTTGTTTCTTTTAAGATTTGAAGAAAATTTTGCTCAACACAAAAAGCAATTTCGTTCTGAACTAAATAATTAATAAATGGTGGAATAATATCCGTTAAAGACGTACTTGTTTTTTGTCCAAAAAGTGCAACTTTTATCATTAGGTATTCATGTATTTTAACAATTGTGCATAACGACTTTGCAGAAGTTCTTGTTTTTCGTCGTTATAAAATTTTTGAATCACTTGATATCCATAACGTTCAAATGTCTCACCAATTGTCAACAAGTTCGATGAACTAAATTTCAGCAAAACATAAACGCTATCCTCCTTATTCCCAACAATCATCATTCCCAAAATTTTTCCGTTATTCACTTCAATAATATTAGAAATCGCGGTCATCGACAAATCTTTTTCCGCAATCGAAACTAGCATCGAAACACCTTGCGCAGCAACAAATGGGAAATTTGCAAATGTGTTGATAATATCCGTTTCCGTAATAAAACCAACATAGCGCGACTGTTCGTTAATAATCGGTAAGATATTCGCCTGATTCGTGTACATCATCTGAATTGCATCTAAAAGTGTACTCGATTCAGAAAGATAAAAACTCTCCAAATACGAAGTATAATCTACTTTTTCATCATCAATTGATAATTCAATCAAATCTTCTTCCGAGATATTTCCAACAAAATCCAACCCTTTAAACAAAGGTAAATGCGTCAATTTATTCTCTTGCACAACTTCTAAAAGCTGACTTGGAGAAGAATTAACTTTCCCTGGTTTTATCTCATTCGATAGATATTCGGTGATATACATGGCACAAATTTATATATTTTAATACATTAATTCTCTATTTTTAATGCTAATTCGGTTAAAATCATTGATTATTAATTGAAATTTAACCAATTTATTCTAAATTATTTAGTCAAAATATATTCCAAAATCTACTAATAATCAAAAAATAATGTGATTTACAATTTTTTAAAGCAAAACTCTTCCTCAAATTCAAAAAAGAGTGGCTTAAATTTTGTAGATTTGCAGTACCAATTTTATCATTGAATGAAGAACCCATTATTTTATGCCAAAATCTTACTTTTTGGCGAATATGGAATTATTGAGAACTCGAAAGGATTAACAATTCCTTATAATTTTTATCAAGGTGCATTAAAATTTGAACCTTCTGAAATTGCAGAATCATCAAATGCTCACTTGAAAAATTATGCAAAATTTTTGGAAGAAAATTTTGCTGATACTTTTGATACAAAATCTTTTTCGGAAGATGTTGCAAACGGAATGTACTTCGATTCTAACATTCCTCAAGGATATGGTGTAGGTAGTTCTGGCGCTTTGGTTGCTGCTATTTATGACAAATATGCGTTGAATAAAATTGATATCAATCAAAATCTGAACAAAGAAAAAATCAGCGAATTAAAAGCACTTTTCGGTAATTTAGAATCTCATTTTCATGGAAAAAGTTCTGGAATTGATCCTTTGATTTGTTACATGAATATTCCTTTATTAATTCAATCAAAAGATGATATCTCGACAATTGGTTTACCTTCTGCAAATGCTGATGGAAAAGGAGCTGTTTTCTTAATCAATTCTGGTACACCAGGAGAAACGGCGCCAATGATTCATATTTTCTTCGAAAAAATGAAAAAAGAAGGTTTCCGTAAAACATTGAAAGAAGAGTTTATTAAATACAACAATGCATGTATAGAAAACTTTGTGAAAGGTGAATACAATCCACTTTTTGCAAATCTCCAAAAATTGTCAGCTTGGGGTTATGAGCATTTCAGACCTATGATTCCTCAAAAATTGGTGAATGCATGGAAAACTGGAATTGATACAGATACGTATTACCTAAAACTTTGTGGTTCTGGCGGAGGCGGTTATGTTCTTGGTTTTACACAAGATTATGACAAGGCGAAAAGCTACCTAAAAGACTTTCAGACCGAAGTTATTTACAAATTCTAAAAAAATAATTTATAAAAATATAATCAATGAACATTCAGAAAATAATCTTAAAGGTTTTTGCATTATTTTCTGTTGTTCGTGGCTATAATTTAATTGTGCTTATTTTGGCACAATATCTTGCTGCGCTTTTTATTTTTGCGCCAGAAGTTGGTCATCGTCAATTGTTGACAAATCCAAAGTTGGACGGGCTTATTCTTTGTTCGATACTTTGTGTGGCCGCGGGATATATCATCAATAATTTTTACGATTTAGAAAAAGACGAACTCAAACGTCCTTTACAAGTTTATCTTCAGAAACAAGTTTCGCAAGGTTTCAAGCTAACCGTTTACATTGTTCTAAATGCTTTAGCATTGATTATTGCAGCTTTAATTTCGTGGAAAGTTTTCATTTTCTTTTTGGTTTATCAATTTTTGGTTTGGTTTTATAGTCACAAAATCAATCGATTTGCATTGATCAAAAACTTTTACTTGGTTGTCATTCGTGTGATGCCATTTTTCGCCTTATTGGTTTATTTTGATCATTTCACATTCAATTTGGCCTTGCATGCTACTTTCTTGACCATTTTATTATTGATTACTGATATTGTAAAAGATTTGAGTTCTCAAAAAGCAGATTTGATTTATAATTATGATTCAATTCCAATTAAATATGGAATCGATTTTACAAAAGTTTTGATTTCATGTTTAATTATTATAGAATTAATCATTGGAATTATTATCATTATGAAAAATGATGTTGGCGCAATGAAATACTTTTTTATTGCTGCAAATATCGCTTTCACAGTGATTTTATTTATCATTTGGAGAATAAAATCGACACAAGCATATAAGATTTTACATTATTTTTTTAAGGGAATGATTGTTGCGGGTGTATTTAGTATCGTATTAATCGAAATAAATCCCTTAACTTTGCAAACTATTGCGCAAAATTTTAATCAGCGCATAAATTAATCAAATTCAGATGAATAACAGACGAAATCAATCCAACGACAGAAATTCCCAAGGCGGGAACAATCGTGGAAAAGGTGGAGCAAGAGGAAATTCTTCTTCTAAACCATCTTCAGGGAAAGGAAAACCAACTTTTGGTGGAAAACCATCAGAAGAAGGAAAGAAAAGTTTTGGACCAAAGAAACCGTTTAACAAACCAGGTGAAAAACCATTTGTTAAAAGACTGAAAAAAGCACCAGTTGATGACGGGACTATTCGTTTAAATAAATATGTAGCGAATGCAGGGATTGCATCCAGAAGAGAGGCCGACGAGTTGATCAAAACTGGAATCGTTACAGTGAATGGTCAAGTGATTACTGAAATGGGTTATAAAGTACAACCCGATGATGAAGTGCGTTTCGATGGTCGTAAAATCTCTTCAGAGAAAAATGTATATTTTGTGTTGAACAAGCCAAAAGGGTTTATTTCAACATCAAATGATGAAAAAGGACGTAAAACTGTAATGGACTTAATGTCTACTGCAACTACAGCGAGAATTTTCCCAGTAGGTCGCTTAGACAGACAAACAACAGGCGTTTTATTGTTTACAAATGATGGTTATTTAACTAAGAAATTAACGCATCCAAGTCATGATATCAAAAAAATATATCATGTAACTTTAGATAAAAAGTTAACAGCAAATGATTTGGCTGATATCAAAAAAGGTGTTCGTTTAATTCCTGAAGGAATTGCAGTTGTTGACGAAATTTCTTTTATCGAAGGTAGACCGAAAAATGAAGTTGGTGTAGAATTACACATTGGTTGGAACCGCGTTGTACGTCGTATTTTCGAAACAAAAGGATACGAAGTAGAAGCATTAGACCGCGTTTCTTTTGCAGGACTTACAAAGAAAACTTTACAAAGAGGTGATTTTAGAAGATTAACAGAATTAGAAGTTAACTTCTTGAAAATGTTATAATACCTCAGCTATAAAATTTAAAAACCACTTCTTTCGAAGTGGTTTTCTTGTATTGAGAATTATTTCTTTTCAGAATTTTTTCCTTTGTTTTTCACATATTTCTCTAACCATTGGTCTTGTTCCCACAACATGTGAAGAATGTTTTCTCTTGCTGCATATCCGTGAGATTCTTGTGGTAATAAAACCAAACGTGTTGTTGCTCCCAAACCTTTCAATGCATTGAAATAACGCTCAGATTGCATCGGGAAAGTTCCTGTATTATTATCAGCTTCACCATGAATTAACAACAATGGTGTTTTCATTTTATCTGCATTTTGGAAAGGCGCCATTGTGTTGTAAACATCTGGAGCTTCCCAATAATTACGTTGTTCTGACTGGAATCCAAACGGCGTTAACGTACGGTTATAAGCGCCTGAACGCGCAATACCCGCCGCAAATAAATTAGAATGCGTTAACAAATTTGCTGTCATAAATGCGCCATAAGAATGTCCACCAACCGCAACTCTTTCACGATCGATATAACCTAATTTATCTACCGCATCAATCGCTGCTTTTGCATTGGCAACCAATTGAGGAACGAACGTATCATTTGGCTCTTCTTTTCCTTCTCCAATAATTGGGAAAGCCGCATCGTCTAACACTGCATATCCTCTCAACGCCCAATAAATAGGACCTCCGTAAGAAGGAGAAGTAAATTTATTTTCAGAAGTTGTAACCTGACCTGCCGTAGATGCATCTTTGAACTCGCGAGGATAAGCCCACATTAACATTGGTAACTTTTCCTTTTTCGTTTTATCATAATTTGGTGGCAAGTATAAAGTTCCTGATAATTCTACACCATCAGCTCGTTTGTACGTAATTAACTCTTTCGAAACTTTATTCATTGCCTCGAAAGGATTTTTTGTAAACGTTACTTGTTTTGGCTTTCCTCCTTTCTGAAAAATATTACGAACATATAAATTTGGATAATCTGTTTTCGATTGAATTTGTTCTAAAATGATTCCTTTCTTCGGATCGATAACACGAGCAATCGCTTCTAATTTATCTGATTTTTGCGCTCTCCATAAACGAGTAGTTTTCTGTGTTTTGATATCAAAATCATCAACAAAAGGTAAAATTCCTTCCGCAGAAACTCCTTCTCCAACTAACATCAATTTTCCTTTGTTAATCGCTAAAACATTGTAACCATAATCATTCATTTCAGTTACGAAATTTCCAGGATTATTGTAAGCATCTTGCGAATTTCTACTAAAAAAACGTGTTGGTTCTTGAGTTGGATTTGACGGATTGAACAAATAACTACTTTCGTTTCGTGTATTATACCAAGCATCTCTCACAATCGCAACTTCATCATTCCCCCAAGTCACTCCTCTGTAACGATCTTTTACTTTTACCAACAACTCTTTGTTCGCTGTAAAAGGCGCCGCAACTTGATAAAGCGCATCGCGATATTCCGCAGGCTTGTTTGCATCACCACCATCTAAAGCCTCAACCCAATACAATGTATTTGGTTTATCTGCTCTCCAATACAAATTTCTTTTTCCCATAATCGTCGAAGAAAATCCTTTCGGAACAACTTCTTGTAACTCTTTATGATCAACTTCTTTTACTAATTTTCCATTGATATCATACACAATATCAGTTGATGGGAAACTATTGTAGGTTACTAAATATGAAAAAGGTTTTTTGATTTCGTTCACCAAAACATATTGTCCATCTGGAGAAGTCGAAATATCCGTGTACATCGCAGCATCTTTCCATTTCGATTTTGCTCCTGTTTCGATATTAACTTTTACTAATTCAGAAATTGCTAATTGTTCAAAGTTAAACTCATCATTTTTATTTTGTAATAAATCTTGATAGGTTCTGTTTTGCGCTTCTTTTCCGTCAGCAACAGAAACTGTAGGTCCAGTCGCAATTGCGTCTTTCGTATCAATCAATGCTTTTTTAGAAGCTGGAATTACATTCACAATTAATTCTGTATCTGAAATCCAATTGAAAGGACGACCTAAGTTTGCGTTTAATTTATCTTCATAAACTTTTGTTGCAGCTTGCGTTTTTACGTCAACAATCCATAGTTCTACACCTTTATTTGTTGTATTTGTAACGGCAAATTTCGATTGAGAAGTATTCCAAGATTGATTAGAAAAACGACCTTTTACAGGTAAACCAGCTATCGTTTTTTCTTTTGAAGTTTTCAGATCAAAATAAGTGATTTTCTCACTGAATGTTTCTCGTGAATTGATATTTGTCACTGGATTAATTCGTAATCCTGCTAAACGTAATTCTTTTTCTGACAATTCATTAATCGTTTTATAACGACTTCTATAAGACAAAAATGCATTTTCTGCCTTGCGATCTGTACTAATTAAGGGTGGCATATCCGCGTCTGCCAATTGTAAAATTTCTTGCGGAGGCAATTGATAAGTAACATTTTCTTGCGCTTTTACCGACGCACCAAAAGTCATCGCTATAAAAAGCAACGAGTAAACAATTTTCTTCATGTGTTTTTAAGATTTTACTTTATAAAGATATAGAATCTTTGACAAAATGATATGATAGAAGTTAGTTTTGACTAGAAACTATAAAAAAGACGAATAATATTCGTCTTTTCAATTTTATCTTCTTTTACCAAATTTCCCTCCTTTGGTATTTGTAGGTGGTTTACTTTTTCCTACTCTGGCTTGAGTTGTTGATTTTTTTACAGGCTTTTTGATAGATTTTCCTTTCGAATCTTTAAAATCTGGAGAAATTTCTTTTGTTTTTTTCGCTGATGATTTTTTTGATTTTGAAGCTGGTTTCTTTTCTTCATGTTTTTCAGAATCTCTCGTTAATCGATTGATTTCTGCTAATTCTTCTGCCGTTAAATCACGGTGTTGACCAATTCCAACATTCAACGTTAAGTTCATAATTCGAACACGTTCTAATTTTTTTACACCATATCCAAAATATTCGCACATACGACGAATCTGTCTATTCAAACCTTGAATCAATGTAATTTTGAAAACGTTTGTACTTATTTTTTCGATCTTACATTTCTTCGTAACTTGATTTAAAATCGGAACACCTTTCGACATTCTTTCGCAAAATTCATCCGTAATTGGTTTATCAACGGTTACGATATATTCTTTTTCGTGATTATTTCCTGCACGTAAAATCTTATTCACAATATCGCCATCGCTTGTCAATAAAATCAATCCTTGCGAATCTTTATCTAAACGACCAATCGGAAAAATTCGTTCTCCAAACGAAAGAAAATCAACAATATTATCTGGATCTGTAGGATCTGTTGTACACGTAACGCCCACAGGTTTATTGAGCATAATATAAACCGCATGCTCCTTTTCGCGCGGTTCTATTTCGACACCTTTTACAGTCACCACATCATTTGGTCCTACAAATTGCCCAATTTTAGCAACTCGTCCATTAATTTGTACCAAACGATTTTCGATGTATTGATCTGCTTCGCGACGCGAACAAAAACCACTATCGCTAATATATTTGTTTAAACGCAAAAAATTAGTTTCTTCCATACTTGCAAAGATAGTTTTTTATCGATTTGAAATATATTTTGACAAAATTCTTTATCATTCTGCAAAACGATGAAACTTATTTATCTTTACAAAACCAAAGATTTTGAGAAATGAAAAAAGTATTTTTTTTGAAAACTTGCGATACGTGCAAACGTATTATGAAAGAGTTTGATTTTACAGGTTTTGATTTGCATGAAATAAAATCGACTGCGATAACAGCAGAAGAATTAGAAGAAATGAAGAATTTAGCTGGGAGTTACGAAGCTTTATTTTCGAGACGTGCACAGAATTACAAAAAATTAGGATTGAAAGATCAACAGCTTTCTGAAGATGATATCAAAAATTATATTTTATCTGATTATACTTTCCTAAAACGTCCTGTAGTGGTAGACGGAGACAAAATTTTTATTGGGAACGAAAAGAAAAACTTAGAAGCCCTTGGGCAATATTTGAAATAGAAATCACACATGAAAAAAACAATTTTATTGAGTACACTTTTAATGAGCGCTAGTTTATTGGCTCAGAAAAAGAATGTCACAATGGAAGATGCTGTACTTGGATTATCGACGAATTTACGTATCGAAAATCTAAATCAAGTTCAATGGATTCCGAATCAAAATGCGTACACACAAAATGTAAAAACGTCTTATGGCGAAGCTTTAATCAAGAAAGAAGTTCCTTCTCTTAAAACTGATACAATTTTTAGAAGTTCTCAATTTGAGAATAAAAGAATTCCTTCTTTGAATTGGATTAATGATAAGCAAGCCTATTATTCGACAAAAACGGGTTACAAAACAATTACAACTGCTGGTCAACAAAATGATTGGTTGAAATTACCTGATAATGCAGAAAATGTAGAATTTGATGCAACAAATAATCAAGTTGGATACGTTATTGACAATAATTTATTTTTTGTTGATAAAGCTGGAAAAACACATCAAATTACAAAAGACGGAAAATATGAAATTGTGAATGGAAAATCGGTTCATCAAAATGAATTCGGTATTCACAAAGGAATTTTCATTTCGCCAAAAGGAAATTTAGTTGCGTTTTATAGAATGGATCAAACAGCGGTTACAGATTATCCAATTATCGATTGGTCGGTACAACCTGCGGTAAACAAAAACATCAAATATCCATTTGCTGGAACAAAAAATCATACGGTTACGTTAGGTGTTTATAATCCATCCACTCAAAAAACGATTTTCTTAGAAACTCATCCAGAAGTTGATCATTATTTAACTTCGGTTACGTGGTCGCCAGATGAAAAACATATTTATATCGCGTTACTTTCTCGTAATCAAAAACACATGGAATTGAATCAATATGATGATGTTTCAGGGAAGTTGATTAAAACATTATTCAAAGAAGATGATGCAAAATATGTAGAACCTCAAAATGAATTACATTTTATTCCAGGAAAAAATAATGAATTTGTTTGGTGGTCGCAACGCGATGGTTTTATGCATTTGTATCGTTTCAATACAGATGGAAAATTATTAAACCAAATTACAAAAGGAGATTGGATTGTAACGGATCTTGTTGGAGAAAATGCGAAGAAAAAAGAATTCTTAATCATGACAACAAAGGATTCTCCGAAAGATCGTCATTTATATACGGTAAATTGGGAGAATGGAAAATTGCGTAAAATAACGACTGATGCAGGAACGCACAATGTTTCGGTTTCAACGAATGGAGAATATGCGATTGATAATTGGAGCAATGATAACACGCCTC
>RRZT010357672.1_pt1 | contig 16068 bp, 15 predicted proteins | sample 2165551 | NCBI WGS metagenome assembly RRZT01 (sample SAMN10456910, study PRJNA506462) | wastewater metagenome | biome: wastewater; feature: sludge; material: wastewater sludge; isolation source: wastewater sludge with Escherichia coli K12::gfp cells carrying plasmid... | place: USA: Moscow, Idaho... | reverse complement strand
TGAATATAATCCATATGAATATAATTACTTCAATGTTAAATTGTACTGAAACGTAAAAGTGACGCATCGTTTAGTCGATGCGTATCCGGGCTTTCAGCCCGTAACCCAAACCCACCGTCTTTAGACGGTGGTTGTTTAGTACCATCCACGCCCGTTTATGCTGGGCTTGGGGCAAACGCTGGTGGGGCAGCACGATACGTCTTCATTCCCCAGCCGCCACCTCACTTTTTATTGGGCACTGGTGCTGCCGTTGTGCGGCTTTGTGCGCACGCGCCGCTTGGGCTTGGGCTTGGTGGTGTTCGGGCTGGCTGAAGCGTGGGCCAGAATTTATGTGGGCGTGCATTATCCGCTGGATATGCTCGGTTCCTTGCTGGTGGCACTGGCGGCCAGCAGTGTGGTGTGGTATTGGGGCGGCGGCGTGCGACCTATATGTAATCAATCAAACAGGGGCTGATAATGCGGTTTGAAACTGCTGCTGCGCAGCGTATCAATGCCACCCACTTGGTTTGGGTGGTGTTGCTGATTTTAGGCTGGCTGTTATTGTGGACGCCGTTTCGCCCTTTGTTGGTGCCGGACGAAGGGCGCTATGTGGACGTGGCGTGGGAAATGCTGCGCAGCGGTAATTGGATTACCCCCTCGCTCAACGGTTTTCCTTATTTCCACAAACCACCGCTATTCTATTGGATTACCGCAGCCGGATTGCAGGTGTTCGGCCTGCACGAATGGGTGGGGCGGCTGGCGTCGGTAATCGGTGCCACCGTGGGCATCACCGCCGTGTATGCGTGGGTGCGCCAACGCCAAGATGTGTCAACCGCGCGGCTGTTTTTGCTGTTGGCGCTGGTGCAGCCGCTGGTGTTCGGCGGCGCTCAGTATGCCAATCTGGATATGCTGGTGGCGGGCATGATTACCGCCACCTTGGTGCTGCTGGCGCACAGCGTGTTTTTATTGCGTAACGGCGGGTGCTACCAAACCGTATTGGCGTGGGCTTATGCCTTTGCCGGACTTGGTTTTTTGGCCAAAGGGCTGATTGGCTTGGTGTTGCCGGCACTGGCCTTGTTGTGCTGGCTGACGGCCACGCGCCAGCTGAAATGGCTGCCCAAGCTGCTGCTGAGTGTACGTGGCTGGCTGGTGCTGTTGGCCTTAGTGGTGCCGTGGCTGTGGGCGATGCAGCAGCGTTATCCTGATTTTTTCCATTACTTTTTTGTGGTGCAGCACTTCGACCGCTTTGCCAAAACCGGCTTCAACAATATGCACCCGTGGTGGTTTTATCCGACCTTGTTGGCGCTGTTTCTGCTGCCGTTTGCCTATTCCTTGTGGCGCAGCATCCGCGCAGGCAGCCTCAATCCTGCTACACCCCATGCCGATATGCGTTGGCTGATGTGGATTTGGGCAGCGGTGATTATCCTGTTTTTCTCCTTGCCCAAATCAAAATTGGTGGGCTATATCCTTCCCGCCATGCTGCCGCTGGTGTATTTGTGTGCCGATGCGCTGGTGCTGCGCTATCGCGCGCGCGGCCGCGGGACAAAGCGGCGGCCGAGTTTATCCCGGCATTATCGTGGCCGTGTCGGCACTGTTGTGCATCACCGCGGCACTGCTCACCACCTTGCAGTTGGCCAAAGTGCACGATGAACAGCCTTTGGGACACTATCTTCAGCAACACCTGCGCAGCGGCGACGAAGTGATGATGCTTGTTGACTATTATTTTTCCGTACCGTTTTACGCCGCTCTGCCCACACCAGTGCAGATTGTGGATAACTGGCAAGATCCGGATATTCAGGCACATGACAACTGGAAAAAAGAAATCGCCGATGCCGCCGAATTCACCCCCGCCTTGGCCAAACAATACCTGCGATCGTCGGCACAATTATTGACCGCCGTTTGCACGGGTGCACCGAAATGGCTGATTGCCGGCCAAGGCGCCGCCCAGCAATACCCACTGCTGCAAAATCAGGCGCCGGTATTTGAATACCAAGGCCAGGCCATCTGGCATATCGTACCCGGTGAAACCGCCGCCTGCCGTTGAGGTTGGAGGAAATAAAGTAAAAGGCTGCCTGAAAGCGTTTTAATTACGCTTTCAGGCAGCCTTGTTGTATTGGGATGATTCATTAAGCCATAAGCCCGGCTATGTGAAACCGAGCTTTTTTTATTGGCACGCCCACGGGGATTCGAACCCCGGTTGCCGCCGTGAAAGGGCAGTGTCCTAGGCCTCTAGACGATGGGCGCGTAGAGAAGCGGGCGCATTATAGCAAAAAGGGCTGCGTGCGCCTAGTTGCGCTAGGTTGTATGGCTGATATTGGGTGTGTGCCGGTAGGGCAGAATTCTTGGGCATGTTTGGCTTTATCGGCCAAAGCTTAGACGCAAGAATCCAAGCTACGCGGCGGCAAGTTTGTTGGGCAGGTGCTTAAAACAGGCCATGGATTTGGCCGCGTTCGTCGATATCAATATTTTCCGCCGCCGGGGTTTTGGGCAGGCCGGGCATGCGCATGATGTTGCCGCACAGGGCGATGGCAAAACCGGCACCGGCGGCCACTTCCACGGCGCGCACATGCAGGGTGAAGCCGCTGGGAGCGCCCAATTGGGTGGCATCGTCGCTAAAGGAATATTGGGTTTTGGCCATGCACACCGGTAGATGGCCTAGGCCGATTTCGGCCAGTTTGTCCATATCGGCCAGCGCTTGCGGGGTGAAGCTGACTTTGGCGGCGCCGTAGATGCGGGTGGCGATTTTGTTGATTTTGGCGGCCATGCTGTCGCTGTTGTCGTAGCTTAGGCGGAAGTTATTGGCGCTGTGGTCTATGGTATGCAGCAAGGCGCTGGCCAAATCGGTGCCACCGGCGCCGCCTTGGCCCCACACATCGGTGAGCACGGCAGCCACGCCATGCTGGGCGCAGGCTGCCTGAATCAATTGGATTTCAGCTTCGCTGTCGCCGGCAAAGCGGTTGATGGCCACCACCAAGGGCAGGCCGAAGCCTTCGCGCAGGTTGCGGATGTGGCGCAATAAGTTGGGCAGGCCTTTTTGTAGGGCTTCAAGGTTTTCTGTGGCCAGCTCGGTTTTGGCGGCGCCGCCGTTGTATTTAAGGGCACGTACGGTGGCCACCAGCACGGCGGCGGCGGGTTTGAGCCCGGCTTTGCGGCATTTGATGTTGCAGAATTTTTCGGCACCCAGATCAGCACCGAAACCGGCTTCGGTAACCACAAATTCACCCAGATGTAGCGCCAGCCGGGTGGCCAATACGGAATTGCAGCCATGGGCAATATTGGCAAACGGCCCGCCGTGTACCAGCGCGGGCGTGCCTTCCAGCGTTTGCACCAAATTGGGGTGGATGGCTTCTTTTAAGAGGGCGGCCAAGGCACCGGCGGCCTTGAGCTGGTGGGCGTAGACGGGTGCGCCGCTGCGGCTGTAGGCCACGATGATTTGCCCCAGCCGGTGTTTTAAATCGTTTAAATCTTCGGCCAGGCACAAAATGGCCATGATTTCCGAGGCCACGGTGATGTCGAAGCCGTCGGGGCGCAACACGCCGTCGCTGTGGTTGCCCGCGCCGCTGATGATGTGGCGCAGCTGGCGGTCGTTCATATCAAGCGCGCGCCGCCATTTGACTTTTTTGGGGTCGATGTCCAGTGCGTTGCCGTGGTAGATGTGGTTGTCGAGCAGGGCGGCGAGCAGGTTGTTGGCGGCGCCGATGGCGTGGATGTCGCCGGTGAAATGCAGGTTGATGTCTTCCATTGGCACCACTTGGGCATGACCACCGCCGGCCGCGCCGCCTTTAATGCCGAATACCGGTCCCAACGAGGGCTCGCGCATGGCCACCACCGCTTCTTTGCCCAAGCGGCGCAAGGCGTCGGCCAAGCCGATGGTAACGGTGGTTTTGCCTTCGCCCGCCGGTGCGGGGTTGACGGCGGTGACCAAAATCAGCTTGCCATGGCGGCCAGGCTGCCTGAACACTTCGGCGGCATTGATTTTGGCTTTGTGGTGGCCGTAGCGATAGATGTGGTCGTAATCAACGTTGAGTGTGGCGGCCAAGGTGCGCATGGACAGCATCTTGGCTTGGCGGGCAATGGTTTCGTCGTTGGGCTGGCTCATGGTGGGCTCGCGGTGGCGGTTAAAGGCTGCCTGAAGGTGAATTTGTTGGGCTTGGATTGGTTTGGCGGTTTTCAGGCAGCCTTGGTGAATGGTGGCGGCCTTCAATCACTACTGTGCTTATTGTTGTTGCAAATGATGGTGGCGCGCCATGGCATCCAGTTTGTCTGCGGGCAGGCTGAGAAACAGATTTAGCCGTTGGGCGATTTCCAAGGTGCTGTGGCAAAAGGCGGCCAGCTGTGTTTGGTGATCGCCTTCGATTTTGGCTGGGTCGTCAAAATGCCATAAGGCGCTGGCCGGTTCGCCCGGCCAGTCGGGGCATTGGTCGTGGTTGAAGCGGTCGCATAAGGTAATGATAAAGTCCATTTCGGGTGCATCTGGGGTGTGGAATTCTTGCCAGTGTTTGCTGCGCAAACCGGCGGTGGGGTAGTGTTGCTGCTCAAGCACCTCCAGCGCCAAGGGATGCACTTGGCCTACGGGGTGGCTGCCGCCGCTGTGGGCTTGAAAACGGCCATTGCCCAAACGGTTGAGCAGTGATTCGGCAATAATACTGCGGGCGCTGTTGCTGTCGCATAAAAATAAGACGTGGTAAAGCGGGGTGGCCATGGGCGGCTCCTTGATGGCGTTGGGTATTGGTGGTGTTGATTATGCGGCGCTTTTTCTGTTTTGTCATACCGTGCTGCGGCATGGCCGGGGCTTTCAGGCAGCCCTTAATCCTGACGGCGGCGGAAGAAAAACACCGCCGCGGCCACCACGCCCACGCTCACCAGCAACACCAGCAGACCGAAACCATGCGGATTTTCGGCCAGCGGAATGCCGCCCACATTCATGCCGAACAGGCCGCCGATGATGTTGAACGGCAGCGCCAGCACGGTCACAATGGTGAGCACATACAGGCTGCGGTTGTTTTGCTCGTTGAGGTTGGCACCGATTTCTTCTTGCAACAGCTTGATGCGCTCCTGCAAGGCGCTGATGTCTTGAATCACGCTGGCAAATTCTTCGGTGGATTGGCGCAATTCTTGCCGGTCGGCCTCGCTAATCCATTTGGGCGGCCGCATCAACAGGCGGAACAAAGCACCCGGCTCCGGTGCCAGCAGGCGCTTTAGCTGTACCAGCAGGCGGCGCATATTGCCCAAATCGGCGCGGCTGTTGCCGATGCGGTTGGCCAGAATGCGGTCTTCGATGCGGTTGGTTTTGTCGTCGATGCTGTGCACGATTTTGCCCAGCTCATCGGCTTGGTCTTGCAGCAAATGCACCAGCAGCTCAATGGTGGAGGCCGGGGTTTCACCCATTTTCACCGCCATGCGCAGGCGGTCGACCGAGCGCAAGGGCTTGCGCCGTGCGGTTACCATCAGCTGCGGCTGTACTGCCAGGCATAGGGTGGCGATATCGTCCGATTCGAAAGTGAAGTCGAACAGCACATCGTTGATCACCGCCAGCAAGGTGTCTTCATCGCGCTCAATGCGGGTGGCGGGGCTGTGTTCTTGCAAGGATTCGTAGAAGGTTTCGGGCAGGGCGGTGTGCTGTTGCAGCCAAGGGAGCGCTTGGTTGTGGCTAAGGTTAACGTGTATCCACAAAAACGCTTCGGCGGGGTGATGTTGTTGCAGCCAGTGGGCGGCGGCTTCTGAGCTTAAGGTGTCGACATGGCCTGAGTTGAACGCATAGGCGCAAACGATGCCGCCGTTGTCGGCACCGTAAAACAGGGGCAGGGCAGAGGCGGGCATGGCAGGCGCTTATGGGGGAGAAAGCCTGTATTTTAGCCGATTCGTTGGGTGGCTGGCGGAATAAGCCAATAAAAAACCTTGGCAGGATGGCCAAGGTTTTTGTGGTTTCAGGCAGCCTTTTGCTGGCGGTGTTTAATCCAACTGGGCTACGGTAATCGGCAAGTCGCGCACGGTGGCCAAAACATGGTCGAGTTTTTGCTGTTCGGCTTTAAAGTCGGCCAGTTGGCTGCTGTCGAGTTTGCGGCTGGGCAAGGCCACGGTAATCGGATTTACCGGCTGGCCGTTGAGGCGCACTTCGTAATGCAGGTGCGGGCCGGTGGAGCGGCCAGTGGAGCCCACATAGCCAATCACATCGCCTGCTTTCACGCGGCTGCCGCTACCAAAGCGGCCAAAGCTGCTCATGTGGGCATAAAGGGTTTGCATGCTGCCGTTGTGGCGCAGCACCACGGTGTTGCCGTAGCCGCCTTTGTAGCCCACTTCTTCCACTATGCCGTCAGACGGCGCCACAATCGGTGTGCCGCTGGGGGCAGCATAGTCGATGCCGGTGTGCATTTTAATGGTGCGCAAAATGGGGTGGAAGCGGGTGCCAAACGAAGAAGACACGCGCGCCCGCGCCACTGGTTGCACATCAAAGCCCTTGTTTAGCGGCTGCCCGGCCAAGTCGTAGTATTGGCCATTGCCGTCGTCGTCTTCAAAATAATAGGCTTGGTATACTTTGCCGTTGTGGCTGATTTCGGCGCCCAAGATGTCGCCGGTGCCCAGCTCTTGGCCGCGGAAATACAGGCTATTGTAAATCAGGCGGATGGTGTCGCCGCTTTTGAGCTGGCCAAGCTCCACTTTGTCTCTAAACAGCTCATTCAATGATTCGCGGATTTCCACCGGCACGCGTGCTTGCGCTAAGGCGCCACGGGCGGAGGTTTTTACCACCACAGCCTTAAAGCTGGGTAAGGTTTCGGTGTCTACCGCGCCCACATTGGCTTGCCAGCCGCTGCCGGTTTTTTGCAGCGCCACTAGGTTTTTTTCGCCGTTGTCGTCATCGTTGAAAAATTGAATGTCGGCTAGGTCGCCATCGGCATTCACACGCACGCTGATGGTTTGGTTGGGCTTCAGTTGTAACAGGCGGTGGCTGATGTCGTTGTCTTTTAATACGTTTTGAATATGGCGCTCGCCCACGCCCAAGCGGTTAAGGATTTGGCTGAGGTTGTCGCCGGGCTGCACCACTTCTTCGCGCCAGTAACTGCTGCTGGCCGGGGTGCTGTTCACAAAAATGGCGGGCAGTTGTTCAACTACTTTTTCGGCTTGGTAAGCAGAGGGGGGCGGTGTGGCGTCGGTAACGGCGTAGGCGGCCATCACGCTGGATACGGGCAAGCCAATAACCAACAGCGACCAGCGCAGGTGCTTTTTGCGCCATTGTTGTGGCAGGCTGCGCACGCTTTGGCGCAGCAATTGGTAATACGCGGACAATTTATTCATGTGCTTTCCAGTCTCGTCACCGCCGGGCTGTTTCAGGCAGCCTATATGGGTGGTGAGACGTTAAAAATCAAAAACCTGCTTATTATAGAAAACTATATGGCTAGAGGGCTGTTGTGTTTGCGGTTTTTTACTAAAAACGTGGTTTTTTAATGACTTTCTGCGTTTTCGGGCTGATGAAACGATTGGTTGCGGGCAATAAAGTCGGCCAGCGTCATGTGCATGGCGCCCAAGCTGGGCTCCATAATGTTTTGCACGGTTTGGCCAATCTGATCGTCGTCTTGGCGGCTGGGGCTGTACACAAACAAACGGAATAAATCGGCCACTTCGATGTTTTGGGCATTGGTTTTCAAAATCCAGCCGTCGCCGCTTTTGGCCAGATAGCCGTAGGCGGCCAGTTTTTCCAGCAAGTCGCCCAATTCGTCATAGCCCATATTGATGTGGCGGCGGAAATGCTGGATTTTCAGGCTGCGCCCATCGGTTTGGGCGGCATCCAGCAGCAGTAAGATATGCAAAACATCGTCGAAGCGGCCGCTGCTGCCCAAGCTACGGCGAAAGGCTTGGTCTTGCCAGTACGACATCGCGGCGGTAAATACGGCACCGGACAGCAAAATCATCCACAATAGGTTGAGCCACAATAAAAACACCGGAATGGCAGCAAAAGCGCCATACACCAATTGGTAGCTATTGAAGTTGGCCACGTAAAAGGTAAAGCTGCGGCGGGTAATTTCCAGCAGCAGTGCGGTAATCAGCGCACCCAAAAAGGCATGGCGCGCAGGCACGTAGCGGAATGGCACCAGCCGATAGAGCAAAAACAGCAATATGGTGATAAACAGCACCGAAGACAACACGCCTACGGTGGCGCTTAGAAAAGGGTAGCGCAAATCGAATAAGGTGTTTTTCAGCAGCAGCGTCCACATTGACATGCCAAAGCCGATGGCCAAGGGGCCTAAGGTGAGCAAAGCCCAATACACCAACACGCGCATCATCAGCGGGCGCGCTTGGTTTACACGCCAGATTTGGTTAAAGGTGCGCTCGATGGTTTGAATCAGCATCAGCGAGGTTACCATCATGATGATGATGCCGATGGCGGTGAGGTTGCTGGCTTTGTCGCGAAACTGGAATAGATAATGCCCCACCGATTCGGCACCGGCAGCCGGCATCAGCACCGAAGTGATAAAGCTATTGAATTGCATGGAAATATCGGCAAACATGGGAAACGCCGAAATCACCACCACGGTGACCGTAAACAGCGGCACCAGTGCCAGCAAAGTGGTGAAAGTAAGGCTGGCCGCCACTTGCGGCACATTCACCTCGTTAAAGCGCGCCCACAAAAAACGGGCAAATGCCGGGATGCGGCTTTGCAGCCAAGGAATTTCGGTTAGCCGCTGAAACATGCGCCCTCTCTCTTGCTTTTCAGGTGAAACGGGCTTATTTTAGCCCAATTGCGCTGCTTAGCGTCGGTTTATTGGCTTGTTGGTGTTCGATTTCGGTTGCGGCTGATAGGACGCTGCCTGAAACTGCTGGTGTTCAGGCAGCCTTTTCAGGCAGCCTTTTGATTAAAATAGCGCTCTTCCCATAATTCACTAAAGGATGGTTATGTCTGCATTACCCATTTTGGTTTTGTATTACAGCCAGCAAGGCAGCACCCGCCAGCTGGCTTTACATATTGCACGCGGCATCGACAGCGTGGCCGGATGTGAAGCCGTGCTGCGCACCGTGCCCAAAGTATCCACCGTGTGCGAAGCCACGGCCGACAGCATCCCCGCAGACGGTGCGCCGTATGCCACGCTAGCCGAATTGCAAAACTGTGCCGGTTTGGCTTTGGGCAGCCCCACTCGCTTTGGCAATATGGCCGCCCCGATGAAGTATTTTCTCGACGGCACCAGCGGTTTATGGCTTTCAGGCAGCCTGATTGGCAAACCGGCTTGCGTGTTTACCAGCAGCAGCAGCCAGCACGGCGGCCAGGAAAGCACCTTATTAAGCATGATAACGCCCTTGCTGCACCATGGTATGTTGATTTGCGGCATTCCGTTTAGCGAAGCGGCTTTAAGCCAAACCCATAGCGGCGGCACACCCTACGGCGCCAGCCATGTGGCCGGCCACGATGGTCAAGTGGCCTTGAGCGAACACGAACAGCAATTGGCCTTAGCACAAGGCAAACGCTTGGCTGAAATGGCACTGAGGCTGGCTTGATGGCGATGTGTTTCATTGCCACGCTGTAAGGCTGCCTGAAGTAAGGCTTCGGTTCACAATACGATATTGGATGATGTTTAATAAAGCATAAGCCAATTTCAACAGACAATCCGGCTTGGCAGAATCAAAACATTGTAATACCAATTCTAAAAATAAGATAACAAGGCGGCGAGCCACAGACAGTACACCTAGTACGGCAAGGCGAGCCAACGCAGTTAGGTTATTTTTTAGAATTGGTATAAGTTTCAGGCAGCCATTAATAAATGGGTGTATCACTTCAGTTATTAAATCATTATTTTAATTATGCTGGATAAATCATGACATGGAGCAGTTGGTGGCTGTTTGTGGCCAGCACCTTATTCATTTCGGCCACGCCGGGGCCGAATATGTTACTGGCGTTTCAATACGGCTTGAATTATGGCACCCGCAAAACACTGTATACCTTGGCCGGGCTGAGTTGCGGCTTGCTGATTTTGCTGTGCCTGTCGATTGCGGGCGTGTCGCTGGTGAGCACCCAAATGCCGGTGGTGTTTCAGGCTTTCAAAGCCGTGGGCGCGGTGTATTTGCTGTATTTGGGCTGGCAGGCATGGCATGCGCAAAATGCCGCCTTGGAAGGGCCTTTGGTGCGCGTGCAGCCCAACCGCTCGCGCTTGTTTAAAGTGGGCTTGGCGGTGTCTTTGTCCAATCCAAAAGCGATTTTATTTTTTGCAGCATTCTTCCCGCAATTTGTTCACCACAATCAGCCGCAGCTGCCGCAATACCTGATTCTGATGGCCAGCTTTTTTGTGATTGAAACCTTGTGGCAGCTGATTTATGTTTTATCCGGCCGCAGCTTGGCGCAATGGCTAAAACAAGGGCGGCGCTTATTGTATTTAAACCGCAGCTGCGCGGTGATTTACGCCCTGATTGCTGTAGGCTTACTAATGGAAGTAGCGCGCTTTTTTGTTTAACCGAAGCAGATTGCATAAAGAGGCTTGACACCTTATTTTGCCTTGGGTATAGTTCCGGCTTCCTAACGGAGAACTGGCCGAGTGGTCGAAGGCACACCCCTGCTAAGGGTGCATACGGGCAAAACCTGTATCGAGGGTTCGAATCCCTCGTTCTCCGCCAAGAGATTTAAAAAAACCCTTTGTTTACAAAGGGTTTTATTTTTTACTAAGTTGAAAATTTAAAAAAACAGGCACCTGAAATATATTTATATTCAGGTGCCTGTTTGCTTTGGGCGTGTTTTAAGTGAGCGACACTTTCACATATTTCCCCGGGGCATTGTCAATAACCGGATGGTTTTCATTGCCAATAGCATAGGCTGCTACTTTTTCACCGGCATAGGGTTGCACCCATTGTTGCCAGTAAGTCCACCAAGAGCCTTTATGGTGCTTGGCTTTTTCCAGCCACTGTTCGGCATTGTCAAACGATGCGGTATTGGTGAAGTAGCCGTATTTGTCTTTGGCTGGCGGATTCACAATACCGGCAACGTGGCCAGACTCGCCCAATACCAAGGTACTGTCGCCACCCAAGGCGGTAGAGCCTTTAAAGGTGCCGTCCCACAAGGCAATGTGGTCTTCTTTGGTGGAGATAAAGAAGTTGGGGGTTTTTACGCGCGACAAATTCAGGCCGGTGCCGTTGATTTTAATTTTACCCGGCTCCACCAGATCGTTGTTCAGATACAGGTTGCGCAGAATAAAGCTGTGTACCGGCGGGGTTACGTTGGTGCCATCGCTGTTCCAATACAAAATATCGAATTCGCCAGGCTCCTTGCCTTTTAAGTAGTTATCGATATAGTAGTTCCAGTAGAGCGAATTTTCACGCAACAGGCTGAAGGTAACGGCCAATTGGCGGCCATCGCAATAGCCGGTTTTTTCTTCCATGGCTTCAATGGCGGTGATTACCGGATCATTGATGAATACGCCCAGCTCGCCCGGATCTTCGAAATCCAGGATGGTGGTCATATAGGTAGCGCTTTTAATGCGATTTTTCAGGCGCTTGCCCATATAATAAGCTTGGGTGGCTGCCAGCAAGGTGCCGCCCATGCAGTAGCCAATGGCATTGACTTCTTTTTCTGTCGTCAAGTCCTCAATCACTTTGACTGCTTCCATCACGCCATCAGTAATCAAATCGCCGAAAGTGATGTGGGCTTGTTCTTTCATCGGATTGCGCCAAGACATCAAGAATACCGCATGACCTTGCTCACCCAGCCAATTAACGAATGAATTTTTCTCTTTTAGGTCAAGAATGTAATATTTATTGATAAACGGCGGCACCACCAGCAAAGGCGTTTGGTAAACTTCTTTGCCTTTAGGGGTGTACTGAATCAACTCGAAAATATCATTTTGAAAAACCACTTTGCCTTCGGTATAGGCTAAATCTTTGCCCACTTCAAAAGCATGTTCTTTCATCATGCGGATTTTCAGATACTTGCCACTGTTCATCAGGTCGTCATGAAACAGCTTGGCACCACGCAACAGGTTGTCACCAGCTTCTTCTTTGGTTTGTTTCAATACTTCCGGGTTGGTCCACAGGAAGTTGCTGGGACTCATGGCGTTAATCATTTGGCGGGTATAGAAGTGCAGACGCTGGCGTACGCGCTCGGGAATGCCTTCCACCACATCAATCATTTCCTGCATCGATTTGGTGAGCAACAAATAAGACTGGCGTAGCAAATCAAAATTGGGGTTTTGTTTCCACAATTCATTGCTGAAACGACGATCGCCGGGTAAATCGGCCACAATCGGATCGACTTCTTCGCCCATGCTGCGCAGCATGATGTTTTTGTAAATATCCATTTGGCCTTGCCACCATTTCATTTGCAATTCCATCATGCGCATGGGGTTGGTGGCCAGTGCCTCATAAAATTTGGCCAAGTCTTCTGCGTTCAGCTTGGCCACCGCTTCGCTCACGGGGTTGTCGCCGAAGTAGAAATCTTGTAATTTTTTCCAGGTATCGTCGTTGTATTGCAAAAATTGCTGTACCGACTCGTTCAGCTTAAATTGGGCTTGCGACATTGTATTCTCTCCAAAGCCTTAAAACAGATTTGCCAAGGGCATGTTCAGGCTTGAAATATAGCAGATAAAAATAGGGCAGGGTGTAAAAGCTTTACCCCTGCCCACTTTGTATTACCTGATGTGATCAGGAAGTAAATCTGCTAATGCTTATTTCTTTTTTTCAACGGTTTCGGTAACCAGCTTGTCCAGCTCGCTTTTGAAATCGTTGGCCAAGTTGGCCAATTTTTTGCCATCTTCAATCATTTGTTGGCTGATGCGGGTCATGGTTTCCAGCTGTTTGGTGCCGCTGTTTACCAAAGACTGTACATCTTTCACTTGGCTGTTCAAGTGCATTTGTGCCAAGCCGATGTCGGCGTATTGGCGGGCAGAATCCAATTGCAGGTTGGTCAGTTCAGAGAAGTTTTTGGCAACCAATTGGTTGAATTTAACCATCGGCTCAAAAGCGTTTTGAGATTGGTCGTTCAAGGTTTTGAAGATGTCGGTGTACATAATAAAAGCTCCTAAAAAAAATGGGTGTTTACTTGATGGAAATAAAATAATGATGATGTTTTTGATTGGTAACACTTATATTAAAGTGAGCAATCAGCAGTTAAACATCATGTTTGGGTGTACTGGTTGTCATAATACACATGCATTTGCTGCGGTGCAACAATAAGGAGTGTAAATATTCCAAAGCTGCGGTGTTTTTGCAAAAGCAAGTGCACTATAACAGCAACAGTGTGATGAAATTGTGTCAGCCTGATGGTTAAGACAAACAGGCCGACACAAGGCTATTACTGCATATGCAAACCGCCGTTGAGTGAGATGGTTTCGCCGGTGATATAGCCGCCATTGTCGCCGGCTAAAAACAGCACCGCTGCGGCGATTTCACGTGGTTCGGCCAAGCGGCCTAACGGGATTTGTTTTTTGATTGAATCCACCACATCTTCACGCATAGCGGTCACCATCGGTGTGCCGGTGTAGCCGGGCGCTACCGCATTAACGCAAACATTGTTGCGGGCGCCTTCCAATGCCAAGGCTTTGGTAAAGCCAATCATACCGGCTTTGGCGGCGGAGTAGTTGGTTTGGCCGAATTGGCCTTTAATGCCGTTTACCGAGGTGATGTTGATGATGCGGCCACCATTTTGCTCCAGCATTTTCACAAAAATGGGCTGGGTAATGGTGAACATGGATTTAAGGTTGGTATCCAACACTTCGCACCATTGCTCGAAGCTCATCTTTTTAAAGGCGGCATCGCGAGTAATGCCGGCGTTGTTAACCAATACATCAATACGGCCTTCTGCAGCCAGTGCCTCATTAATGGCGGCAGTGGATGCTTCGTGATCGGTCACGCTGCTGGCGATAAACCGTACTTGTGCTGGATCAAATTGTTCGGTTTGCAGCCATTTTTGTTCACGCTCAGCATCGCGTTTGGTTAGGCCAGCAATGACGCGATAGCCGTGTTGCAAAAATTGGCGGCAAATTTCCGTGCCTATGCCACCCAGTGCGCCAGTAATCAAAGCCACTTTTTGTTCGGACATAATCTCTTCTCCTTTAGTTAGTGTGGGTTGTGGTTGTTTAAAGAACATCATTGTTATTTGGGTGGAATTAACTTATTACAGGCTGCCTGAAATATCGAGATACAGGATGTTCAGCTCATTGGTAAAGTGATTGTGAATTACTTTATTTCAGTATAGGCAGGCCTATTGGCTGTGGCAAGGGATATTTATTTGTTTTTTCATGTTATTAATGAAATTCAAATTGGGTTTGAGTAGTTATTTTTTTGTGTACTTGATAATTGGGTTTTTATTCTAAAAAATATGACTTTTATATATTGGCGTGCTTGAATCAATTATTTAATTGATAGATTTTCTTGTATAAATGGGTGGTGATAATGCTGCATTGCAAAATTTGAATTAGCTGGCTTTTAGAGCCATCTTAAGTTGAGTATCAGAATTATTCATGTTGCGATGCGGTATGGCTGCTGTTGTATTGGCTTAATTTAATGCAAGGGAGTTGATTCGATGGATTGCTTGAAATGGCGGTGTTGGCGGCAATCAAACTTGAGGATTAAGCCTTGGCTGAGGCTGTTGGCTACGGTGTGTTGGCTTGCATGGTCTTAATTGGTTTCTATGCGGTGCATCACTGTTTTCGGTTAAAATTACGACTTTGCTTATTTGCTATATTGAATGTGGGATTAAATGAGTTCGGTTAACGAAGCAATTATTTTGCCGCCAGCCATGTTGGGTATTTTGGGTGGCGGCCAGTTGGGGCGCATGTTTGCGATGGCGGCCAAGCGTATGGGTTATCGGGTGATGGTGTTGGATCCGGATGCGCAGGCGCCGGCAGCGGCATTTGCCGATGTGCATTTATGTGCGGCTTATGATGATGCGGCGGCGCTGGCGGCATTGAGCGAGTGTGCGGCGGTGACCACGGAATTTGAAAATGTTGATGCGGGCTCTATGCTGTGGTTGGCGCAATCCACGCGCGTATCGCCGTCTGGGCATTCGGTGGCGATTGCACAAGATCGGGAGCAGGAGAAAACGTGGATTGGTAAAGCGGGCTTGGCGACAGCGCCTTATAAGGTGATTACCGTGGCGGATGATATTGGTGCTGATTGCGGGGCATTGTTTCCCGGTATTTTGAAAACCGCCACGTTGGGCTACGACGGCAAAGGCCAAGTGCGGGTGCGTAATCAGGCTGAGTTGACGCAGGCGTGGGCGGAGTTGGGGAAGGTGCGCTGCGTATTGGAAAAAATGCTGGATTTGCGCAGTGAAATTTCAGTAATTGTGTGCCGTTTGAATTCGGCGCAAATGACTTGTTTTGCACCTGCCGAAAACCAGCATATTGATGGCATTTTGGCGTACTCGATTGTGCCGGCAAGGCTGCCTGAAGCACTGCAACAACAAGCGCAACAATTGGCCTGCTGTTTGGCCGATGCTTTGGATTATGTGGGTGTGCTGGCGGTAGAGATGTTTGTGGTGGGTGATGAAATTCAGTTGGTGGTGAATGAAATGGCGCCTCGGCCACACAATTCCGGCCACCATACCTTAGATGCTTGCGTGGCCAGTCAGTTTGACCAACAAGTACGCTTAATGTGTGGTTTGCCCCCTGCGGATACCACCTTGCTTAGCCCATGCTGTATGGCCAATATACTGGGAGATGTGTGGCCGGAGCATGGTGAGCCAAACTGGTTGGCTGTTTTGCAACAGCAAGCGGCGCATCTGCATTTGTATGGCAAACAAGAAGCCCGAGTTGGCCGTAAAATGGGGCATTTTACTCAGTTGGCGAGTAGTGCGGATGTGGCATTTGATTTGGCTAAGGCCAGCCATGCTGCATTGAAATAACAGTTTTGATTGTATGGGTATCTAGGGTACAAAAAGGTTTCAGGCAGCCTTTAATAGGCTGCCTGAAACCTTTTTGCACTGTTGTTCGGCTTTGTTTTGCCGTATCACCGGGTATTTCTTTAATTCCGTCTCGTATAAAATTCTTTTAATTTTTAGCGAGTTGTCGAATTACTGCGTAGATATTTGCGAATGGTTGTTGACGGTTGGTTTTGGTTTGCGTATAGTTCGCTTTCTTCGCTGCTGCAGCGAAGGCGAGACGGAAGAGATGATTATAC
>RRZT011517054.1_pt1 | contig 16070 bp, 11 predicted proteins | sample 2165551 | NCBI WGS metagenome assembly RRZT01 (sample SAMN10456910, study PRJNA506462) | wastewater metagenome | biome: wastewater; feature: sludge; material: wastewater sludge; isolation source: wastewater sludge with Escherichia coli K12::gfp cells carrying plasmid... | place: USA: Moscow, Idaho... | reverse complement strand
CTTCTGGCGTACGCCGAAGCGGTGTTCCTCGTCGATGACGACGAGGCCGAGGCGCGTGAAGGTGACATCCTTCTGCAACAGCTTGTGCGTGCCGATGACGATGTCGACCTTGCCTTCGGCGAGCTCCTTCAGGGCTTGCGTCGTCTCCTTGGCGGTCTTGAAGCGCGACAGTTCGACGATCTTCACCGGCCAGTCGGCAAAACGGTCGCTGAAGGTCTGGAAGTGCTGTTCGCAGAGCAGGGTGGTCGGGCAGAGGACCGCGACCTGCTTGCCGCCGGCTACCGCGCAGAACGCGGCGCGCAGCGCGACCTCGGTCTTGCCGAAGCCGACGTCGCCGCAGACGAGGCGGTCCATCGGCTTGCCGGACTTCATGTCTTCGATCACCGCGTTGATCGCCGCTGCCTGGTCGGGTGTTTCCTCGAAGCCGAAGCCGTCGGCGAACGCGTCGTAGTCGTGTGCCGTGAACTCGAACGCGTGGCCCGTGCGTGCGGCGCGCTGGGCGTAGAGCGCGAGCAGTTCGGCGGCCGTGTCGCGCGCCTGCATCGCGGCGCGGCGCTTGGCTTTCTCCCACTGCTGCGTGCCAAGCGTGTGCAACGGTGCGGCATCGGGGTCGCTACCCGAATAGCGCGATATGACGTGCAGCTGCGATACCGGCACGTAGAGCTTGGCGTCGCCGGCGTAATGGAGTTCCAGGAACTCCATGTCGCCTTCGCCGAGGTCCATATGGATCAGACCCTGGTAACGGGCGATGCCGTGCTGCTCATGAACCACCGGGTCGCCGACCTTCAGCTCGGTCAGGTCGCGCAGCCAGTTGTCGAGCGACGCCTTGCGCTGCGCGGCGTGGCGGCTGCGGCGCGACGGGCTGCCGGCGTAGAGCTCGGCTTCGGTGATGACGGCGAGCGGTTCGGTCGCGTCGAGGATGAAACCTTCGTGCAGCGGCGCGACGCCGAGCGCCAGGCGGCTCGCGCCAGCCAGAAAACCGGAAAGGTCGGCGCTCGCGTCCGGCTTGAAGCCGTATTCGGCGAAGAGGCCGGAGAGCGTCTCGCGCCGGCCGGCGCTTTCGGCGAGCAGCAGCACGCGGCCGCTGAATGTATCGACGAATGACTTCAGCCGGGCCAGCGGGTCGTCGGTGCGGCGATCGACGGCGATGGCCGGCACGGGCTGCGTCGCACCGTCGTTCCCCTTGACCAGCACGAGTCGCGTGTAGGGCTTGGCGGCGATGAAGAACGACTCTTCGTTGAGGAAGAGTTCGTTCGGAGGCAGCAGCGGCCTTGTCTTTTCGCCCGAGAGCATGTCGTAGCGCGTCTGCGCGTCGCGCCAGAAGTCACGGATGGCCTCGGGCACGTCGTTATGCAGGCAGAGCGCGGCGTCCTTCGGGAGATAGTCGAAGAGTGTCGCCGTTTCCTCGAAGAACAGCGGTAGCCAGTACTCGATGCCGGCCGAGGCGATCCCCGCCGAAATGTCCTTGTAGATGCCCGACTTGGCCGGGTCGCCCTCAAAGACTTCACGGAAGCGCTGACGGAAGCGCGTGCGCCCCTTGTCGTCGAGCGGGAACTCGCGCGCCGGCAGCAGCCGGATTTCGGGCACCGGATAGAGCGTGCGCTGCGTGTCGACGTCGAAGGTCTTGATGCTCTCGATCTCGTCGTCGAAGAGGTCGAGCCGGTAGGGCAGTTGCGAGCCCATCGGGAAGAGGTCGACGAGACCGCCGCGGATCGAGTATTCGCCCGGCGAGACGACGTTGGTGACGTTCGTGTAGCCCGCCAGCGTCAGCTGCGCGCGCAAGGCTTCGGCGTCCAGCGTCTCGCCCTTCTTGAAGAAGAAGGTGTAGGCCGCGAGGTAGGCGGGCGGCGTGAAGCGATAGGCCGCCGTCGAGGCCGGCACCAGCAATACGTCGCATTCGCCGCGCGTGATTGCGTAGAGCGTCGCCAGACGCTCGGAGATCAGGTCGTGGTGCGGCGAAAAGCTGTCATAGGGCAACGTTTCCCAGTCCGGCAGCAGGCGCACGCGCAAGCCGGGGGCGAACCACGGGATTTCGTCGAGCAGGCGTTGCGCATCGCCGGCGCTGGCGGTGAGTACGGCGAGCAGCGTCTTGCCGCACGTGGCGAGCTGCGCCAGCGCCAAGGCGTCGGACGAACCGGAGAATGTTGGCAATTGCGTGCGTTCGCCGGCCTTGCAAGCGGGCAGGGCAAGCGCCAGGTGTGCAGCGGGCGAAGCGTTGAGCGAGGCGGAATCGGTCGGGGAAGAGGGCACGGCGACGGGTCGAGTGGAGCGGAAAAGCCCACTATTATAGTCTCCGAGTGTTGCCGTGACCGATGCCGCGGAGCTTTGCTACTCGGCGACAGTCAGTGTCTCGGCAGCGGTGCAGTCAGCGTCGGCAGGTTCGGCGAAGAGCGGGAAGAATTTCGTATCCTCGCGCAGCATGTGTCCGGCGATGAATTCGGAGAGCATCAAGTCGATCAGTTCTCCGGGCGCGTCGGCGTTGATGTGTACCCGGCGCTGCAGATCGGCTGCCTGGGCGATGATCCGGCGGTGTTCCCGGATGTGTTCGTCGAGACTCGCGTAGCCTTGTTCGGCGAGGATTCGCTCCTCGTCCGAGAAATGCCGGACGGTGTGCTCCAGGAGCGCGTCGAAGGCGCGGAAGAATGGTTCCGAATCGCGGCGCCGGTCGAACGACTTGTCGAGCATCTCGTTGGCCAGTGCGAACAGTTCGCGATGCTGGGCGTCGATTGACGGATGCCCCGAGTTAAACGCAGCCTTCCAGTTGAGGCGAACGAGCGGACGCTGATCGGTGTCGCTGTCGGTTTCTTTCCCTCCGTGGCGGCGCAGTCTATGCACACGATGCTTGCCGGCCTGACCGGTGGATCGCTTGGCGCTATACATTCCCTCGTCGGCATGGCGAAGGAGTTCCTCTTCGTTGTCGCCGTCGTCCGGATAGAGAGCGATGCCGATGCTCGATGAAATGGTCAGCGGCAGGCCTTCGGCGGTGACAAAGGGGCTCTGAAGTTTGTCGCAGATCTTCTCCGCCGTGGCGACGGCATCGTCGACCCGTTGCAGGTCGGTGAGCAGCGCGACGAACTCATCGCCACCGATGCGTGACACCGTGTCCGATTCGCGCAGGCTTTCGAGCAGGCGGCGCGCGACCGACTGCAGCAGCCAGTCGCCGACCTCGTGGCCGTACTGGTCGTTGATCGGCTTGAACTTGTCGAGGTCGATGAAGAGGAGGGCGATCCGGTTCTGCTCGCGCCGGGCGCGCGCGATCTGTTGCGGGATGCGGTCCTGCAAGAGGCGGCGGTTGGGTAGCTGCGTCAAGGCGTCGTAGAAAGCCATCTGGCGGATCGCATCCTCGGTACGCTTGCGCTCGGTGATGTTGCGTGTCACGCCGAGCACCGAGACGACATTGCCCTCGGCGTCGGCGTTCAGGGTCGTTACGACTTCGGTGTGGATGATGTTCCCGTCTTTGTGCGGCTGATCGACCTCGGTAATGCGCGGTTCGTTTGTTCGATCGCCGGCTTGCCAGCGGGCAAGCGATTCGGCGAGGACGGCTTGCGTGTGCAGTGCCGATTCCGGCGTCAGCGTGGCGGTCACCGGTTGGCTCATCACCTCTTCGACGGTGAAACCGCGCAACGACTGAACCGACGGACTCACGTAGCTTAAGCGGCCGCTGGCGATATCGAGGATCCAGATGACATCCGCAGTGTTCTCGGCCATGAAGCGGAAGCGCTGCTCGCTCTCGCGCAGCTCCTCTACGGCTGCTTCGCGCGCACTCATCTCGAACTTCATCCGCCGATTGAGGCGCGCCAGAAGGCTGGCGACGACGATCGCGGCGGCACCGATGGCAAGGATCACGCTGAGACCGAGCAGCCACTTGCGCCGTTCCTGCTCGAAGGCGACGCCCGGGTCGCTGGCGTAGAGGAATCCATCGAGTGAAAAGTCGGCGGGGATGATATTCAGCTTGGCGTAGGTGTTGATGATCTGTTGCCAGCGTTCATGATGCATATAGCCGATGGCGACGAGATCGCTGCCGATCAACGGACGCATTTTTGCGGCTTCGTAGAGCAGGAATTCGCGACTGTGCTCGGTCGAGTATTTTCGCAGAATGAGATCGGCGATTTCCTCGGGATGCTCCATCGCGTAGGCCCAGCCCTTGAGACTTGCCCTGAGGAATGCCTCGACCCGCTCCGGATGCGCTCGCACCTCGGCGGCGGAAGTGAACAGGTTGTCACCATAGAAGTCGATGCCGACCGAGCGTGGCGACAGGACGAGATGCGCGATCTTCGCCTTGTCGATGAAGTAGGGTTCGGTCGTACTGTAACCGCTCATGGCATTGATCATGCCATGGACGAAGTCGTCGTTGCCGAAGGAGTGGGGAACGACCTCGAAGGTTGATTCCGGGACATTCTCGTGACGCAGGTAGGCGATCAGTTCTTCGGAGTGCTTTTCAAGCATCACGCGCTTGCCTTTCAGATCCTGCACCGAGGCGACGCCCGCGTAGATGTTGCCGATGAGGACGAGCGGCGAATGCTGGAAGATCGCCGCCAGGGCAACCACCGGCTTGCCTTCGGCGCGTTCAAGCAGCAGGGCGCTGGTGCCGACGCCGAAATTGGCACGGCCGCTCGTAACCTCGTCGACGACGTCGAGGTTGGGCGCGGCCTCGCGCAGCTCGACCTCCAGCCCTTGATCGCGGTAGTAGCCCTTTTCCAGCGCAGCGTAGTAACCGGCAAACTGGAACTGGTGGCGCCACTTGAGCTGCAGCGTCACGTGCTCGTCGGGCGCGGCGAGCGCAACCGTCGCCAAAAACATGAAACAGGCACCGAGCAGGATGTGCGTCGCCTTGCCGCCCGGACTCACCAAGGCGCTGCTGGTGTTCCGTTGCTTGCCGATTGTTCTCATGATCTGGGCGCGATGAAGTTTGCCAAGGCTGCCGAACGTCCGTTCCAGTATGAATCATTTTTGCGGAACGCGACACGCATTGTGATTCTTCGATAAGTGCGAACGACTGCGTATTAAACAGTGCGCGAAGTCCTTAGAATGCCGAACGTCGACAATTGGCAATCTCGTTGCAGGGAGTGGCATGGGCAAGAGCATCGGGCGTTTCGAAATCGTCCGCGAATTGGGCCGCGGTGCGCAGAGCGTCGTCTATCTGGCGCGCGATCCGCACTTGCAGCGCGAAGTCGCGATCAAGACGCTGCACTTTTCCCGCCCCGATCCGCAAAAGAACCAGCAGCTGCTTTCGGAAGCGCGCATGGTCAGCCAGCTGAGTCATCCGAATATCGTGCCAATCTTCGAGGCGGGCGAGGAAGGTGGTGACCTTTATCTCGTCTTCGAGTACGTACCGGGCTTGAATCTTGCCGAATACCTGCGGGCAAACGGCCGACTGACGCCGGTGAAGGCGATTTCCATCCTGATCCCCGTTCTCGATGCGATCGCGCACGCGCACGCAGCCGGCATCATTCACCGTGATCTCAAACCGCACAACGTCCTGCTCGACAGCGCGAACATGCCGCGCGTAATGGATTTCGGCATCGCCGCGCGCGTTGAATCGCAGGGCGGTGACGGGGATGCGTTCATGGGCACGCCGGCGTACATGGCGCCGGAATACATCGAACGGCGGGAATGCACCGAGGCGACCGACGTGTTCGCCGCCGGGCTATTGTTCTACGAGCTGCTGACCGGGCAGCCGGCGGTGCGCGGCGAGAACGTCCATGAGGTGATGAACCGGATCGCCAACCAGGATATTCGCCTGCCCAAGAACGACGGCGTCGATATTGACGACGCGCTCGCCAGCATTCTCTACAAGGCGATGGCTCGCGACCCCCAGCAACGCCATACCTCGGTCTCGCAGATGCGCGAGGTGCTCGAAGACTATCTTCAGCCGGATGAGCTGGTCGAATCGTCGGATGCGCGGCAGAGCACGATCGACTTCCTGCTGCGCCGGATGCGCCACAAGAGCGATTTTCCTGCGTTGTCCGAGTCGGTCAGCACGATCAACAAGATCGCCGGATCGGACAAGGAGACGATCTCCAATCTCTCGAACTCGATCCTCAAGGATTTTTCGCTGACCAACAAGATCCTGCGTCTCGTCAATTCGGTCTACTACCGGCAGGCTGGCGGCGGCAGCATCAGCACGATTTCGCGTGCGGTGCTGGTGCTCGGCTTCGACGCGGTGCGCAATATCGCGATTACGGTGATGCTCTTCGAGCACCTGCAAAACAAGAACAACGCCAACCAGCTCAAGGAAGACTTCCTGCGCGCGAACCTGGCGGCGATTCTGGCCAAGGACATTGGCGAGCAGTCGTCTGTACGTGACGTCGAACAGGTGTTCATCTGTTCGATGTTCCACAACCTCGGGCGTTTGTTGAGCCAGTTCTATTTCCCCGACGAGAGCGAGGAAATCAAGCGCACCATGGAGCAAAGACCGTGTACTGAGGACGTCGCGGCTGTTCAGGTGCTGGGCTTGACCTTCGAAGAACTCGGCATCGGCATTGCGCGTACCTGGGGTTTCCCCAACCTGATTGTGAACAGCATGCGCAAACTGCCCGCGGGAAACGTACGCAAGGCGAACACGGCCGAGGACCGGATGCGTATCCTCGCGGGATTCTCGAACGAGCTTTGTGCGCTGATTTCCGACGTCGAACCGGAACAGCGTGACAAGGCGCTGCGCAAGGTTGCGGCGCGTTTCGGCGACACGGTTCCACTCAGCGAGCAGGCGTTGCGCGACACCATGGAGAAGTCGTTCCAGGAAGTCGCCCAGTTCGCCGGAATCATCGGCATCAATCTGAAGAAATCGAACTTCGGACGGCAGCTGCAACGCTGGGGCATGAAGTCGGAGGCACCGGAAACGCCGGAGAGCGCAAAGTCCGGGCTACCACCGCGTGCCGAAAGCGATACCGAAACATCGGCGACCGTACTTTCGGCCGCCGTGCCGGCGGGTGCTCCCGGCAGTCCACTCAGCTCCGATGGCGGCGATGGTGAGGATGCGGTCACCGAGGTCGGCAACAGCGAAGTCATCCTGATGGCCGGCATTCAGGACATCAGCAATACCTTGGTCGAGGACTTCAAGCTCAACGACGTGCTGCGCATCATCCTGGAGACGATGTATCGCGCCAAGGGCTTCAAGCGCGTCATCCTGTGCGTGCGCGACGCGCGCGCGAACACCATGCTCGGCCGCTTCGGCTTCGGGCCGGATGCGTTGGAGATGGCACGCTGCTTCAACTTCTCGCTGGCCTTTACGCCGGATATCTTTCACGCTGCCTTGTCGAAAGGCGTCGATATCCTGATCAGCGACACGAACGATCCGAAAATCGCCGCGCGCATCCCGCCGTGGTACCGCAAAGGGGTCAATGCCGGAACTTTCGTCATTTTTCCGCTCACCATCCGCAACAACCCGGTGGCGATGATCTACGCCGACTGCGATCGCCCCGGCGAAATCGTGATTCCCGAAAAGGAGTTGTCCTTGCTGCGCACGCTCCGGAATCAGGCCGTGCTGGCGATCAAGCAGTCGAGCTGAAAACGACAGAGCCCGCCAAAACACGACTGGCGGGCTCTTCGGTTATTGACAGCGAATCAGCGGCTTACCAGAGCTTCCACCACGGGACTTCGCGCTCCAGACCGCGCGTGTAGTACACGCTGTTCGGGAAGTTCTTGCGCATGATGCGCTCCGAATCGTCGCGCATGTCGCTCATGCCCAGCTGATCGTAGGCCTTGACCATGATGAACAGCGCCTCTTCAGTGGCCGGTGCGTCCGGGTAGGTCTTTACAGCGTACTGGGCGCGGTTGATTGCCGCGAGATAGGCGCCGCGCTTCATGTAGTAACGCGCGACGTGGACTTCGAGCGAAACAAGCGCGTTGACCAGATACTTCATGCGCATGACGGCGTCCGGCGTGTACTTGCTGTCCGGGAATTTGTTGACGAGTTCGCGGAAGGCTTCAAAGGACTCACGCGCGCCTTTCGGATCGCGCTCGGTCATGTCCTGTTGGCTGATCTGTCCCAACAAGCCGAGGTCTTCGTTGAAATTCACGAGCCCCTTGAGGTAGTAGACATAGTCGACGTTCGGGTGGTTCGGGTGCAGCTTGATGAAGCGGTCGCAGGCGGCAAGCGCTGAAGCCACCTCCTTGTCCTTCCAGTACGAGTAGGCCATGTCGATCTGCGCCTGCTGGGCAAAACGTCCGTACGGGTAGCGTGACTCCAGTTTTTCGAAGTATTTGACGGCTTTTTCATACGAGCCTTCGTTCATCGCTTCCTTGGCTTCGGTGTAGAGCTTGTTCGCCGACCAGCCGACCGTCTCGTCCTTCACTTCGGGCAACAGACCGCAGCCGCCGAGGAGGGCGGCAAGGAAAAGCGCTGCGATAACCGCTAAACTACGCATGATGAAAATTCCACATAAGAAGACAGTCGTCGATACCGAACTCGGTGTACCGCATGCAACATCGGGAAAGACCACCGACGATGGCAAAAAGAGCGCCGATTATAGCGCAAACGCTTCCCACGCTTTGACCGTTCCGCCCGATTGCGGCGGTCTGCGGCTCGATCAAGCACTCGTCCGCCTGTGGCCGAAACACTCGAGAAACCGGCTGCAGAACTGGATACGAGAAGGCCGTGTCAGCGTCGGCGGCCAGATCGTCAGCGAGCCGAAGCACAAGCTGTGGGGCGGCGAATCGCTGGAACTCGTCGAAGCACCGGACGAACATGTGCTGTCCTCGGCGCCGGAAGCGATCGCGCTCAACATCGTGCATGAGGACGACACCCTGATCGTGCTCGACAAGCCGGCCGGTCTGGTCGTCCATCCGGGCAGCGGCAACTGGAGCGGAACGCTGCTCAACGCCTTGCTCCACCACGAGCCATCGCTTGAAATGGTGCCGCGCGCCGGTATCGTGCATCGCCTGGACAAGGATACGACCGGGCTGATGGTCGTTGCCAAGACGCTCGAAGCGCAGACCGATCTGGTTCGCCAACTACAGGCGAGAACGGTCAAGCGCTATTATCAGGCGCTCGTGCGCGGCGTGCTCGAAGCGGGCGGCACGGTCGATCAGCCGATCGGCCGGCATCCGACGCAGCGGACGAAAATGGCGGTGGTCCGTACCGGCAAGCCGGCGCGCACGCACTACCGCATCGTCGAACGATTCATCGATTGCACGCTGGTCGAATGCGCCCTGGAAACCGGCCGAACGCACCAGATTCGCGTGCACATGACCGCCATCGGGCACCCGCTGGTTGGCGATCCGGTGTATGGCGGCGGCGCAAGCCGCGTGCCCATCGGCCCGGAGTTTCCACGCCAGGCGCTGCACGCGCGCCGGCTTGGCCTGATTCATCCGGCGACCGGCAAGCCGATGCTCTGGAAATCGAACATGCCGGACGACATGGCCGAACTCATCGAAACAGCGCGCACACTCGCGTTCGAAGCGCGCGCACTGGCCGAGGGGGCGGACGACGACTGGGATGAAGACTTCGCCGACGGCCCCGAGATCATCTACGCCTACGGTGACGGCAGCGAAGACGATGACGACATCGACTGAGGCGGCTTCGGAACCTTTTATTACGCCCGACTGGCCGGCGCCTGCCAATGTCCGCGCACTGATCACCACGCGCCGGGGCGGAGTGAGCCGTGGCGTCTATGCCAGCCTGAATCTGGGCGATCACGTCAATGACGACCCGCTCGCCGTGGCGAAAAACCGGGCGCTGGTCTCGCACCGGATCGGCGCCCGCCCGCTGTGGCTCAAGCAGGTGCACGGTACGCACGTCGTCGAGGCAGACAATTGTCTGGAGGCAGATCCGAATGGAGCACCCGAGGCCGATGCCTCGTTTACGCACCGGACCGGTGTGGCCTGCGCGGTGATGACCGCCGACTGCCTGCCGGTCCTGTTCTGCGATCGGGCCGGGACGGTCGTCGGCGCGGCTCACGCCGGCTGGCGCGGGCTGCTCGACGGCGTCCTGGAGGCAACAATGGGCGCCATGGGCGTTCCGGAGAATGAACTCATGGCCTACCTCGGTCCGGCGATCGGCCCGCAGGCATTTGAAGTTGGCGATGAGGTTCGCGCCGCGTTCGTCGCGTGGTCGCGTAATGCCGAGGATGCGTTCCATCCGGGAAATCCCGGCAAGTGGTTGGCCAATCTTTACCTGCTAGCCCGGCAGCGCCTGTCGGCTCGGGGTGTCGCGCAGATCGACGGCGGCGATTGTTGCACCGTTACCGACGCTGAGCGGTTCTTCTCGTATCGGCGCGACGGTCAGACCGGGCGGATGGCTTCGCTCATCTGGCTCGATCAGGCTTGATACGGAGGCAACATCTCACCAAAGGACGTTGACCGTCTGTGCGACATTTTCCGAAACGTCGAAGCGTTTCTGCGCATTGCGCCCTTCATAGTCGGCGTTGATCGAGTACGTGCCCGGCGGCAGCTGAAGCAGCACGAGCGGTCCGGCTCTTGGTATCGAAATGACCGGTTCGCCGAGGACGGTGGTGATGTGCAGCGTGACGTCACTGACGTACGAACCTGACGCCTCGGCGAGTACAAGCTTGATGTTGTAGTTGTTCCGCGCGCGATCGATCGCCTCGCGCTCCTCGTCGCCGATGCCGCCAGACAAGTAGGGGATGCCGTTGGCAAAGCCGGGAGCAAGGATTTCATCCTGTGCGAAAGCGGCAGGTGATAGCGCCAAAAGCAGCAGAAAATCGCCGAGAACGACGGCGAATCGGTGCGGGTGCATTGCAGACTCCTTTCCTTCAAACGGGCGATGCCGATCATCTCTGAGTTTGGCACTCCGGCATTGTTGACAGATGTGCAAGGTCAGCGTCGCTGGCGGAAAGACCCTGCGTACGAGTAGAATACGCGCCGTCATTGGGGAGTAGCCGCTCTTCACGAGAAGATGCTTGCGTCAACATGCTTGACCTATGGTCATGGCGCAAGCGGTAAATTTCCGTTCTGCCCTGTTGTGGCTATCGGAAATTCTATCCTGGCAAGACCTTTGACTTCGGTGCCCCGGAATGGCCGGACAGGCGCTGGAGTCATTTGTCGCGTCCGGCCAGGGAAATCAGATGGAAGCCTTACTGGTATCAACGGGCATCGTCGCCCTCGCCGAAATCGGCGACAAAACCCAACTCCTGGCGTTTATCCTCGCCACAAAGTTCCGGCGGCCGCTGCCGATCGTTCTCGGCATCCTCGTCGCTACGCTGGTCAATCATGGCTTTGCCGGTGCCGTCGGTTCCTGGATCACCTCATTGCTCGGGCCGGAGACCCTGCGCTGGGTGCTCGGCATTTCGTTTCTCGCGATGGCTGGATGGACGTTGATACCCGACGAGTTCGACGAGGACGACGCGAAACTTGCGCGCCTCGGCGTGTTCGGAACAACGCTCGTGGCCTTCTTTCTGGCGGAAATGGGAGACAAGACGCAGGTCGCCACCGTCGCGCTGGCGGCGCAGTACCAGAGCCTGTTCTACGTCGTCACCGGTACGACGCTGGGCATGATGATCGCCAACGTGCCGGCGGTAATCATGGGGGATCGGATCGCCGGAAAAATGCCTATCCGTCTCGTGCACCGGATTGCAGCAGGGATCTTTGCCGTGCTCGGCGTGGCGACCCTGTTGGGCGCCGGCAATTCGATGGGTTTTTGAGCACCGTACGACAAGGCAGCGGGCGAGGATGGCCTTCCGGTAGAATGTCGCTCCATGCTGATTCTTGCCCTCGAAACCGCCACCGATCCTGGTTCCATCGCGCTTTGGCGCGACGGAGAGGTCATCGCCCGGAGTTGCCCGGAGCGGCTCTCCAATTCAGAAACGCTGCTGCCGCAAGCGGCTGAGACACTGCGCGAACTTGGACTGACCTTCGCCGATGTGCAGGGCATCGCCTTCGGCATGGGGCCGGGCTCGTTCACCGGATTGCGCGTGTCCTGCGGTGCCGCGCAGGGGCTGGCAGTCGCGCGCGACTTGCCGCTGCTCGGCATCGGGACGCTGGAAGCGATGGCTCTGGCCAGCGGTGGCGAGCGCGTCATCGTCGCACTCGATGCTCGCATGGGCGAGGTCTACTATGGCCTCTACGTGCATTGCCGCTTGCAGGGCGAAATCGTCGTTTGCGCCCCCGAGTCCGTGCCGCTGCCCGAATCGACCGGTTGGGTCGCCTGCGGCAACGGCCTGTCTTCCTACCCCATATTGCGCGAGCGGTTGGCCGCTGTCGTCGATGTCTGGAGACCGGAAATCATGCCGAGCGCCGAGGCTGTGGTTCGTCTTGCGGCGCCGAGACTGGAGCGTGGTGAGTCGATCGATCCGGCCGATGCGGCGCCGCTTTACGTGCGCAACAAGGTCGCGCAGACCGTCGCCGAACGTCTGGCGATCGGAGGCAGGGCCTGATGAGTGGCCTGTTCGCGCCGCCCGTCGACCTGCTGCCGATGAGCGTCCATGACGTCGATGAAATTCTGCGCATCGAATACAAGGTCTACTCGCACCCCTGGAGCCGGGCGAACTTCGCTGACTCGATCGCCAGCGGCTATAGCTGCTGGGTGTGTCGCGTCGGCGGCGAGCTGGTGGGGTACTACGTGGTGATGATGGCCGTCGACGACGCGCATCTGCTCAACATCAGCGTCAGCGAGAAGCGACAGGGCCTCGGCTTTGGGGCGCGCTTGCTGCGCCATGCGATGAGCGTGGCACGCCAGGCAGGCGCTGCAACGCTGCTGCTCGAAGTCCGCCCGTCGAACGTCAAGGCGGTCGAACTTTACCGTCATTTCGGTTTTGCGCAGATCGGTGTGCGGCGCGGCTACTACCCGGCCGACGGCGGACGCGAGGACGCGCTGGTCATGACGCACGCGCTGATCGAGGTCTCGGCATGAGCAATCCATTGAATCAGGACCGGATTCTCGAAGAAATGGGGATCTCGCCGCGCTGGGTCCGGCGCGATCCGGGGACGGCCGTGCGGTCGGCTAACGCGGGGACGGCCGCGCGCTTGCCGACGCCGGAGGTTTCGGTGTCGTCGGCACAAGCCGAGCCGCTGTCAGTGCCCGAAAAACGTGTTGCGCCCGCACTGGAAGGCCGTGCCGATATCGCCGACATGAACTGGGAAGACTTGCGGCAGCGCATCAAGTCCTGCCAGTCGTGCAATCTGCGCGCCGAACGCAAGCAGGCGGTGCCCGGCGTGGGCGATGAAAAGGCTTCGTGGCTGTTCATCGGTGAAGGGCCGGGCGCCGAGGAAGACGCGCGTGGCGAACCGTTTGTCGGCCAGGCCGGCAAGCTGCTCGATGCCATGCTTGCGGCCATCGATCTCAAGCGGGGCGAGGACGTCTATATTGCGAATGCGGTCAAATGCCGTCCGTCCGGCAACCGCACGCCGGAAGCCGACGAACTGGCAGCGTGCTTACCCTACCTACGGCGCCAGATCGAATTGATCCGGCCGAAACTGATCGTCCTGCTCGGGCGCGTCGCCGTTACCTCGGTCCTCGGACAGGATGCTTCGCTTTCCAGCCTGCGCGGCAAGACGCTGAGCTATCGCGCAGGCGACCGCGAGGTTCCGGTCATCGTGACCTATCATCCGGCGTATCTGTTGCGCAATCTGCCCGACAAGGCGAAGGCCTGGGAAGACCTTTGCCGCGCTCGTGCGCTGATGCGCACGCTCAAGACTCAATAAGGGAATCAGGGCGCCGGCGGTGGACTCAGTGTCCGCTGCCGTTGTCGTCCAGGTGGATCACGTCGTCGTGTTCGCGCTGGTTGGCTTCGTGGCGCCGCTTGACGAGCAGCATGCTGCCGCTGACGAAGATGCCGAACAGGCTGATTACCCAATAGATCGACAGGTCGAACTTGACCATCAGGTAGTAGAACCCGGTCATCATCAGGATCGACAGGTTCTCGTTGAAATTCTGCACGGCGATCGAGTGGCCGGCACCCATCAGGATGTGGCCGCGATGCTGGAGCAGCGCGTTCATCGGTACGACGAAGTAGCCGGACAGTGCGCCGATGATGACGAGCAGCGGCACGGCGACCCAGACGTGATGCACGAAATTCATCACCAGCACGATGATGCCCATCGCGATGCCGAGCGGGATGACGCGCACCGATTTGCGCAAGGTGATCATGCGTGCTGCGCCTGCTGCGCCGAGTGCGACGCCAATGGCGACGACCCCCTGCAGCATGCTCGACTTGGAGAGGTCGAGGTGCAACGAAACCTCGGCCCATTTGATGACGATGAACTGCAATGTCGCGCCGGCGCCCCAGAACAGCGTCGTCACCGCCAGCGAAATCTGCCCAAGACGATCGCGCCAGAGCAGGGCGACGCAGTGGTTGAACTCGCGGATCAGGTACCAGGGATTGGAGTGCAGGATCTTGTGGTCGACGCCGGTTTCGGGGATGTAGAGGTTGAAGGTCGACGCGATCAGGTAGAACAGGCCGATGAACAGCAGCGCCATCTCGCTGATCGTGTCGATGCCCGTATCGATCAGCGGGAAGTCGAAACTGAGGATGCTATGCGCGACCGAGGGTTGGATCAGTGCGCCGCCGATGACGACGCCGAGAATGATGGCGCCGACGGTCAGTCCCTCGATCCAGCCATTGGCAACGACGAGCAGGCGGTGCGGCAGATACTCGGTGAGGATGCCGTACTTGGCCGGCGAGTAGGCGGCGGCGCCGAGGCCGACGACGGCGTAGGCGAGCAGCGGGTGAATGTCGAAGAACATCATCGCGCAGCCGATGACCTTGATCGCGTTGCTGATGAACATGACGCGCCACTTCGGCATCGAATCGGCGAAGGCGCCGACGAAAGCGGCCAGCGCGACGTAGGAGACGGTGAAGAAGGTCTTGAGCAAAGGCTCGTACGCCGCAGGCGCGTGCATTTCACGCAGAGCGGCGATGGCAACAATCAGCAGGGCATTGTCGGCGAACGCTGAAAAAAACTGCGCCGCCATGATGATGTAAAAGCCGAAGGGCATCAGAAAATCGGTGATCGTCTCTCTAAAGTGGCGGATTTATACCATGAAAGGCGGGAACTTGTTACTGTCGCCGTATGGCGCAATTCTTGCCGAAAGGCCGAAATACACGGGCGATTTAGGACAGCTGACTTGTGCCGGCTCGAATTGCGTTCGATACTCTCGGTCTTTCTCATTTCAGCCCCGGAAACACCTGATCATGCCCCGCCCGACGCAAGCACGAATCGATCTCTCCGCAGTCCGTCACAACTATACGGTCGCCAAACAACACGCCGCGAGCGGCGGGAATCCGGCGAAGGCCTGGGCGGTGGTCAAGGCGGATGCCTACGGGCACGGTCTCTTGCGCGTGGCCAGAGCGCTGGATGAAGTAGCCGACGGTTTTGCGCTGCTCGAGATGGATGCGGCGGTCGCCCTGCGTGAAGCAGGGTTTCGGCAGCCGATCCTGCTGCTCGAAGGCTTCTTTGAACCGGCTGACCTGGCGACCTGCGCCGAATACGGGCTGACGACGGCGATCCACCGGATCGAGCAATTCCGGATGATCCGCGAAGCCGCCTTGCCGATGCGCCTGCCGGTCTACATCAAATTGAATACCGGCATGAACCGCCTCGGCTTCACGCTGGAGCAGATGCCGGCGTTGCGCCGCGAACTGCAGCACGCCGAAGGCATCGGGCCGATCACGTTGATGATGCATTTCGCCGAGGCCGACGGCGCACGCGGGATCGACTGGCAGCTCGAACGCTTTGCGCAGATGACCGCGGGCATGAACTACCCGGTGTCGATGGCCAATTCGGCGGCGATCCTGCGTTACCCGCAGACCGCGCACGACTGGGTGCGGCCGGGCATCGTGCTTTACGGCGCCAGCCCGTTTGCCGACGCGAGCGCCGAGAGTTTCGGATTGAAGCCGGTGATGACCCTGAGCAGCAAGATCCTCGCCGTGCAGGACGTACCGGCCGGTGCTCGCGTCGGTTACGGCGGCACCTTCGAGGCGCAGCGTCCGACGCGTGTCGGCATCGTCGCCTGCGGCTATGCCGACGGCTACCCGCGCCATGCACCGAGCGGTACGCCGGTCCTCGTCGCCGGCAAGCGCACGACGACCGTTGGCCGCGTATCGATGGACATGCTGGCCTGTGATCTGACGGACATCCCGGAAGCCGGCGTCGATAGCCCGGTCGTCCTGTGG
>RRZT010944758.1_pt1 | contig 16083 bp, 11 predicted proteins | sample 2165551 | NCBI WGS metagenome assembly RRZT01 (sample SAMN10456910, study PRJNA506462) | wastewater metagenome | biome: wastewater; feature: sludge; material: wastewater sludge; isolation source: wastewater sludge with Escherichia coli K12::gfp cells carrying plasmid... | place: USA: Moscow, Idaho... | reverse complement strand
CGGAACGGCGGGCTTGGCTCGGATCGCTTCGGCGTCCGGACGGCGGGCTTTGCTCGGCTCGCTTCGGCGTACGGAACGGCGGGCTCGGCTCGGATCGCTTCGGCGTCCGGAAATCCTGTCTTGGCGCACTGAGATTCGTCGTGGCGCGTCGAAAGTGCCGTCATGGCGCACTGAGATTCGTCGTGGCGCATCGAACCGGACGTGGCGATTCGTACATCGCCCGCCACGTCGGGTTCGATGCCCCATGTCACATCTGGATGCGCCACGTTGGCCAGTTCGGTGCGCCATGTCGCATCTACTGGGCGCGCCACGTTGGCCAGTTCGGTGCGCCCATCGCTGAGTCGGGCGGATGGACGCCGTGGGTGTCAACCCTCCCGCTGCTGTCGTCGCGGGCTCACCCGGCTGCCGTTGCGGGCTCATCGGGCTGCCGCCGCCCGTTGCGCCCGGCTGCCGTCGCGGGCTGCTGCTGGTGGTTCTCGTTGCTGCAGTTCGTGACTTCCTGCTGCCGCTCCTTCTCGACGCCGCATCTATTGAGCGGGCAGCGAGAAGGACGGGCAGCAGGAACTCAGGAGTGGCAGCAACAAGGGTCTGGGGCTGCAGGATTGCGGCCAGGAGGGGCGGTGGGAAGTCAGGAGGGGCAGCGGGGAGTCAGGAGGGGCAGCGGGAAGTCAGGAGCGGCAGCGGGAAGTCAGGAGCGGCAGCGGAAAGTCAGGAGCGGCAGCAACAAGAGTCGGGGACTGGCCAGAAGGGGCAGCGGGGGGTCAGGAGGGGCAGCAACAAGGGTCTGGGCCGCCGGATTGCGGCCAGGAGCGGCAGCAGGAACTCACGAGGGGCAGCGGGAACTCACGAGGGGCAGCAGAACTCACGAGGGGCAGCAGAACTCACGAGGGGCAGCAGAACTCACGAGGGGCAGCGGGAAGTCGTGAGCGGGCCGGTTGGCCCCATGCCAGGGGTCGTCGGATCGGTGACTCGCGCCAGTCGGTGGTGTTGCCTCGGTGGAGCGCTCGGGATCCGCGACGACGTCCACTGCTGTGACGCCACCGACCGGAGGGGAGCTCGCGGGCGGGGTGGTGTGGACGCAACTGGCTTGACCCCCGCCGACACCCCAGACCTATAGTGAACCTCTCGAACAGGAGTTCGAATGCAAGGGTTCGGACGAACCGCTCCGGCGCCACGCCGACGCAGCGATTCCGACACCACTCCGGTGCAACAAACAGGGGGCGAGATGGGCGATCCGTTCGTGCACCTGCGGGTGGCGTCGGGCTACTCGCTGCAGTACGGGGCGTCGCACCCGTCGGCGCTGGTCGCCCAGGCTGCGAGCCACGACATGGACACCCTTGCCCTCACCGACCGCGACGGGCTCTACGGCGCGGTCCGGTTCGCGAAGGCGTGCCTGACAGCGGGTATCGCGCCGGTCATCGGGGTCGACCTTGAACTCGCCGCGCCGGCTTACCTCAGGGCTCAGCCGCCGGCCATGATCCGCGCCACTCCCACGACCCCCACGGCCCGCGCGACCCCCACGGCCCGCGCGACCCCCACGGCCCGCGCGACAACCCCGGCCCGCGCGACACCCCCCACCCCCACCGCAGGCAGGGCGGTGATCCTGGCCGAGTCCCGCCGCGGATGGGCGTCGCTGTGCCGACTCACGTCCGCCACCCATGCCACAGGCGAGCGCGGACGCCCCTACGCCACCCGCGAACTCATCGGCGCCCACGCCGACGACACGCTCGTGATGCTAGGGGCTGACTCCGACCTGGGGGCCGCGCTGGCGTCCCGAGACACGGACGCCGCCGACCGCGTCCTGCGCGCCTGGCTCGACGTGGTCGAGCCGCGCCGGCTGGTGATCGGTGTGACCCACCACCGGGTCGGGGGCCAGGGGGCGGGGTCGGCTGCGCTGGCCGGCCGCATGCTGGCGTTCGCCGACGCGCACGGACTCACCGGCGTCCTCACCAATGCGGTGCGCATGGCGCACAAAGGGGACGCCCCTGCGGCCGACGTGCTCGACGCGTCCCGCAGGCTCGTGCCCCTCGACCTGCGCAACGTCGACCGCCGCAACGCTGAGGGCCATCTCAAGTCGGGCAAAGAGATGCTCGCCCTGGCCGAGCAGGTGAGCTCGCTGGCCGGACGCCGCGACGCCGCCCGCCTGTTCGGCGACACCCGGCTGCTCGCCACCCGCTGCCGACTCGACCCGCAGGCCGACATCGGCCTCGGCGAGATCCACCTGCCCGAGTTCGAGGCCATCGAGGGCGTCAGCGGCGACGCGTTCGCCGAACTGCGGACGCGGTGCCAGGCCGGCGTGGCGTCCCGCTACGACACCCTCGCCGACGAGCGCGTCGCGCTCGACCGGCTCGACGACGAACTCGACGTCGTCGGACGCCTCGGCTTCGCCCCCTACTTCCTGACCGTCGCGCGGGTGGTCGAGCTGATCAAGGGGCTCGGCATCCGGTGCGCGGCCCGCGGCTCGGGGGCGGGCAGCCTCGTCAACTACGCGCTCGGCATCTCCGGCGTCGACCCGATCCGCCACGACCTCATCATGGAACGCTTTCTGTCGCCGCTGCGGGTGGCGCTGCCCGACATCGACATCGACGTCGAATCGGCCCGCCGCACCGAGATCTACGACCTGATCTTCGACACCTTCGGCTCCGAACGGGTGGCGTGTGTCGCGATGATGGACACCTACCGCGTCCGGCACGCCATCCGCGATGTCGGCGCCGCCATGAGCCTGCCGCCCGGCGACATCGACGCCATCGCGAAGGCCTTCCCGCACATCAGGGCCCGCGACGCCCGCGCCGCGCTGCGCGACCTGCCCGAACTGCGGCGCGCCAACCTGGCCGACCGCGAACTCCAGGTGCTGTTCGAGCTCGTCGAGAAACTCGACGGGCTGCCCCGGCACGTCGCGCTGCACCCGTGCGGCGTCCTGCTGAGCGACGCCTCCCTGCTCGACCGGACGCCGGTGGAGGCCTCGTTCGGCGGCTACCCGATGAGCCAGTTCGACAAGGACGACGTCGAAGACCTCGGCCTGCTCAAACTCGACGTGCTCGGCATCCGCATGCAGTCGTCGATGGCGCACGCGATCGACGAGATCGAACGCGTCGAAGGCGAGCGGGTCGACGTCGACGCCCTCGCACCGTTCGACGACCCCGACACCTACGCCATGATCGCCCGCACCGAGACGATCGGCTGCTTCCAGATCGAGTCGCCCGGCCAGCGCGAACTCGTCGGCAAGTTCGGGCCGCGTACCTTCAGCGACATCATCATCGACATCTCGCTGTTCCGCCCCGGGCCGGTGAAGAGCGACATGGTGGTGCCGTTCCTGCGGTTCCGCAACGGCTGGGCCGACGCCGTCCACCTGCACCCCAACCTGGAGCCGGCGCTCGCCGAGACCGGCGGGGTGGTGGTGTTCCACGAACAGGTGATCCGGATCGTGGCCGCCATGACCGGCTGCAGCCTGGCCTACGGCGACGAGGCCCGCCGGGCGCTCGGCGACCCGCAGGGGAAGGAGGACGTGCGTCGCTGGTTCATCCCCGCCGCCCGCAGGCTCGGCTACGACGAGGCCCTGATCGGGCACGTGTGGGAGGTGCTCGTCTCGTTCGCCTCGTTCGGCTTCTGCAAGGCGCACGCGGCCGCCTTCGCCCTGCCCACCTACCAGTCCGCGTGGCTGAAGGCGCACTATCCGGCACACTTCCTCGCCGGCGTCCTCACCCACGATCCCGGCATGTACCCCAAGCGGCTGATCCTCGAGGAGGCCCGCCGCGTCGGCGTCGAGATTCTCGGGCTCGACGTGAACCGCAGCGACCTGACCTACCGGGTCGAACTCCTCCCCGACGCTGACGCTCCACACCCGCGCGACGAGGGGGAACGCTGGTGGCGGGGGCGTCCGGTCCGGGGCATCCGTCTCGCCCTGTCCGACGTGCGCGGCATCGACGCCGCCGAGCTCGAGAGGGTCGTCGCCGGCCAGCCCTACTCGGGGCTCACCGACTTCTGGCGGCGGGCGCAGGTGTCGTCCGATGTCGTCGAACGGCTCGTGCTGGTGGGCGCGTTCGACGCCCTCTACGGGGTCGGCGAGCCGGCACCGGTGGCCGCGGTGGGGTCCGTGACCCGCCGCGACCTGCTGCTGGCGGTCGCCGACCTGGCCCGCGCCGACCGGGTCGACGCCCGTGCCCACGGCCGGGCCCGGGGTCTCGGACGCCGCCGCTCGGCCCAGGCGCCCGGCCTTCCGGCCGGCCCGACCGGACGCCAATCGGTGCAGTTGGCGCTCGACTTCAGCGAACCGGCGTCCGAACCGGACGCCGAGCGGCGTCCGACCGACATCCCCGCCGACGTCGTCGTCACCGGCCTGCCCGAGATGACCCACGACGAACGCATGGCCGCCGAGCTCGACGTCATCGGCCTGGACGCCACCCGTCATGTCCTCAGCGACCACCTGCCGTTCCTGCGCTCGATCGGGGTGACGTTCAGCCAGGACCTGCTCAAGCAGCGCAGCCGCAGCAGCCTGCTGGTCGCCGGGGTGAAGATCGCCACCCAGACGCCGCCGGTCAAGTCCGGACGCCGGGTCATCTTCCTCTCGCTCGACGACACCACCGGCCCGGTCGACCTGACCTTCTTCGAGGACGCCCAAGGCGACTACGCCGCCACCGTCTTCGCGTCGTGGCTCGTCATCGGACGCGGCGAGCTGCGCCGCACCGGCCCGCGTGGGGTGTCGCTGCGCGCCACCGGCGCCTGGGATCTGCTGCACCTGCGGCAGGTGTGGCAGCAGGCGTTGGACGCCACCGGCGACGAGGAGCGTGCCGTCGCGGCCGTCCACGCCGTCATGGCCGTGGCGAACTCCGCCGCGGCCACCACCGACGACCCCCACGGCGCCGACGCCGACGCCCAGCCCTGGAACCAGGCGCCACCGGGCGACCCGCAGCGCCACGCGCCCGCCGGGGGGATGGGACGCCGCCGCGTCCTGGTGCACCCGAGCGGCTTCGTGCAGTCGCCCTACACCGACATCAAGCCGGCGGGCGACACGTCCGGGAAGGTGCCCGGACGTGCGGCGTCCGAACCGGGACGCAAGCTGTGGCACTCGAGCCCGGGCAGCTCGGGATGGTGACCGACGACCGGGTCGTCCTGCACGTCGACATGGACGCCTTCTACGCCTCGGTGGAGCTGCGGCGCCGCCCCGAGCTGGTGGGGCATCCGATGTGGGTGGGCGGGTCGCACCGCGGGGTGGTGCTGGCGGCGTCCTACGAGGCGCGGGCCTACGGCGTCCAGGGCGGCATGTCGTCGACGCGGGCGCGGCGCCTGTGCCCCGACGGGGTGGCGGTCTCGCCCGATTTCGACACGTACGCCGAGGTGTCCGAGGGGGTGTTCGCGATCTTCGAGACCGTCACCCCGCACGTCGAGGGGGTGTCGCTCGACGAGGCGTTCCTCGACGTCACCGGCTCGCGTCGCATACTGGGCGAGCCCCGCGAGGTGGGGGAGCTGATTCGGGCGATGGTGGCCGACGAGCAGGGCATCCCGTGCTCGGTGGGCATCGCCCCCACCAAGCTGATCGCCAAGATGGCGTCCAACGCGGCGAAGCCGAACGGGCTGGTCGAGGTGGCACCGGCCGAGGTGCTCGCCTTCCTGCACCCACAGCCCGTCGAGAAGATCTGGGGAGTGGGGGAGGCGACCGCGGCGGCGCTGAACAAGATCGGCCTCTACACGATCGCCGACCTGGCGCACACCCCGAAGGCGACCCTGGAGCGGGCGCTGGGCAGCCTGCTCGGCGGGCAGCTGTGGGAGTTCGCGTGGGGACGCGACGCGCGCCGCGTCCAAGGTCGGGTCAAGGAGCGCAGCGTCGGCTCCCAGGAGACGTTCCACCGCGACACCGACGACCCGAAGGTGATCGTCACCGAACTGCTGCGGGTGGCGTCGACGGTCGCGCACCGCATGCGGCTGGGCAAAGTGTTGGGGCGGGTCGTGACCGTGCACATCCGGTTCGCCGATTTCCGGGTCGTGCAGCGGTCGCTGACGCTGCCCGCCCCCACCGACGTCACCGGCGACATCCACACCGCGGCCGTGAAGCTGCTGCGCGCCATGCGTCTGGAGCGTCCGCGCATCCGCAGGGTGGGAGTTCGGGTCGAGGGTTTGGTGGACGCCGCCGACGCCTGTCTGCAACCGGCGCTCGATGATCCTGAGCGTGGCTGGCGGGAAGCCGAGCGTGCAGCGGACGCCGTTGTTGCCAAGTTCGGACCCAAAGCTGTGCAACGAGCAGTCCTGACCCGGGCACGAGGTTCCGTTTGACGGGGGCGAGCGCGTAGCATGGGATGTGCACGCTTGGAGCACGCTGTCCAGGCCTGTCACCCGAAGGAGGCGACGACGATGGCCCTGTCTGACGAAGAGCAGAAGCTGCTGGCGCAGATGGAAGCCGCGCTGGCCGCCGACGACCCCAAGTTCGCCAACACGTTGCGCGGAACCACGACTCGTCGGCTGCACCGCAAGCAAGCCGCGATCGCCGGTGTCGGGTTCGTGGCCGGGCTCGCCTGTCTGGTCGCCGGCATGGAGACCCACTGGTCCATCAGCGTCGTCGGGTTCGTCCTCATGCTGATCTCGACCATCGTCGCGATCACCTCGTGGCGTCACGTCGACTTCGAGCGCGCCGAGCGCCCGCAGGGGCCCAAGGTTCGCTCTTCGCCCGACAACCCCTTTATGGACAAGCTCGAAGAGCGTTGGCGCCGCCGTCACGGCGACGACATCTGACCCCTCACCGCCACAGCGAACGCGGCCACCAGCGCGCCACCAGCCGTGCGAGCGGGTCGGCGCCGCGACCGAGATCAGTCACCACCGTCGACACCGCACCCGCCCAGTTCCGGGCCGCGTCTGCCGCGTCCGGCGGGCCGTACAGCGCCCGTTCGGACGCCTCTGCCAACTCCTGCAGCGCCGCGGTCGCCTCATCGCCCAGCTCGGAGGCCAACCCTGCCGCCACGTAGCGCGGCGATCCGGACGGCCACGACCGGCCCAGGTCGACCGCTGCGGCCCGGATCTCGTCCCACGCGTCCAGTGCCGCGGACGCCGCGTCCGTCCGCTCGCTGAGCCTTCTGCGCCGCGCGAACACCCGCAGGGTCGCCGGAGCCGCAGCCGCCACAGCCAGCGCAGCGAGGACGCCGGCGAACCACAGCGGGAAGGCGTTGCTGCCGCCCCCGGCCGTCGGTGCCGGCGCCTGGGTCGGCACGGCCGTCGGCGTGCTCGTCGGCTGCGCGGTCTGCGTCGGCGAGGCGGTCGGCGTCGCCGAGGCGGTCGGCGTCGGGCCCGGCTCTTGGCCGCCCGCCCCGCGTCCGGGCGTCGGCTCGAATGCCACCCACCCGTACCCCTCGAAGTACAGCTCCGGCCAGGTGTGCATGTCGTGGCTCGACACGATGTGCTTCGTTCCGGACGCCGTGCCGGGCGTGAACCCCACCACCACCCGGCTGGGAATGCCGAGCGTGCGAGCCATCGCCGCCATCGCGCCGGCGAACTGCTCGCAGTAGCCGGTGTTCGTCTCGGTGAGGAAGTCGACCAGCGACGAGTAGCTCGACCCTGGGGCGGGGTCGAGGCTGTAGCGGAACGTTCCCGACGTCAGGTATTCCTCCAGCGCGATGGCCTTGGCGCCGGCCGTCTCGCGGCCCTGCGTCACCCGATTCGCCACCTCGGCGATCTCGGGCGGCAGGTCAGCCGGCACCTGCGTCGACTCGATGTCCTCGGGGCGTCCGGCTTCGGCAGCCTCGAGTCCGGCGACGTCGGGCGAACTCACCGCGCTGGTCACCGTGTAGGTGAGCCCCTTCGTCGCGCTGGTGCGGTTCGTGCCCACCGACAGCACCGAGAGGCTGGGCCACAGGTAGCCCCACTCGCCGTCGACGGCGATGCTCCTCGGCGCGTAGGGCGCCGGCAACCATTCGCTCTCGAAGGTGCCGATGGTGACCGATGTGCGCAGCTCCCGGGTCGGACGGGTCACCCCGGGCGGTTCGGGCAGCGACAGGTCGCCGCCGGGCACGTCGGAGCGGACGCGGGCGTTCGACAGTCCGAAGCCACGCGCGTCGAAGTTCGACAGCGTCGTGAGCTTGAGGTAAGTGCCGTCACCGTTCTCGGTGGTGTACTCCAGCACCGGCTGGGCGGCCGGGCGGGCCAGATTGCGCTTCAGGTCGATGCTCGGGTCGTTCATCTGGATCGGCCCTTGATCGAGTCGCGCCGGCGGGAACTTCACCACGGCCGCCGCGCCCATGGCCAGCGCCACCGACAGGACGGCGGACGCCGCGAGTGTCCCCGCCAGCCGCCCGCCCCGCGCCACCGACGCGGTCACCCCCGACGCCGTCCGTCCGGCGAACAGGACCGCGATGATGCCCAGCGCGACGGCCAGCACGTCGAGGGCGCCGACCGGCTCCATCCGCAGTCCGATCGCCCGCACGAGGAAGAACACCACCACTGCCGTGACCGCCCACGCCGGCGCGCCGAGCCCCGCCACGAGCGAGTCGGTGATGATCGTGAGCACGGCGGTCAACGCCACGGCCAGCAGCAGGACGCCGGGTGTCGTGGGTACCGGTGCCTGGGCGTCGCGCAGTGTCTCGACGCCTTCGCGCACCAGTTCGATCGGATGCCCGCCGTGCCCGGGCAGGGGGGCGAACGCCCAGGCCAGGGCGGCGACGCCCTGCACGGCCGCGACCAGGCCGGGGCGGCGTCCGAGCGCACGCAACGCCACCCCGATGCCGACCAGCACCGCTGAGCCGAGCGCCAGCTCGATGAGCACGCCGATGTCGAGCAGAGCGCGCCACAGGAACAGCCCGCACCACAGGGCGATCAGGGTGCTGACGCCTCCGACGACCCGACTCATGCGTGCACCCGCCCAAGGCTGGCCCAGGCGTCGGCCGGGTTGCCGCCGACGCCGACGACCGCGACGCTCCAGCGGTTGGCCCGCAGGATCCGCAGCCCGTCGCTGTGATGCTGAGCGGCGAGTGGATTGGCCGCGGGCGGCACCACCAGGGCGAGGCACTGGTGTCGGGTCTCGCTGGCGACCAACTCGGCGGCCGCGGCGGCGTCCAGCCTGCCCAGCAGTGCCACGATGACGCCGCCCGGCGTGCGCGTGGCGTGAGCGACCGCCTGGGAGATGTTGCCGTCGGCCGCAGGCGAGGCGTCGATGAGGTTCTCGACCCACGCCTGCGCGACGTGGGTGCCGCCCACGTTGTGGGGGCTGAACGTGCGTCCGGTGGTGTCGGCCAGCGACACGTCGAAACCCTCGGCGGCGAGCCGGACGCCGACGGACGCCGCCAGGCTCACCAACCACTCGAAACTGGCGCTCACCCCACCCTGGGTCGGGTGGACTCCGCTGCGGTTGTCGAGGACGACCCACGCCGTCGGATCCCACGCCAGCTCCTCGCGGCGCACCATCAACTCGCCCGTCCTTGCCGTGGCCGGCCAGTGCACGCGGCGCACGTCGTCGCCGGGCACGTACTCGCGCACCACGACGTCGTCGGGTCCGGCGGTGCTGATCTGCGGCAGGGGAGTCTCGCCATTGAACCCTGCGGGCCCGACCACGCCGCCGTCGAGCGGGAACACGACCGGGCTGACGCTGACGAGGCGTCCGTCGTCGAGGAGGCGGCGGCTGCGCGCCAGGCCGAGCGGGTCGGTCGACTCGAGCCAGGCGGCCCCCAGTGGCCAGCGGCCCCGGCGTCGCGGACGCCGCGTGTACGACTCGAACGTCGCCTCCTGGGCCCCCAGCGCCCGCAGGCTGAACCGGTGTCCGCCGCCGAGCACGGCGGGGAGTTCCTCGTCGACGACGTGGTCGATGCCGAGGCCCTCGCGGGTGACGGTCGCCACGGCATCCACGCTCATCACCGACCCGACCCGCACCATGGCCGGCAGCGTGCGGCGGCTGAGCCGCACGCGCGGCCCGCGCCAGGCGAGCAGCAGCGACGTGAGAGGGAAGGCCAGCAGGAGAAAGCCGACCCAGCGCACCTCCGGCATCCGCCCAAGCCAGGCGGCCAGCAGCAGCAGAAGTCCGGCGACTGCGAAGCCCGTGCCGCGCGGTGTCAGGCCGAGACGCATCGGCTCAGGACCTGCGCGGCTGCGGGATCCGGCTCACGATGCCGTCGACCACATCGGACGCGGTGCGCTGCTCGGCGTTGGCGTGATGGCTGGTCAGGACGCGGTGCCCCAGCACCGCCACCGCGAGGCTCGAGACGTCCTCGGGAATGACGTAGCCGCGTCCACGGATCGCGGCGCGCGCCTTGGCGGCCCGCACCAACTGCAGGCTCGCGCGCGGCGAGGCGCCCAGCCGCAGCAGGTCGTCGTGACGGGTCGCGTCGACGATCGACACCACGTAGTCCTTCACCGCGGTGTGCACGAACACCTCGCCCGTGGCCCGAATCGCCTCGAGCACGTCGCGGGCGGCCGCCACCGGCGCCATGTCGTCGAGCGGATTGCGGGCGGCGTGGTGTTCGAGCATGTCGATCTCGGCCTGACGCGACGGGTAGCCCATCGAGAGCGTCGCCATGAACCGGTCGCGCTGGGCCTCGGGGAGCGGATAGGTGCCCTGCATCTCGATCGGGTTCTGGGTGGCGACGACGAGGAAGGGTAGCGGCAGTTCGTGAGTGTGGCCGTCGACGCTGACCCGGCGCTCTTCCATCGCCTCCAGCAACGCCGACTGCGTCTTCGGCGAGGCCCGGTTGATCTCGTCGCCGATCACCAGGTTGGCGAAGATGCCGCCCGGCTTGAACTGGAACGTGCGGGTCTCGGGGTTGAACACCGAGACGCCGGTGATGTCGCTGGGCAGAAGGTCGGCGGTGAACTGGATGCGTCGGGCGTCGCAGTTGATCGCCCGCGCGAGTGCGCGGGCGAGCATCGTCTTGCCCACGCCGGGGACGTCCTCGATGAGCAGGTGGCCGCCCGCCAACAGCACCACCAGCGCCAGGTCGATCGCCTCGCTCTTGCCCTCGATGACGCCCGCCACCGCCCTGCGCAGCCGGGCGGACAGGTCGGCGACGCCGGAGATGGCTGCGGAGTTCTGCTCGGGGTTCTGCACGGTCGCCACCCTACCTGTCGAGAAATCCACAGGCGCAAGGGAGCGGCGGTGGTGTGTGCATTGCCTTGGGTGGGGGGAAGTGGAGTACAGTGGAGTCAAGTGGAGCGGACCAGGGGAAGGGGTGCCCACGATGTTGCTGGGGCAGTTCTCCCTCAAGGTCGACGAGAAGGGTCGCTTCTTCCTGCCGGCTAAATACCGGCCGACCTTTGCCGACGGCCTCGTTCTCACGAAGAACCAGGAACGCTCGCTGGCCATCTGGACCCCGACACAGTTCGAGGCGCAGGCGGCCCGCATCATGGCCGGGCTCAAGACGCTCCGTGAACAGCGTGATTTCCAGCGTGGCTACGCCTCGGCCGCCTCCGAGCAGGCGCCCGACCGGCAGGGCCGCGTCGTGATTCCGCAGGTGCTGCGCGACTACGCGGGCCTCGACAAGGACATCGTCGTCATCGGCGCGATGGACCGGCTCGAGGTCTGGGACGCCGCCGCGTGGGCCGCCGGCGAGGGGGACCTCGACCAGGCCTTCGCAGAACTCGACCAGGAGGTCGGTCCCGTGACGTGACGCACTCGCGCCCCGAGGCTTCAGCCGGAGGTGTCGCCTGACTCCCCTTCCCCGGTGTCAGGACCCGCCGACTGAAACCCCGAGGCGCGAGTCCCTCCACTTCGCACCACCCGTTACCCGCCACGACGCCCGAGAGGAAGGGAGCACCATGGCAGGAACCGCAGGCGACGTCGCCGTCCACGTGCCTGTCATGCGCGACCGCATCACCGAACTCCTCGCGCCGGCGCTGTCCGCGCCCGGCGCCGTCGTCGTCGACTGCACCCTCGGGCTGGCCGGGCACGCGTCCGCACTTCTGGAGGCCTGCCCCGAGACCGTGCTGGTCGGCATCGACCGCGATCCCGACGCTCTGGCCGAGGCCGGACGCCGCCTGTCGCGGTTCGGCGACCGCGTCCACCTGGTGCGCGCCGTCTACGACGAGCTCCCCGACGTGCTCGACGAGATGGGCCTGCACCGCGTGCAGGCCGTCCTGGCCGACCTTGGCCTCAGCTCGCTGCAGATCGATCGCCGCGAGCGCGGCTTCGCCTACTCGGTGGACGCCCCCCTCGACATGCGGATGGGGCAGGACGCCGGCCGCACCGCCGCCGACGTGGTGAACACCTACCCGGCGTCCGAGTTGGTGCGCATCCTGCGCACCTACGGCGAGGAGCGGTTCGCCGACCGCATCGCCCGGCGTATCGTCGCCGCCCGCGAGCAGGGACCCTTCACCACGTCGGCGCGGCTGGTGCAGGTGCTGAGCGAGGCGATCCCGGCCGCGTCGCGCGCGACCGGCGGGCACCCCGCCAAGCGCACGTTCCAGGCCCTGCGCATCGAGGTGAACGCCGAACTCGATGCTCTCGAGGGGCTGCTCCCCGCAGCTCTGGACGCCCTCGCCGTCGGCGGTCGCATCGCGGTGCTCGCCTACCACTCGCTGGAGGACCGGCTCGTCAAGAACGCGTTCCGGGCGGCGTCCAGCGACAACGCGCCCCGCGACCTGCCCGTGGTCCCTGAGCGGTACCGAGCATCGTTTCGGCTCCTCACCCGGGGCGCCGAGCGTCCCGACGACATCGAACAGCACCACAACCCCCGCGCGGCCTCGGCCCGGCTCCGCGCGGCAGAACGACTCAAGGAGGCCGCATGAGCGCCTGGGAGATCCTGCAGGCACCGCTGCGCAAGGTCGGTCAGCTGCCGCGTCCGGAGCTGCGACGTGTGCCGATCCCGGCGCGGCGCATGCCGATGGTTCCGTTCGCCGGACTGGTCATCGCGCTGCTCGCCATAGGCATGGTCGGGCTGCTGCTGCTCAACACCCACCTGCAGGACCGGGCGTTCGAGATCCGTGCGGCGCAGCGGGAGTCGACGGACCTGGCGCACCGGGTCTCCGACCTGGAGTCCGAGGTGAATCGGGCGAATTCGCCGGCCAACCTGGCGGGGCGTGCGTCTGAACTGGGCATGGTGCCCAACCCGAACGGCGTGTTCATCGATCTGACCTCCGGCAAGGTGATCGGCGTGCCCAAGGCTGTGACCGGCACCGAGTACCCGAGCCTGAAGGTGCTGCCGAGCAAGGCTGCTCCGACCGCTGATCCCGGCAAGCAGGTCGCCACCACGGTGGTGCCCTGGTTCAACCTCGGCGCCCCGGCACCGGCCACGCCGACCACGCCCGCAGCACCGGCGACCACCGCGCCGACCAAGTCCGCGGCGTCCACGAAGCCCGCCGCCAAGCCTGCGGCGACCAAGCCGACCACCAAGACCACCGCCAAGCCGACGACTGGAGGCAACCGATGAGCCGACGCACCTCAAAGGGCCGCGTCGTGCGGTGGCCGCTGGCGTCCTCGGCGGGACGCCTTCGCGTCCTCGTGCTGGTGCTCGGCGTCCTGTTCTCGCTGTGCGGGGCGCGCGTGGTGCAGATCCAGGTGTTGGAGGCGAGCGCCTACCAGGAGGCGGCCGCAGCGAAGATGCTGGTCAAGCGGTCCATCCCGGCGACGCGCGGCTCGATCGTGGACCGCAGCGGGCAGGTGCTCGCGTTCACCGAGTCCACCGTCAACCTGATCGCCGATCCGGACATGATCGCGTCGAACGGCAAGGAGCCGGGCAACATCCGCGCCGACGACCGCAAGAAGGCCGCCGAGGCTCCCGCGGCCATGGCGGCCATCATCGCCAAGCACACCGGGCTGCCGGCCGACGAACTCCAGAAGAAGCTCGCCACCAGCGGGTCGCGTTACCAGATGCTCGCGCGGCAGATCACCTCGAGCACCTACGAGGCGCTGGCCGCCGACATCAGCCGCGGGGGCTGGAAGGGCATCTTCAAGGAGAACAACCCCCGCCGCACCTACCCGATGGGCTCCACGGCGTCCAACGTCGTCGGCTACATCGTCGACGGCAAGGGTGGCGGCGGCCTCGAGCAGTCGATGCAGAAGCAGTTGGCCGGCGTCGCGGGCGAAGAGACGTTCGAGACGTCTCCGAACGGACGCATCCCGCTCGGCACTCAACTGCTCAAGCCGGCGACCGACGGCCAGAACGTCAAGCTCACCATCGACTCCGAGATGCAGTGGATGGTGCAGCAGCGCATCGAGCAGGTACGCAAGGAGCAGAAGGCCGCCTGGGCGATCGGCCTGGTGATGGACGTCGAGACTGGCGAGCTGCTCTCGATGGCGAACGCCCCGACGTTCGACAGCAACGACTTCGGCAAGGCCAAGACCGAGGACCTGGGCAACCGTGCCGTGGGCACCGCCTACGAGCCGGGTTCGGTGCAGAAGGTGCTGACGCTGGCGTCGGTTCTGGATGCCGGCCTGACCACCCCCGACTCGTACGTCTCCATCGACAGCACGATCAAGTCCGGTGACCACGACATCACCGACGCGTTCAAGCACGGCAAGATCGACCTGACGACCCGCGGCGTCCTCGTGCGCTCCTCCAACATCGGCGCCATCACTCTGGCCCGCAGCATGGAGAAGGCGAAGCTGCAGCAGTACATGGCGAACTTCGGGCTCGGCAAGCGGACGGGTGTCGGGCTGCCCGGCGAGTCGGCCGGCGTGCTGCCGAAGGCCACGATGCCCGACTACACCCGCGACAGCATGGCGTTCGGCATGGGCTTCTCGGTGACGGCCGTGCAGGAGGCTGCAGCGATCGCCACCGTCGCCAACGGCGGCGTCTACAACGCGCCACGCGTCATCGACGCCACCTCGACCGGCGACGGGCCGTTCACCGACGTCCCGGCCGGCGAGCAGCGACGGGTGATCTCGCCGCAGGCGTCCAAGGACACGCTCGAGATGATGGAACAGATGGTGCTGCACTACAAGAAGCAGCTCTACGTCGACGGCTACCGCACCTCGGCCAAGACCGGCAGCGCCCGCATGGTCGACCCGAAGTGCAACTGCTGCACGGGCCAGTGCACCTCGATCATCGGCGTCGCCCCCACCGAGAAGCCGCAGGTTCTGGTGTACGTGGTCGTGGCGCGCAACGACCAGTCGGGCTCGGGCCTGGGCGTCGCAGGCCCGGCGTACCGCGACATCATGCAGTTGGCGCTGCCGCGCTATGGCGTGCGTCCCAGTAATGACAAGATGCTCACGGAACTGCCGCTCGAGCGATAGGACGACGACGTTGGCTTCGGAGCAGCTTCGGGCCGTGCGCGATCAGGTGACCGGTGTCGCCTTCGACTCCCGCACCGTGCGTCCCGGCGACCTCTACGTGGCGTTGCCGGGCGCCGCGACCCACGGCGCCCGCTTCGCCGACCGGGCCGTGGCGTCCGGGGCAGTCGCGATTCTGACCGACGCCGAGGGGGCGGCGTTGGCCGCCGCGTTGCGCGTCCCGGTCATCGTGTCCGAGCACCTGCGCGACGACATGGCCGAGATCGCGGCGTCCGTGCAGGGACACCCCGCGGCGAAGCTGGGCATGTTCGGCATCACCGGCACCAACGGCAAGACGAGCACCACGTTCCTGCTCGAAGCGGCTCTCGCCGCTCTCGGACGCCGCCCCGCCACGATCGGCACGATCGGTTTCCGGGTCGCAGGCGAGTTTCTCGACGTCGGACGCACGACGGTGACCACTCCCGAGTCGCCCGACCTGCAGGCCCTGCTGGCCCGGTTCGTCGCCGAGGGAGCCACCGACTGCGTCATGGAGGTCAGCTCGCACGCCCTGGCCCTGCGCCGGGTCGACGGCATGACGTTCGACGTGGCCGCGTTCACCATGCTCGGCCAGGACCACCTCGACTTCCACCACACCCTGACGGAGTACTTCGACGCCAAGGCCCGTCTGTTCCGCCCCGCCCTCAGCAGGGTCGCCGTGATCAACACCGACGACGAGTACGGCCGCCTGCTGGCGGCGCTGGTGACGTCGCGGGGCGGCGAGGTCGTGTCGACAGCCGTCGACTCGTCTGCCGACTACCGGGTGCGCCGGGTCACCGCGTCCGACGACGGACGCCGCCGCGTCCGGCTCGCCACCCCCGACGGCGAGGTGACGTTCGGGTTGTCGATGCTCGGCGACTTCAACGTGCGCAACGCCGCCATGGCGCTGGCGATGGTCGGAGCGCGCGGTCTTG
>RRZT012548061.1_pt1 | contig 16087 bp, 14 predicted proteins | sample 2165551 | NCBI WGS metagenome assembly RRZT01 (sample SAMN10456910, study PRJNA506462) | wastewater metagenome | biome: wastewater; feature: sludge; material: wastewater sludge; isolation source: wastewater sludge with Escherichia coli K12::gfp cells carrying plasmid... | place: USA: Moscow, Idaho... | reverse complement strand
TGCAGGACGACGCGGTCCAGACGGTCGCTCGGCGCATGCGGCGCGGTTTCGGCCAGTCCCAAGCGTTCGAGGATCGCCTGCACCCGCGTGTGGTCGCTGCCCGCATCGGCGGACACCCCGTTGCTCCGTGCTGCCCAGCGCTCGGGCTGTTCGAGCAGGGCGCGCAGGTCGTCGGCACCGTCCCTGGCGATCGCCACGGTACTCACCACCGGCATCCCCAACTCGGCCGAGAGCGCCTCAAGGTCGATGTTCAAACCGCGCTTCTCGGCCAGGTCAGCCATGTTCAGCGCCACCACGCAAGGCAGGCCGAGGCGTTGCACGGCCAGCGCCAGGCGCAGGTTGCGGCGCAGGTTGGTGGCATCGACGACGCAGACCACGAGGTCGGGGCGTTTTTCGTCGGCGGCGCGGCCGTAGAGCACGTCGCAGGTTACCCGCTCGTCGGGCGAACGCGGATAGAGGCTGTAGGCGCCGGGCAGGTCCAGCACGCGCAAGCGCTTGCCCGAATGCGTCAGGCATTCGCCCTCGACGCGCTCGACGGTCACCCCGGCGTAGTTGGCCACCTTCTGCCGGCTGCCGGTGAGCAGATTGAAGAGCGCACTCTTGCCGCAGTTGGGGTTGCCGACCAGGGCCAGCAAGGGCCCCGGCCGGTGGAAGTGCATCACCGCCTGATTCGCACTCATTGCGCACCGCCTTCCGACGACATCTCGCGACACACCTCAATGCACGCCGCCTCGGCCCGACGCAGGGCGAAGGTCGAATCGCCGATGCGCACCGCGAGGGGATCGCCCCCCGGAACGCCACGCACCATCACTTCGACGCGCTCGCCGACGGTAAAACCGATCTCGTCGAGCAGCCGCGCCCATTCGGGCGCCTCGCCCGGCGCACGCAACGCGCTGACCACGCCCACCGTACCGACCGGCCAACGGTCGAGGGTTTCGACGCCGGCCCCGGCGCCCTGTCTATCGTGTGTTGACATCTTTTCCTCCCGTCTCAGAACCGCCAGGTCAGGCCGGCGCTGACGGTATCCGTGCGCGTTTTGGGCGAGGCATCGTCCCGGCTGCGCATCAGCCCGAGGGCCAGATCAACGTTCGAGTTCGGCGAATAGATCGCGCCGACCTGATAGAAACTGGTGCGCACCCGCTCGCCGGCGGCCTTGGCCGACTCGACACCGGTTTCGAACGCGAGCTTCCACTGCTCATTCACGTCCCACACCGGTGCCACCGAGGCACGCCAGATCGAGGCGTCGGGATTTTCTTCGCGGTTCTTGAACCGCTCGCGCCCGACACCGGCATTCACGTGCACGGCGCCGAAGGGCACGTCCTGCGACAGGATGAAACTCAGGTTACCGGAGGTTTTGCCCGCACCCAGGCCATCCTGCTCACGCCCCTCGCTCACCGGCAGCAGGATTTCGGGCTTGAGCGCCAAGCTCGTGCCGCTGGCTTCGTTTTCGTAGAAACGCCATTTGGCACCGAGCGTCGGATTGCCCAGGCCGCTCGCCGTCGCACCGCCGCCGTGCAGGCGCTGGTGCGCAACCCCGAGATAGAGGTCGAGCTGCTCGCTCACGCCGCGCGTATAGACCGCGGGCAGAGTACGCGCGCGCTCGGTCTCGCCCGCCGTCTTGGCGCGCTCTTCGGTCCAGGAAAATTCGAGCTGGTTGCCGCCCTGGCCCTGGGTACCGGTGTCGTCGGTCACCAAAGGTTGCAAGGCATGCGCAGAAACCGTACACAAGGCCAGTAAACCGGCGCACAAGGTGTTGCGTTGAGGACGGAACATCCTGAACTTCATGAAAAAACCTTTCTTCGATTCCGGCCGGACGACCGGGGACGGATTAAACACCGAAAACAAGAACCAATCTCATTTTAAATGAGAATTAATCTCTATTGCAAGGTTTCACTCCGCCCCTTCGAAAGGCGCTTTCCGTCACCGCGCGTCCCAATACGGTTACAGCCGGACAAGCAGACCCCAACCGAACACGGGTATACTTGCCGGCTTGCCGCTCAAGCAAGGCCTTCTTTCTTCTGACGATGAACGACAAGAACAACGGCGCAGATGGCGCCAACACTCTGCCTGCCCTGTCGGCGACGTCCCTGCCCGACCGTTGGCGAGCCCAGATCGACGCCCACCTCGCACCACGCGAAACGCAGCTGGCGGGCTTCGAACTCGACCTCGACGCCCGCCTCAATTACGCGCCGGGGATCGTCGTCCTCACCGACCAGCGGCTGCTCGCGCGCGTCGGGAACGATGCCGACTGGCAGTCCTTCGACCTGCGCGCCGGGCTGCGCCTGACACGCCGCGACCACGCCGGGGTCGGCAGCCTGGAACTCTCCGACGACCAAGGCCGGCTCGCCCTGTGGCGCTATACGCTGGGCGGCGACATCGCCGCCGGCCGCCTGATCGACCAGTTCGAAGACCGCCTGGCGTTCGTCACCACCGGCCAGCATCCGCCCAAGCCGGACGTGGCGCTGTGCCCGAGCTGCGACACGCCGCTCCTTGCCGGCCAGGAGGAGTGCCCCAACTGCAGCAAGGAAATCCACACCCCGCCGTCAACCTGGACGCTGCTTCGCCTGTGGCGCTTCGCCCACCCCTACCGCTGGCGGCTGCTGGCCGGCTTCCTGCTCTCGCTGGCCTCGACCGGCGCAACGCTGGTGCCGCCCTATCTGACCATGCCGTTGATGGACAAGGTGCTGATCCCCTACCAGAACGGCACCCCGATCGATCCCGCGCAGGTGGCGTTCTACCTTTCGGGTCTGCTCGGTGCGGCGCTGCTCGCCTGGGTGCTCGGCTGGGCGCGCACCTACCTGCTGGCGCTGGTTTCCGAACGCATCGGCGCCGACCTGCGCACGACGACCTACGAGCACCTGCTCAAGCTTTCGCAGGAGTATTTCGGCGGCAAGCGCACCGGTGACCTGATGGCGCGCATCGGCTCGGAAACCGACCGCATCAACCTCTTCATCTCGCTGCACTTCCTGGAGTTCGCCAGCGACGTGCTGATGATCACGATGACCACCGCCATCCTGGTCTCGATCAACCCCTGGCTGGCGCTCGTCACCCTGATGCCGCTGCCGATCATCGCCTTCCTGATCCACACCGTGCGCGAGCGCCTGCGCACCGGCTTCGAGCGCGTCGACCGCATCTGGGCCGAGGTCACCAACGTCCTCGCCGACACCATCCCCGGCATCCGCGTGGTCAAGGCCTTCGCCCAGGAAAAACGCGAGGCCGCGCGCTTCCGCGCCGCCAACCAGCACAACCTCGAGGTCAATGACAAGGTCAACAAGGTGTGGTCGCTGTTCGGCCCGACGGTCACCCTGCTCACCGAGATCGGCCTCCTGATCATCTGGGCCTTCGGCATCTGGCAAATCTCCAAGGATGAAATCACCGTCGGCGTGCTCACCGCCTTCCTCGCCTACATCGGCCGCTTCTACACCCGTCTTGATTCGATGAGCCGTATCGTCTCGGTGACCCAGAAGGCTGCCGCTGGCGCCAAGCGCATTTTCGACGTTCTCGATCACGTCTCGAGCGTGCCGGAACCGGCCAACCCGGTGCATCTCGCCAAGGTTGAAGGTCGCATCGAACTGCGCGACGTCGGCTTCCGCTACGGCACGCGCAGCGTCACCCGCGACGTGAGCCTGACCATCGAGCCCGGCGAGATGGTCGGTCTCGTCGGCCACTCGGGCTCCGGCAAGAGCACGATGGTGAACCTCATCTGCCGCTTCTACGACGTCACCGAAGGCGCGATCCTGATCGACGGCGTCGACATCCGCTCACTGCCGGTCGCCGAATACCGGCGCAACATCGGCCTGGTGCTGCAGGAACCCTTCCTCTTCTTCGGCACCATCGCCGAGAACATCGCCTACGGCAAACCGGAAGCCACGCGCGAGGAAATCGTCGCCGCGGCGCGCGCCGCGCACGCGCACGAATTCATCCTGCGCCTGCCGCACGGTTACGACTCGCTGGTCGGCGAACGCGGCCAGTCGCTCTCGGGCGGCGAGCGCCAGCGCATCTCCATTGCTCGCGCCTTGTTGATCGATCCGAAGATCCTGATCCTCGACGAAGCGACGTCCTCGGTCGACACGACGACCGAGAAGGAAATCCAGAAAGCCCTCGACAACCTCGTGCGCGGCCGCACCACGATCGCCATTGCCCACCGCCTGTCGACCTTGCGCAACGCCAACCGGCTGGTCGTCCTTGACCGCGGCAACCTCGTCGAACTGGGCAGCCACGACGAACTGATGGCCAAAGAAGGCCACTACTACCGGCTTTACCAGGCGCAGGCACGCAACGTTGACGCGGAAGGCGACGGCAACCGCAGCGACCTCTCCGGCCGCGAAGAAGGAGACCGCGCATGAACGCCCTGACCGTCGATTACCAGCTTTCGCGCGACACGCACGGTCGCCTCGTCTTCACCGCCGCCGATGGTCAGCGCGTCGAAGGCGTCGTGCCGGTACGCGCCTTCCCGATCACCGCGCCCGACGACGGCATCGCTCTGGTCGACCCGCACGGCCACGAACTGGCCTGGATTCCTCGCCTCGAACAGTTGCCGCGCGCCTTGGCCGAGATCGTCGCCGAAGAACTCGCCGGCCGCGAGTTCATGCCGGTCATCAGCCGCATCGTCAGCGTCTCGAGCTACGCCACGCCGAGCACCTGGCGCGTTGTCACCGACCACGGCGAAACCGACCTCGTGCTCAAGGGCGAGGAGGACATCCGCCGCCTCGCACCGCCGGCACTCCTGATCGCCGACACGCACGGCATTCATTACCTGATCCGCGACCGCGGTGCCCTTGACGCGCCGAGCCGCAAGATTCTCGACCGCTTCCTCTAAGTTCGCGCCGCATCGACGCCCCACGTAATCCAAACCGCACCGACTGCGTTATTCACGCGATAATCCGGCCACACCAGTCCATCACGACGCCATGAGCAAAGACATCAAATTTCTGGAAATCCGCCACCTGCGCGGCCCCAACCTCTGGACCTACCGTCCGGTTCTGGAAGCCATCGTCGACATCGGCGAGCTCGAAGACTGCCCGTCGAACACCATCCCCGGTTTCGTCGACCGGCTGAAGGCCATGCTCCCCTCGCTGATCGAGCACCGCTGCAGCTACGGCGAGCGCGGCGGCTTCGTGCGGCGCCTGGAAGAAGGCACCTGGCCGGCGCACATCCTCGAACACGTCACGCTCGAACTGCAAAACCTCGCCGGCCTGCCCGGCGGTTTCGGCAAGGCACGTGAAGCCGGCCCGCGCGGCGTCTATAAAGTCATCGTCCGCGCCTGGCAGGAAGACGTCACCCGCGCTGCGCTCGCGCACGCCCGCGAACTCGTCCTGGCGGCAATGGAAGACCGGCCCTTCGATGTCGCCGCGGCAATCGAAGACCTCGCCGACCTCGCCGACTCGCGCTGCCTCGGCCCCTCGACCGCCAGCATCGCCGACGCCGCCGACGACCGCGACATCCCCTACATCCGCCTGCTCGAAACCGGCAACCTCGTGCAGCTCGGGCACGGCGCCGCGATGCGCCGCATCTGGACGGCCGAGACCGACCGCACCAGCGCCATCGCCGAAGGCATCTCGCGCGACAAGGACCTCACCAAATCGCTGCTCGCCAACTGCGGCGTGCCGATCCCCGAAGGGCGCGAGGTCGACAGCCCCTCCGACGCCTGGGAGGCGGCGCAGGACATCGGCCTGCCGGTGTGCGTCAAGCCGACCGACGGCAACCATGGCCGCGGCGTGTTCATCGACCTCAACACCCGCGAGGAAATCGAGAAAGCCTATGAAGTCGCGGTCGACGAAGGCAGCGGCGTCATCGTCGAACGCTCGATCCCCGGCTCCGAGCACCGCCTGCTGATCATCGGCGGCAAGATGGTCGCCGCCAACCGCGGCGACGTGGTCAAGGTCATCGGCGACGGCAAATCGACGGTGCGCGAACTCGTCGACATCCAGATCAACTCGGACCCGCGCCGCGGTTCGAGCGAGAACCACCCGCTCTCCAACATCCGCATCGACTCGGCCGCACGCATCGAACTCTCGCGCCAGAAACTCGAGGCCGACTCGATCCCGGCCGAAGGCCGCGAAGTGCTGATCCAGCGCAACGCCAACCACGAATTCGACGTCACCGACGAAGTGCATCCCGACACCGCCGAAGTCGCCGCACTTGCCGCGCGCATCGTCGGCCTCGACATCGCCGGCGTCGACCTCGTCTGCGAAGACATCTCCAAGCCGCTCGCCGATCAGCGTGGCGCCATCGTCGAAGTCAACGCCGGCCCGGGCCTCTTGATGCACTTGAAACCCGGCGTCGGGAAGCCACGCCCGGTCGGCAAGGCCATCGTCGAACACCTCTTTCCGAGCGGCACCGACGGCCGCATCCCGCTCGTCGGCGTCACCGGCAGCCACGGCAAGACCACCGTCTGCCACCTGATCGCCCGCCTGCTCACGCTCTCGGGCAAGCACACCGGGCTGGCCAGCAGCAACGGCCTGTTCCTCGACCGCCGCCGCTCCAGCCAGCGCGACTGCGCCAACTGGGAGTCGGCGCACCGCATCCTGCTCAACCGCGCCGTCGAAGCCGCAGTCCTCGAAAACGGCGGCGACAGCATCCTCACCGAAGGCCTTGCCTACGACCGCTGCCAAGTCGGCGTCATCACCAACATCGACCCGGCGCGTCACCTCGGCCGCCTCTATATCGAGACGGAAAAGCAGCTCTTCAACCTGATGCGCACCCAGGTCGACCTGGTGCTCAAGACCGGCGCCGCGGTGCTCAACGCCAAGGATCCGCAGCTCGTCGAGATGGCCGAACTGTGCGACGGCGAAACCATTTTCTTCGCCCACGACGCCGACCTGCCGGCGATCACCGCCCACCTCGAAAACGGCCACCGTGCGGTGATCGTGCGCTACGGCCAGATCATGCTCGCCAGCACGCAGGGCGAGACGGCGCTCGCGCGTCTCGCCGACGTGCCGCTTTGCGAAGGCGGCGCCAACCGCGAACAGGTCGAAAACGTGCTCGCCGCGGTTGCCGCGGCCTGGGCGCTGGGCATTCCCACGGACATCATGCGCACCGGCATCGAGACCTTCGTGCCCGGACAGGACGGCGACCGCTGAGCGCCCCGAGACGCACCCCGCATAGAACGCGAAACCAGAGGACACCATTCATGGAAGTATCCCGCATCCGGGCGCTGCGCGGCCCCAACCTGTGGAGCCGGCACACGGCGATCGAAGCCATCGTCACCTGCGCCGAGAACGAGCGCGACATCAACCTGCTGCCCGGTTTTGAAACCCGCCTGCGCGAGCGTTTCCCGGAAATCGACCTGCTCCAGCCGGCAATGTCCGCCGCCGTCGTCAGCCTTGCCCACATCCTCGAATACGCCGCGTTGGGCCTGCAAGCCCAGGCCGGCTGCCCGGTGACTTTCAGCCGTACGACGCAGACTATCGAGGTCGGCACCTATCAGGTCGCCGTCGAATACAGCGAGGAAGACGTCGGCCGCCTGGCCGTCAAGCTGGCGCGCGAGCTGATCGACGCCGCGCTCGCCGACGCGCCCTTCGACCTCGCCGCCGCCCTGCACAGCCTGCGCGAACTCGACGAGGACGTGCGCCTGGGCCCCAGCACCGGCTCCATCGTTTACGCCGCCGTGGCGCGCAACATCCCCTACCGCCGCCTGACCCAGGGCAGCCTCGTGCAGTTCGGCTGGGGCAGCAAGCAACGCCGCATCCAGGCCGCCGAAACCGATGCATCAAGCGCCGTCGCGGAAGCCATCGCCCAGGACAAACTGCTCACCAAATCGCTGTTGCACGCCGCCGGCGTGCCGGTGCCCATCGGTCGCCCGGTCGAGGACGCCGAGGACGCCTGGAAGGCCGCCCAGGACATCGGCACCCCGGTGGTGGTCAAACCGCAGGACGGCAACCAGGGCAAGGGCGTGACGGTCAATCTCTCCGAGAAGGCCGAGATCGAAAAAGCCTACGCCGTGGCACGCAAGATCAGCCGCGAAGTCATCGTCGAACGCTACCTCCCGGGGCATGACTACCGCATCCTGGTCATCGGCGACAAGCTCGTCGCCGCCGCCCGCCGCGACCCGCCGCTGGTGATCGGCGACGGCGTGCATACCGTTCGCCAACTGGTCGAGCAGGTCAATAGCGATCCGCGCCGCGGCGAAGGCCACGCCACCTCGCTGACCAAGATCCGTTTCGACGACATCGCCCTCGCCCGCCTCGCCGTCGACGGCCTCTCGGCCGAATCGATTCCCGCCAAGGGGCAGCGCGTGGTGCTGCGCAACAACGCCAACCTGTCGACCGGCGGCTCGGCCACCGACGTCACCGACGACGTCCATCCCGAATTCGCCGCGCGCGCCATCACCGCCGCGCAGATGGTCGGACTCGACATCGCCGGCGTCGACATCGTCTGCAACAACGTGCTGCGTCCGCTTGAAGAGCAAGGCGGCGGCATCGTCGAAATCAATGCCGCGCCGGGCCTGCGCATGCACCTGCAGCCCTCGTACGGCAAGGGCCGCGCGGTGGGCGAAGCCATCGTCGCCAGCATGTTCGCCGATGGCGACGACGCGCGCATTCCGGTGGTCGCCGTCTCCGGCACCAACGGCAAAACGACCACCGTGCGCCTGATCGCCAGCATCTTCGAAAACAACGGCCAGCGCGTCGGCATGACCAGCACTGACGGCGTCTATATCAAAGGCAAGCGCATCGACACCGGCGACTGCAGCGGCCCGAAGAGCGCGCGCAACGTGCTCTTCCACCCCGACGTCGATGCCGCGGTGCTCGAAACGGCGCGCGGCGGCGTGCTGCGCGAAGGCCTCGGCTTCGACCGCTGCGACGTCGCCGTGGTCACCAACATCGGCAAGGGCGACCACCTCGGCCTCTCCTACATCACCACCGTCGAGGACCTCTCGGTGGTCACGCGGTCATTCAAACAGAAAGTCAAACCCGACACCGGCTACGCGGTGCTCAACGCCGCCGATCCGATGGTCGCGCGCATGGCCGACACCTGCCCGGGCAAGGTCATCTTCTTCGCCTTCGACCGCAACCACCCGGTGATGGCCATGCACCGCGCGCAGGGCAAGCGCGTCATCTACCTCGACGGCGATTCGCTCGTCGCCCTCGAAGGCAGCTTCGAACACCGCGTGCCGCTGGCCGACATTCCGGTCACCGCTGGCGGTGCCATCGGCTTCCAGATCGAGAACGCGATGGCCGCACTCGGCGCCGGATGGGCGCTGGGGCTGCCCTGGGCGGTCATCCAGGCGGGCCTCGCGGGCTTCGTCAACGACGAGCAGACCGCCCCGGGACGCTTCAACGTCTTCAACTATCGCGGCGCGACGCTGATCGCCGACTACGGCCACAATCCGGACGCCATCCAGGCGCTGGTCGACGCCATCGACCGCATGCCCAGCAAGGCGCAGCGTCGGCGCACCGTGGTCATCAGCGGCGCCGGCGACCGCCGCGACGAGGACATCCGGCAACAGACGCAGATCCTCGGCGGCGCCTTCGACCGCGTCGTGCTCTATCAGGACCAGTGCCAGCGCGGCCGCGCCGACGGCGAAGTGCTGGCCCTGCTGCGCGACGGTCTGCAAGGCGCCACGCGCGCTCACGAGGTGCTCGAGATCCGCGGCGAATTCGCAGCCATCGACACCGCGCTGGCCGAACTCAAGGACGGCGACCTGTGCCTGATCCTGATCGACCAGGTCGAGGAAGCGCTGGGACACATCGCCAAGCGCGTCGCCGAGCGCTGATCACGCGGGGCACCTCCCAGCCCACGATCACCACGAGGCCGCCGCGAGCGGCCTCGTTTTTTTGGTGTCCCCCCACCGCCGATCAGGGCGGCGCCGGCGCTTTCCGCGGCGGTCGGGGATCGAACTCCCGACACTCTCGGGCCGTGCTGCGCGGGCAGACGCTCAGGAACGCCAGACACACGTACTCCACCCGGCCGCGCATGGCAACGCCGTGCAGGCAGTCGGCGCAATCGCGCGCCGCAGCGGCGCACGCATCCATCCGCGGCAAAGGAAAGGGATCGGTCATGGATCGGAAGAAACGGCAAACGGGGCGCATTGAGACTAGTCTCGGCGACCGCCTCCACGAAGGAACAATTTCACGCCGCGTGCGTTGTTCCTGAACACGGCAGCGGCGTGTGCCCGAGCGCGTGCAGCACCGCCTGCGGATACGCCGCGAGGCGTGCCCGCAAGGCCGCCAGCGCGTCGTCGACCGCGGCGCGCGATTCGCCGACCACCGTGCAATAAACGTTGTACGGCCAACTCGCCCCCAAGCGCGGGCGACGATAGCAGAGCGCCAAAGCGGGCGCTTCGGCCAGACACTGCGCCACTTCGTCCAACTCGGCCTCGGGAACGTCGAGCAGCCACAAGGCCTGCGCCGCTTCGCGTCCCGCCGGCGAACGGACGACGACGCCGAAACGCTTGATGTCGCCGGAGAGCTGCCAGGCCCGGATCCGTTCGATGACCTCACGCTCCTCGCAACCGACCCGGCTGGCAAGCACGGCAAAGGGGCGGACGAGCAAGGGCAGCCCTTCCTGCAAGGCCATCACCAGACGCCGGCCGATCTCGTCCAGCGCCGCCTGCATTCCGCTCGCACGGGGCACGAGGCTGGCGTCCTCGCTGGGAACCGAGGTCTTGCGCAGTTCGCCCAGCAACGGCAGGCGCAGCAATTCCAGCCCGGTGGCAGCCTCGATCGCGGCGAGCGCCGATTCGAGCCGCCCCTCGCCGCCGGCGGTAACGACGAACCACAGGTTCACGCGGTGCTCGCGCACCACCACGTGGTTCACTTCAGGGAAGCGGCCGATGCTCTCGACCACCGCAGCCAGTCGTTCGGGCGGCACCGTCATGGCCGCCAAGGTGCTGGCGCCGATGCGCTTGGGCGCGAAAACGGCGCCGACGCGAAGGATGCGTCCTTCGCGGCGCAGACGCGTCAGGCTGTCGAGCAGATCGCGCTCGCCCACCCCCAAGCGTCCGGCCAACTCGGCAAAAGGCATGGCACAGAGCGGGAAATCCTGCTGGCAGTCGTTGAGCAGCGTACGCCCGAGGAAATCGTCGGCGGCAGCGTCGATCATTGTGGTGCTCGTCATAAGGAAGACCTCCCCATTATGGTGGCAGCTCCGCCGAACGCCAAGGGCGTGCGCCCAGGCCGGCGCGACAGTGGCATCGATTCGGCGGATAATGCGCGTTTTCGCCGCCATCCGATTGTTCATGCCGCGTCACACCTTCGCCTTCGTCGCCCTGGCCCTGGTTCTGGCCATCCTCGGCGTGCTCGGCTACAAGCTTTCTCCGCTGCTTTTCGCCCGCGCCGACGCCCTGTTGCCGCCAACGTCGTGCAACCCGGCCGAAACGCCCTGTTCGGCAGCCTTGCCCGACGGCGGCCGCGTGGTGCTGAGCGCCGCGCCACGACCGATCCGTCCCTTGCAACCGCTGCGCCTCTACGTCCATCTGATCGGCACCCAGGCCGAGACGGTCGAGATCGATTTCGACGGCGTCGACATGCGCATGGGACTCAACCGCGTCCGCCTGGCCCGCCAGAGCGGCGTCGACGGCCTCTACGCCGGCCAGGGCATGCTGCCCGTCTGCGTCAGCGGCGACATGCGCTGGTCCGCCACCGTCCTCGTCGCCACCGCGAACGGGCGCGTCGCTGCGCCTTTCCATTTCAACGTTCCCGCCCACTGAAGGAGATTGCGTGATGCGACGCCAGGCCTGGTGGCTCACCCTGATCGCCGGACTCGCGGCGCTGCTTGTCTGGCTGGCCTTCTTCTGGAACCCGGGCGGCAACGATGGCGACCGCCCGCATCGGCAACTCGAGGCTGCCGCCGCACGCGGCGGCGACTTCACCCTGCGCTCGCCGGACGGCCCGGTCGCGCTCGCCGAACAGCGCGGCAAGGTCGTGCTTCTCTACTTCGGCTACACCTTCTGCCCCGACGTCTGCCCCACCTCGCTGGTGCTCGTCGCCGAGGCGCTGGGCAAGCTCACGCCCGAGGAAGCGACCCAGGTGCGCGCCTATTTCATCAGCGTCGACCCCGAACGCGACACACCCGAGGTGCTGCGCGCCTACGCCCCCTTCTTCCACCCAAGCATCGTCGGCCTCACCGGCTCGCCGCAGGAAATCGCCGAGGTTGCCGGACGTTACGGCGTCAGCTACATGCGCCAGAAATCGCGCGACGGCGCACCCTATGCGGTGGACCATTCCTCCTATACCTACGTCATCGGCCCCGACGGCAAGCTCGCCGGCCGATTGCCGCACGCTTCGCCCGCCAGCGAAATCGTTGCTATGATCCGATCGCGTTTGCCGGCCGAAGCCGGAAAATGACACCTCCATTTTTATCCGACGAGGACGATTCCATGCCGCGCTTTTCGATGCCCGCCGCCGCTCTGTTGCTGACCGCCCTGACGACTTCGCTGCCCCTGGCCGCGCAAACCGCCGCCCCTCTGCACATCGACGCGCCTTACGTCCGCCTCGCACCGCCGCAGGCGCAGGCCACCGGTGCCTTCATGCAGATCCGCAACACCAGCGACGCCGAGCGCAAGCTGGTCAAAGCCGAAAGCCCGGTCGCCAAGACCGTCGAGCTGCACAACCACGTCAACGAAAACGGCGTGATGAAGATGCGCCCTGTGACGCACATCGTCGTTCCCGCGCACGGCAAGGCCGAGCTCAAGCCCGGCAGCTACCATGTCATGCTCATCGACCTCAAGGCACCGCTCAAGGAAGGCGAGGCGGTACCGCTGACTCTGAGTTTCGACGACGGCAGCACGCAACGCGTCGACGCCCCGGTGCGCAAACCGCACGACGGCGCTCCGACTGGGCACGGACATGGCAAGAGCCACTAAAGCTTCCGCGACTTCAAACGCCGGCTGCCCTTGTGGCAGCGGGCGCGCTGAAGCTGACTGCTGCGCCGCGCTGTGCGCCGACCGGCTGGCCGGCGGCGCAGGCGCGCCGACGCCCGAAGCGCTGATGCGCTCGCGTTACTGGGCCTACGTTCGCGCCCAGCTCGACTACCTGCGCGCCACCTGGCACCCGAGCACCTGCCCGGCCGACCTCGACGCTGCCCCCGCCACCCGTTGGCTCGGGCTCGAAATCCGGCATCACGAGATCGACAGCGACGGCGAACAGGGCCAAGTCGAATTCATCGCCCGCTACAAACTCGGCGGCCGCGCCCACCGCCTGCATGAACGCAGCCGCTTCGTGCGCGAAAACGGCCACTGGCTCTACGTTGATGGCGACTTCCTCGCCGCCTGATCCGTGAATTCAGCACCCACAGCCGACGCCGTCGAGGCGCCCCTGCGCATCCTTTACCGCGACGACAGCCTGATCGCCATCGACAAGCCCTCGGGCCTGCTCGTCCATCGCAGCGACATCGACCGGCGCGAAACCCGTTTTGCCGTGCAACTCTTGCGCGACCAGATCGGCCGCCGCGTCTATCCCGCGCACCGTCTCGACCGCGGCACCTCAGGGGTGCTGCTCTTCGCCTACGACGGAGAGACGGCGAGCCGGCTCGGTGCCCAGTTTGAAAGCCGCGCCGTCGACAAGACCTACCTGGCCGTGGTCCGCGGCCACCCGCCGGAAAGCGGCGTGATCGACCACCCCTTGAGCCGCCGTCCCGACGATTACGAGTATCTGCCCGCCACTGCCCCGCTCGCCCCCCAGCCTGCGCTCACCCGCTTTCGCCGCCTCGCGGTGACCGAGCTGCCCTACGCCGTCGACCGCTACCCGACGAGCCGCTATGCCCTCGTCGAACTCAGCCCCGAAACAGGACGCCGGCACCAACTGCGTCGCCACCTCAAGCACCTGGCGCACCCCATCGTCGGCGACTCGACCTACGGAAAAGGCCGCCACAACCGCCTGTTCCAGGAACTGTTCGCCTGCCAGCGCATGCTCCTCGCCTGCACCGCCCTGCGCTTCGCCCATCCCGCCAGCGGCGCACCGCTGCATCTCGAAGCCGCACCGGACGGCGATTTCGCGCGGGTTCTCGCCGCCCTGGGCTGGTCGCACGCCCTCCTGCCCGGTTAAGATTCGCAGGTGTCATATCCGGAGCATCGACACACCGCCCACCGGAACACGCGTTCTTTCCACTTCGACCAGGAGTTCATCCCCATGCGCATGCTGCCCCTCATCGCCGGCCTGATGTTCGCCGCCGGCACGGCCCAGGCCGCCACGATCTTCACCGGCGACAAGATCGACGGCGTCGCCGTCATCTCGCAACTCGACGTTGCCGACCTCGCCCCGGGCAAGACTCACCGCTTCTTCTTCCAAGGCACGACCGACGGCATCGGCCAGGCTCAGTATGTCCCGGTCATCGTCGCCAAGGGCGTCAAGGACGGCAAGAAGCTCGTCCTCAACAGCGGCAACCATGGCGACGAGATCGCCGGCGTGCGTACCGTCCAGATCGCCCTGAGCCGGATCGACCCCAGCCTGCTTACTGGCACGGTCATCGGCGTGACCGGCAGCAACCCAAACGCGATCACACGCATGAACCGCAACTGGACGATGACCTTCGACGGGACGGAAACCTCGAACTTCAACCGCCTCTTCCCCGGAAAAGCCGACGGCAATGCCGCCGAGCAGCACGCTTTCCTGATGTGGAACAAGCTCTTCAAGGGCAACGTCGACTACCTGCTCGACGTGCACACCATGTCCACCGGCAGCGCCTTCCCCTTCTTCATCTACGCCGATTACCGCGAACCGGCGATCCGACGCCTGGCCGAGATGTTCCCGGCCGACCAGATCAAGAAAGATCCCGGTGAAAAAGGCTCGCTCGAAACGGCGATGGTCGAAGCCGGCACGCCGGCGGTGACACTCGAACTCGGCAACGCCCGCGTCTTCGACAAAGACATGATCGGGCGCGCCAACGAAGGCATCCACAACGTGCTGGTCGACCTCGGGATGGTTGACGGCAAGCTCGGCCGTACCGCGCATGCGTTCAAGTCCTACGTCGGCAACGACATGAAGAACATCCGCGCGGCGCAGGGGGGTTACGCCGAAGTGCTGGTCAAACTCGGCGACATGGTCAAGAAAGGCGACAAGGTCGCCGTCCAGCTCAACCGTTTCGGCGACGTGGTCAAGGAATACACCGCGCCCGCAGACGGCAAGGTCCTGGCGGTCGGCACCGACGGCGTGCGCGAACCACGCGCCTTGCTCGTCCGCCTGCTGGTCGTCAATCCCGACCCGAAATGCGAGAAAGGCTGTTAAGCGCCTCTTGCCTCCGAAAGACGCTCAGAGCGCATTTCCAATAACCCCGCCAATCGGCGGGGTTTTTCTTTATCGCCTGTGTGCCCTATTGCACGACAACACAACATTTCGATTACATTTTCGACAGCAATCGATTTTTTCTTCACCCGTTCACATTCGCGTGCTAACATTCAAAGCGAATTAAATCAAAATTCAACAACGCAAGAACGATCATCCACCCAAGGAGAGATAACAATGAGCGACACGCGTAGTTACGACGCTGTCCTGCGCGAGATCGAGAATCTCAAGCGCGAAGCCGAACTGATTCGTCAAAATGAAATCAAGGCCGCCGTCGATCAGGCGCGCGAAATCATCGCCAAATACCAACTCACCGCCGAGGACCTCGGTTTCGCGCCGGTAGCCGGCCGCAAAGCCAAAGGCAAGTCCGCGGCCAAAGGCGTCAAGTACCGCAGTGACACCAACCCGAGCGACACCTACGGCGGTCGCGGCCCGTTGCCCGGCTGGCTCAAGCAAAAGCTGAACGAAGGTCGGCGCAAGGAAGAATTTCTGGTGCGTTAATGCCTGCGGCCGGAAGCCAGCAATGGCGATTCCGGCAGAAAATTTAAAGACGGCATTCCCGAATACGGAATGCCGTTTTTACATCTTCGCCTTTGAAATCGATGCATTGACGAACATCGGATCTGGCTTCCAAGGCAAACGCCGACTGAACCCACAGCAAATCGACAGAAAATCAAATCAGCTCGAAAATGCATCGCGCGCCAACACCATTTCTACACGCAATCTCCGCGCGGCCCGTTCGAATTATCAGTCCCGGCGTTGAACATTCAGAATAGGCTGAGGTAATCCGCACACGGAATCAAACGCCAGACGCGCAGCAAGCAGGCGGATAAAGACAACAAGCGCGGGGGCAAGCAGCGGCGAAG
>RRZT010568461.1_pt1 | contig 16087 bp, 18 predicted proteins | sample 2165551 | NCBI WGS metagenome assembly RRZT01 (sample SAMN10456910, study PRJNA506462) | wastewater metagenome | biome: wastewater; feature: sludge; material: wastewater sludge; isolation source: wastewater sludge with Escherichia coli K12::gfp cells carrying plasmid... | place: USA: Moscow, Idaho... | reverse complement strand
GGACCGGACTACGGCAGAATGAACAGCGGCGAAGCGGATTACAGCGGGATCGACAACAGCGGGATCGATAGCGGCGATATCGACAACAGCGATGGCTGGAGCGGAAAATAGCCTACCGCCAGATTACGGCCGTTAACTCTGCTCGGCAATAACCCGCAAGCCATGAAAAATCAGGTCGGGTTCCAGCCGGTATCGCCCTAGCAGGCGGGGCAATACCGCTTCGGCGTCGCCGCCAGTAAGCACTCGCGTTCCTACCTCGCCGACCGCCATCATGCGTTCGATAATGCCATCGATGGCGGCGGCGACCGCGTGCGCCGCCCCGCCCCAGACGCAATCCCGAGTGCTTTGCCCGAACAGCCGGGGTTCTCCGGCTTCGGGCGGAATCTGTTGCGTGTCCCGATACAGCGCCTCGCGCATCAGGCGCATGCCGGGAACGATCACCCCGCCGAGATGCCGGCCATCCGCCGCCAAGGCATCGATGGTGACCGCCGTGCCGCAATCCACCACATAACAGGACTGTCGGGTCAAAGCCCGCGCCGCGATCATCGCCACCCAGCGATCCGCGCCCATCCGTTGCGGTTCGGCGTAGGAATTGCGGATGCCGTGTCCCGCCGGCATCGAAACCGCGAACTCCGCTTCGATGGCCCAAGTCTGGGCGATCCACTCCGTCAGCGCGGCGCGAGCGTCGGAACCGGCGACACTCACGATGAGCGCGCGGGCCGGGCGCGACAAATCCCCCCACTGCCGGGAGGCGAGTTCGGCCCACCCGGTCTCGCCGTGACTGGAGCAACCGCGCAGCCGAAATTCCCCGTTTTCGAGAATCACCCACTTGATTCGGCTGTTGCCGACATCCGCCAGCAGGATCACGGTTCGACTCTCAAGCTGATCTCTCCGCCCAGATAAGGGCTGATCCGACCGTCTTCGGTTTCCAGCAGCAGCGCGCCGGTCGCGTCCACGCCTCGGGCAATGCCCGCCACCGTGGCATTGGGCAATTGCAGGCGCACCCGCCGCCCCCGCACCCGATCAAAACGCGCCCACTCTTCGGCGAAACCGGGAAAGCCCTCCTTTTGAAATCGGAGATAAACGGCGATCAATTCGCCGATCAACTCGGCGGCCAGCCGATTGCGAGCCACCGGTGCCGCTCCCAAAATGTCCTGCAAATCGACCCAAGGTTGATCGATCGGCGCCGCGTCTTGAGGCGATAGCGCCACGTTCAAGCCGATGCCGGCCACCACATGAAACATCCCGGGAACACCGCCGGATTCCAGCAGAATGCCGCCCAGCTTGCGCTCGCGCCACCGAACGTCGTTCGGCCACTTCAGTCCCACTTCCGATACCGCCGAGTTTTGCAAGGCTCGGGCCACGGCGATACCGGTCGCGAGACTCAGGCCGCTGAGCGCCTCGGGCGGCGCTTGGAATCGCCAGAGCAACGAAAGAGCCAAGCCAGCCCCAAATGGCGTTAGCCAACGGCGTCCCTGCCGGCCTCGCCCGGCGGTCTGCTGCTCGGCCAGACAAACGGCGCCGCCGGGCCAGCCCGCGCCCGCGCCCGCCAGCAAATAGGCGTTCGTCGAATCCAGGGTCGGATACACCTCCAGCCGGCTCAGTTCGGCGCGAGCCACATCCGACAATTCAGCCAGGATGCGATCCCGATCCAGCGGCTCCAGTGCGGCGCTCATCGGTTCGATCTCACTTCGGATACAAGAAAGCCGGAAACAACAAAACCGCCCTCCCCCGACCGGGAGAAGACGGCTGTCGAAAAAGGTGGATTTTTCGAGCGGACAGCGGAACGATAATTCCGGTCAACAGGAAAATCCACGAGAAATTCAGAACAGCTTATCCCAGGGGACGGCCGAGAAAAAGCTCAAGTAGGCAGCAACGACCAGCGCGATAATGATCACGAGCGGGAAATTTTGAAACGTGAACATCGTTTTTCTCCTTGCGATTCGTGATGAAATACTAAATGGTTTGTTTCATCCATTCAAGGATTTATCGTCATCATGATCCCGGCGTCGCCGGGGGATGCGGGGATCGTCGTCGTCCATCAGGATGCGGTGGGCCGGTCCCTCCAAGTCGTCGAACTGGCCGGTTCGCACCGCCCACAAAAAAGCCCACAAGGCCACCCCGGCCACACCCAAAGCCATCGGAATCAGCAGGTAAAGGATTCGCATCGGGCGATCACCTCCATTTCAGGCTTGCCGGAGCCGCAGCGCGTTGACCACCACCAGCAGCGAGCTGAACGACATCCCGAGCGCCGACATCCAGGGCGTCAGCCAGCCGCCGGCGGCCAGCGGTAGCGCGATTAGATTGTAACCGATGGCCCAAGCGAAATTTTCGCGCATGATCGCCAGCGTCCTGCGAGCCATGTCCACCCCTCGCGCCAGATGTTCCAGTCGTTCCGACAGCAGAATCATGTCCGCCGTGGCATGGGCGAGCTGGGTGCCGCTCCCCATCGCGAGCGACACCTGGGCCGCCGCCAGCACCGGCGCATCGTTCACTCCATCGCCGACCATCGCCACCACCTTGCCCTGCCCTTGCAATTCCCGCAACCGCTCCAGCTTGTCTTGCGGCGACATCCCGCCGACGGCTTCGACAATCGCCACTTGGCCGGCGACGTGCGCGACCACCTCCACGCGATCACCGCTCAACAATTCCACCGTCAATCCCCGGCTTCGCAGGGCCGCGACCGCTGCCGCCGCGCCGGGCCGCAGACTATCGGCCAACTGAAACCAAGCCAGCAATCCGGATTCGTCTCCCAAGGCAACCCAGGTGCTACCGGCGTCGAGATCGGTTCGTTCGGCCATTGGCGCGGCGCTCAAACCCGCCGCGAATTCGGGCCGGCCCACCCGATAGCGGCGACCTTCGACCCAGCCCTCGATGCCGCTGCCCGGCGTGTTCCGCAACTCGGTCGCGCCGGGAACGGACGGGTCGGCCGACGCCGCCAGCGCCCGGCCGACCGGATGCTCGGAACCTCGCTCCAGCGCCGCCGCCAGCGCCAGGCAATGGCGGGCTTCCCGCTCGCCGGTCGGCTCGACCGCCACCACCTGGGGCCGGCCATACGTCAAGGTTCCCGTCTTGTCGAAAATGACATGGGTCGCCCGCGCCAGAGTCTCCAAGGCATGGCCCCGCGTGGTCAACAGCCCCAGTCGCGTCAGGGCGCCAGTCGCCGCGACGATGGCGGTCGGCGTGGCCAGGGACAGCGCGCAGGGGCAGGTGACCACCAGCACCGAAAGAGCGATGCGAAAGGCGGTGTCGAAATCGCTGGCCGACCACCAAGCGAGCAACACCACCGTCGCCACGACCAGCAAGGCCGCGACAAACCAGCCGGCGATGCGGTCGGCCAGCAAGGCGAGACGCGGTTTTTCGCCCTGGGCGCGATCCAGCAAGCGCACGATGGCCGAAAGCACGGTATCCGAGCCGACCTTCTCGATCCGCATCACCAGAGGGCTTTCCACGTTGACCGCGCCGCCGATCAGCGCCTCGCCCACGCCTCGCGGCAGCGGCAGGCTCTCGCCGGTCAACAGCGACTCGTCCACGCTGCTCGCCCCTTCCTCGATGCGCCCGTCGGCCGGGACGGTTTCGCCCGGCCGCACCAGCACCCGGTCGCCTGGCGCCAGTTCCGCGATGGGAACCACCGCCTCGCTCCCGCCGGCGGCGAGACGGGTCGCTGTCGCCGGCAGCATCCGCACCAGCGCCTCGGAAATCTGCCCGGCCCGGTGGCGGGCGGTCATTTCCAGAAAGCGGCCGGCGAGCAAAAAGAACACGAACATGGTCACCGAGTCGAAGTAGACCTCGCCGCCGCCGCGCCAGGTGTACCAGACGCTGGCCGCGAACGCCGTCACGATGGCCAGCGAAACCGGCACGTCCATCCCCAGTTGCCGGCGGCGCAGGTCGCGCCAAGCGGCGCGGTAGAACGGCTGGGCGGAATAGGCCACCACCGGCACGGTCAAAATCAGGCAGATCCAGCGCAGGAAAACCCGTATCCAGTCCTCCATGCCCTGATAATCGCCGGCGTACAAGGCGACCGCCAGCATCATCACCTGCATCGAGCCGAGTCCGGCGACCGCCAGCCGGCGCAGGGCCACGGTGCGCTCGCGTTTCTGCAGCGCCTCCTGACGGCGGGGATCGAAGGGGTGGGCGACATAGCCGATGGCGGCGATGGCCGCCAGAATGGCGCTGAGCCGGATCTGGCGCTCGTCCCAGCGCACCCGGGCGCGGTGGGTGGAATAGTTGACCCGGAATTCCAGCACGCCCGGCAACCGGCTGACGTGGTGCTCGCTCAACCAGACGCAGGCGGCACAGACGATGCCTTCCATCATCAGCGCGGCGTCGCGAACGTGCTCGTTCTCGGCGTGCACGAAACTCTGTTGCAAATCCGGCCGGTCATACAGATCCAGCCCCCGCAACGGCTCCGGGATCAGATCCTCGGCGCGGCGCGAGGGGGCGGTGCGATGGCGGTAAAAATCGGTCAGCCCGGCGGCGACGATGGCTTCCGCCACCGCTTCGCAGCCCCGACAGCACATCGGCTGGCTCCGGCCGTCGATCATCGCGGTGTAACGCACGCCCGGCGGAATCGCCAAACCACAGTGGAAACAGCCAGGTTCAGCCGTGGCCGAGCCTGGCGGGGCGAGCGCTTCGGGGGAAACGGACATGCGACGCGGCGTGGAGTCTTCGTGGAACGGTGGCAGCCGACCGCGTCCTAGCGGTCCAACACTTGGGTGACGGCGCGGATTTCGTGCAAATCTTCTCCCTTGCGGATTTCGAGTACCAGATCCCAGTGGCCCGCCAACCGCAACAGCAGTTTCGACTCGTAAACTCCGGGACCGGCCTCGGTCAGGCTGAAGGCGACATCCTGCTTGTTGCTAGAGGGGCGGAGAAATTGCCCGGCCACCGTCGCGCCCGTTATCGGCTCGCCTTCGCGGGTCCGCACGGCCACCCGAAAGATCCCGGTCTCGCCCGCCCTCGGATCGCTCGCCCAGCCTTTCTGGACTTGCCAACCCCGTCGCTGCTGTCGCTCGACTTGCTGGAGATACCGGTTGTACAACGCTTCCTTCTGATGAAAATCGTGCGAAACCACCCCCGGAAACATCGATGTGACCTCGCGACCGCTTTTCGCCTCCGGCAACAGCCAATCGCGCAAAGAGGGCGTCAAACCGCGTTCGGCGACGGCCACGAACACCGCGCCCGACACCGCCACGAAGACGAAGAAGCCGCCGATCACCGCCGGTCCCCAATGCAGCCCCTTTCCTCCCGAGCGGGCGCCCAACAGCATTCCGCAGGCGAGCGAAACCAGCAGATAGATGCAGAGATGGATCGCGAACACATCACCGCCCGGCCAACGCACGATGCTGTAGGGCACGTAAAGCCCGACTGCCACCAAGGCCACCACGGCGGCGGCTTGTTTCGCGCCGGTGCGCGCGAAACGGACCAAAGCCAGATTCGCGAGCAGGATCAGCCCGGCGCCGACGGCGAGGCCGAGCAACAATTCGGTCATCTGCCGTTTTCCGGCATCGAGAACGGGACCTCCCGGCGGATCGGGCTGGCGGTCTCTCCTTCCAGCAGCTTGACGACAAAGGTGATTTTATCGTCGGACTCTCCCACGCCCGTCGGATCGGGCGCAACCTGAACGCGCGCCAGCAGCTTGATCCGTTCCTGGGGTTCCAGGGTGATGCGCTCCATGCCGTCCATGTCCAGGATCGCGCCGGACAAGCCCTCGACGCTGATGCCGACCGTCATCGGCGCGGTCAATTTATTGTTCAGCTTGATCTCGTAGGCATTGCGGATACTGCCGTCCGCCAGTTGCGAGTACAGCGGTTGACGGATTTGTTCCACGGTTGCCGTGTAGGGAACGCGGGTCAGGATGCTCCAGGTCAGAATCGTGATCGCCGCCGTCAGGATGACGCCGTAGCCGATGGTCTTGGGTTTGAGCAAGCTGGTCTTCTTGCCGTTCAGCGCGTTTTCCGAGGTGTATCCGATCAGACCGCGCGGCCACTTCAAATTGTCCATGATGGTGTCGCAGGCATCGATGCACAGCGCGCAGGAGATGCACTGGTATTGCAGCCCGTTACGGATGTCGATGCCCACCGGGCAAACCTGCACGCAGTAGCCGCAATCGATGCAGTCGCCCACGCCCTTCGCCTGGCGTTCCTCGCGGGATTTCAGGCCCTTGCCCAAACTGGCCCGCCCGCTCGCGCCTTCGCCCCGCCGGTCGTCGTAGGACACGATCAGGGTATCGTGATCGAACATCGCGCTCTGGAAGCGGGCGTAGGGGCACATGTAGGTGCAGACCTGCTCGCGCGCCAAGCCCGCCATGACGAAGGTGGTCGCGGTCAGGAAGAAGGTGGTGAAATAGGCCGGATACGGCGCCCGGCCCAACAGCGTGTCCACCACCAGCGTCGGGGCGTCCACCCAGTACATGGTGAAGGTCAGGCCGGTCCAGAACGCGACCAGCAGCCACAAGGCGTAGGTTCCGCCTTTCTTCGCGATCTTCTCGCGATTCCACGGCCCCTTGTCGAGCCGCATTCGCGCCGGCCGCTCGCCCTGAACCCAGTGTTCGATCATCATGTACAGATCGGTCCACAGCGTCTGGAAACAGAAATAACCGCACCAGACCCGCCCGGCCAAGCCGGTCACGAAAAACAGCAGGATCGCGAAGATGATCAACACCCCGGCCAGCCAGAAGATGTCCTGGACCTGAATGGTCAAGCCGAAAATGTAGAAATGCCGTCCCGGCAGATCGTAGAGCACCGCTTGATCGGGTGCGTTGGGCCGCTCCCAACGCAGCCAGGGCAGCAGGTAATAAATGATGTAAGCCAAAATCAGCGCGCCGGTTTTGAGAGAGCGAAATCGTCCCCTGACCGAGCGTGGATAAATTTGAATCCGCTTCTGATAAAGCTGGACCGTTTCTTCGGACATGGTCTACCCGCTTTGCGATTCAGGCCGCGAACCGACTCGATCAATAGAAACGGCTCACCCCCCGAGTCGGGGGGTGAGAATCAAGTAAACCGTCGAGTCAGCCAAAGCGCGGGCCAGTATATTGGGACCCAATACAAACCCCTCTCCATCAGGAAAGGGGTTCGGGGTGAGGGACTCCCGTCAATGGCTCAGAAGTTTAACATTAATCGGGCCGCACCAAAACGGCCGGTCACTTGGCGCCGCCCAACTGACGGACATAAACCGCCAGCAACTTGATGTCCGTCGGAGACAAACGGTCTTTCCACGGCGGCATCACCCGGGTGTTGTTGACCCCGGCGGAGATGAAGTTTTTGAGCGCCGCTTTCTTGTCCTGCAAGGTTTTCTGCGCCGGCACGTCAGCGATCGCCCAGATCTTGTCGGTCAGGTTGGCGGCTCCCTGCGACTGCACGCCCTTGGCATCGGCGCCGTGGCAGTAGTAGCAACCCCCGACTTGCCCGTGGAAGATGTCCTTGCCGCGCTCGGAGGCTTCGCTGGGCTTGGCCTCGCCCGACAGCGTCAGCACGTATTCGGCGACATCGTCCAGCTGCTCGGGCTTGAGCACTTGGCCGAAGGCCGGCATGAAGCCTATGCGACCTTGCACCAAGGTCTCGTGAATCTGGTCCATGCCGCCACCCCACAGCCAGTCGTCGTCCGTCAGGTTCGGGTACATGCCCACGACGCCTTGGCCGCCGCGACCGTGACAGGCGGAGCAATTGTCGCCGAAGAGCCCCTTGCCGACGGAACGCACGAATTCCATCATCTTGGGATCCTTGACGATTTGGTCGTAGCTGGCCGCCTGCACCTTGGCCAGCATGTCCTTGCGCTGCTTGTCGTTGGCGGCATCGCCGAGATCTTCGAGCAGCAGCGCGCGGGTGTTCCAGCGATGCTCCTGCTCCTTCTCCTTGCCGGTCACCTTGTCGGCGATGGTGTAACTGACGGTTCCAAATCCCTTGATCCAGGTTTGCCCCACCGGCCAAGAGGGATAAATGAACCAGTAGAGAACCGAGAACACCGCGGTTCCGTAAAAGCACCACAGCCACCACCGGGGCAGCGGGTTGTTGTATTCCTGCAGATCGCCGTCCCAGGCGTGACCGGTGGTCTGAACCGCACCGGACGGTTGTTGCACATTCAGCTTATTCTCACTCATTGTCCATCACCTTGCGGGATTGGGATTGGCGCCCGGACCATGAACTATCGGACTGCGGTGGATCATCGTCGTCAAATGGAATGTACTTGTAGGATTCCAGCCGCTTGGCGCGGCGCTTGCCGGTGAACACGTAGATCAGAATGCCGCAGAAAGCTCCGAAAAACAGCACCAGCGCCAGAGGCTTGGAGTTTTCCATGCGGGTAAACCACAGCAGCCAATCAAACATCGGACGGGCTCCAACCCGTCCCCCCAGCGGGGGGACGCGGTTCGGTATCAACGGAACTTGGCAAAATAGCCTTCGTCGTACTTGGTGAAATCCACCATGGTGCCGAGCACCTGCAGGTACGCGACCAGCGCTTCCATTTCCGTCACCCGGCTGGGAATGCCGTCGAAGTTCTTATCGCGGGCCTGCTTCAGCAGGCTGTCCTGCGCTTGATTGATATCCAGTTGGTCCGCGATGTCTTTGCCGAACTTCTTGACGTTGGCGTCGTATTCCTGCTGGATCAACGAATAGGGAACCCCCGTAGCCCGCAGGGCGCGCATCCGGCCCGCCGCGTCCGAGTAATCCAGATCGTGATCCAGCAACCAGGGATAGTTCGGCATGATGGATTGCGGCACCACCGAGCGCGGCGCCTTCAAGTGCTGCACCTGCCACTGGTTGGAGTACTTGCCGCCGACCCGCGCCAAATCGGGACCGGTGCGCTTGGAGCCCCACTGGAAGGGGTGGTCGTACTGCGATTCCGCCGCCAGCGAGTAGTGGCCGTAACGCTGCCACTCGTCGCGGAACGGCCGGATCATCTGCGAATGGCACAAATAGCAGCCTTCGCGGACGTAAATGTCTCGGCCGCGAATTTCCAGCGGCGTGTAGGGACGCACGCCGTCCACTTTCTCGACCGTCTCGTTGATGTAGAAGAGCGGGACGATTTCCACCAAGCCGCCGATGCTGATCACGACCAGGATCAACAAGAGCATGAGGGCGGAATTGGTTTCGATTTGTTCGTGTCGCATGGTTGTTTATCTCCCGAAATCGCCCGTTCAAGCCTTGGCCAACTTGGCCGCCAATTTGGCTTCCAGGGCCGCCCGCTCGACGCGAGACGCGCGCACGGTCATCACCATGTTGTACGCCATCACCAGCGCTCCCGCCACGAAGAAAGCGCCGCCCAAGGCGCGCCAGACATACGGGGTGTGCATGAACTCGACGGTCTCGATGAAGGTGTAGGCCAGATTGCCGTAATCGTCGAAGCTGCGCAGCATCAAGCCCTGGCCGATACCGGCGACCCACATCGAGGTGATGTACAGCACGATGCCGATGGTGGCGAGCCAGAAGTGGACGTAAATCAAGGTCTGGCTGTACAGCTTGGTTTCGTACAGCCGCGGCATCAGGTGATAGAAGGAGCCGAAGCTCACCAAGGCGACCCAACCGAGCGCGCCGGAATGGACGTGGCCGATGGTCCAGTCGGTGTAGTGCGACAAGGCGTTGACGCTCTTCAGCGACATCAACGGACCTTCGAAGGTGGACATGCCGTAGAACGACAGCGAGGTGATCAGGAACAGCATGACCGGGTCGGAGCGCAGTTTGTCCCACGCGCCGGACAGCGTCATGATGCCGTTGATCATGCCGCCCCACGAAGGCATCAGCAAGAGCACCGAGAACGTGGCCGACAGGGTCGAAACCCAATCGGGCAACGCGGTCCAGTGCAGGTGATGGCCGCCGGCCCACATATAGAGGAAGATCAGCGCCCAAAAGTGGATGATCGATAACCGATAAGAGTAAACCGGCCGACCGGCCTGCTTGGGCACGAAGTAATACATCATGCCGAGGAAGGCGGCGGTCAGGAAAAAGCCTACCGCATTGTGACCGTACCACCATTGAATCATGGCATCCTGCACGCCGGCGTACAGGCTGTAGGATTTGAGCGGACCGACCGGCACCGCTATGTTGTTGAAAATGTGCAACAGCGCGACCGCCAGCAGGAAGGCCAGGAAAAACCAGTTGGCGACATAGATGTGCGGCTGACTGCGACGGCGGACCGTCTCGACGTAAACCAGGATGTAGCACACCCAAACCACGGTGATGGCGAGATCCAGGGGCCACTCGAACTCCGCGTATTCCTTGCCTTGGGAAAAGCCGGCCATGTACGTGATCACGCCCAGCGCCACCCCGCCCGTCCAGCCCCAGAAGGTGAACTCGGCCAGCCAAGGGAAAGCGAGCCGCGCCTGGCAGGTGCGCTGCACGATGTAGTAGGACGTGGCGAACAGGGCGCTGCCGCCGAAACCGAAGATCACCAGACTGGTGTGGACCGGGCGCAGACGCCCGAAGGTCAGGGCGGGAAGGTCGAAATTCAGAAACGGCCACGCCAATTCGCTGGCGATGTAGACACCGACCGCCATGCCGATCACGCCATAGACCATGGCCACGATCATAAACCTGCGGACGATATCGAAATTATACTGCTCGGCCGGCAACGCTGAGCTTTGGGCCATATCCAAGTCTCCTTAGCAAGCCATGGGGTTAGGCGTTGTTGTACTTGTTTTCCGATGGTTGAACGCCGGACTGGAAAACGCATCTGGGTGGGTCGGGACAAGGACCTATTCTACTAATATCTGCCGGGTTTTCTCAATCAGCGCCGGCTAATATTATCGATGGCGGGAATTTGCCGGCAATTTTCGGCAATATATTGAATATATTAATATTTATAGCTTTTCAAAAAGGCGCGACGCATAGTGGTCGAGCATCAGGGCAGCGAATAGCCCGAACAAATAGGCGATGGAAAACCCGAAAGTCGGCATGGCCAAGCGGTCGTCGCCGGTCGCGTACAAGCGCGCGGCGTAGCTCAGGAAGCGCAGGCCCAGCAAGACGGCGCCGGTCAGATAGATCCAACCGCTCATGCCGGTCAGGAACGGCAGCAGGGTGATGAGAAACAGCAAGATGGTGTACAGCAGGATGTGGAGCCGGGTGAACGCGACACCGTGCGTGACCGGCAGCATGGGGATGTCGGCGTTGGCGTAATCGTGGCGCCGATGGATGGCCAAGGCCCAAAAATGCGGTGGCGTCCAGATGTAGATGATCAGAAACAGCAGCAGCGCGCCGGAATCCACCTGGCCGGTGACCGCCGTCCAGCCGAGCAGAGGCGGAGCCGCACCGGCCGCGCCGCCGATGACGATGTTCTGCGGCGTCGCGCGTTTGAGGAACAGGGTATAGATCACCGCGTAACCGATCAGTGAGGCGAAAGTCAGCGCAGCGGTCAGCGGATTGGTGAAGACCAGCAGCAGGCTCAAGCCCAAAATGCCGATGATCAGGGCAAAGCCGAGCACCTGCCAGGATTCCAGGTGTCCGCTGGGCAGCGGCCGGTGGCGGGTGCGGGCCATGAGGGCATCGACCTTTCGGTCGACCAAGTGGTTGATCGCGGCGGCCGAACCGGCCACCAAGGCGATGCCCAACGAGCCGAACAGCAGGATTTCCCAAGGCACCATGCCCGGCGTGGCCAGCAACATGCCGACCATGGCGGTAAAGGTGATCAAGGCCACCACCCGGGGTTTGGTCAATTCCAGATAATCCCGGCCGTGGCGCCGCCAGCCGGCGCGCAAGGTCTGGAAGGCGGCGGTCATCATGTGGCGGGTTCCGGTCGTAGCAGGTGGTTGAGCCCGACCAAGGCCAGCAACAGCAGTGCCGCCCCGGCGTTATGGGCGACGGCAACCGGCAACGGCAGGCGCAAAACCACATTCGCGATACCCAAGGCCAATTGGCCGATCAATAACACGGCGACAGCCAGTCCGGCGAACCGCACGACGCGGCTTCGCCCGGTCGCCACCAGCCGCCAGCTCAGCCATCCCAGGTACAAGAACACGATCAGGGCGCCGAGCCGATGCATCAGGTGAATCGTCACCCGAGCATCGTTGGCCAGCACGCCGCCTTCATAGGAAACACCGAGCCCTCGCCAAAGCGTGAACGCCTCGCGAAAATCGGTCGGCGGCCACCAATGGGTCTGACAGGTCGGAAAATCCGGGCAGGCCAAGGCGGCGTAATTCGCGCTGGTCCAGCCTCCCAAGGCGATCTGAGCCACCAGCAACGCCAGTCCCAGCAGCGCGTAACCGCGCAACGCTCGATCGGCGGCCACCACCGAGCTTTCTCCATACCGGCCCTGGCGCAGCACCAGCCAAGCCAACAAGCCCAGTGTCGTCAACCCCCCCAGCAGGTGGGCCATCACCACGACCGGCTTCAACTGCCAAGTCACGGTCCACATCCCCAACAGGGCCTGAAACACCACCAGCGCCAGCAGGCACAGCGGTAGAACTACGGGTTGATCGGGGGCCGATCGCCGCCGCCAAGCCAGCGCGGCCAGCGCCAAAATCATCAAACCCAGAGTGCCGGCGAAATAGCGGTGCACCATCTCCTTCCAAGCTTTGGCGGGCTCCACCGGACGGTGCGGATAAACCGCGTTGGCCTCGGCGATCTGATGGGCCTCGTCGGGCACGTCCAAGCGACCGTAGCAGCCGGGCCAGTCGGGGCAACCCAAGCCGGCATCGGACAACCGCACGTAGGCGCCCAGCACGACCACCACCAGGGTCAAGGCCAGCGCCGCCCACGCCAAGCGGTGAAACAAAGTCCTGCGGGTCGCGGTCATCCGATTTTGGACCACTTCAACAGTCGCTGGAGATCCTTGAGCAATCCGCGCGGCTCGGTATCGACGGGATAGCGCATCAGCAAATTACCCAGCGGGTCCAACAGATACATCCACTCGCCGACGCGCCCCGGTCGACCGAACGCGTCGGCCAGGGCGGTCCGGTTGACGGCATCGGCCACGCCGACCAAGGTCGCCGGATGTTCGGCGGCGAGCCAATCGCGGAATCCGGTCGGCGGCATGGCGTCCACCAACAGCAAGGTCTTGACCCGATCCATATCCTTGCCCAAGGCTAGCCGGACTTGGCGCATGTCGTACAGGCCGGTGCGGCAGCGCGCGTCGCACTCCGCCGCCGAGCCGACATAAGCCAGCACCCAACGTCCCTGCAATGCCATCTCATCGGCTGGCTTCCCGTCCAACAAATCGAACCGCAAGGCCACCGGCCGGGCCGGATTCAGCAGCTCGCCGTGTTGAGCGGAACTTTCTGGCCGCCAGTGGCCGATCAGCAGCCAAGCCGCAGCCAGCGGCAGCACGAAGCAGGCGACGACCAGCAACAGCACCAGCCGTTGCCGCCAGAGCGGGGGAATCGAAGAGAGGTCGAACGATATCGAATGAACGCTCATCTCGTAATCATTTAGAACGAGGCAATCGATGGGTATTGACCGCAAAGTACAGGATCAAGAGCGCGACCGCCAAGGAGAACCATTGCGCGGCATAGCCTTGATGGCGCTCCGGCCCCTGGCCGCCGAAACGGGGTTGCCAGTCGCGCCAGAAACCTGCGGGCGCTTCTGGCTCCAACAAAATGATCGCGGGGAGCAGCGGATAGTCTAACAAGCCGGACAGCCGCTGATAATCCACATGGGGAATAATTCGAGGCCAGCGCGAATCCCCCCCGGCGCCATCGCCCAACCGCAATCCCGGGTTGGCCGGCTGCGCCAGCCAGCCTCTGACGGTGACCGGTTCGGCGGACAGGGAAACATCCGGCAATTCCTGTCGCGTTGCCCCGAGCGGCAGCCAGCCCCGATCAATCAGTATCGCCGTGCCGTCCCGCAAACGCAACGGGGTCAGGGCATGATAGCCGGGCCGACCGTCGCGGACCTGATTGTCCAGCAATAACTGATGGGCATTGTCATAGCGGCCGGCGGCGATCACCCGGCGATAGCGATTGGCGGAATCGGCCGGATCCACTTCGGCCAGCGGCGTCGGTGGCAGTTGAAACCGCTCGGCGAACGCCGTTTGCAGCTCGGCTTTTTGCCGAGCCCGGTCCAACTGCCAAAAGCCCAGCGTTAACAGCAACGGCAACAACAGCAAGGTGGCGCAGGTAGACGCCCGGCCGGGCTCGAAGATCCAACCGCCCAGTCGCGCTCGCACCCGCTTTTCGCCGGAACCCCGACCCGTCACGCCGATCCGGGTTGGGTTATACTCGTGATCGTCTCCACCACTCGCCGGAACTTTTCGATGCTAACCAAGATCGTCGTCATCGTCATGCTGTTGCTGATTTTAGCAAGTTTGGGTTCCGGGCTGTTCTTTCTGATCAGCGACCAAGGCCGAAATCCCCGCACCGTCAAGGCCCTGACGATGCGGATCGGCCTGTCGGTGGCGCTCTTCCTGCTACTGATGCTGGCCTATGCCACCGGCCTGATCACGCCGCACGGACTGTAGCGAAGCGTCTGGCGCTCACATCCAGTAGACGAAGATAAACAAGCCCAGCCACACCACGTCCACGAAGTGCCAGTACCACGCCGCCGCCTCGAAGGCGAAATGCCGTTGCAGCGTGAAATGCCCGGCCATGCTGCGAAACAGGATCACGGTCAGAATGATGGCACCGATGGTGACGTGCAGACCGTGGAAGCCAGTCAGCATAAAGAAGGTGGAGCCGTAAATCCCGCTGCCCAGGGTCAAGTGCAGTTCCTTGTACGCCTCGTGGTATTCGGTGGCTTGCAGGAACAGGAACAAAAAGCCCAAGGCGACCGTCGCCGCCAAGCCCTTGATCAGTTGCGGGCGATTGCCTTCCACCAAGCCCCAGTGCGCCCAGGTGATGGTCACGCCGCTGCTGAGCAAGATCAGGGTGTTGATGGCCGGCAAGCCCCAGGCATGCATCGGCGCGAAGAAGCCGCCGACCTCGCCGGGACCGTTGGTGGGCCAGACCGCTTCGAATTTCGGCCAAAGCATGCCGTGCGTCATAACGGCGTGATCGGACTCTCCGCCCAGCCACGGCACCGAATAGGCGCGAGCGTAAAACAGCGCGCCGAAAAACGCCGCGAAAAACATCACCTCGGAAAAGATGAACCACGCCATCCCCCAGCGGAACGAGCGATCCATCTGATCGCTGTACATTTTCTTTTCGCTCTCGCGGATCACCGTGCCGAACCAGCCGAAGATGGTGATCAGTATCAGCGTCAATCCGACGAGCAACAGCGTGTTGCTGCCGCCGTTCAGCAGCGTGGCCCCGCCGAACATCAGCGTGAACAGGCTAATGGAAGCGATGATCGGCCAGTGGCTATGGTGCGGCACATAGTAATGATCCGGGTATTGGCCCGGCGCGTGGTCCGCGTGCGTCATGAATATCCCCCTTTCAAGGTTATGTGTGCGTCTGCGTGGCAGGCGGCGCCGCGATTCAGCCGCCCGCGTTGTCGATCCGAAAGAATGTATAGGACAGGGTCACGGTGCGCACGTCGGCCGGTAACTGCGGGTCGATGCGGAACGTGACCGGCATCTCCTTTCCTTCTCCCGCCCGGAAGAGCTGGCGATTGAAACAGAAGCACTCGATCTTCTGGAAATGCGATGCCGCCAGCCCCGGCGAAACGCTGGGGATGGCCTGACCGGTCATAGGCTGATCGGCCAAGTTCCGAGCCCAAAAATGAGTCTGGTAGAACTGGCCAGGATGCACCTGCATGCGGGCGATTCGCGGCGCGAATTCCCACGGCGCCCCCAAATTCAGATTGGCGACGAATTCCACGGTCACCGTTCGCGCTTCGTCCACCTTCATCGGTTCCACGGCGGTCACGCGACCGCCGGTCTTGCCGTTGAGGCCGGTGATTTTGCACAGCACATCATAAAACGGCACCATCGCGAAGCCGAAGGCGAACATGCCGGCCGTCACCCATAACAGGCGGCGCACCAACCGGCGGTTGGCCAAGGCTGCGGCCGTTTCGCGGGCGTCCATGATCAGCGCCACGCCATCAGCAGAATGAAGCCGAAATAAATCGTCCCGGCCAAGACCAGCAACGCGATCACCGTGCGCCGGGCCCGGCCGGCCCGGCGGGTTTCCGGCATTGCGCCGCCGGTCGCCTTGTCCGTGGGCGTCCCCACCATCCCCGCACCTCTCACTTGCTTGCGGCCGCGGTGGTACCGGCGTGATACGGCG
>RRZT012228567.1_pt1 | contig 16093 bp, 13 predicted proteins | sample 2165551 | NCBI WGS metagenome assembly RRZT01 (sample SAMN10456910, study PRJNA506462) | wastewater metagenome | biome: wastewater; feature: sludge; material: wastewater sludge; isolation source: wastewater sludge with Escherichia coli K12::gfp cells carrying plasmid... | place: USA: Moscow, Idaho... | reverse complement strand
GCTTTTGTTTGCTTCTGAATTGATAGCTGTCTGCGCTTGCTGGTCAAGCGCCCGACGCAGTTTTTGCACGGATTTTTGCAAGCGCGCGGGCTGCACCGGCTTGAGCACGTAGTCCAGCGCCTGCGCCTCGAAGGCCTGCACGGCGTACGGGTCGTAGGCGGTGACGAAGGCCAGGGCGGGGAAGGGCTTGGCGGCAAGATCCCAGGCGTCGGCCAGTTCGGCGGCGGCATCCAGCCCGCTCATGCCGGGCATGCGGATGTCCAGCAGCAGCACGTCGGTCGCCAGGCGCAGCGCCTCGCGCACGGCGCTGGCGCCATCGCCCACGGTGGCCACCACGCGCAGCTCGGGCCAAGCCTTGGCCAGTTCGTGTTGCAGGGCGGCGGCCAGCAGGGGTTCGTCTTCGGCAATCAGGGCGGTGGGCATCTTTTGGCGGTGCAGCGAGGATGAGTCGGAACTGTAGGAGCGGCGGAAGCCGCGAATCGGCGCCTGCACGTGGCGATGCGGCCATTCGCGGCTTCCGCCGCTCCTACGGGAATGCAGATCAACGACGGGTAGGCGGCATGGCTCATCGCGGGTGCAGCACCATGCGATCGCTTTCGATGCGCACGTCGAAATGGCGCAGGAACGACTGGCCCAGCAGCGCGCCGCTGCCGTCGCCCATGTCCAGCCCGGTGGTCACGCTGATGTCGTTGTGCGCCAGCGGCCCGGCCTTGACCGGCACGCCGTGCACCAGCCGCCCTTCGCGCGTGCCGCCCGCGGTGCTGAGGGTGATGGGGCGCCCTTCTGGCAGGCGCGCGGCGCGCGCCAAGCGGCTGCTGATGGCCACGCTGCTGGCGCCGGTGTCGACGAGGAAGGTGACGGGCTCGTGGTTCACCTCGCCGCGCACGTAGAAGTGGCCGTCGCGGCTGCGCGGGATGACCAACTCGCCGCCCGCCATCTGGTACGGCTCCAGCCCTGCTCGCTGGCGGCCCTCCCACCACGCAAAGCCCCACCACAGCGCGCCCGCCAGCAGCAGCCAGAAGGCGAGCAGGGCGGCGGTGCTGCGGCGCAGGGTCTGCGCGGGGGTGGGTGAATCGGGCGGGGCCATGCGGGCGAGTATGCCGGGGCGCGGCCTGTGGTGCAGCGGCGGGCGGATGGACTGGGTGTCGTGCGGCGTCTGCGGCCAAAACGTCAACCATCGTCATCCCGGCGAAAGCCGGGATCCAGCTCCGCCGCGCGCGTCGTGTGGATTCCGGCTTTCGCCGGAATGACGAAATGGATGTTGTTTCGTGGAAATCAAACAAGACCAGGTGTGGGAGCGGGCTTGCCCGCGATGGGGCGGTGGCTGGGGGCGATGCGCTGTATCGCGGCCAAGGCCGCTCCCACAGGGGCGGGGCGTCGTAGGAGCGGCGGCAGCCGCGAACAGGTCTGTCGTCCACCGCGGATGCGCTTTGTTCGCGGCTGCCGCCGCTCCTGCCGCGGAGGGCCGGCGGCTCAACCCTTCATCAACTTCCACAGCGCCGGCTTCAGCGTGGCGGCGGCCATCAGCCCGCCCATGGCGGCGCCTTCGACGCCGAGCGAGGCCACGTCCTGCCCCGCCAGCAGCAGGCCGGGCACGGGGGTGCGCACATGCAGCGCGGGGTCGAGCAGGCGCTCGGGCGTGGTGGCCAGGCCGTACATGGCGCCCTCGGGCGCCAGCGCATAGGCGGCCTGCGACAGCGGGGTGGACAGCTCGTGGTAGGCCACGCGCTGCGCCAGCGTCGGGAACAGGCGCTTGAACTGGGTGAGCAGCTGGTCCTCAATCCAGCCCTTGGTGGCCTCGTAGTCCTCGGGCCGGTGGCCGAGGCGCGAATCCTGCCAGGCGGCGAACACCTCCCAGTCGCACAGCGCCAACACCTCGGCGGTGGGCGCTTGGGCGTGCTCGGGATCGTTCAGGCCACTGAACGAGACGTAGAGCGCGCCGGCGTCCTCGTCGGTCGGGTTGGCCCAGATCAGCGCCTCGGGGTCGGACGCGGCGCCGGTGGCCTGGCCGTCGTAGATCCAGTGGTTGGCGCCGTCGAAACCGAGGGCGCGCAGTTCGTCGGCGGCCCCGCTGAAGCCCAGGTACAGCGTCATGTAGGCGCAGCTGGGTTCGTGCCTGCGGATGCTGGCGCGCCAATCGGCCGCCACGCCATCGGGCAGCGCGGCGATGGTGTTGAGCGCGCCCATGGCGGAGACGATGTGGGGCGCGCGTTCTTCGCGGCCATCGGCCAGCCGCACGCCAACGGCGCGGCCGTCCTCGACCAGCAGCTGCGCCACGCGCGCGCCAGTGCGCAGCTCGCCACCCGCGTTCCACACGCCGGCCGCCAGGCTCTCGGCCAGCCGCGCCGGGCCGCCGATGGGGTAGCCCGCGCCGCCCTCGGCATAGCTGCCCATCACCAGCGCGTGCAGCACCAGCGGCGCGTGCGAGGGCGGCAGGCCGTAGTCGCCGCCGCGCGCGGCCAGGATGGCGCGCAGCTGCGGGTCGCGCACGTGCGCCAGCGCCTCGGCCAGCGTCACGTCGGCCCGGCGCTGCAAGCGCCGGCCCAGCACCCAGCGCATCAGCGTGGCCGCCGGGCGCGGCACGCCGTGCAGAGCCATCATGGTGTTGATGCTGCGGCGCGCCTGCTCGTACTGGTCGGCATACGCGTCGATGGCAGCCCCCTCGGCCGGGAACTGCGCCTTCAGCCGCGCCCAGTTGTCCGCCTCGGGCGCGCCGTAGGCGAAGCGCGTTTCGGTGCCATCGGGGTGGATCAGCCGCACCAGGTCGAAGCGATCGGGCAGCGGCTGAAAGCGCAGCGTGCCGTCGCCCAGCGTGTTCAGCAGCCGGGCGAAGCGCGCTTCGTCGTCGCCAGGCGCCGTCACGCCCGTCAGGTAATGCAGGCCGGTGCCGAAGCTGAAGCCCTGGCGCGCGAAAGTCTGCGTCATGCCGCCCAGGATGTCGTGCTGCTCCAGCACCAGCACGCGCTGGCCTTCGCGCGCCAGCGCGGCGGCGGCGGTGAGGCCGCCGATGCCGGAGCCGATGACGAGGGTGTCCCAGTTCATGCCGATGCCTGGTCGATGGGAAGTTCGAGGGCGACGGTGGTGCCCGCGCCGGGCGCCGATTGCACGTGGACCACGCCGCGCCCGCCGGTGGACGAGGCCACGCGCTCGATCACCTGCGCCATGCCGAAGCGGCCTTCGCGAACGTGGGTCGCATCGAACCCGGCGCCGGTGTCGGCCACCGTGAGGCGCAGCGTGTCGCCCACGCGCTCGGCGCGCACGTCGATGCGGCCGCCCGCCACCTGCGGCTCCAGCCCGTGGCGGATGGCGTTCTCGACCAGCGGCTGCAGGATCAGCGGTGGCACGGGCAGGTCGCGCAGCGCCTCGGGCAGGTCGAAGGACGCGGCCAGGCGCGGGCCCATGCGGATCGCCATCAGGTCGAGGTAATCGCGCAGGCGCTCGAACTCGGCCGAGAGCGGGTGCGTGGTGGCGCGCGATGCATCGAGCGTGGCGCGCAGGTAGTCGTTCAGCCGGTCCACCATGCGCTGCGCGGCAGGCGGGTCGACGCCGATCAGCGCGCGCAGGTTGGCCAGGGTGTTGAACAGCATGTGCGGCTCCAGCTGGCTTTGCAGCAGGCGCAGCCGGGCCTCGGTGGCGTCGCGCTCGGCGGCGGCACGGCTGGCCTGCAGCGCGGCGGCCTGGCCGCGGGCGTGAAAGTAGAAGCTGGCCACCGTGCCCGCCGCCACGGTGACCAGCAGGCCCAGCACCAGGTCGCGCTGCGGGTACTCGGTCACGTCGCCCAGCAGCAGCCGCGCCAGCCGCGTGCCGCCGAAAAAGCCTGCCGCAATGCCGGCGGCGGTGAGGGCGACGCCGCGCCAGCCCCTGGGCCAGCCGTGGCCGCCGGTGTCGGGGTTGCGGTGGCAGTGCTGCGCCGGCACCAGCAGGCGGCCGAACTCGATCACCGCCCATGTGATCATGCCGATGCTGATCGAATGCACCAGCTGCCGCGCGTAGCCGCTGCCCGGCCACATCATGGTGGTGAACACCGCGATGACGCAGCAGAAGGCCAGCACCTGAAGGCCGTGCCGAAGGGTGTCGCGCCAGAAGGGGTGCATGTGGGTTGCTATGAGTAAAGTAGCTGTGCGCGCCCGTGGGGTGGGCGCCAGGGCCGTATTTTGTGCTTGTTGGTGAGGGCAAAGCGCTTGAAAGCGAGCCCCTGCCATCCCCTCTCCACCCGAAGGGGGGAGAGGGCCAAGGTGAGGGGGCGATGCCGCGGGCAGCGTGCCGGCGCGTGCTTCGTGGCGATGCGTGGTTGCCCTCACCCCCACCCTCTCCCGCGTGCGGGAGAGGGGGCTGTGCGCGCCCACATGGCCAGTGCCTGCCTGTCCCATCAATCACTCGGCTGCGCGCCCTGGCCGCCGCGCTGCGCCGCACGCTGGTACGCCGGCCGCGCGTGAATGCGCGCCAGCCAGTCGGTCAGGCGCGGGTGCTCGGCGGCGTGCAGGCCGGCGCGGGCTTGCGCGGCTTCGACCGGGTAGCTCATCTGCACGTCGGCGGCGCTGAAGGCATCGCCGGCGAACCAGTCGCGCTGCTGCAGTTCGCCCTCCATGTAATTCAGGTGCAGTTTCAGTTGCGGGCCGACGAAGCCGGCCATGGCCTTGTCGACGATGCCCTGGGCGACGGGCCGCACGAAGAACGGCATCCTGGCCTGCGCGATGCGGTCGAACACCAGCTTCAGCAGCAGCGGCGGCATGGCCGAGCCTTCGGCGTAATGCAGCCAGTAGCGGCAGCGCGTGGCCGCGGGCGTGCCGGGCGCGGGCAGCAGGCGGCCGTTGCCCAGGCGCTCGGCCAGCGTCTCGATGATGGCGCCGCTTTCGGCCAGCACCTCGCCATCGACCTGCACGACCGGCGACTTGCCCAGCGGGTGGACGGCCTTCAGCGCGGGCGGGGCCAGCAGGGTCTGCGGATCGCGCTGGTAATGCACGACGTCGTAAGGCTGGCCCAGTTCTTCCAGCAGCCACAGGATGCGCTGCGCGCGCGAATTGTGGAGGTGGTGGACGGTGATTGTGGGCGGGGTCATGTCAGCGCACCGCGATGGCCAGGCTGGCGGCGGCGAACCACGCCGGCACGGCGATCAGGAACACGCGCTCGGCCAAGCCGAACCAGCGCCGCAGCGGCGGCAGCAGCAGGCAGGCGACCAGGGCCGCCAGCGCCCAGGCGCACAGCCAGCGCAGGGCGATCAGCACGCCGGCCAACGCGGGCGGCGCGGCGGGGGCGAGCAGCGGCGTGGCGTTGTCGGCCACGGTGTAGTACAGCGCGAACGAGGCCACGGCGAACCCCATGTGCAGGCGGCCGCTGGCGGTCTTGGGTGCGCCCTCCAGGTCGGTGGGGAACAGCAGCACGCCGATGCGCGCCAGCACCACCGCCGCCATGCAGGCCACCAGCCAGCCCGGCAGGCCGGCCAGGTGCATCACGCCCGCCATCAGCGCGGCGGCCAGCGTGCCCAGGTGGCCGTGCCACTGGAACAGGCCGCGCGCCGTGCCCAGGGCGTAGTCGCTCACGGGATCGCGCACGGTGTCGTGATGGGGATCGCGTGCCTGCACCACGGCCAGCAACGGCGGGGCGGCGGCGTAGAGCAGGGCGGACAGCAGGGCGAGGGCGGTGGTCATGGGGGTTTCGTGCATCAGGATCGGGGTCGGTGGTGCCCCATCAATGGCCGCGGCGGGCCAGCGCGGCGCGCTCGCGTTCGACCAGGCGCTCGCGCAGCGCGGCACCGGGCCCGATCAGCCACACCGCCGCGCCGTGGATGGCCAGGCCCAGCCCCCAGCCGAGCAGCGGGTAGGCGTGCCAGTCTCGCCCAGCCGAGAGCGACAGCGCCGCCAACCCGAGGTTGACGATGGCGTACACGGCCGCGTGTATGAACCAGCCCATCTTGGCGCTGGCGCGACGGCGGGCCAGGCGGTCGAGCGCGCTGTCGACGGCGGGGGACCGGATGTCGGTCATGGCAGAGCTCCTGTGGAACGTGTGGGTTGAGACGAGTGTGCGACGGTGTGGCGCGCGGCGCGAGCGGCTTGCGACGGAAGGCGCCAGAGCGGCGCGAAATGCGGCGGCGGCCGACGGGCCGTCACAGCCAGCCCAGCCATTGCCCCCATACCAGCTGGCCCAGATAGCGCGAAGGCAACAGCGTGAACAGCCCCGCCACGACGCAGGCGCCGACATACGTGCGCGCCATCGCCTGGCGGTGCGCCCGGATGTCGCCGCGTGCCAGGGCGCGGAAGGCCATCACCAGCATGACCAGCGTCGTGGGCACCAGCAGGTGCAGGGGTGTGTAGCCGGCGATGTTGGGCAGCGTGAAATCGCGGATGAACAGGGCCGAGAGCGCGGCCAGCAGCATCATGCTGACCCACGCGTAGCCGGCGGCGCGGTGCAGGCGCGGTCGCGATGTGACGCTCCGGCCGGGTTGGCCATGGCCGCGCCGCGCCCAGAGGGCTATCGGGCCGAGCACGAGAGCGGCCAGGGCCGCTGTCAGGTGCACGGCGATGACGGGACTCATCTGCATGGCAGTACTCCGTGGATGGGTCGGGTGCGGTCAGGCGGCAGCCAAGGCCTTGGGGCGAACGCCCATCAGCCGATGGCTTCGGGATGCTCGGCGAGCAGGGTGGTCAGCAGCATGGCGGGTCTCCTGGGTGGCGATGTCGATGGCCCGCACTGTGCGACGCAGGCCGGCGCCGTGCGAGCGCGATGCGACGGAATGCATGCACGCGGCGCGAGATGCGCCAGCGCGGTGTGAACTGGTGGTGTGCCGTCCGTTTCAGGATGATGAAGGAAATCGACAGTCAGTCGCCGTAGAATCGGCGCCGCAAGCTACAAATGATGTAGCGTTTCAGAAAGGTTTTTCTTGGATACCGTCCTGCTGGTCAAGGCCGCGATCATGGGCATCGTGGAGGGTTTGACCGAGTTCCTCCCCATCTCCTCCACCGGCCACCTGATCCTGGCGGGCAGCCTGCTGGGCTTCACCGGCACCAAGGCCAAGGTGTTCGACATCGCCATCCAGACCGGCGCCATCCTGGCGGTGATCATCGTGTACTGGCAGAAGATCCGCGATACCGTGGTGGCGCTGCCCAGCAGCCGGCAGGCGCAGCGCTTCACGCTGAATGTGCTGATCGCGTTTCTGCCCGCGGTGGTGCTGGGCCTGCTGTTCGGCAAGGCCATCAAGGCGCATCTGTTCACGCCGCAGGTGGTGGCCACCACCTTCATCCTGGGCGCCTTCGTCATCCTGTGGGCCGAGCGCCGGCCGCAAAACCTGGCGCGCGTGCACAGCGTGGACGACATGACGCCGCTGGACGCGCTGAAGGTCGGCCTGGTGCAGTGCTTCGCCATGATCCCCGGCACCAGCCGCTCGGGCGCCACCATCATCGGCGGCATGCTGCTGGGGCTGTCGCGCAAGGCGGCGACGGATTTCTCGTTCTTCCTCGCCATCCCCACGCTGATCGGCGCGGGCGTGTACTCGCTCTACAAGGAGCGCGCGCTGCTGTCGTGGGCCGACGCGCCCATGTTCGGCGTCGGCCTGCTGTTCTCGTTCATCAGCGCCTGGATCTGCGTACGCTGGCTGCTGCGCTACATCTCCAGCCACAGCTTCGTGCCGTTCGCGTGGTACCGCATCGCCTTCGGGCTGATCGTGCTGCTGACGTGGTGGACCGGGTGGGTGGTCTGGCAGGATTGAAGCCATGAACTTCGCTGAAACGCTGGCCACGCTGCCCACGGCGGACCACCTGCGCGGACTGGACGTGCTGGATGCCGATGGTGCCGTGGTGCACCACATCCCCGCCGCGCCGGGCAAGATGGGCTCGCTGCGCATCTACCACGCGCTGGCGCAGGCGTTCGACGGGCAACTGAGCGCGGCGGCCATCGCCCAGGGCCTGGAGTGGTTTGCCGAGCACGTGGCCGAGGCGCGGGCGCACCCGGGTTCGCACCCCAATATCGAGTTGCTGCTGGCCCAGCGGGCGGCGCCGCAGGGCTGGCGGCTGGTGCCGCTGCCGGCCTGAACTTCTCTCCATCCCTCACCAGCGGGCATCGACCATGGCCAAGGCGTTAGCGGTTCGGGTGGCACTGCTGTGCCTGGCGCTGTGGCTGCTGGGGCTGGGCACCGCGCAGGCGCAGCCGGCGGCCGACGCGCCCATCGACCCGCACACCGTGCAGCGCTGGGGCGCCGGCTGGCGTTACCCCCAGGCCGGCTGGACGGTGGTGCACATCGAGGGCGCGCCGCGCGAACGCGGCCTGCAGCATGGTCACCTGCTGGCGACCGAGATCGCGGCCTATATTCGCGCGCTGTCGGAGTTCTGGGGCCCCAAGGCGCCCGCGGCCGCCTGGGCGCAGAACCGTCGGGTGGCGCAAACCCTCTTCGGCCAGGGTTTTCCGCCCGAGCAGATGCAGGAGATGCAGGGCATCGTCGATGGCGCCAACGCCGCCGGCGCGCGCGCGCATGGTCGCAGGCTGGACGTGCTGGACATCATCACCCTCAACACCTCGAACGAGCTCGACACGCTGCACGACGCGCTGGTGGTCACGCCCAATGCGCCCCACCTGCGCATTGCCACGCAGCAGCCGCTGGACCCGACGCTGCGCGTGGCGCGCCAGGCCCGCAAGCCGCCGCAGCGCTGCAACGCCTTCATCGCCAACGGCCCGGCCACGGCGGACGGGCAGATCGTGTTCGGCCACATCACGATGTACGACCTGTACCCGGCCAACTTCTACAACGTGTGGATGGAAGTCAAACCCACGCAGGGCCACCGCTTCGTCATGCAGACCACGCCCGGCGGCATGCACAGCGGCATGGACTATGCGATCAACGAAGCCGGGATGCTGCTGGCCGAGACCACGCTCGACCAGGGCCCCATGGTGCCCGGCGGCACGCCGCTGGCCGCGCGCATCCGCCAGGCGCAGCAGTACGCCGGCAGCATCGACGAAGCCACCGCGCTGCTCACCCGAAACGACAACGGCCTGTGCTCCACCGAATGGGTGATGGGCGACCTGAAGCGCAACGAGATCGCGCTGCTGACGCTGGCCGGCGGCCAGAGCCGGCTGCGTCGCAGCAGCAGGGCCGAGTGGTTCGAGGGCGCCGAGGGCTTCTACTGGAGCGACAACAACATCAAGGAAGAGGGCGCTCGCCTGGCGGCCACCGCGCGGCGCGACGGCCGGCCTTCGGGCAGCGCGGCCTACGAGCCCTCGAAGCGCGATGCGGTGTGGCTGCGCGAATACCGCGCGCACAAGGGCCGCATCGACCAGGACTTCGCGCGCAAGCTGCTGTCCACGCCCGAGATCGTGTCGGCCTTCGGGGTCGATGCCTAGTACACCGATGCGCGGCTGGCGTCGCAACTAAAAAGCTGGGGCACGTTCGGCCCGCCCACCGGCACGCTGTGGCCGCCCACGGCGCAGGAGGCGCGCGACCACGCGGCGATCCGTCCGCTGATCCCCAACCCGTGGACCCTGCTGGATGTGCAGGCGCCGCCGCGGGTATCCACCGCGCAGCCGGCCGACAGGCCGCACCCGCGCCTGGCCTGGCCATCGCCCAGGCCAGCGGCCTACGCGCCGCCACCGCCGTACTGGCAGGGCACGCTGCTGCCGGCCAGCGATGCCGACATCTGGCTGTCCACCGGCTTCGCGCGCCTGGAGCGCATGCTGGCCGAACTGAACGCACCCGCCGCGCCCGGCGCCACGCCCACCGACCCTGATGACGACCTGGGCGTGGAACTGGGCTATCACCGCAGCCTGTTCGGCCGCGCGGCGCGCGCGGGGCTGGACAAACCGCTGGCCGAAACGCGCCCCGACATGGGCGACGTGCTGGGCTACCAGCTGGTGGCCGGCAAGGGCGTGCTGTTCCTGCACACGCTGCGCGACATCGTGGGGCACGACACGTTCGACGCCGCCATGCGCCGGTTGGGACGCGAGCGCAACGGCCAGCGCGTCGGCACGCACGACTTTCAGACGTTCCTGCAGCGGCACACGCAGCGCCCGCTCGGGCCCCTGTTCGACTGGTGGACGCGGCAGCCCGGCCTGCCGCTGCTGGGCGTGGCGGGCGCCGAATCACGCCCCGTGGGCAAAGGCTGGGAGGCGGTGGTGACGCTGGACGTGTCGCGCATCGGCCCCGCGCTGGCGGTGCCGGTGACGGTGGAAACGGCCGAGGGCGACGTCACGCAGGCCCAGGTGTTCGATGCCGAGCACGCGCAGATCCGCATCTCCACACGCGCGAAGCCGCTGCGCGTGGTGGTCGACAAGCACGGCACCACCGCGCGCGGCAACGGTTCGCCCTTCACCATCCTGACCATGGACGACGAGCTGGAGCACGCGCTGATCGTGTACGGCACGCAGGACGAGGCGGTGGGCAACCACGAGGCCGCCAAGCTGCTGCAGACCGCGCTGCGCCGGCGCGAGCACAACGTGCAGCCGCCCATCAGGACCGACCGCGAGGTGACCGAGGACGAGCTGCGCGGCCACCACCTGCTGCTGGTCGGCCGCCCGACCACCAACGCCGTCAGCCAGCGCCTGGCGGCGCAGTGGCCGGTGGATTTCGGCCCGCGCTCGTTCACCGTGCGCGGCCAGACCTACACGCACCCCGAAAGCGCGGTGCTGGCCGCGGGCGACAACCCACTGAATCCGCGCTATTCCGCCGTGTTGGTGGCGGGCCTGGGCAGCCTGGGCACCTACCAGACGGTGGGCAAGCTGTCGGACGACGTGCTGGGTTATGCGCCCATCGTCATCGCGCCGTTCGGCCGCGACCCGCGCGAGCTGGTGCCGCCGCTGCCCGGGCTGACGGTGGTGCCGCACTTCCCGTAACCCGGACCCCGGGCGTGGCCCGGCGGGCGGCAACTTTACATTTCTTCAAGTCCGGGTCACCGGGCCGCCCGAAGGCGCCCGCTACGATGGCGCCCAAGTCCCCCATCACGCCGCACCGCGCCCGCCAGCGCATGCCGTCCGATGTCAGCCATGCCCCAGAACGAAGAACCGAATCCGCATCTCCCGCCACCCCCGCCGGCAGCCCGCCCGCGCCACCGCTGGCTTGGCCGTGTGCTGGCGCTGCTGTTCGTGCTGGGGCTGGCCGGCGCCGCGTGGTGGCTGGTGCAGCGCGCCAATGCGCCGGCGGCGCCAGCGGCACGCGGTGGTGGCGGGCCGGGCGGCGGTGGTGGCCCCGGCATGATGGGCGGTGGTGGTGGCGCATCGGCCACCGTGGGCGTGGCGCGTGCGCGGCAGGGCGATCTGCCCATCGTGATCGATGCGCTCGGCACCGTCACGCCCGTCACCCAGGTGGTGCTGCGCCCGCAGGTGTCGGGTGTGCTGACCGAGGTGCTTTTCACCGAAGGCCAGGCGGTGCAGAAGGGCCAGTTGCTGGCGCGCATCGACCCGCGCCCGTTCGAGCAGGCGCTGGCGCAGGCGCAGGGCGAGCGCGCGCGCATCCAGGCGCAGCTGTCGGCCGCGCGCGTCACGCTGGGCCGCTACGAAACGCTGTGGAAGCAGGACTCCATCGCCCGGCAGGACGTGGACACGCAGGCCGCGCTGGTCAAGCAGCTCGAAGGCCAGGTGCAGAGCAGCACCGCCAGCGAGGGCAACGCGCGCATCAACCTGGGCTATGCGCGCATCACCGCGCCCATCAGCGGCCGCATCGGCCTGCGCGCGGTGGACCCGGGCAACATGGTGCAGGCGGGCGCCGCCACAGGCATCGCCACCATCACGCAGATGGCACCGATCGACGTGAAGTTCGCCGTGCCGCAGGACCGCGTGCAGCACGTGCTGGCGGCGCAGCGTGGGGGCAGCCTGCCGGTGGGTGCGCTCGACCGCACGCGCAACGATGCGCTGGCGCAGGGCCGCTTTCTGACGCTCGACAACGTCATCGACACCGCCACCGGCACGCTGCAGGCCAAGGCGCGCTTCGACAACGCGCAGGGCCAGCTCTTCCCCAACCAGTTCGTCAACGTGCGCCTGCAACTGGGCGCCACGCCCGGCGTGCTGGTGCCGGTGACCGCCGTGCGCACCGGACCGGACAGCGATTACGTCTACGTGGTCGATGCCGAGCGCGTGGCGCACATGCGACCCGTGAAGCGCGGTGGCGCCACGGTGGACGACGTGCTCATCACGGCGGGCGTGCAGGCGGGCGAACTGGTCGTCACCGAAGGCGGCGACCGGGTGAAGGATGGCGGCAGGGTCGCGCTGGCGGGCGAGGCGCGCGGGCCGAGGGGCGGCGCCTCGGGCGCGCTGGGCGCGCGCGTGCCGCGCGGTGGTGCCAGCGGCGCGGCGCGCGCAGGCAGTGCGCCGGCGGCTGCGGGTTCTGAGTCAAATCGGCCTTCGGCGCAGGCGGGAACAGCGCAAGCAGCTCCTGATTCAGGAGCATCCGTGCCGGCCAGACCCGCCAGCGGCGCCTGGATGGATCGCCTGCCGCCCGATGTGCGCGAGAAGGTGATGGCGATGCCGCCGGAGGAGCGGCGGGCTTATTTGCAGAAGTTGCGGGAGCAGCGTGGTGCGCAGGGCGCGACGCAGTGATGGCCCGTTGACGATTTCGCGCGCATGACCTCCACGGCCTTCTCAGTTCTTGTTCAACCGCGTCAGCGCCGCCGCATACACGGCGTTGCGCTCTCGCTTGCCCACAGCGATCACGGTCACGGTGACGATGCCGTCATCGACCTGGTACACGAGTCGGAAGCCCGCCGCACGCAGCTTGATCTTGTACAGGTCGCGCGCTCCATGCAGGGCGGCACTGGGCACGCGGGGTTGCTCCAGCCGCTCGGCCAGCTTCTTCTTGAACTGCTCGCGCACAGGCGCGTTGAGTTGGCGCCACTCCTTCAGCGCCGATTCCTTGAAGCGCAGTTCATAGCTCATCGAGCGTCACGGCGACCGAGGCTTCGTGCTGGCGCTGCTCGACCAGTTGCAGCAACTGGGCGTCGTCGATCAGTTCCATCATGGCCTCGTACGCTGCCGCCGGCACGCAGTAGAACGCTGGCGCATTGCGGTTCAGCACGGCGATCGGCATGCCCTGGCCGCTGGCCACCACTTTCATGGGGTTGGCTTTGAGCTGGGAAATGCTGGCCGCCCTGTCGGCAAGAATCGGATGGGTCATGAAAAGACTCCTTTCAAGATCTGAATATAGGTCTTTTGATCGGTCTTTTCAAGGTGCAAGGTGGGTGGCACGGCCATGAACCCCTCTCGCCTCTTCATCCAGCGCCCCGTCGCCACCGGCCTGTTCATGCTGGCCATCGTGCTGTCGGGGTTGCTGGGGCTGCGCTTTCTGCCGCTGGCGGCGCTGCCGCAGGTGGATTACCCGACGATCCAGGTGCAGACGCTGTACCCCGGCGCCAGCCCGGACGTGATGAGCCGCACCGTCACCGCGCCGCTGGAGCGGCAGTTCGGCCAGATGGCGGGGCTGGCGCGCATGAGCAGCACCAGCGCGGCGGGGGTGTCCATCGTCACGCTGCAGTTCGGGCTGAAGGAGTCGATGGCGGCGGCCGAGCAGGAGGTGCAGGCGGCCATCAACGCCGGGGGCTCGCTGTTGCCGGCCGATCTGCCGGCGCCGCCGGTGTACGCCAAGGTGAACCCGGCCGACGCGCCGATCCTGACGCTGGCGATCACCTCCGACAGCCTGCCGCTGACCGAGGTGCAGAACATGGTCAACACGCGGCTGGCGCAGAAGATCAGCCAGATCAGCGGCGTGGGCCTGGTCACGCTGGCGGGCGGGCAGCGCCCCGCCGTGCGCGTGCAGGGCAACCTGGAGGCGCTGGCCAGCATGGGCCTGGGGCTGGACAGCCTGCGCACCGCCATCAACGGCGCCAACGTGAGCAGTGCCAAGGGCAGCTTCGACGGCCCGCGCCGCGCCTACACCATCAACAGCAACGACCAGCTGCTGACGGCCGAGCAGTACCGCGAGCTGATCGTGAGCTACCGCGGCGGCGCGCCGGTGCGGCTGAAGGACGTGGCCGAGGTGATTCCGGGCTCGGAAAACAGCCGCCTGGGCGCCTGGGCCGGCATCAAGAACGATAGCGGCTTGCGCAGTACTGACGGGCGCTCAGGCCGGATTTCGCCTGAAAACGGCAACGCGCTCACCCCGGCCATCATCCTCAACGTGCAGCGCCAGCCGGGCGCCAACGTGATCGCCACGGTGGACGCCATCCAGCGCCAGTTGCCCGAGCTGAAGCAGGGCCTGCCCGAGAGCGTGCGCGTGGCCGTGCTGACGGACCGCACGCAGGGCATCCGCGCCTCGGTGCAGCACGTGCAGACCGAGCTGCTGCTGGCGGTGGTGATGGTGGTGCTGGTGATCTTCTTCTTCCTGCACAGCCTGCGCGCCACGCTGATCGCCAGCATCGCGGTGCCGATCTCGCTGGTCGGCTCGGCGGGGGTGATGTACCTGATGGGCTTTTCGCTCAACAACCTGAGCCTGATGGCGCTGACGATTGCGACGGGGTTTGTCGTCGATGACGCCATTGTTGTTATCGAGAATATTTCAAGGCACCGCGAGATGGGCAAGTCGCCCTGGCAGGCTGCCATCGACGGCGCGGGCGAAATCGGCTTCACCATCATCTCGCTCACGGTATCGCTGGTGGCGGTGTTGATTCCGCTGCTGTTCATGCAGGAGGTGATCGGCCGCCTGTTCCGCGAGTTCGCGGTGACGCTGGCGCTGACGATCCTGATCTCAGCCGTGGTATCGCTGACCTTGGTGCCCATGATGTCGGCGCGCTGGCTGGAGCCGCTGGACCATGCCCAGGGCCGCATCGGCGGCGCCATGCAGCGCGGCATGGACCGCGTGATCGCGCAGTACGACCGCGGTTTGCACTGGGTGCTGGCGCACCAGCCGCTGACGCTGCTGATCGCGCTGGGCACGCTGCTGCTGACGGTGCTGATGTACTGGGCGATTCCCAAGGGCCTGTTCCCCACGCAGAGCACCGGTCAGCTGCAGCTGCGCGTGCAGGCGCCGGCCGATGTGTCGTTCGACCGCATGGCGGCGCTGCAGGGTGCGGCGGCCGAGGCGGTGCTGGGCGACGGCGCGGTGCAGTCGGTCAGCTCGGTCGTCGGCGTGGACGCGGCCAACAACACCATGCTGAGCAACGGGCGGCTGGTGGTCAACCTGCGGCCACGCGGCGTGTTCGGCGAATCGCAGCCCGCCATCATGGAGCGCCTGCGCACCAGTGCCGAGCGCGCCGCGCCGGGCGTGACGGTGCTGGTGCAGCCCACACAGGACCTGACGGTGGACAGCGAAAGCGGCGCCACCGAATACCGCTTTGCGCTGGAGGGCGTGAACACGGCCGAGATCGATGCCTGGGCGCAGCGCCTGGCCGTGCGCCTGCGCGACCTGCCCGAGCTGCGCGGCACCGCCACCGATGCCGGCGCGCAGGGCCGGGCAGCCTTCGTGCAGGTGGACCGCGACAACGCCTCGCGCCTCGGCATCACGGCCAGCAGCATCGACGACGCGCTCTACAACGCCTTCGGCCAGCGCATTGTCTCGACCATCTTCACCGAGACCAACCACTATCGCGTGATCCTGGAGGCGCAGCGTGACGACGCGGCCAGCCTGCATGCGCTGATGAACCTGCCGCTGCGCACGGCGGGCGGCGGCACCGCGCCGCTGTCGAGCATCGCCGCCATCATGGAGCAGCCGGCGCCGCTGCAGGTGACGCGCGTGGCGCAGTACCCTGCCGCCACGGTGGGGTTCGACCTGGCGCCGGGCGTGTCGCTGGGCGCGGCGGTGCGGGCCATCAAGGCGGCGGCCCAGGCCGAGGGGCTGCCGCAGGGCATCACGCTGCGCATGACGGGTTCGGCAGGTGCTTACGAGGGTTCGCTGTCGAACCAGCTGTGGCTGATTCTGGCGGCGCTGGTGTGCGTGTACATCGTGCTGGGCGTGCTGTACGAGAGCTACATCCACCCGTTCACGATCCTGTCCACGCTGCCGTCGGCGGGCGTGGGCGCGCTGCTGGCGCTGTGGGTGACGGGGCACCCGCTGGACATCGTGGGGATCATCGGCCTGATCCTGCTGATCGGCATCGTGAAGAAGAACGCGATCATGATGATCGACTTTGCGCTGGATGCCGAGCGGCACCAGGGCATGGCGCCGCAGGAGGCGATTCATCAGGCGGCGCTG
>RRZT011265840.1_pt1 | contig 16099 bp, 12 predicted proteins | sample 2165551 | NCBI WGS metagenome assembly RRZT01 (sample SAMN10456910, study PRJNA506462) | wastewater metagenome | biome: wastewater; feature: sludge; material: wastewater sludge; isolation source: wastewater sludge with Escherichia coli K12::gfp cells carrying plasmid... | place: USA: Moscow, Idaho... | reverse complement strand
TTGTTACGCGAAAAAATCAAAACCACCATTCAAGAAGACGCTCCTGTGAGTGTGAATAAAGGAAACGCAATTGCTGTTGGAGTTCATCCCGAATTAGATGAATTAAGAGCAATTTCATCGACAGGGAAAGGTTATTTAGAAGCATTAGAACAACGGGAGAGTGCTGCTTCTGGAATTCCTTCTTTAAAAGTATCGTTCAATAACGTTTTTGGTTATTATATTGAAGTTCGAAATACACATAAAGATAAAGTTCCAGTAGAATGGATTCGTAAGCAAACCTTAGTGAATGCTGAGCGATATATTACTGAAGAACTAAAAGAATATGAATCTAAAATTTTAGGTGCCGAAGAAAAGATTCATCAATTAGAAACGCAGTTGTTTGAACAATTAGTGAATTGGATTGCGACATATATCAAACACGTTCAGTTGAATGCTAATTTAATTGCACAATTGGATTGTTTGACTTCTTTCACGCAATTAGCGATTGATAACAAATATGTTTGCCCAGATTTAGATGAAAGTTTCGATTTGGAAATCAAAGAAGGTCGTCATCCTGTTATTGAAAAGCAATTGCCTGTTGGTGTTCCTTACATTTCAAACGATGTTTATTTAGATCGTGAAACCCAACAAATTATTATGATTACCGGTCCGAATATGTCGGGTAAGTCGGCTATTTTGCGTCAAACCGCTTTGATTGTATTGATGGCGCAATTGGGAAGTTTTGTTCCAGCAGAAAGCGTGCGAATGGGTGTCGTGGATAAAATTTTTACCAGAGTAGGAGCAAGCGATAATATTTCGATGGGTGAATCTACTTTTATGGTGGAAATGAACGAAACCGCTTCGATTTTGAATAATATTTCAGAAAGAAGTTTAGTCTTGTTAGATGAAATTGGAAGAGGAACTTCAACCTATGACGGAATTTCGATTGCTTGGGCGATTTCAGAATATTTGCACGAACATCCGAATAAACCGAAAACGCTTTTCGCAACGCATTATCATGAATTAAACGAAATGGAAGTTACTTTTGATAGAATTCAGAATTTCAATGTTTCGGTAAAAGAATTAAAAGATACTGTTTTATTCATTCGTAAATTAGTGAAAGGCGGAAGCGCGCATAGTTTTGGTATTCACGTAGCAAAAATGGCAGGAATGCCTCAAATTGTGATTCAAAAAGCACAAAAACTATTGAAGCAATTAGAGAAAAGACATTCAAGTGAAGAACTGTCTGGAATTAAATCTGCAAATGATGAGCTACAACTGAGTTTCTTTAATTTAGATGATCCGCTTTTAGAAGATATTAAGGAAGAAATCATGAATATCGACATCAATACTTTAACTCCTGTAGAAGCATTAATGAAGCTAAATGAAATAAAACGAATGTTGGTTAAAAAATAATTTTAAAATAAAATATTCGTTATCAAAAGGTTATAAAAAAGTTTCGATTTTTATTTCAAAAGTACTTGCAGAAATAAAAATATGTACTATATTTGCACTCGCAATACGGAACAAGTATAGCGACGTTCTTTTAAAGATTATAATACGAAACGCGAAAATAGCTCAGCTGGTAGAGCGCGACCTTGCCAAGGTCGAGGTCGCGGGTTCGAACCCCGTTTTTCGCTCTACTACCAAAAATATTTGCTCGAGTGGTGGAATTGGTAGACACGCTGGACTTAAAATCCAGTGGGTAGTAATGCCCGTGCGGGTTCAAGTCCCGCCTTGAGTACTTGAAAGCCTTGTAATCTGTTGATTATGAGGCTTTTTTATTTTTAAAGGTGGTCAAAAGGGTGGCTAAAACTTTAAAAATGTTTATTTCTTTTAAATTTTACTTAAAATAATTAAAGGTTAATTTTTTTTTATTTATTTTATAATTCACATAAAAACCCCCGTTAAATATTAATTTAACGGGGGTTTTTATGTGTTTGATATAGGTCTTCTTTGGATTTACGTTGTCTGTAGGTCTACCCAAAAATGGAATAACTCAATAAAGTCTTCTTCTCCATCTCCATTTAGTCTGAAATTTTTTGAACTAAATTTATCAATTCCGTCAGAGTTTGATTCTTTTTTGATTAATTGCTCACCATCTTTCCATAAATCAGGATTAATTAAAACAAGTTCGCTAATCCAATCATTAATTTTTAAAAACCAATGGTTGGATTCTTCACTTTGAATATAACCAATGATTGCAGCATATTTAAGCTTCTTACCGTGAATCCCTTTTTTGAACCTTTCAATACCTCCACAAGGTCGTTCATAACCAACTACATATTCTTTTTCTCGATTATGACCTGGTGTTGGCAGTCTTTTTGCTTCAATTGAAAAAAAAGAATCAAATTCACCGTAACTTCTATCGCCAATTATTAGTTGTTCATTTTCTGACAATGTGCCAATATCAGTTTGAGGGCTTATTCCCGAGGCGTGGTTCTCAATATTTTCATGATGAAAATAAAATGGATAACTATTTGCTTTACGGTTAAAATGTTTACATAATCTATCTGTTAAAGATTTTTCATTTGCATTAATTTCTCCTTTTACTTTTTCTGAAAATTCTAAGAAGTGAGTTTCTATAAAACCAATAACACATTTTATTGAAGAATCAATTTCTATACCGTGAGTTAGTTCTCCATTACTAATATTTTGATTAATATCTGCTAACATTAATATCCTTGTTTTCTTAAATCTGAAAAAGTATCATCTGCATCTTTAAGCGCAATAGATTTCAACCAATATCTCAGTTTTTTCGGTTTAATTAAATAAATAACGTTTCCTTCATAAATCCTAACTATTCGAGTTAACCTTAAATTGACTCCAGAATTCTTTCTCACAAGATTTTCTATATACTTATCCGCATTTTTAGAATCACTAAAATCAATATTTGGTTCACTACCAAAATAAAAAGGATAACAGATGTATGAATCTGTTTCGAAATATTTATAGGGTTTAATGGAGTTAAAAACACCTTCTAAGACTCTGCAAAATATATTAGCGAAATCATTAAGTTCAGATTTAGAAACATTGTTTTTAGCAATTTTAGAATTTTCACCTTTTCTTCTAAATTCAAGAATATAATTTCCAAAATCACTAATTAAAATTGATTCAAATTCACTTATTTTTAAATCATCTTCAAATTCAGGATAAGGAAGTTTTTTTAAATCAGAAGCTAACAAAGACGAAGATTTATTAACCATATATCTTCCGCTAATACCTGCTAAATAGAATGGGTAAAGCTGATTATTTGAGAATCTTTTTTTAATTTCAAGAAGTGATTCTTCTGAATGGCCATGAATTCCAAAAATAGAATTTTTAAAGACCAAGTCATCCTTTCTGTATTCAACAGGAATTGAAAAAGAGGAAGCTTCTACGACTTCTTTTATTAATAAATGGGGTGCAAGATATACTTTTGCATTTCCTTTACTATGAAAATATTCTAAGCATAATTCTTCCTCTATTTTTGAATCATCAATTCCTGATGTACTTAATGCTTCTACTGGTAAGTGTCTTTTTCCTGTTAAAAAATGAGCTTTCATTTTCTTTAGTGCAATTTGATATGCTGATTCAGCACTAATGGAATTTAGTCTGTCATTTTCTAATTTTGATATTTTCTTAATATCAGAGTCAATCGCAGCTGTAAATCCCTCAGAAAATTCCCAACCAAATGTTTCCTTTTGTTTGAGTAAAAACTCTTCAAATGTCTGTAAGTCTGCCAATCTTTTTATTAACTGATGATATCTACTACCTCCAATGAAGTTTGATTTCCAAACTAATGAATCATTTATCGCTAAATCATAAGGGATATTATGAAAATCGTATGTGTCTAATTCAAAAAATAATTTTTCTTTATGTGCCTTTGTTCTGCGTACAGTTACATGAAGTAAACTTTTATTTTTTGGTTTCTCGTTTTTAACAAAAATTGCTGCAGTTGCTACTTTTGCATTGCCATACAAAACTTCGCTTAAAGAAGTAAAGTCTATGATTTGGGGTACATTATATTTCTTTAATAATGATTTTCTAAATAGAAAAGAACTATTGTTGTAAAGTAATGGTCCTGAAGGCTGAATAAGACAAACCAAACTATTAATCTTGCATAAATCTATTGATTTTTCAAGAAATAATAAAGATATTTGATTATCAGGTAATTTAATTAAAGAATTATTAAGTTTAAAATTATATTCTGAATTATATAGAGTTCTTTCTTTAGCACTAATTGTCTCAACTTTTTCTGCAGATTTAGTTAATTTAGCTTCAAAAGGGGGGTTTCCAATGACTAAGTCAAATTTGTTTTTGAATTTATTATTTAAAACAACATTAAAAAAGTCATCATGGATAATGTTTTCTTTTTGAAGGTCGTCAAACTGAAGATCTTTCCATATTTGCAATGGAGTTAATTCATCACATAATGCTAAACTTAAGCTGAATACAGTTAATTGTGCAGCTTCTTTTTTTAGCTCTACACCAAATATATTATCTTTTAATAATTTTTTTAAAATAACTAAATCTGGATGTCTCCAGTTGTTTTTTCTTCTCCATCTATAAATTAACCTTCTGTATGCTCCTACAAGAAAAACACCCGAACCACATGAAGGGTCAAGTATTTTAAATTCAGTATTTTCGTTGCTTAGCGGCATTACTTCATCTAGCAAAAAATTCACTAAATAAGGAGGAGTATAAACAACTCCAGGTTGTTTTCCTAAGAATTCTTCATAGATATTACTAATTAACTCAACTGGTAAGTCATTAAATGAGTATAATCTCCAAAAAACAAATTGAATTCCATCTGTATCTCCATCTAAAAATTGACCAAATCTTGATAAATCTTGATTGGAAATGTAATTTCTTTCTTCTTCTTCAAGTTCAAAAACACCACCATTAAAGTGCTTTGAAAGATAATCTAATAACTTTAAATAAGAGCCTGGTGTTTTTAATACATCTGTAAATTTTGATGAGTTAGCGCCAAATCTTGAAAAAAAATCTGAAGGAAATACTTTATTGCCGAATTCATCCTCTCTTTCCTCTAAATATTTTATGAGAATAGATACAACCATCATTTTACGAGCAATATTTGAAGGTAGTATGTTATTGCTAATAATGTCTTTTAAGGCTTGCTTAAGCTCTCCTAGAAGTTTTTCATAAGCGCTATTACTAAAATTAAACTTGTTAGAATATTTTGAATTTTCCCAAAAAGTGCCATTATCAAATGATTTCCCAGAAAATGCCTTAAACTCTTCTTCATTATTAAATTCGTCTATTTCATCTGATAAATTGGAGGCTAGTTTAATAATTGTCAAAGGAGTGTATTTAAGGCTTCTTCCCTCAGAAGGTCTCTCAAAACAATTAAAAATACGAACGTCTTTTTTAGTAAAAATAAAAAACATTGGAACCAATCCAGAACTATAGAGTTGCTTATGTATATTGGTTAAATCCTCTTCTCTAACATTTATATTGTCTGTAAAATCATAAAGGTAAATTTGAGGAACAGATGGTCTACTTTCAAATCGTCTAAAATAGACATAATTTGCCTTGTACTTATTTGCATTCTCTAAGGCAATATATTCTTCAGGAGGCAAATTTTTACTTGACTTTAATTCACGAACAGAAACTAACCCAGAGCGAAACTCTGAATCCCCTATCATTTCTAATTTTTCTAAGCAATATAATAATTCGTGATTCATCAAAGCAAAAGTACATTTTAATATTTAAAAGATAATAAATTATTAATCAAAAAACTTATTATTACTTCTTTAATTTAGTTTTACATTACCTCTTTGTTAATCTAACTTAAATACAATTTCATTATTTTTGTAGTTCTTTATTTTCATATATATAATTTCTAAAAATCTCTACTTACAAATTCTTTAATTAACTGTTCAACATTATCAATTTGAGTAAATGGGATTATAAGTAACATAATATTTTTTGTTTTAGCATAATTCAACTTTATTTCATCTCGAATTCTTGCTTCTGCATTTTGCTTATTCTTCTCAAAAAATGATATTTTGTTATAATGTTGTTCTCCATGAAATTCGATAAGACCAACTTGTCCATTAACAGATATTGCAAAATCAAAAAACAACCTTCTCTTATATACACAATCTTCAAATGTATGTTGTGAATTAAATTCAATATTTAATTTTTTTAGAACAGTTTCTATTGCAGCCTCTCCTTTTGAATATTTACACTTCTTACAACCACTACCACTTAAGTGATTATCGGGTGCTTGTAAATAGTCGCCATGATAAGGACAAGTAATCATTACTTCAGTATTTCTATCAATATAATTCACATTGTCATAAGAATATTTATCACCATGAATTAGTTTTGCCTTTTTAATAAATTTTTCAGTTGTTAATTTAATCTTTCCACCACATTTATTACAACCTTTTCCGCTCAAGTGACTACTTGGTATTTGAGGAAAATCTCCATGATGACAGCAAGTAATAATTACTAAGGTTTTGGAATCTATGTAATTTACATTTCTATAAGAATATTTATTACCATGAATTAGTTTTGATTTTTCAATAAACTCTTTAGTGGTTTTTTTTATTTTTCCACTACATTTACTACAACCTGCGCCACTTAAATGACTATTTGGTGTTTGAGGAAAATCACCATGAACAGAGCAAGTTATCATTACTGTAGTTCTTCTATTAATGTAGTTTACATTATCATATTTGAATCTTTCACCATGTATTAATTTTGATTTTTCAATAAATATTTGTTTTGTTAACTTAATTTTCCCGCCACATTCATTACAGCCTTTTCCACTTAAATGATTACTTGGTTTTTGTAAAAAATCACCATGAACAGGACAAGTAATCATTACTTCAGTATTTCTATCAATGTAATTTACATTATCATATTTGAATCTTTTACCATGTATTAATTTTGATTTTCTAATAAATTCTTCAGATGTGGATTTAGAATTACCTGCACATTTATCACAGCCTACTTTAATTCTAAAATGATTACTTGGAAACTGATTAAAATGACCATGTACAGGGCAAGTAATAGTTACTTTTGTTTTATTATTTATATAATTTGTTCTATCATATAAATATTTTTCACCATGTATTAATTTAGATTTTTTAATAAACTCTGCTGTTGTGTATTTAACTTTTTTAGCACATTTGTCACATCCCTTTCCTTCTAAATATTCATTAGGAGTTCTCTCGAAATCGGAATGAATTTTACATGTTATAATTACTTTTTGATGATTATTAATTAAGTTGATTTTTTCATATGAATCTTTATTTTTATACAGCTTTTGCCCTAAGTTGACAAAAATATCATTAGTTATTTTCTTATATCCACTACAAATAGGACAACCACTTCCTTTTAAATGAAGGTTCGGTTTTTTTAAAAATTCAAAATTGTGCTTTTTACAAATAATGTGTAATTTTTCATCCGAATAAACATATTTGATTTTTGAGTAGTCGTATTTATTTCCATGAATAGCTGTTGCTTCTTTTATAAACTCAAATGGTGTATATCTTTTCATAATTAATCTTCTAATGTGTTAAACTTAGTTTTTGATGAAAACAACTTTTTAGAAAAAATCTAAAGACTAATTATTGATATTCAATTTGAAAAATACAGTTGTAAGTTTTATATTTTCTCGTTTTTTATAAAGGAAATATCCTTCAGCTAAAATACATAATAAAAATATGATCAAAAAGTATTTTTCAAATTCTATAAAAGCTAATTGAGTATTTGTTATTTCTTCAGGAACTCGTAGTTTATTGATATTTAAAATTTCTTTATAATCAAGAAATACACTCTTGAAACTGGCTTTACTTTGCTCATTATTAAAGGTTGGTTCATAATTAATATTAAAAATTATAAAGCTAATCAGGAAGAATATTAAGTAAGTCAAAGTTGACAAGGCAATCGATTTAAAAAACGAATTTGCAATTATGATTCTTTGAAAAAGAAAAGTTGATACTAAATAGGTTATTGTAGAAAGAGCAAATAAAAATGATAAAAAGGTGTATTTGTTCAAAGCTTCAATTTCAACAATAACTTCTAAGGCAAGAACTAAAAAGCTAAAAAAATATAGAATCAAAAAAAGGTAAATAATATATTTTAGAGCTTTCAATGCTAATGTGAATATCTGTGTCATAGTTTTTATTTTTGAATGTTAAATTTTACTGGTGGTTGTGATTTTTTTTTGCCTAATAATTCGTTTATATCAGAGTAAACACTTTCATATCGTTCTCTTTCATCATCTGTGATGTTTAATTCAAACTCGATATTGTCCAAGTGTTTTAAATAATGGTTTCCATTAATTCTGTCTCCTTCTACAAAATCATGATTTCCTTCTGCTATAATTCCCCATGCTTGTCCTGGCTTAAATTTTATAATGTCTTCTTTTTGTAAAATATTTCTGTCTGTATAACTAACCGTTTTTGACGAAGTGATACTAAAATCAGGTGTTGTTTTTGATTCCTTTTTAGTTTCTCTTGTTCCTAATGTTCTCTGAAAGTGGTCTAATGTTTCAGGGTTCGTAGTTCTGAATAATAATTGTGTTCCCATGTTTGAAATAATTGATGATGCAACTTCTTTGTCGTATCTGTTTACTAATTGTGAAAAATCTTGGATTGCGATGCAAGTAGCAATTTTATTGCTTCTTGCCGTTTCAGGTATGTTTTGAAAGTCCGGAATTGCTAAACAAGTGAATTCGTCTATAATGACAGCACTTTTGTGCTGATTGGACGTGTTCATCTTTTTAAGCAATAAACCAATGATACTGCTGTAAATCGGGCTGTATAAATCTCTCTTTTGTAAATTAAAAATCAGGTTTATAACACATGGATTTTCAGGGTTATTTGGTAAGTTTAATTTTTCTTCAGTAAGTAAGTTTCTATATATTTTCGGAGTATCTAACGAAGCAAAAAAAGCTGTGAAAGTACTTATTATGCTTCCCAGTAATTTAGGGTCGTCCTTTACGCTTAACAAGATTGTTGAAGCTCTTTTGGCTTCATTATCTGATGATAAAAGCTTGATTAATTCTTCAGGTGAAACCGTCAAGAAAAGTGCAATTACATGTGGAATAGTTGTATATTTTTCTCCTTTATTTTTAAGAAAAATGATTACTCCAGTTAAAATACTTTTTGCAGAATTAAAGAAATATTTAGCATTATCATTTTTAGGAATCCCGACAATTCCACTCAAGAAATAAGAGCTAAAATCAATAATATCGCTTTTATCATCGCAAAGAGTCAATGGATTTATTCTATCATAGTTTTTATCCAATGAAAAATTCAGAATTGGTTTATTTACTTGAATTGCTTTTTTATTGATTAAGCTGCTTAAATCTCCTTTTGGGTCAAAACATAAAACTCCTCTTTCTTCAATTAAATGTGCTAATAATGGATTTATTAATGAAAATGTTTTTCCACTTCCAGCTCCACCAACTCCGATAATTCCTCTATCTAAATTTCGTATTTCATAAGTTTTACTTTTTCCCTTTAGATAGAAATATTTATTACTATTTCTTTTCTTAAAAAAATAGATAATAACAACTGTCACAATTATTAAACTAACGATTCCAATCATGTTTTCTAATATTTATTTTTCTTGTATTTGGTCTTTGATGTTTTGCGGTAGAACCTAATTCTCCTCTTTCCATTCCGTATTTTTTCATTAGTTCAGCATAAGCAGTTTGCTGTGCTGATAAGTCTTTCTTTCCATCAATAAATGATTTTGCAGATAAGCGCCCATCTTTTGTAACTGGTGTTACAACTATTTCACAATGATATGTTTTTTCATCACAGTGTAAATGCATGGAAACAATGTTGTTTTCTCCGTATATTTCACTGACAAAATCTCTATTGTCTTTTATCCATGATTTGTATAATTTATCATCACTAAAAATTTCATTCATTTTTTGATTATCTGATGTAAAAACATATTCAATTGCCTTAACCGCATCAGCTCTTATTTTTTTATCTTGAGTGTAATTTTTATTAATGTTATCATTGACTCTTTTTTGTAAATTGTTTTCTTTTGTGTAGGCAGTCCATTCATTTTGAGAATATGACTTTCCTGTATTGTCCCAATGAATATTTCTACTTACTTCTTCAGGATTTGCATTTTGTGGACTAATTGTTTCTCCTCCAAAACTTCTGTCAATGTGTTTTCCAATTCCTCTTAAATCGGATTTTAATTTTATCATTCTCATTACTGCGTAACTCATAATATTTCATTTAAAAATTTCACTTAAATTTCTCACTCAAATATTTGGTCTTTTCTGCTGAAAGCAGAAAATGAAAAAACAGCTTTTGCATAGCAAAAGCGTTCCAACGGATAACAAATAAGATTTGAAAAATCTTATTTGTTATCCACCCTTTTTCAAAGAAAAAGGCGAACAAACTTTGGGAACATCGTGGACAAAGTGTAGTGAGTACTACACTTTGTAATTGAAAAATAAATTTGTTTTCATAACCTTTTAGTTATTTTATTAATTAAAAAATCATTTAAATCTTTGTGTTCTTTGTATTTGGTTCTGCAATCAGTCACACCGCTGAAGCGGTTTTTTATAAGCTCTGTTGCTTTGTCTCCTTGTAGGTCATTATCAAGGTACAAGTTGATAGTTTCGTAATTGTCGAGTATATTTATATTCTTTTCCAGTAGTGTAATTGAGTTTAAAATAATATAATCAGTAGTTTCATTTTCAATCTCAATTCCACTTAGAAAATCAAAAAAACCTTCATAGATATTTACACTTTTTGAACCGTTTTTTATGGTGGTAATATCTTTAGTTCCAAGACAAATTTTGGTATATTTTGACCTAAGTTCAAAACCCTTACTATCATTAATAAAACCTAAAGCAAAGAATTCTTTATTATTTAATGTATAGTGAACTTCTTGAAGTTCACATACTTTTCTGTACTTTGAAATCCCTCTGTTTTTTAGATATTGTACTAATGCTAAATGTTGTTCAGGAATTGTTTTGTTAATATAATTTTCAGATTTTGGTATTGCTTTTTGAGTTTCAGAAGATTGCTGATGAAAAGAAAAAAATACATCAAAATCTTTTAAATAAGTCAAAGCTTCACTAATACTACAACCTGATTTTTTTACTACAAAGTCAAGTGTGTTTCCTCCAAAACCGCTTGAATGACAGTACCATCTATTGATTCGCTGATTAATTTTGAATGATGGTGTTTTCTCTGTTGTGAATGGCGATAAATACCAAATGTCATACCCAGTTGTTTTTTGTGGAAAGATTCCCATTCTGTATAAAACTTGTTCAATCGGAATCATTTTTGCTTTCTCTACATTCATATTATTTTTTTTCAATAGCAATAATTTATTTTGTTTTTTCCTTTTTCTTCTTACCAAGTTACCTAAGCCAGTAATATCAATACAGGTAAGAAGATTTTTCTTTTTTTTTCTTGTTACCTAACTTACCTGAAAAAAATATAATAACCTGATATGTAGTACTTTAATTCTTTTAGGTAAGTAAGGTAACTTTAGGTAAGAAAGATTATTTTTAAGTTACCTAAGAAATTATGTTGTATATCTACTAAAAATCGATTTCAGGTAAGTAGGTAAGAAGTATTTAAGTTTTTGTATCTAATTAGTCTTAGTATAATGGTTGTACAACAACCATATAACCATATACTTGCCTTTCCTTGTCCTTAATTCTTTCAAAACCTAAACTGGTCATAGCTTTTCCAATACTAACATGATTTAATCTTTGATACTTTACTGATAAATAGTGTAAAATATCGCTTGATGTCATGAACTGCTTTTCTTTACCTTCCTGCGGAATTTTAAAATACTTACTTATTATTTCATGTTCGACAGATAGCGTGGTATATTTAGAATTTCGCTTCTCATTTTCCTGTACATCTTTGAAAGATAATTCACTATCAAAACCTGATTTAGATAATGCGAAAGCTTGCGCCCAAACTTTATCAATGTCAATCTCTTTTTTGTAATTAAAATCAATTGGAGCTGTAAGCTCGAAACAAAGCCATCTAACACTTCCTGTTTCATCATTTAAAAATGTAGCCATGTTAGTGCTTCCAATGAATGAACAAACTCGTTTTAATACGCTGTTTTTACGGTCGTAGGGCAATCTTTCATTGATTACAGTTTTAGAGAAATAAGATTTTAGTTGATTTATTTCTTTTTTTGAAAGTACTGCGAGTTCGTCCAGGTTAACTAAAAAATTCTTTGCAAGTAGTATTCTGGCATCTTTATCATTAGAAATATCTTCAGCGATGTAATTTGCTAAAACTGGAGGGCACATAAATCTACAGAAAGTACTTTTACCGCTACTTTGCCCTTTATGAACCAAAACAAAGGCTTGTTTATTGAAGTAATCATCTTCAAAGACACATTTTACACAACGAACACACCACTTGATAAAATGATACTCAAATTGCTTTTTATCGTATGTAGGTACATAGCTTGCTAATTTTTGTATGTGTAATTGTTCGTCCCATTTAGGCAAGTTTAAAAAGTAATCTTTTATAGGATTGAAATTATCTACATACTCACTTCTTAGAATTGCTAAAAGGTTATTGACCGAAATTTTAATTCCTTTTTTTTGTAATTCAATATAGAGTGAATTTTCATTCAGGGATTTGTATTGTTTGCTTTTCTTTGACTTATATTCTAACTCTAATGCGATTTCGTTATATCTAAAATCATATCTTTCAGTTAGATAATTTTCGGTTATATCAAATATATTTGAAACAAAATCCTTTGGTTTATCATTTTTATTTTCCATTGTAAAATACTTGTATGGAAAACTTTGCATATATTTGCAATGTCTTCAATTATAAAAATATTTAGGCGTAAACGACTTTTGGCGAGGTATTTACGCCTTTTTTATTTTTGAAAGTAAACTTTTACTATTCCAAAAACATAAAAGCTAATTGCTACTATTCCTAAGATTTTTCCAAAAATTGAAAGGATCGGAATAGATGGACTGTTTAAAAACCAAATCTCTATTCCTATTATAATTAGAAGTATTATGACTAATGAAATTAGTCTCTCTTTGCGATTTTCCATGATGATTCTATTTGAAATTTAAACTATTTTGAATTGTTTAATTTTTTTCCATACTCAAGAAGTTCCTTAGTAGAGTAGTAGAATCGACCATTATAATTATAATGCGGTAAGTTTTTTTCTTTTCTCCAAAGAATGATTGTCGGAAGTGAAACGTTTAAAAATTCAGAAGCTTCTTTTTGAGTAATCAAGTCTTCTTTTTTTGTTTCATTGCTTGAATTTCCAATTTGGAAATTCTTTACTTTATTTAGAACAATTTCTACAACTTGCTCTAAATCTTGTTTGCTGTGTGAATACAATTGTAATGACATAACTTTTCCTATTTTGAATTAGTATTAATGATTTTTAACACTGTAAAATTCAAAATAAGAAAAGAGGAAAATTTTAAAATCTTTAAAAATGGAAATTAAAATATTGTATTTCAAATACTTAACTATTAAGATTTAGTTTTTGGAAAAATCTAAATTTTAATAGTTCTCTATTGTTTTTAATTCTCCGAGTTCAGGAAGTGATTTGTGAATTATTCGAGCAATATCTTTTTCAGTACATTTTATATTACCCTTTTTTATACAATCAATTAAAATGCTTTTTATGAATTTTAGATGTTCGTTAAAAAAGGATTTGTTTTTAATTTCTTTATATCCCAAGTTTTTACCTTTTGAGTTTTTGAAATTTTGACTAATGAAGCTTTTGATATCTTCAATGTTTTCATTACTCAATTTGATTGATTTTTTGACAAACATTTCAATTATCCTTTCAATAAGTTTTCCAGTTGTAAAATTTCCATATAAAGCTATTTTGGATACTTGTACTTCAATATTCTTTTTGATTAAATTTTTGATAATGCTTTCAGTGGATTTTGGGTTTTCTTCTAAATCAAAAATTTCATCAACAACCAAAGAAAACATGTCTGACGAAGAGGAAATTTCTTTGTTCCACTTGTTGTCAAGTATTAATCCATTAAAATCATTTTTATCTAAACGCTCTAAAGTCTCATTTAAGCAACACTCAATTTTATTGTAAATTTGATTCAAATCTTCTGATTTAAAGTTACTTTTTCTAATATCGTCAATAATAATTTCAGACCAGGTATTTTGTTCAAATAAGAATGGAGAAATCCCAAGTAAATTTGGATTATTAATGAATAATATTCGGTCGCTATTTTTATAAAAATCTACTGATTCTATTTCATAGCATTTTTTTATTTTTTCAATTACTTCGGTTTTTTGAAAATCTAATAATCCAAGATGATTCAAAAGTTCCAACTTTGTTTTTTCTACTATTTCTAATGAAATAATGTATTTGATTAGTTCGTTTTTCTCAATAGAAAAATGAAAAAATCTATCAATTAAATTGTATTTTTTACTATCAGAAATTACCTTTTCAATTTTTTCAAAAAATTGCGGAATTTCAATTCTCAATTCTTGTTCTGAAATCTTATTTGTCATGGTTATTCCATTTATCCATTTGCATATCAGTATACTCTTCTGTGATTTTCATATACTTATTTAATACTTCATCTTTTTTAATGTTCGCAATTTGTTTAATTGCTTTTGGTTCCATGCCGAGTAAAAGAGAATTTGTAATAAATGTTTTTCTTGCTGTATGGCTTGTTATTAATTGATATTTAGGAAATGTATTTTGCAACTTTTTTGTTCCTACATATGATGTTATTGTAACGGGTTGATTGATTTCAACTATTTCGCAGCACTCTTTAATATAATCATTGAATTTTTGTATTGAAATATTTGGAAGTGGCTCGTAAATAGTGCCTTTGTATTTATCTAATATCTCTTTTGAAAAATTGTTTAATTTGATAATGTGGTTTTGAGTTTGAGTTTTTTGAATTGAAAGACTTATGTGGCTTTCAGTAATATTTGCACTTTTTAATTGAGATAAATCTGAAAATCTTAAGCCTGTAAAACAACCTAAACAATAAAAATCTTTAGCGTGATTAAGTCTTGAGTTTCCAAAATCATGATTGTGCAATCTTAAGAGTTCGTCAAATGTTAAATATATAATATCTACATCATGGCTTTTGCTTTTGAATTTTTCATATTCCCTGTTTTTGTTATATCCTTTTTCGGTGCTCCAATTCAAAAAAGACTTCAGGATAGCAACAATTTTTGAAAAATAATTGTTCTTAATCTTTTTATTGAAAAATGAATATTTCATCAATTCTTCAAAGAAATGATCGTCAATATTATTGAATGAAATTTTGAATCCTGTTTCGTTCTGAAAAGATTCTAAATACCCTTTAGCGGTTGTTTGTGCCTTTATTGTGTTATAAGCTTTTGATAATGTTCCGAGAGTTAAATATTCTTCAAAACATTCAAAAAAATCAATTTCCGAAATAGTTCTTTTCCCTTCAGATTCATAATGTTCTAAAAAGGTCTCTTTTGAAAATGGGATTTTGTTTGCCCTGAAGAAGAAAAAAACATCACTGATTTTAGATTCAATTTTTTGTAATTCATCATTGATGAACTGGTAATTATTGTCCTCTTCTTTTTTTAAATTTGGCTTAACTCTTGAGCCAGTCCAATATATTTCTTTAGTGCTAACTCCAACATTTTTTCTAATTCTAATGCCTTCAGCTCTAACAATAAATTGAATTGGTATTAAACCATTTGAAGTTATTTTTTCTTTTCTTAATTCAAAATTTACTTTCATTTCGGTTAAAAGCAGTTAAATTGTTGTAAAGGGTGGTTAAAAAGGTGGTTTATTTTGATTTAATAATCGAAAAAAATGATTAAATTCGCAACCTTATTAATCTCTGTATTGTCAAATATAGTGATTAAAAAGGATTTAAAACAATTAAAATTGACGAAGTTTGGTGCATACTCCCGCCTTGAGTACAAAAAGCTTCAAACTATGTTTGGAGCTTTTTTTGTTTATAAAATTCTCTATTTAGAATTTTCTGTTATCTTTAAAGAATTCTTTGTAAAATTATCAATCAACTACTATGGGTACATTTGTAATCGCACAACGATTAAGTGGAGTTTATAAATATGAGTTTGTTTCCAGAAAAGGAAAAACGATTTTTACGAGCAACGATTTCGAATTGCGTTTTGAATGTGAAGAG
>RRZT012298174.1_pt1 | contig 16100 bp, 12 predicted proteins | sample 2165551 | NCBI WGS metagenome assembly RRZT01 (sample SAMN10456910, study PRJNA506462) | wastewater metagenome | biome: wastewater; feature: sludge; material: wastewater sludge; isolation source: wastewater sludge with Escherichia coli K12::gfp cells carrying plasmid... | place: USA: Moscow, Idaho... | reverse complement strand
GCCCGTGTTCGGTATCTGTTTGGGGCACCAGTTGCTTGGCCTTGCTGCCGGCGGAAAGACCAGCAAGATGAAGTTTGGTCACCATGGCGCAAACCATCCTGTGCAGGATCTCGACACCAAGCGAGTCATGATCACCAGTCAGAACCATGGCTTCCAAGTGGATGAAACCAGTCTGCCGGCCAATGTGCGCGTCACGCATCGTTCGCTGTTTGACGGTACCGTGCAGGGCATCGCGCTGACTGATAAACCGGCTTTTAGTTTTCAAGGGCACCCGGAAGCCAGCCCAGGTCCGCACGATGTGGCCTATCTCTTCGACAAATTCATCGCCGCGATGGCCGAGCGCAAGTAAAGGTTAAGCAATGCCGAAACGTACAGACATACAATCCATCCTGATCATTGGCGCTGGCCCCATCATCATCGGCCAGGCCTGTGAATTCGATTATTCCGGCGCGCAAGCCTGCAAGGCCCTGCGCGAAGAGGGTTACAAGGTCATTCTGGTGAACTCCAATCCGGCCACGATCATGACCGACCCGAACATGGCGGACGTGACCTATATCGAGCCGATTACTTGGCAGATGGTCGAGAAAATCATCGAGAAAGAACGCCCCAATGCGATCCTGCCGACGATGGGCGGCCAGACCGCGCTAAATTGTGCGCTCGATCTGTGGCACCACGGCGTGCTGGAGAAGTACAAGGTCGAGCTGATTGGCGCGCAGCCGGAGGCCATTGACAAGGCCGAAGACCGCCAGAAATTCAAGGCCGCAATGACCAAGATCGGCCTGGGTTCGGCCCGTTCTGCGATTGCCCATAGCCTCGAAGAGGCGATGGCGGCGCAGCAACAGACCGGCTTTCCGGCGATTATTCGTCCGTCGTTCACCATGGGCGGTTCGGGTGGCGGCATCGCTTACAACGTCGAGGAATTCATCGAGATCTGCACCCGCGGTCTCGATCTTTCCCCGACCAAAGAGCTGCTGATCGAAGAATCGCTGCTTGGCTGGAAAGAGTATGAGATGGAAGTCGTGCGCGACCGCAACGACAACTGCATCATCGTCTGCTCGATCGAAAACCTTGATCCGATGGGCGTGCATACCGGCGATTCGATCACCGTCGCGCCGGCGCAGACGCTGACCGACAAGGAATACCAGATCATGCGCAACGCCTCGATCGCGGTGCTGCGCGAAATTGGCGTCGATACCGGCGGCTCGAACGTGCAGTTCTCGGTCAATCCGGCTGATGGCCGCATGATCGTGATCGAAATGAATCCGCGCGTGTCGCGTTCGTCCGCGCTGGCTTCGAAGGCCACCGGCTTCCCGATCGCCAAGGTCGCGGCGAAGCTTGCGGTCGGCTATACGCTCGACGAACTGAAGAATGAAATCACCGGCGGCAAGACCCCGGCCTCGTTCGAGCCTTCGATCGACTACGTGGTGACCAAGGTGCCGCGTTTCGCTTTCGAAAAATTCCCGCAGGCCAACAACCGCCTGACCACACAGATGAAGTCGGTCGGCGAAGTGATGGCGATTGGCCGCACTCAGCAGGAATCGCTGCAAAAGGCGCTGCGCGGTCTCGAAACCGGCATGTCCGGCTTCGACGAAATCACGACCGACCTGGCCGTCATCAAGGCCGAGATCGTGAATCCGGGTCCGGAACGCCTGTGGTATGTCGCCGATGCTTTCCGAGTCGGCCTGTCGATGGAAGAAATCCACCGGTTGACGAAGATCGACCGCTGGTTCCTGGTGCAGATCGAGGATATCGTCAACGAGGAAAACGCACTGCGCGGCCGTACCGTGGGCTCGCTGACCGCGGCTGAGAGGCGTCGCCTGAAGCGCAAGGGTTTCTCCGACCGGCGTATCGGCATGCTGCTCGGCTGCGACCAGAACGCCGTGCGCCGTGCTCGCCATGCGTTCAAGCTGCATCCGGTCTACAAGCGCGTCGATACCTGCGCGGCCGAATTCGCGACCAATACTGCGTATATGTACTCAACCTACGAGGAAGAGTGCGAGGCGCAGCCGACCGACAAGAAGAAGATTATGGTGCTCGGCGGTGGTCCGAACCGCATCGGTCAGGGTATCGAGTTCGACTATTGCTGTGTGCATGCGGCGTTGGCGCTGCGCGAGGATGGCTATGAGACGATCATGGTCAACTGCAACCCGGAAACGGTTTCGACTGATTACGATACTTCCGACCGCCTGTACTTCGAGCCGCTGACGCTTGAGGATGTGCTCGAAATCGTCAAGGTTGAGAAGCCGGTTGGCGTGATCGTCCAGTACGGCGGTCAGACACCGTTGAAACTGGCTCGCGCGCTCGAAGCGAACGGCGTGCCCATCATCGGCACGACGCCGGACATGATCGATGCTGCGGAAGACCGCGAGCGCTTCCAGAAACTGCTGAACGATCTCGGCCTGCGCCAGCCCCCGAATGCGACTGCCCGCACCGAGAAGGATGCACTGGTTCTCGCCGCCAATCTCGGCTATCCGCTTGTTGTTCGCCCGTCCTACGTGCTGGGCGGCCGCGCGATGCAGATCGTCCATTCCGAGGAAGATCTGGCTCGCTACATGCGCGAAGCCGTTAAGGTGTCGAATGATAGTCCGGTGCTGCTCGACCGTTTCCTGAACGATGCGATCGAAGTCGACGTCGATGCGCTGTCCGACGGCGAGGAAGTGATCATCGGCGGCATCATGGAGCACATCGAGCAGGCCGGCGTGCACTCGGGCGACTCAGGTTGCTCGCTGCCGCCGTACAGCCTGTCGAAGGAATTGCAGGATGAGTTGCGTCGCCAGACCGTTGCGATGGCCAAGGGGCTGAACGTCGTCGGCCTGATGAACGTGCAGTTTGCCGTTCAGCGCCAGAATGGCGAGTCGGTTGTCTTTGTGCTCGAAGTGAATCCGCGTGCTTCGCGCACCGTGCCGTTCGTTTCGAAGGCGACCGGTCGCCAGCTTGCCAAGATCGCCGCGCGCTGCATGGCCGGTCAGACGCTGGCTTCGCAAGGCGTGAAGGGTGAAGTGATTCCTCCGTACTACTCGGTCAAGGAAGCTGTCTTCCCGTTCATCAAGTTTCCGGGCGTTGACACGATCCTCGGGCCGGAAATGAAGTCGACCGGCGAAGTTATGGGGGTGGGCGACACGTTCGCCGAAGCGTTCGTGAAGAGCCAGCTTGCTGCGGGCGAGCGCCTGCCGACCTCAGGCAACGTGTTCATCTCGGTGCGCGAGGGCGACAAGGCTGGCGTGGTCGAGTGCGCAAGGATTCTGGCGAAGCTGGGCTTCCACCTGTACGCGACGCGCGGCACCGCTGCGGCGATTGCGGCTGGCGGTGTGCCGGTCAACCCGGTCAACAAAGTTATGGAAGGCCGTCCACACATTGTCGACATGATCAAAAATGGCGAAATTGCGATGATCGTGAATACGGTCGAGGAGCGCCGTCAGGCGATCCAGGATTCGTACTCGATCCGCCATGAAGCGCTGAAGGCCAAATTGCCGGTCTATACCACGCTGGCTGGTGCTAAGGCTGCCTGCATCGGCATGCGCGATTTCGATGAAATGCGGGCCTACGATTTGCAGGGCTTGCATTCCCGTATCGAAGCCTGATAAGTTAGCAGTATGAAAAACAGGCCGCCGTCCCGAGGGACGGCGGTTCTTCTTTTGGTTCGGGACTAAAGGGCCCGCGAGGAGACAATAAAATGATAAAGGTTCCGCTGACCGTATTTGGCGCCGAGAAGCTCAAGGCAGAATTGCAGCGACTGAAGAGTGTTGAACGTCCGGCTGTGATTGCAGCGATCGCCGAAGCGCGTGCGCAGGGCGACATTTCCGAAAACGCCGAATATGATGCTGCGAAGGAAAAACAGGCTTTTATCGAAGGCCGGATCGTCGAGGTGGAAAGCAAGCTTTCCACGGCACAGATCATTGATCCGACCACGCTCGCATCAAGCGCGGAAGGTCGGGTTGTTTTCGGTGCGACGGTTGATCTCGAGGATCTCGAATCGGGCAATCAGGTGACCTACCAGATCGTCGGCGACGATGAGGCTAACCTGAAGGAGGGCAAGATCTCGGTATCGAGTCCGATCGCGCGTGCGCTGATCGGCAAGTATGCGGGCGATGTCGCCGAAGTCATGGCGCCGGGCGGCATTCGCGAATACGAAGTGCTGGATGTGAAATATATCTGAGGAGGATGGGTGTAAGGAGTAAGGTGTGAGGGGTACACCTCACTCCTCGCGCTTCACACCTCACATAAAATGGGCAACGCACTCAAGAATCTTCTGACCACGCTCTGGATTGGCGGCATGTGGGTGATCGGCATTCTGGTAGCGCCGATTCTGTTCAAGATGCTCGACAATGCACTGGCAGGCGCGGTCGCGGGGAAACTATTCCACGCGATCGGCTGGGTCGGCATCGTTGCGGGTATTTATCTTGCGATCTGGTGGATCTGGGTCGACGGATTGCGGGCCTTTCAGACGGGACGCTTGTGGCTTGTGATCGGCATGCTGGTCTGCACGCTAATTAACCAGTTCGCGGTGTTTCCGATCATCGCTGGCGTTAAGCCGGCGGTCAGTCAGGCCACTGAGGGTATGTTCGGTGGCGGGTTGTCGAGCTGGCATACGATTTCCAGCCTGATCTACCTGCTGCAAAGCCTGTTCGGTGTTGCCTATGTCTGGGGTGGGGACGGGAGGTAGGGGGAATGAGTGAAACGCCATCGCGAAGAAGTGAACAAGCGTGGTGTTTTGTTCACTTGTTCCCGTGCCCACTGGTTTATTGTTTTTTCGACTTCGGCAGTACAATCCCGTTTTTGCGGGTTTCCGACGGACGATAGATCAGCAGCAGCTTGCCGATATGCTGGACCGGCGCGGCGCCGAGATCGTTGCAGATCTGCTGCAGATATTGCTCGCGTAGTTCTCGCTCGTTGCCGAGTACGCGGATCTTGATCAGTTCGTGTGCGTCGAGGTTTACGGCGATTTCGCGGATCACCGAGTCGGTCAGACCGTTGTTGCCGATCATCACGACCGGGTTCAGGTGGTGGGCCAAGCTTTTTAGATAACGGCGCTGATCTGGCGTCAGTTCGATCATTTTTCAATTCCTTGATTAAACGGCAGATTCTACCCGATGGCACGCAGCAAGACCAGTAACGCCTGGTTGCAGGAACACGTCAACGACCACTATGTCCATCTCGCGCAGAAGGACGGTTATCGCGCGCGCGCGGCTTATAAACTGCTCGAGATCAACGAGAAGGACAGGCTGATCAAGCCGGGCATGTGGATCGCCGATCTCGGCGCCGCACCGGGGAGTTGGTCGCAGGTTGCGGCGAAGCTGGTCGGCCCGTCGGGCCGCGTGTTCGCGCTCGACATCCTCGACATGGCGTTTATCCCCGGCGTGGAATTCGTTCAAGGCGACTTTCGCGAGGAGGCGGTGTTGGATCATTTCACTTCCCTGCTCGGCGGTCGACAAATGGATCTTGTGATTTGCGACATGGCGCCCAATATCAGCGGTAATGCAGTCACGGATCAGGCCAGGAGCATGTATCTGTGCGAGCTGGCGCTGGAGTTTTCCCGGGATCACCTGAAGCCCGGCGGAAATTTCCTGGTCAAAGTATTCCAGGGTTATGGCTTCAACGAATACATGGCTGCGATGCGGGAAACTTTCGCTTCGGTCGCCAGTCGCAAGCCGAAGGCTTCGCGAGACCGCAGCAATGAAGTTTATCTGCTGGGCAAACAGAAAAAGTCGTGAGCAGGTACAATCGGTTCAGGTAAACGCCCCAGGCGGGGTAGCAGGAGTGATGCGTGAATAATATGGGCAAGAATATTGCGATCTGGCTGATTGTTGGCTTGGTGCTGATGACGGTTTTCAATCAGTTTACCAAGCGGCAGGACAGCGCCCAGCAGATTGCCTATTCGCAATTCATGGTCGAAGTCGAATCGAACAAGATATCGACCGTTTCGATCGAGGGCTACCCGCTACGCGGTCAATGGATTCGCGGCAAGCGCACCGACAACACCACGTTCGCGACCTTTGCGCCGTTTGATTACCGGCTGGTCGATACGCTGCTCAAGCACGACGTGAAATTCGAGGCCAAGCCCGAAGAAGAGCCGTCGATGCTGATGAACCTGTTTGTGAACTGGTTCCCGATGTTGCTGCTGATCGGTGTGTGGATATTCTTCATGCGCCAGATGCAGGGCGGCGGCGGCAAGGGCGGAGCGTTCAGTTTTGGCAAATCCAAGGCGCGCATGCTGGATGAATCGACGAATTCGGTTACCTTCGCCGATGTGGCTGGCTGCGATGAAGCCAAGGAAGAGGTCAAGGAGATCGTTGATTATCTACGCGATCCTTCAAAATACCAGAGCCTCGGCGGCCGCATGCCGCGCGGCATTCTGATGGTCGGCTCTCCGGGAACCGGCAAGACCTTGCTGGCCAGGGCGATCGCCGGCGAGGCCAAGGTGCCGTTCTTCTCGATTTCCGGCTCCGATTTCGTCGAAATGTTCGTCGGCGTCGGTGCTGCGCGTGTGCGCGACATGTTCGACCAGGCCAAGAAGAATGCGCCGTGCATTATCTTTATCGACGAAATTGATGCGGTCGGACGTCAGCGCGGCGCCGGTCTCGGTGGCGGCAATGATGAGCGTGAACAGACGCTGAACCAGATGCTGGTCGAGATGGACGGCTTCGAAGGCAATTCCGGCATCATTGTGATCGCTGCGACCAACCGTCCGGACGTGCTCGATCCGGCGCTGCTGCGTCCGGGTCGCTTCGACCGTCAGGTCGTGGTGCCGCTGCCCGATATTCGCGGTCGCGAGCAGATCCTGAATGTGCACATGCGCAAGGTGCCGATTGCCAACGACGTTGATCCTGCTGTGCTCGCACGCGGAACGCCGGGCATGTCCGGCGCCGATCTGGCGAACGTCGTCAACGAGGCTGCGCTGTTTGCCGCGCGGCGCAACAAGCGCCTGGTCGATATGGACGACTTCGAATCGGCCAAGGACAAGATCATGATGGGCGCCGAGCGTCGCAGCATGGTGATGTCCGAGGATGAGCGTCGCAACACGGCCTACCATGAGTCTGGCCATGCGGTCATCGGCAAGCTGATGCCAAAATCCGATCCGGTGCACAAGGTCACAATCATCCCGCGTGGTCGTGCGCTGGGCCTGACGATGCAGTTGCCCGAGCAGGACCGCTGGTGCTATGACCGCACCTACCTGTTGTCGCGAATCTCGATCCTGTTTGGCGGCCGCATCGCGGAAGAGTTGTTTATGGACCAGATGACGACCGGCGCGGGCAACGATTTCGAGCGCGCAACGCAAATGGCGCGCGACATGGTCACTCGTTACGGCATGAGCGACAAGCTCGGCCCGATGGTTTATGGCGAGAATGAAGGCGAGGTGTTCCTGGGGCGCTCGGTCACCACGCACAAAAATATGTCGGAAGCGACGCTGCAACAGGTGGATGTCGAAATTCGGCGCATCATCGACGAGCAGTACGGAATCGCGCGTCGCCTGCTTGAAGAAAATCGCGACAAGGTCGAGCGCATGACCGCCGCGCTGCTCGAATGGGAAACCATTGACGCCGAGCAGATCGAGGACATCATGCAGGGGCGAGAGCCGCAACCGCCCAAGGGCTGGGTGCCGAAGCCGGTAGCAAGCGGCGACGACAAGCCGAGTGGCGATGCCCCTGCTGCAACGATAACGCCGGCGCCCGAAGTCTGAGTATTTTGGCATCCAGCAACAGGGCGGCGTAATGCCGCCTTGTTGTTTTGGCGGGCATGGTGCGACATTTTTGCAAAAAATAATATATTAATCAACAACTTGCATTCTTCAATTGGGGCGGTTTTCGCTTCAAGGGAGAGGTGTTCCGGAATGAATCAACTGCGCTGTGGCCGTTTTCTTTTGTCGCTGGATAGCCCTCTGGTGATGGGCATTGTCAATGTCACGCCGGATTCGTTTTCCGACGGCGGCAGCCACGATACGACCGAAGCGGCGGTTGCGCATGCGCAGAAGCTGATCGCCGAAGGCGCCGATATACTCGATATCGGCGGTGAATCGACCCGGCCCGGTTCCGTTGCGGTGCCGGTCGAGGAGGAAATCCGCCGAGTCGTTCCGGTGCTGCGCGCGCTGCATGAATTGAAAGTGCCGCTGTCGATCGATACGTTCAAGACCGAGGTAATGCGTGCGGCGCTTGATGCCGGAGTTGATCTCGTCAACGATATTGCCGCGCTTGAAAGTGAAGGGGCTTTGAAGCTTGTCGCAGCGTCGAACGCGGCGGTGTGCCTGATGCACAAGCAGGGCAATCCGCAGATGATGCAGCAGGCCCCGCAATATTCCGATGTGGTGGGCGAAGTGGCCGATTACCTGACCAGGCGTTGTGAATTGGCGATTGCGGCCGGCATCGCGCCGGAGCGCCTGTTGCCCGATCCTGGCTTCGGTTTTGGCAAGACGCTCGAGCACAATGCCGCGCTGTTCCGAGCCTTGCCAGCAATGCGGAAAACGCTTGGCTATCCGCTGCTGGTCGGCGTGTCGCGCAAAACGATGCTGGGTCAGATCACGGGTCGTTCCGTTGGTGAGCGCATGGCAGCGAGCATTATTGCTGCGGTGTTGGCGGCCCAGGCTGGCGCAGCCGTGATCCGTGTCCATGACGTCGCCGAGACCGTCGATGCGCTGAAAGTGTGGCGGGAATTGCACTAAGGCGCTGAACGGGTTTTGACAGTTGTGGATCTTTGATGGATAATGCCAGCCTTTCCAGCCCAGACCCGTCTGGGGTGTTTGATAAAAAGACAGGATTTTTCAATGCCTACCGTACGCGTCAAAGAAAACGAACCGTTCGAAGTTGCCATGCGCCGTTTCAAGCGCACGGTAGAAAAGACCGGCCTGCTCACCGAACTGCGCGCCCGCGAGTTCTACGAAAAGCCGACTGCTGAGCGCAAGCGCAAGCTCGCCGCTGCCGTCAAGCGCCATTACAAGCGCCTGCGTAGTCAGCAATTGCCGGCCAAGCTCTACTAAGAGCCCGTTCCGGTGTATCCAAAGGCCGCCTCTGTGCGGCCTTTTGGCCTTTCTAGTTGCCTCGAAAAGTGAATGTCATGAGCCTCAAAGTGCGAATCCAGGACGATATGAAGGCGGCCATGAGGGCCAAGGAAACCGATCGGCTTGGTGCGGTCCGCCTGCTGATGGCGGCGATAAAGCAGAAGGAGGTCGACGAAAAGATCGAGCTCGATGATGTTGCGATCGTTGCGGTGATCGAGAAGATGCTCAAGCAGCGCAAGGACAGCATCGAACAGTACGAGTCTGCGGGTCGCCAGGATCTGGCTGACAAGGAAAAGGCCGAGATTGAAGTGCTGCAGGTTTACATGCCGCAGCGGCTGGCCGAGGCTGAGATCGCTGTTGCAGTTGATGCCGCGCTGGCGACGCATGGCAAGACGCCGGCGGCGATGGGCAAGATCATGGCCGAGTTGAAGGCGCAGCTTGCGGGCCGCGCCGACATGGCAGAAGTCTCCAGGCTGGTGAAGTCGCTCATGGGTTGACCCGGTGGCGCGCATCCCGGATTCCTTTGTTCAGGACCTGCTCGGTCGCATCGACATCGTCGAGGTGATCGAGCGCTACCTGCCGCTAAAAAAAACCGGGCAGAACCTTTCTGCCTGCTGTCCGTTTCACAAGGAAAAATCGCCGTCCTTCACGGTTAGCCCGACCAAGCAGTTCTACCACTGTTTCGGTTGTGGCGCGCACGGTTCCGCCGTGGGTTTTGTGATGGAATACCAGGGCGTGAGTTTTCCCGAGGCGGTGCGCATTCTTGCGGAAGCTGTCGGCATGCAGATGCCGGTCGAAGACAGTGCACCGGGCTCAGCGCAGCAGGAAGGCCCCGGCATTCTTGACGTGCTGAAAACGGCGTCGGACTTCTACCGCGCGCAACTGAAAATCGCGCCGGCGGCCATCGAGTATCTGAAAAAACGCGGCGTCGCCGGCAAGACTGCGGCGCGTTTTGGTCTGGGTTATGCGCCGGGTGGCGATGACTGGCAGGCGTTGAAGCGGGTTTTCCCGGACTATGACTGGAGCCGGTTGCTGCTCGAGGCGGGTCTCGTGATCGAGAAGGAAGAAACCAAGCGCCGCTATGATCGCTTTCGCGATCGCGTTTTGTTTCCTATCCTGAACCAGCGCAAGCAGGTGATCGGTTTTGGCGGCCGGGTGATGGGGCAGGGCGAACCGAAGTACCTGAACTCGCCGGAAACGCCGGTTTTCGAAAAGGGGCGCGAGCTCTACGGCCTGCCGCAGGCGCGCGCCGCTATCCGCGAGCGCAGCCGCGTGCTGGTGGTCGAAGGCTACATGGATGTCGTTATGCTGCATCAGCATGGTGTCGAATATGCGGTGGCGACGCTCGGGACGGCGTGTACGCCCGAACATGTAAAGAAATTGTTCAAGCTCGCTGATGAAGTGGTTTTCTGCTTTGATGGTGATGCTGCAGGGCGCAAGGCGGCTTGGCGTGGTCTGGAAAACGGTTTGGCCGATATCACTGACGGCAAGGAGTTGCGCTTCCTGTTTCTGCCGCCCGAGCATGACCCGGACAGTTATGTGCAGGAGTTCGGCCGCGAAAAGTTTGAATTATTGCTGACGCAGGAAGCGTTGCCGCTGTCGCAGTACCTGTTGCGCGAACTATCAGCGCAGATTGATCTGACCAAGGAAGAAGGCCGGGCGAAATTGCTGCATGTCGCGCAGCCATATCTTGCGCGCATGGTGCACGCGCCGGCGCTGCAGATCTTGCTGAAGAAGCGTCTGGCTGAATTGTGTCAGCTGACGCTCGATGAGATCGACTGGCTGCAGCGGGCAGAGCCGCAGTCGCGCCAATCCCCACCGTCCGTCGCGCGTCAGGACGCGCCGAGAGAGTTTGTGCGGCGCGATTTTGGCCGGCGTGAATGGGGGGCGAAAAAGTCGCGTGGAGCAATGCCGGCACGCAGCCCGAGCCAGAATCCGCTGCAGCGGCTGATTGAAATTGTACTGTTTGCCCCGCATCTGGCAGAAAAGCCGGCGCCGCAGTGGCGCGACTGGCCTGATGGTGCGGCTTCCGTTGCTGCGGGGGTCCTTGAAGTTGCGCGCGAATCGCCGGGAATCAGCGGCGCCGCATTGATCGAGCGCTGGCGTGAACACCCCGAGTACGGCCGGTTGCTGGCCTTGTGTCGCAGCGCGAGCCAGACTTTTGAAAAATTCACGCAGGAAGAGCTCGACGAGGAGTTCGCTTCCACACTGGCGGCTGCAGGACACAGTCTGGCACGACCGTCGACGCTTGATCGCAAGGCCGAGCTGGAGTATCGGGCGGCCAATGGCGGGTTGACCGAGGCGGAGAAGGCGGAATATCTGGCGCTGATCGTCAGGAAATAGTTGCAGGATAGGGTGGCTGCCCGGCTGCGTTGGCGGACAGGGTGGTCTGGTTATGGCATAATTGCCTGTTGGCAATTCAAGACAAAGCGTTGCACATGGCGGCAGATCACGAGTTCGAAAAAGAAGACCTGGATTTCCGGGAAGTCAATCGGGGCAAGGCCGAAACGGTCGATCCCGAGGTACGCAAGGCGAAGTTCAAGACGCTGATTGTGCTCGGCAAGGAGCGCGGTTATCTGACTTACGCCGAGATCAATGACCACCTGCCTGAAGATATGCTCGACGCCGAGCAGATCGAAGGCGTGATCAGCATGATCACCAACATGGGCATTCAGGTTTGCGATGTCGCGCCGGATGCCGAAGAATTGCTGATGTCCGATGCGGCACCTGCCGTTGCCGACGAAGATGCAGTCGAGGAAGCCGAAGCTGCGCTGTCGTCGGTCGATTCCGATTTCGGTCGCACGACCGACCCGGTTCGCATGTACATGCGTGAAATGGGCACGGTCGAGCTGCTGACCCGCGAAGGCGAAATCGAAATCGCCAAGCGGATCGAGGATGGCCTCAAGCACATGATTCAGGCGATTTCCGCCTGTCCGACCACGGTGGTGGAAATCCTCGATCTGGTAGACAAGGGATTGAGCGGTGAAATCCGCATTGACGACGTGATCGACGGCATCATCGATCCAAACGCGGTCGAAGAACCTGAAGCTGAAGCTTTGCCGGAAGAAGACGCACTGGCGGAGGGTGAGGACGAAGAAGACGATGGCGGTGCGGCGGCTGCCAGCGCCAACCTCGAACTCCTGAAGACGCAGGCTGCCGAGCACTTCGCCGTCGTGCGCAAGCACTATGAGGCAATGGTCAAGGCCTTGAAGAAGGATGGACCGGGCAGCAAGGCTTATCTGAAGGCGCATGAAGCGATTGTGGACGAGTTCCAGTTGGTCCGCTTCTCCGCCCGCCAAGTCGAGGCATTGTGCGACCACTTGCGCACCATGGTCGACGAAGTGCGCAGTTTCGAGCGCGAGATCATGGACATGTGCGTGCAGAAGGTGAAGATGCCGCGCGACCATTTCATCAAGACCTTTGTCGGTCGCGAGACCGATACCAGTTGGGTGCTTGACGAGATCAACTACGGCCACAAGTACTCTGCGATCCTCGCGCGTTACCAGTACGCAGTGATGGAAAAGCAGCAGAAGCTTGCCGACCTGCAGGAAAAAACCCTGCTGCCGATCAAGGATCTGAAGGAAATCAACCGGCAGATGTCGACTGGGGAAGCCAAGGCCCGTCGCGCCAAGCGCGAGATGATCGAGGCGAACCTGCGGCTGGTGATCTCGATCGCCAAGAAGTACACGAACCGCGGCTTGCAGTTCCTCGACCTGATCCAGGAAGGCAACATCGGTCTGATGAAGGCGGTTGACAAGTTCGAATACCGTCGCGGCTACAAGTTCTCGACCTACGCGACCTGGTGGATTCGCCAGGCGATCACGCGCTCGATTGCCGACCAGGCGCGTACGATCCGTATTCCGGTCCACATGATCGAAACGATCAACAAGATGAACCGAATTCAGCGTCAGATTTTGCAGGAGAGCGGTCTGGAAGCCACGCCTGAGCAGTTGGCCGAGAAGATGGAAATGCCGGAAGACAAGATCCGCAAGATCCTCAAGATCGCGAAGGAGCCGATCTCGATGGAGACGCCGATCGGTGATGACGACGATTCGCATCTGGGCGATTTCATCGAAGACCAGAACAACATGGCCCCGGCCGATGCTGCGGTTTATGCCGGTTTGCGCGAGGCAACCAACGAAGTGCTCGATACGCTGACCCCGCGCGAGGCTAAGGTGCTCAGGATGCGTTTCGGCATCGACATGAACACCGATCACACGCTCGAGGAAGTTGGCAAGCAGTTCGACGTGACCCGCGAACGGATCCGCCAGATCGAAGCGAAGGCGTTGCGCAAGCTGCGTCACCCGACTCGCTCCGAGCGGCTGAAGAGCTTCCTTGAAGCGGCCGCGAACGAAGGCAGCAGCGGCGCGGGTGGGAGCAGTACGGGCGGAAGCGGTTCGGCCAGCTGATTCCGCGAGCGGTAAAAAGAAAGCCCCACATGAAATGTGGGGCTTTTAATTTATCCATATTAATCAATAATTTACGTTGATTAATCGTGACCGAAAGCCTTTTCTCGCAAGGCTTTCAGTTGGTCGCGCAATTTGGCGGCTTTTTCGAACTCGAGGTTCTGGGCGGCCTGCGTCATTTCTTTTTCCAGTCGCTTCAGTTCCTTTGCCATCTGCTTCTCGTCCATTTCATCGAGCAGGCGGTGGCGTTTCTGTTCGATGCGTGCAGCGGCAGCTTCCTCGGCGTTGTAAACACCGTCGATGATGTCCTTGATGCGTTTAACGATGCCGCGTGGAGTAATACCGTTCGCCTCATTGAATGCGATCTGCTTCGCGCGCCGGCGCTCGGTTTCGTCGATGGCCTTTTTCATCGAGTCGGTGATGCGGTCGGCATACAGGATTGCGGTGCCATTCAGGTTGCGCGCAGCGCGGCCGATCGTCTGGATCAGGCTGCGCTCGCTGCGCAGGAAGCCTTCCTTGTCGGCGTCGAGAATCGCAACCAGCGAAACTTCCGGGATATCGAGGCCTTCGCGCAGCAGGTTGATGCCGATCAGGACGTCGAACATACCCAGACGCAGGTCGCGCAGGATCTCGACGCGTTCGACCGTGTCGATATCCGAGTGCAGGTAGCGTACCTTCACGCCGTGTTCGCCAAGGTATTCGGTCAGCTGTTCGGACATTTTCTTGGTCAGTGTCGTGACGAGAACGCGTTCGTCCTTTTCGGTGCGCTTGCGAATTTCCGACAGCAGATCATCGACTTGCGTGCCGACCGGGCGGACTTCGATCTGCGGATCGACCAGGCCAGTCGGACGTACGACCTGCTCGACGACCTGGCCCTGATGTTCCTGCTCATATTTGGCTGGGGTGGCGGAAACGAAGATGCTCTGCGGCATCAGTTGCTCGAACTCTTCGAATTTCAGTGGGCGGTTGTCGAGCGCAGAGGGCAGGCGGAAGCCATAGTCGACGAGGTTTTCCTTGCGCGAGCGGTCGCCCTTGTACATCGCCCCGATCTGCGGGATTGTCACGTGCGATTCGTCGAGGATCATCAGGCAGTTTTCGGGCAGGTAGGCGATCAGGGTCGGGGGTGCCTCCCCGGCCTTCTTGCCGGAAAAATGGCGCGAATAGTTTTCGATGCCTTTGCAAAAGCCCATTTCGTTCAGCATCTCGAGGTCGAAGCGTGTGCGCTGCTCGAGCCGCTGGGCTTCGACGAGCTTGTGTTCCCGGTAGTAAAACGTGAGTCGGTCGCGCAGCTCCGCCTTGATCGTCTCGACGGCCCGCAGCACGGTCGCGCGTGGCGTCACGTAGTGGCTCGATGGAAATACGGTGAAGCGGCCGACGCGGCTTTCGATTTTTCCGGTCAGCGGGTCGAACAGTTGCAGCTTTTCGACTTCATCGTCGAATAGCGAAATCCGCAGCGCCAGATCGGCGTTTTCGGCCGGGAAAATATCGATGACGTCGCCGCGTACGCGAAAATGACCGCGCGAGAAGTCGATCTCGTTGCGGTCATACTGCATCGTGCTCAGGCGGCTGATGATGTCGCGCTGGGCGAGTTTTTCACCTTCTTTCAGGTGCAGGATCATCTGGTGATAGTCGGACGGATCCCCGATGCCGTAGATCGCGCTGACCGTCGCAACGATCACGCAGTCGGGCCGCTCGAGAATCGCCTTCGTCGCGGAAAGCCGCATCTGCTCGATATGCTCGTTGATCGCCGAATCCTTCTCGATGAACAGGTCGCGGCTCGGCACATAGGCTTCGGGCTGGTAATAATCGTAATAACTGACGAAGTATTCGACCGCGTTCTTCGGGAAAAACTCGCGCATTTCCGAATACAGTTGCGCGGCGAGCGTCTTGTTTGGCGCCATGATGATCGCCGGCCGACCCGTGCGCGCGATCACGTTGGCCATCGTGTAGGTTTTGCCCGAGCCGGTCACCCCGAGCAGGGTCTGGAAACGCAGGCCATCCCCAAGTCCTTCGACAAGTTGCTCGATCGCGGTCGGTTGGTCTCCGGCGGGCGGGAAGGGCTGGAACAGCTGGTACGGGCTGTTGGGGAAAGAAACGAACATGGCTGGGGTGTCGGCTATAAATCCGGAACTGTCCATTTTAATACGCTGGGGCTTGCGTGCCGTGACAAGACGTGTAACTAGTTACGTCGCAAGGGAATTTATCGGTAACGAAGGCTCGTGTATGCTTGTGCTATGAATGCATCCAGCCGCGCCTATCATCCGCTTTCCGTCCTGATCCACTGGTCCGTCGTGGGGTTGGTGCTCGTCTGTTTTGCTTCGATTCAGGTGGCGACCCGGCTTGCCGGGGCTGATCCGCTGCGCTCCGTGTTGATGGTGACGCACGTGGTTTCGGGTCAGTTGCTGTTCCTGATGAATCTGATCCGCCTGGCGATTTTCAGTTCATTCGGCACGCCGGCGGCTGACGGCCTGGATTTCCATCAGGTGCATGCGATGCGCTGCCTGCATGCGCTGATTTATGGCACGATTGGTTTTCTCGCGTGCAGCGGCAGCCTGCTCGCGCTGGCCTATGCGGCCGGCCAGACCGTGTTCGGCATCGAAATCCCGCTGGTACTGACTCCTTTCGCGCTGGCATCGCTGCGCGAATTGCATGGATTCGTCAGTGTTTTCTTCATTCTGCTCAGCCTGATTCATGCCTTGGCATCG
>RRZT011265091.1_pt1 | contig 16100 bp, 17 predicted proteins | sample 2165551 | NCBI WGS metagenome assembly RRZT01 (sample SAMN10456910, study PRJNA506462) | wastewater metagenome | biome: wastewater; feature: sludge; material: wastewater sludge; isolation source: wastewater sludge with Escherichia coli K12::gfp cells carrying plasmid... | place: USA: Moscow, Idaho... | reverse complement strand
ATTATTATATATCCAAAGCCGAATGAATACAATCATAAAATATAACATAATCATTCAAAGAAAATCCGACTGTATTTAATTCTGTACTTTGAGAAATTTTTTCCTTAATAATTTCAATAAGCTCATTATCAGGATCCTCCATAGAGCTTACCTGCTTAAAATATTTCCCGTCACTTTGCAGAGCACGCTCCAAAACACAGTTTCCATGAAAAAGAAAGTCCACAATCAGCTGATTATTCGGTCTTAATGATATTTTATCACATATCTGCCTTAACAGACGGTATAAAATTTCATTTGTTCTCGGAATATCCATGTTCGGGAAAAGCTCCGTCATAAGCTTGAGATTACTGTCATTATTACGTACTATTTTATCATTTAAGGTAAAGTCAGCCAGATAGTCCTTATGATTGTTTTTCTTTCTTATTATGGCAGCAGAAAACGAAACTATGCTCATCCCTGAATTCATCAGCTCAAATACACTGTTTATATGAACTATTGAAGCAGGATATGTACTAAAAGTCAAAATACGTGTTTTCAGAAATAACTTGCTGTCTAGCTTATTCAGCGGATCATGATCCACGACCAGAAGAACTCCCTGTCCCCGGCTCACTGTACTGATATATTTTGAAATTCTTTTTACAAAATAATCAATTTCATTCTTTTGCTGTTCAATCGAGTAATTCAATGAGTAAAAAACTCTTCTTCCCTGAATTTTGTTAAAGCTTAATGCAAAATTATCTGCAAGCTCCGATCCGTGTGTAATTATAATAACAGGAATCTGTACCTGATTCACCAGATCAAACGCTGAAAAAATTACCTGTTTCAAAAAATTCTTCTTCTCGTTTTCTATTCCGCCTATGTTCATATCCAAAAATCTCATAAGCTTTCTGTAAACAGACTGAGCCGGCTTTGACCCCTTACTGGTTTTTGAAAAATAATAATTATTTATGTCAATCTGCTTAAATACTACCTGATCTACTACACTTAAGACATATTCAAACAATACAGGATCTTTTCCCAGAACAGTTCCTTCAAAAATAGAGGAAATACTGTATTTAAAAGAAAGATCATGAAATGAAAAGCTGTAATTGTGCAAATCTGTAGGCAGATTAGTCATAAGCATTTCCATCATATTGATCTTCGATTCTCTTTTATCCTTAATCAGTTTTGCCTTAGAAACGTTATTTTCCCTTATTATTTTTGTCAAATCAACAGTCAGACCGGGTACCAGTACAATTCTTTCCGGAAGCTCCGCAAGTAGAGAATCTTTTATATCTGCTTTGTTATTCTGCTTTTGGAGTATACCGTCCGATAAGCAGTGAAGCTCTAACACAAGAGGCGTATTTGTTTTTCCGGAATAATTAAAACGGGAATGCGACAAAGCGTATATAATCTCATTTCTAAGCTGAAATATATTTGAAGTATAATTTTCCAGTGCAAGAGCCACGATAAAATCTTTTGATATCTGAACCTCCTGTGATAATCTGTCTGCTTCGTTCTGAATTATTGATAAAATTAATTCTACTGTTTCACCAAGCGGTCTTTTTGACAGCGGGGGAAAATACGAATTATACGGAGTCAGATCATAATACTGCAGATATTCCTTTACCTTTGAATCTATCATTAATGCTATCACAGGCTGGGCTGTATTGCTGTTTCTGTAATAGTATGAAATCTGATTTATAAAAGACAGCATACTGTTTATTTGTGTGTCATTATTTATTGCAACTGCGATAATTGCATAACTGCTGTTTTCAAGCTTTTTTAGTTCAAAAACAGGAGCAACTGCAATTATGTCAAGGTCTGTATAAAAAATTCCCTGTTTTCTGTTAAATTTTCCTATTTCCTGACCTCTTTTCAAAAACTGTGACAGAAAATGCTTTTTTCCGGTTCCCTTTTCACCGCGAAGAGTTATAATTTTTACTTCTTCATATGGATAATAAAGAATCGGCAGTATCCTCAAAATACTCTCATAAAGCGAACCGTTTATGTCACTGCCTACCATATCAAGCTTTGCCCCTATTACTACAGGTCCGGCTGCCGATGCCTGATGTATATAATTATTTATCTCATCATCTTTATTAATTATATTTGGCAGCGAAACATAAGGAAAATTATTTGCCATAACCTTCATGGATATATACAGTGTAGGTCTCCCGTTTATCTTAATAAATTTCCCCTCTTTATGAAGCTGGTTTAAAAGCCGCGATATATTTGTGCGGTCTATTTTCAGATCAACTGAAATATTATGTGCATTACAGTCTCCAAAGTCCAGTGATCCGTTCAAAATCTGCTGTTGAGTATAGTTTTCAATTAACTTTATTATAGAATCCCTACGGTTTGACATAAATAATTCCTCCTGAAATTTGTTGTAATATTCAACTTTTTCTCTGCACTAATCTACATTTCATTATAACACACTATAAACACTAAAACAATAAACCGTGTATATTTTTTAAATAAACATAAAATAAAAGGCTTTTTCAGTGTTACATTCTAAAAAAATAATGTGTCCCTCGGAAATTTGACAAAACATAATTCCCCTGTTATACCTTGTAGTGTGATCAAGTTAATTTTCATTTTCAATTTTGAAAATCAGTTAATGAGATATTATCTCCAAAAAAGAAACTAATGGACATAAAAAATCTTTTTAAATGTTATGTCTTGTCCATCTTTAGTCAAACAGCACTGAATATTTTATCATTCTGCAAGGCAGAAGAAGGGAAACAATTCGTTATGAAGCAATAAAACAGGCAGTATTGTTTGCTAATTATGAATGAGACATAACTATACCGAAATAAAATACACAGAATAGTAACACTAAAACAGGCATTGAATTTTAGAAGTACCAAAATACTTATAAAATCGTTCTGTAAAATTAACAAAAATCACAATTCTATATGATGAAATAAGAAAGGAGTAAGAAATGGATAACTTAAAATTGGTAAGAATCGACTTTAGATTAATTCACGGACAGGTTATGACAAGATGGGTAAAAAAATATGACATTACAAATATTGTAGTAATTGATGATAAATCTTCAAAAAGCCCTATACTAAAAAAGATTCTGCTTAATGCAGCACCTGCGGGAATAAAGGTGGAAATCGAATCTGTGGAAAGTGCTGTTGTTCGTTGGAAAGAAGGAAACTTTCCTAAGGGAAACCTGTTAATTTTATTCAAAGATCCCGAAACTACAGGAAGAGCATGGAAAGCAGGCATTGACTTCAAATCTCTACAGATAGGAGGAATAGAAGGCTCTGCATTGAAGAAAAATATATGCCGTAATATCGTAATGTCAAAAGAGGATATTGATCATTTGAAGCCGATTCATGACGGTGGTGTAAAAGTTTTCTGTCAGCCTATACCTGATGATTCGGAAGTGCCGTTTAAAACTGCACTGGATAAATTCTAACATATTAAACACAGCAGAGAGACTGCATAATTTCCGGACTGTTATTATATCTGCTGGTATTACCGATAAACATTATCACACGGTTAAAACAATCTGTATGTAATAAAAACTTGTGCGGAAATATAGAAATATACTATTTCCAAATAAGTTATATATAAAGGAGGAAAGAAAAATATGGTACAAGCTTTATTAATGGCTTTTTTAGCCCTGTTAAACGGAATGCAGTGGCCGGTATCCTGGTGGCTTTTCAGAGAACCGGTTATGGCAGGTTTCTGGGTAGGGTTAATTTATGGAAATCCTGTACAGGGAGTAATGATAGGTGCTACTATTAATGCTTCATATCTGGGCTGGATAAGTGCCGGAGGCGCTAATGCCTCTGATTTATACTGGGCAGGATTACTCGGGGCATTCGTTGCCATCAAGGGAGGTATGAATATAGAGCAGTCAGTAGCATTTGCGGTGCCTATAGGATTACTGGGCAATTATGTACATGTCACATATATGACTCTTGCATCATTCTGGCCTACAAAAATGGATAAACTGGCTGAAAACGGCAACTGGCGCGCTATAAGAAAAATTCAGTTTTTCGGAGGCCCTGCAATTGTACTTGTGCTAAGAGCACTGCCGGTATTCCTGATAGCTTTATTAGGTAGCGAATATATACAGATCATGATTAATCTGCTGCCGCTTTGGGCAATGAGAGGATTAAGTGCTGTAGGAAAAATTCTTCCTGCATTAGGTATGTCGATGCTGTTTAAATTTATGTATAAGAAAGAACTGCTTCCTTTCTTTGCTATTGGATTTGCAATTGCCGCATATACAGGAATGAAGGACTTAATGATGTATGCAATTATTTCTGTTTGTATAGCATTTGTTCTAATCAAACTTGGATTCACTGATGTAAAGGAGGAGTCATAAAATGGCAAAACACTTGGATAAAAAAGATATAAGAAAGGCTGCGGTTACATGGTGGGTATCTTCACATCTTACTTATAACTACCAGCGTCTGCAGGCAGGTGCCATGACAACAGTAATGGGACCGCTGCTGGATAAAATGTATGAAGGCGACAAGGAGGAAGTGACAAAGGGATTAAAAAGACACATGCTTTACTTTAATACCGAGCCTCGTTTGGGAGCTGTTCTTCCGGGAATGACTGTTGCCTTAGAAGAAGGACTTGCCAATAATCCTTCTGATGATGTAGATGATTCTATGATTACAGAAATTAAAACAGCTCTTATGGGTCCTCTGGCAGGAATCGGAGATACTGTGTTTGCAGGACTGCTTAAGCCGATTTTCCTGAGTATTACACTGGGATGGGCTGCTCAGGGATATATATGGGGTGCATTTGCTTTTGGAATCGGATTTACGCTTATAGATTTTGCTTTGACATATGGTATGTTTACACAGGGATATAAACTAGGTATGGATTCAATTGATAAATTTCTTGAAAGCGGATTTATTAATAAGATAACCTCTTTTCTGGGAATAGTCGGTCTCTTCTGTCTCGGAGCCATGATTGTAAAATATGTATCAATCAACGCTGTATTAGAACTGGAATTATCAACAGGAAAAATGTCTATAGGAACGCTTATTAATAAAATTGTACCGTCTTTACTGCCGTTAGGATTTACTTTATTTTCATTCTGGCTGCAGCTCAAAGGAAAAAGTATTACTACAATTCTGTTAATTTTATTTGCCATAGGCTTTCTGGGAGGAGCCATCGGATTATTAGGGTAATATCTTAATTATTTTCATACTTAAAAACTGAAAATATACTTAAGATACGGGTATTTTTATATCAGCATTATAAAAATACCGGTTCTGCCCTGCTATTAAAGCGGAACCTCAAATAAATTCCGCTTTATTTACAGACTGGAGGACAAAAATGATTAAAATTTTAATAGTAACACACGGCCCGCTTGCCGGTGCTTTACGTGAAAGTGCCGCTATGTTTTTCGGAGATCAGGCTGACGACATATGTACAATAGGATTATTTCCCACGGAAAATCCAGAGGATTTGAAAGATAAAATATGCAGTGAAATAAAAAATAAAGATGACGGCGATGGTTTTCTGATATTTATAGATATTTTCGGTGGTTCACCGTTTAATATGGCAGCACTGGCAGTGGAAGAACTAAAAGAAAACCATAAAATCGAATGCTTTACAGGAGTTAATATGCCTGTACTTATGGAAGCATTAACAGAAAGAGAATCTATGACTATAGAAGAGTTAACAGCATATCTTGAAGAGACATCACAGGGTACAGTTGCCAACCTGAGAAAATCTCTGGATATCTGATATTCTTGATTCATATATTAAAAATTACAGGTGTTTTGTCACAGCTACAGGCAAAGCACCGGAAAGAAATGAGGGAACAACATGATTTTCGGATTTCAGACCAGAATAGTTGAAAATACAAAAAATAACAGATTTTTATTTATCAGGGGAAAGAATGAATATTATCAGATTTCTTCCAGTAAACAGGAAGCGCAGATCAAGCTGCTGCAGAATAATATTCTGAATGCACTGACAGCAGGTATGATTCTCAGATTGTTTTTTAATCTTGAATACTATTTCTGCATTATAGCTGCACTTATAATTTACAGTGTTTATTTATTTTTGTTTAATACTAAATTACTGCCGTCATTTGATCAAGCAGCAGCTAAAAATATCAAAATAAAAAAGAAGCCCGCATCAAATTCTACTGCACCCCTTGTACAGGGTATCGGATTTATTATAATTGCAGCCGGGCTGGTATATTGTGTTCTGACTAATCAGGCCGGAGATCCTTCAATGAAAATCATGGTATATGCTGTAATTGTTATTGCAGTATTTCTGGGAACAAAACAGGTTTTAAACAGCTTAGCAAACGGGCGGTTATGAGAATCAAATAATAAATACCAGTGTAATACTCTGCTTGTAATTAATCAAATGATACAGAAAACAAATAATAGTTTTTGGTTAATTATGAGCAGAACCCTGCACCGGATTGTACAATTTAGCAGAAATATAATCTTCAGCAGTCAAAATAGATAACATTTTCAAAAGTGTCTGATATATTTTATTTGATTACAAAATCATATGACTTAAAAGATTTATATTTTTATAAAATAAAAAATAATACCAGTGTTACGTCTCTCTTACCTTTAGTTAAAATTTTATCATTTTTTACAAATGAGACATGACACCAAAAAATCAGGAGGAAAACATTATGGTGAAATCAGAAACAGCTCTTAGAATCAGCAAAACAGGAATTATGGCAATTGTACGTGTGGAAACAATAGAACGTGGAATTGAAATCGCTCAGGGATGTCTTGACGGCGGTGTCGATGTGCTGGAAATCAGCTACACTAATAATAATGCAGGTGATGTCATTAAAGCAATCAAACAAAAATTCGGAAGCAAAATCCTTGTCGGAGCAGGAACAGTACTGGATCCTGTAACTGCAAGACTGTCAATATTAGACGGAGCACAATTTGTTATAGCTCCTACATATGATCAGGGAGTACAGGAAATATGTAATTTATATCAGGTTCCTTACGCTCCGGGATGTACTTCATACAGTGAAATGATGGATGCTCTGAAAGCAGGGGCATCATTTATCAAAGCATTTCCTATCTCTAATTATTATGGTCCGGATCTTGCAAAAGTAATCAAGGTCCCTGTCCCTCACACTCCGCTGCTGGCTTCAGGCGGTGCTACATTTGATAATCTTCATACATGGTTTGAAAATGGTATTGACTGTGTTGGTATAGGCGGACTTCTGACAAAAGGAACAAGCGAAGAAATAGCTCAGAATGCAAAGCGTCTGAGAGAAATAGCCGACAAAACAAGAAACAGCTGATATTATAAATTATCACCCGCTCTTGGTCAAATGGTGCTAAATGGTTATCAGTCTGCAAAAAAGCATAACAGTGACTATGCTTCTTACAGCGTTTCAGATGATAAAATATCAGGTACTGTTTGACTAATTGCGAGTGAAACATGGCGTAAATACAATTATTTTGACATTATAGAAAAAATGGAAGGAGAGAAAATGAAAAAAACAGCAATAGTAAATGCAAACAGTTTCGGCAGATATTTCCCGGAATTTCTTGATGATCTGTCAAAAAATGTAGGTGAGGTGGAACGATTTAAATTTCCTGCAGATATAGATCAAAAACAACTGGCAAAAGAACTAAGCGGTTTTTCGTTTATAGTAATCGGAACAGAACCGCAGCTTACAAAGGATTTTTTTCAGGAAGCCGACAGTCTGAAGCTTGTAGCACGTTTTGGAATAGGCTATAACAATGTTGATGTAATAGCTGCTAATGAAAACGGAGTTATGGTTTCCAATATTCCTGCTTTTATGGAAAAGGATGATGTCGCAGAGCATGCAGCAGCTCTTACACTTTCTATGGCAAAGCTTCTTGTTTTTTCCAGCACAGCTGTCAAAAATGGTGAATGGGCAGTTAACCGTGAACGTTACCTTGGTCAGAGAGTAAACGGAAAAACTGTAGGAATATGCGGTTTTGGAAATATAGGGGTACGTTACGGTGAAATAATGAAAAGTGCATTTAATTGTGAAATTATCTGCTATGATCCTTATTTGAGCGAAGAAGAAGTAAAAAAAAGAGGTGGAAAAAAGGTAACATTTGAACAGCTACTTGCTGATTCTGATATCATTTCGCTTCACATGAATGTAAGTGCTGAAAATAAAGGAATTTTTAATGAGAAAAGTTTTTCCCAGATGAAAAATAGTGCTGTTTTAATCAACAGTGCAAGAGGAGGGCTTGTTATCGAAGATGATATAATAAAAGCTCTTGATGCCGGTCAAATAGGCGGATATGCTACAGATGTACTGGAATTCGAGCCTCCGAAAGCAGATCATCCGTTTTTACATCATGAAAAAATCATTGCAACACCGCATATAGGTGCTTATAACCGTGAATGCAATCATATGATGTGTTCAAGTGTAGTCAGCGATATAAAAAATGTTCTTGCCGGTAAAGAACCTGCAAACCGTTTATATAAATAATATTCAAATATAAAATAAGCAGTCATCTCTCAAAAGCATATATATCCGCATGTTTTCAGCATGTGAATATATGCTTTTTTATTATTCATAAAAAAATTATTTCATAAATTTTTTTTCCTGCTATTGCATTTTTTAAAAATCCGGTTATAATAAAGTAATACGTATTACCTATTTTTTAAAATTAGATTATGGAGGTTACTATGAGTAAGAAAAGTCATGAATTTTATTTGGAAAGAGCCATTGAGGTTTCAAAAGAAGCAAGAGAATCGGGAAATACTCCTTTCGGAGCAATACTGGTAGATAAAGAAGGAAATATTATTATGGAACAGGGAAATATTGAGATTACTGCAAAAAAATGTACCGGGCATGCTGAGGCGTCTCTCGCCGAAAGAGCTTCTCACGAATATTCAAAAGAATTTTTGTGGGACTGTACTTTATATACCACAGCTGAACCGTGCTGTATGTGTGCCGGTGCTATTTACTGGGCAAACATCGGTACTGTAGCGTATGCTATGACAGAAAAAAGACTTCTGGAATTAACAGGAAGCGATGAGCAAAACCCTACCTTTGATCTTCCGTGCAGAGATGTATTCAGCAAAGGACAGAAAGATATTACAGTAATAGGCCCATTTCCCGAACTGGAAGCTAAAGCGGCAAAAGTACATGAAGGTTACTGGAAATAAAAAAATTATCTGTCCGGATACATTATCCGTTTTATAATCAGGAGGTAAATATGACTAATAATGAAGCAGGTACTTATTCTTCAAAAAATAAGGCTTCACTATCCACAAATATTACAATGGGTATACAACATCTGCTTACAATGGTTCCTGGTTCCATTGCAGTTCCGCTTATTCTGGGAAATGCAATGGGGCTGGATGCCGCTACAACCTCATTTTTAGTTGCTGCCAATCTTTTTACAAGTGCAGTGGCAATTCTTATTCAGGTCTACGGACTTGGAAAATTTATAGGTTCCAGACTTCCCATAGTTCTGGGATCAGCTTTCGCCCCATTAGGACCCATGATACTTATCGGTAATCAGTACGGGCTCCCTACACTTTTCGGTTCTGTAATAGTTTCAGGAATTATTATGTTTATTATCTGCTTTTATATAAATAAAATAATAAAATTCTTCCCTGCTGTAGTGGTAGGATCATTTGTCACCCTCATAGGTGTCAGCCTCGCTCCCACAGCTTTTAATGATCTGGCAGGGGGATACGGAAGCGAAACCTTCGGAAGCATAAGCAATATTCTGCTTGGTCTGACTGTCCTAATGATTATTGTGCTTCTTAACAGATTTGGAAAAGGTGTTATCCAGTCTGTTTCTCTTTTGCTCGGACTGGCAATCGGGACTGTTATCTCTGTTCCCTTAAATATGCTGGATCTCTCTCCTGTAAAAAGTGCCGGCTACTTTGAACTTATTACCCCTTTTAAATTCGGCATTCCTGAATTTAGGGCAGATGCAGTATTTATTATGGTCCTTTTCTGTGTAATAAACATGATTCAGTGTATTGGTGTTTATGCCTTTCTGGATGATGTATGCAATACAGAAACTGATACGGGAACTAAAATAAACGGTATGAGGGGTCAGGCTTTCGCACAGATTTTCAGCGGAATTTTCAACTCAGTTCCTTCCACTATGTTTAATGAAAATGTCGGAGTCATTAAATTAAGCGGAATAAAAGAACGTTCAACAGTGGGGGCTTCTGCAGTAATGCTTCTGATAATAAGCATGATACCGAAACTCTCTGTATTTATCACATGCATTCCAAAACCGGTTATAGGCGGAGCTACTCTTGCCCTGTTCGGGACTATTACCGCTGCCGGAATATCAATATTGTCTTCAGTTGATTATTCAAATAATAATAATTCCCTTGTTTTGGGAACCGGACTGGCTTTAGGAGTAAGCGTTACATTTACTCCGAATGTTTTTGATAAATTTCCGCTTATACTTTCTATGTTATTCAGCAACGGTTTATTTGTGGTAGGTTTAGTCACCATAACCCTGAATCTTCTGTTAAATCATGTGAAAGTAAAAAAATAAATAAGTAAGTAATATTTAAATCATATAAATAAAAAAGACGGAATTTTTGGCAGATTTCGTCTTTTTTATTCTTGTTGTTTATTATATTATTTTTTTCTGATACTGTTAAAACATATATAATTAGTATCAATATATTCCTTTGCAAAAATAACAGGTCTGTCCTCCTGGTCAAAATTTATTCCTTCCAGCAAAAGAAAAGACTTTAATTTATCTTCACAATGAAAATAAGTATTTAAATCTTTTTTGTCATGATTAGTCACTGTAAGAATTTCCACTCTGTCCCACGATATTTTTCTTCCGCTGTAAGTATAGATAAAATCAAAAATAGATTCCTTATAATCTTTCAGATATACAAGATCACTGTCTTTTCTGAAAATTTCTTTCGAAAAATAATCTTCACAGTAAACACAGGGCTTCTTATCTGCATAAAAAACTTTTTTTGCCATGATAATATTATCATTTTCATTTATTCCAAGCTTTCCGGCAGTTTCCTTGTCAGGCTTTATCTCTTCATACCCCAGAATATCCACTGACGGTGTATAACCAGACTGCATTATCATTTCCTTAAAAAGAACTACCGGATTAAACTGTACTTTCATAGTTACAGCCTGTGGGTTTATAAATGTTCCCCTGCCCTGCTTCCTGAAAATAATGCCGTCAGAAGCAAGTTCGTTTAGCGCGGTTCTTATTGTTACCCTGCTGACACCCAGAATATCTGCAAATTCATCCTCTGTGGGCAGTTTTATATTTGTTCCGTCAAAATTTTTCTTTATATAATTATATATCTCTGTTTTTACTTCACTGCTTAAAGATTTTATTTTTATTTTTTTCATAAAAATCCTTCCTCACTATTATTTTTTAAAAGTAAAATTCTATTTATGTCCCAGATTTTTTTATTCAGCTTATTATACTATATTAAATACGCTTTTTCAATTTTCACTATTTGTTTTTCATTGACTTTTATAAATTTTCAAGGTATCCTTATATAAATAGTTTGGAGTTGTTACTCTTTTTAGAGGCAAAATCTAAAATTTATCAAGTTTCTTTGATATTTTTTGATTTTGTCTTTTTTAGTGTAAAGATAATCTGTAAACTACCATAGTACCAACACTTAAAAAATTTATTATTTTAGAAAGGATGAGATTTTAGAATGAAAAAAAGATTTTTTGGAATTTTTGGGGTTTTCTTTTTGTTTCTGGCTGTTAGTATTACTTCGTATTCTGCTGCCAAGGACAATGAAGTTGTTTTGTATATTGTAAGACACGGGAAAACTATGCTTAATACTACTGACAGAGTGCAGGGATGGTCTGATGCAGTTCTGACTCCTGCCGGAATAGAAGTGGCAGAATATCTCGGAGCCGGATTAAAGGAAAAAAAGATTAAATTTAGTGCCGCTTACAGCAGTGACAGCGGGCGGAGCATACAAACAGCCGATATTGTTCTGGAAAAAACCGGACAAAAGGCTGTTCCTCTAAAAACCGACTGGCGTTTGAGAGAATTCAATTTCGGGACTTATGAAGGAGATCTTAATCATACAATGTGGACTGATATAGCTAAAAGTCAGGGGAAGACACTGGAAGAATGGCAGGCAGCTGGAATTTCGCCGAAAGACTTTGCAAACAGTGTAGCAGCACTGGATAAGGGACGTGATCCTGAAGGTCTTAATTGGCCTGCCGAGGATTATGAAACTATCACAAAAAGGCTCAAAGCCGGAATTGATGAAATTGCAAAGGAATCTGCCAGAAAAGGCGGAGGCAATGTTTTAATTGTTTCACACGGTTTGAGCATAACGGCTCTTGTGAATACTCTTGATCCTGAGCTTAATGTGCCTGCCGGGCTTAAAAATGCCAGTGTTACCAAAGTTATTTACAAGAACGGAAAATACGAAATTAAAGAAGTCGGGGATATGAGCTTCGTAGAGCTGGGGCAGAAGCTCGGCGGAAAATAATCCTCCGGTCTCTTATTCAGTATCTTCAAATATTTGTATCATTTTTTACCTTGACATAATGTATTTCTCAAATTACAAAATTTCAAGGGAACACACCATTATAAATAAAAATATCTGTTTAAGCACTTTTATACAGATATTTTTATTTTCAATATTATTTTTTTGTGTTATAAAACTTCTCATTTACATATTCCATTTCAGTTGCAGTTTTTACAAATCCGAATTTTTTATATACAGGCTCTCCGTCCTTACTCGCATGAAGTGTCAGCTTGGAACAATTTCTGTCAAATCCCTCATTTACTGCCAGTTCAAAAAGTTTTTTTGCTATTCCCTGTTTTCTGTATTCGGGAAAAACAAAGACGTTAGAAATATATCCTAGTTTTCCGTTCATATAAAGTGCAGCCGGAAGAATATCATAAAAAGCTATCGCACTTGTCCCCACTATTTTATCATCTTTTTCTGCTACAAAACCTGTAAATATTTCTGTATCCATGAATTTCTGCAGATATTTTTCCACTTCTTTATCTACATTTTCCTTATTATTCAAATGATTTTCCCTGTCATATTCCTCAAGAAAAATACTTCTTATTCTTACTAATTCGTCTATGTCAGATTTCCCTGCTTTTCTGTAAGATATCATCTATATTTCTCCTTTCATTATTTATTCTAATATCTTAACATATTTTCAGGTAAAATAACATAATGCCGCAAGCTTTTCTTACAATCTAAAAAGGAACCTGAATTATTCAGGCCCTTTATCATTTTGTTCAAGCTTATCAATTCTTATATTCAGTTCCTTTAGTTCATCCACTATTTCTCTCATAGATTCTTTAAATGTTTCAAAGGTTTTTATATCTTTCCAGATAAAATAGGTCAGAACTATTCCCATTATACCGTAATCTGCCAATTTAGTAAGATCCATTATACCACCTTATAAATTTTTATGGTTATTTTGCTTCTATAGTTTCTTTGTTTGCATTAAATATTGTATTTATAACCCATTTTACTATTTTTGCAGGTATAAATTTTAATATAGTGTTTTTAAAAAAGTCTTGTTTCATAAGCCATTCCAAAGCAAAATTCAGTTTCTGCTCTCCTTTTAGATAAGCTTTTAATTCTGCTTTTATACTTGCTGCTAAAGCCATTACTTTCAGCTTTCTGTATGTCCACAAAAACCAGCACAGAATTGCTGCTGCTATTAATATTACTGTATTTAGCAGTGTGTTTTGTGTGTAGAATGATATTAGGTTTTTTATGAAATTCATAATTCCTCCTTTTTTATCTTTACAATTTTTTTAACTGCTCTTCCAGTTCTTTTATTTCTGTCTCTTTTTCTTTTAGCTGTTCTTTCAGATATGCTGTGTCTTCTTCAAACTCTTCAAAATCTGCTATGTCTTTTTTCAACTGTATTTTCTCTCTCTTTAGCTTTAGAAGTGTGTCATTGTTATATTGTTTTTCTGCTTCTATATTTTTCTCTATTTTGCCGTTTTCATTTATGAATTCGAATTGATTAAGTTTAACTGACTCCACCTGATTTTTTACTTTATTCCATAGCAAGCTATAGCCATTTGATTGTAATTCTATAAACTTTTTGTGCTCTTCATCAGATATTTCTTGATTCTCATATTCCTCTTTTTCTTTTAAACTAAAACCCATTAAAGTTTTAGTTTCTTTATCTAATAATATATTCATTAAACCTCCTTAAAATCCTATTGCTATCCATGGAACATGACCCTGTACCAAATTCCCGTTTGATAAACGACAGCTCAAAAGAAATCTTGATCTATCAACTTTTTGAAAAGCTGTTCCCATTCCTAAAGACTCCAAAGTACTATATGACGAAAGCCCAACAAATACTTCATTGTCAAATGCTACAGGAAAATATTTATAATCTGTACTACTAACAGAAGAAGTTATTTGTCCCCATTGCATTGTTAGACCATTTGCTAATTTAGCATATCCAGGATTAGCCATGCTAAATTTATCCCACCCAACATTTGTTACCCAAAATCCTGCTATTTCATAACTTGTATTTAATTCTAAATCCATAGAAGCTTCCCTATTCCAGAAATGTAACATAGTTGAACTTACTCCAGCCCTATAATTATGTGGTATATACTCCAAGGTAGTCTGTTTCGTTGCTATTTGATCCTCTAATATTTCAAATGTTTTTTTCCTTAATATTCCCCAATCATGCATTCCCCTGTCACTCTTTGGAATATTCAAGCACTTAAAATATTTAGCTCCTTCTACAGAATAAACTCCATCTCTTAAAGCCATAACTTCTCTATACGTCAAGATTTTATTTTCATAGGGAAGAATACCTCTAAAAGGCATTCCAGCTTCATAAACCTCATTCAAAGTAATGATTCCAGGTTTTTCCTCCAATGCCAGCTGAGTCTGTTTAACAAACTTCTCATTAGCCTCTTCTTTTGTAAGATAAGTAAAATTTTCATCAATAATAGCTGTTACATCCTCAATCTGAGCAATTGTTATATAATTTTGATATTCCAGTTCCACAAGATTTATTCCATTATAAACAGGTAAATAATCCGGCTTCATAGCTTTATTATAAGCATATAAAACTTCCTTACCGTCATCACATTTGGCAAAAACACCTATTTCTTTTATATAATAGCCTGTATCAATATCTTTGTTATCTATGATAACTCTTAACATTACCTGACCGTTTCCATTGTTTTCTATCTGATTAATAGTCGTTTCCTTACTCATATTAACTAATTCTGTTACTTCCTTAGGATCCTCTGTTGTTTCCCCATCACCAAACTGAAATTTAGTAAACACAAGTCTTTTCCCCGTTAATGCTTCTTCCAATAGTTTCTTTCCATTATTTGTTAAAATAAAACCATTAAAACTTCCCATTTTACCTCCTCTTACACTAATCGTGTTATATAATAACCCCATTCAGAGCCTATGCTTGTTTGCCCTGTAGTTAAGAATCTTATTGTTTTCCCTGCTGCTACTGCATTTGTTACTACTGGCAATGTCAACATCTCTGTTCCAGCAGTCATAATTCCATTTCTTGTATCTCCTGCTAATGCATTATCATTATAAACAGCTATATTTGCTCTTGAATTTGCATTCATATAAACGAAAGCCTTCGCACTAAACATATATATGCCCCACTCTTTTACTCTGATATGAAATTCATCTTTTGAATCTGCTTTTATAACCTCATAATTTGAATCTATATAACGTCCGCCCTGACTCCAGTTTGCTATCTGTCCATATTTTGAAATTCTGTATTCAATATTATTAACTCTCTCATTTAAGATGTTATTACTTATGTTTACAAAATTTTCATCTGTGGGAGTTAAAAACCCTGCTGTATTTGCGTTATTCTGTTTAGCTTTATAAATGTAGCCGTCTCCATTATCATCTATATATAAATAACTTTTTCCGTTTACTATTTTTTTCAAATCCGATCCAAATATACCATCATATTGTGCATGTGCTAAATATCCAATCTCTTTTCTGATTTTAGCCAAGTTAACTATCCCAGATTTTTTTTCATCTGCCACCTGCGTCTGCGGAACATAAATCTCCTCTGCCTCCTCCTTAGTCAAATAAGTAGCACTAGGATCTATAATAGCCGTCACCTTTTCAGCCTGATCAATTACAATATAATTCTGATACTCAAGCTCTATAAGGTTATT